>Ga0256840_1000613_pt1 | contig 35929 bp, 28 predicted proteins | sample 355202metaG_FD_185969 | JGI IMG/M metagenome (GOLD analysis project Ga0256840, IMG submission 185969) | Hydrothermal vent microbial communities from Mid Atlantic Ridge, Atlantic Ocean - 355-202 | ecosystem: Environmental > Aquatic > Marine > Hydrothermal vents | place: Atlantic Ocean: Mid...
GGAACCTGAACCTCGTATCCAAGTACATTATTCACGCTATCAAGGTATTTAATATTTGAGGCTCGACCTGCAATCGAAACGCTCATGTCTTCATCGGTTTGGTTTTGGAGGACAACGGGGACTTCTAGTTTATCACCGAAATTCAAGAATCGAGGCGCGCTCGGACGAACCATCAAAGGCAAGCGTGCGGTGACATTGCTTTCACCGGTTCCGTATAAGGTTGCATCCTTTACGGCCACGGCCATGATTCTATAACGCGTAAGATTATCCGGCACTTTGTAATTTAATTTAGCAATGCCTTGAGCGTTTGTTTTAATGGCCGGTGCAAAAGCGGCGAGGGGATTGAAATCCGTTCGAACGCCGATTTTGCTATTACTTGCAAGGCCATCATCAGCTGGCCTCTCTTTTCCCTCGGCATCCTCTTCCATTGCCATTTCGGCCATTGGGGCGTCCGCGACTTTCTTGGACATCAAGGCAGGTTCTCTTTCTCTTCTTGGTCTTCCCCTCCCAGCACCTCCACCTCCTCGTCCGAATCCGCTGAGCGCGCCGATGTTTTTACCCCCGATGACGCCAAGACTCGCCGGATCAACAAGTTTAATGTAGGTCCGAGAATGATAGTCGGTGACCCCGGGTGAACGCGTAAAATAAAATATCGCCAAAGGGTCTGCCATGGCATAGGAAGACAAAGCCAAAACAGCTTCGTCGACCACCACAAGCGCGACTTCAGCATTGGATACAGGTTTACCATTTGCATCTTTTACAACGACGCTTGCCGAGGTATTCACCCCCGGCGAGATCCCCTTGGCAATGGGGGTAACTTGCACATCTAGTTTTTTCGAATAGGCGGGAACTTTTATATTCAGACTCCCTTGCGCCAAGGCCGGCCGACGAGGCAATGTGTTATCGGGTTCGTTATCGGAGTTGAGACGAGGTTGGGAGCCATTGATATTCACTTGGATTGTAAACCCAGGTAGATAGGATTCCTTCACGGGCACGTTTAAAACCATTGTACTTTCGGCCATCGTGAAACGTTTTTCGACAACGATTCCACTGCGGCGAATGGTTAACAAACCTTCGGCTGGAACGATCGGAGATTGAACGAGAACTTCAACTGTATCGCCGGGTTGATATTCTTCTTTGTCTGGAATAAGGTCTACTTTTTCCATTTCTACATTTCGAGATTTTGGGATATTTCCGCCTGAAACCCAACGCGTGATTTGAGAATAATTCTCTCTTTTATAATCATCGATGATCGATGCTGCGATTTTATATTGTCCGCCCTCTTTTGTTTCAAAGCTACATTTTACCGATTGTTGACGAGACATAATCTCACAACTTTGAGGATCTTTTTCTATCTCAATATATTGATTGCGTTTCCATTTATGCAGGACGCGCGTAGCCTTAACTTTGATAGGACGATCGGATACAAGATTACCATCTATATCACTTAAAACAATTTCCACTTCCAGCGGATCGCCTTTCTTAACAAAATATTTTTCTGTTTTTAGTCCCACATAATATTCGGAAGGATGAACGATAAAGGATTTCGAGGAGGTCCACGCTTGGCGATTCACATCCATAACGGTCGCGCGAGCTTCAACACTCATCGGACGAGGAGGCGAAATTTTTGAGAAGCTAAGTTTTAAATTATGAACACCGGCGGCATCGGTTTTCGCGTGAAAGTTTTTGTAAACATTTTTACTTGTTTGAGTATTTGAATTGTAACGCCATCCCCACCAAGGCGTCCATACGCCGAAGGAATACGTGTCTTGATTTGGAGGTCGAAAGGAGGCCGTCGATGTTCCGACAGACCAGTTTGTCTCCGCCGCTCCCAGTGCTCCGCCAGCATAATATTTTGCGCTTACGCTTACAAAAGTGCTATCGTCCGCAAAATGAGGTCCAGGTCCTGCGTCGGTTTTCACTTCGAACTCAGGGGTTCTAAATTCCTGAATCTGGAACACATGGACATGGCTTGACCCGATCGATGTTGCGCCGCTCGCCCTAAGTTGAATGGTGGCTTGTCCAAGATTAGGCGTATCTGGAAGTTTAAACTTAAGATCAAATCCACCAAGGGCACTTACTTTGGCTTCACCAGAGGTAATTTTATTTCCTCGAGGACCACTTACAATATAGTTCACTTTTTTCGCGCCCGTGTCGAACTTTACGCCACCACCTTTTTTGTATTCGACCACGCGAAACCATCCCTTAATAGAAACCTCTTCTGAGGGCTTGTACATTTTTCTATCGTCGAAAACGAACCAGCGTAATTGGTCAAGTTGTCGATGCTTCGTCCATCCGCCTCGATAGAGGGAACGTGGTAAAAACGCAGTATCCTTGCCTTTGGTCGCGAGTAAAATTTCGGCGTGGTCACGCTCATTCGTGTCACTCAAGGCGATCAGAGCAGTGCCTTTTTCGTTAGAAAGGGTTGTACTTTTACTCTCGCTCAATTCAAATTTTACGCCCGATAAGGGTTCGCCACTTTTTAGTGTTGTCGCCCAGGCATGAAGAGAGTCCGAGTCAACCATCGCGTCCAAGCCAATCTGAGTGGACTGGACCCAACTCTGAACCCGAGGTTTGTAATGGGGCATTGACGTACCTTTGGTGGTCTTGGTCGGTTTAATAATAACGAGCAAGTTTCCCTGCCCCTGCTTATCAAGGTTCTTTTTAAGGGACACAAAAGTTTCGACGAGATCGTCCGCTTTTGCGTCAATTGTAACCCGGCGGGTTTCGATGCGTTTACCCGGAGGACTGCGTTTCTTCTTTCCATAATAATTATAATCGCGAGAAAATTTTAGGTAGCTCGTCCAGTCTTTCGGCGAAACCCTATAGACCTCCATTTGCATCTCTTTGTAATTCGTAGAGTAGATGGTCACGCCCGCTTCGCCGTAGGGATCAAGAATACTAAAAACACCTGCAGTGGAATAAAAGTTTGGCTGTGAGGGGCCAACTTTAAAACTGTATTTTCTTTTCCCTGTGAGTTTTTGGCCGTACTTGTCAACCAAATCTTCGGAAAGTTCGACCGTATAGGTTCGACGTCCCGGTTTGAGACCATTTACCATGACCCAGTTTCCGCTTGCCGTGACCGTCTTTGCTGGAAAGTTGGGCGTCACTTTGATCCACGATTCGTCAAATTTTTCTTGGTCAACTTGGTTACTAAGTCGAAACTGAAAACTGTCATAAGGCGAACATTTTCTATACCCACATCGGTCTTCGGTGATACGAAATGGTCCATAGGTTCGAAAGTTGAAGCTATAATCGCTCGCCGTTGTCAGGGGTCCCTCAGCAGAGGGTGTTCCTTTTTTGATCGCAATTCGAATTGTGGAATCGTAAGGAAGTTTATCTTTTGCACGCACGACAATGAATGTGTTGGGTTTTGCATTTTCAACCATATTTGCGATGGCAGAATCTTTGGCGATACGCTCAGGCTCCGCCAACACAAGAGGCAAACTATTTTTAGTAAACACACCTCCTGAAGTGGTAAAACGAAGATGTTTGAGAACCTCTGCCGCGTCGATTTTTTGATTAAAGGAAACAAAGGCCAACTGTTCCAAACCGTGGGTTCCATACCCTGGATAAGTATTCGTCACTGTGGGAGGTGGCGTTTGAAACGAGAAGCTTTTCTCTTTTTTTAATACATCGCCCAGTTTTGATGTCGTTTCGCTGCCAATTTTTACAGTGTACGTTGTCGCCATAGGAAGGCGTCCACCGGCGGGATCAAAAAGAAGGGTTTTTGATCCGACCCAGCGCCACTTCCCCTCAACTTTGGGTGTAATTACAGCCGGAACGCCCTTAGCAATTGTGTCATCGTGAGACGTAATATCGACCATCGGTTGGTTGAAGGTGATACTAATTTGGGGAACAATCGGAACTTCGCCTTCGGGTTGTACACGTAACACTTTTAGTGTGTCGTGATCGGAAGTCAAAGCTGTTGGAGGCTTGAGATCTTTGTCGGAAGGAAAACTTGCCTTTACGATCGTTCCCGTTTTCGGTGTCGGCAAGGAATCCGCGCGTTTGCGAAAAGGCATTTTATCGCCCTTTTTTACGCCAATGGAATCGAGCTTTGCGAGGATCGCATTCACGTTTTTTGAACTCAGCTTTTTCGCGTCTGGAATTTTATTTCGATCCGGAATATCCGCGTCAGGGTTGCCTTCGGATAATGCAATTTTCATTTCTGAGGGCTTTGAAAAATCGATGTGCGCAAGATCTTCCATCGTCGCCGGATCCGGCCGACTGATCGATGTTTCAGCTAAAGTTTTTGCGTCCGGATTTTTCTTTCCACTCCCTTTCGACGAGCATGCAAAGACAAGGAGAAGAGACATATTCAACGCATAGCGTGAAAATTTAGATAATTTCATAGGGAATCCAATTCAGTTTCTTTATAAATACTATGTATTGTTCGGTTCTTAAACAGCTTTTTTATTTGAACGTTTTAATGTGCAAATAGGGCTAAATAGATTGACTCTTTTTCGACTCAAAAGTTCCACTGACCCTTTCATTCGACCCTTCACTCTCTTTTGTGAATAAACATGGCCTTCAGCGCCACCAGACCTTGAGGTTTAAAGGCCATCAACAAAGGAATGTAGATCAACACGTAGATGAGCCCGATAGCCGCCAAAGATCCCACCCTTCCCAAGTCGAGACGCACCACTTGGGAGGCCCCAAAAGCGGCGACGATAGCGAGAAGGGCCGGAGCAAATATGGCGCTGAAGATCCGGCGAGGATCAAGAGAAATGAGCCGGCTTGGAATCCACATTGCCGGAACGATAATGATCAAGGTTGCAATCGTATAACACTCGGCCACATGCAGAGCGCTTCCCCACCAAATTCCGATAACGATGGCGAGGGCCGAAACCAAAGTCGAGGCGAGGCCGTAGAGAAACATCATCCTTGTATGACCCGTGGCTTGGTAAATCCAATTGACCGTCTTACTTATCGAAAGCACCGCACCGCTCACGCAAAAAACCTTCACCATCGGTACCATCGCCGCCCAATTTTCGCCGAAAAGCACAACGACTAGAAAATCGGAGGACACAAAGAGGAAGCCAAGAATCGGGAAGGATAATGCAGCGATGGCAGCGTTGGAATCCACATAGATCGCTTGTAATTTTTCGTGATCGTGCTGATTTTTCGCCATCGCTGGCCACATCACCCGACCAATCACAAGACTAATCTGCTTCACCGGCATCATCATAAAGGAGTAAGCCCTCGCATAATGTCCCAAGTGCGAACTTCCGAAAAATTTTCCGATTAAAAAGTCATCAAATTGCCGAGAAAAATATTCGAGAAGAGAAAAGCCCGTAATACTCACACCGTAAGGAAGAAGTTCTTTTAACGCTTCCTTGTCCCAATCGAAGGTGGGCCGAAAAGAGGACATCGACCACAGAACAACAACAGGAACCGAATACTCAAGGAGCAACTTTACAACGATCGCCCACACACCAAAGTCGAGTAAAGCCAAGGCCAGCGCCACGCTATTTGAGACAACCGTTGTAATCACATCCGATATAGATATTTTTCGGAACTCCATCTCTCGCGTGAGCCACGCATTTTGAACGCGACTAAGAGGCTCGGCGATGAAGAGCAAAGAACACGCTTGGGTGATGGGAATTAAAAGCGGATCGTTGTAAAAGGCGGCAATCAAAGGCGCGCTCAAGTAAACAATGGTCCCAAAAAAAAGACCCAAACTAATATGCGTCCAGAACACCGCAGTGAGATGGCGAGGTTGCAAATCTTTCTTTTGCACCAAGGCGGGCATCAAACCCAATTTTGCGAGTAAAAGAACAAAACCGATGATGACCGTAATCATCGCCAAGCGGCCAAAATCTTTGGGATCCAAAAGATTCATGAGCGCAATCGTTGCGACGATGAACTCAAAGACTTGTGAAAAAGCTTTGGCGGCCGCAAACCAGCGCATTCCCTCAACTACATTTTTTTCAAAAGCCATTCTATTTATTCGGGAGTATCAATCCTCGCCTTTTTTACCGATGAATATTTCTGTTTTGGATGTTTGGGATTTTCGGGATAAAGAAGTTGAAGATGCCCATCTGCCAAAAGGGGTTTTATATAATTTCGAACCTGGTTAGGTGTTCTATTCAACAGCTCTGCCAATCTTCGTAACGATAATGGCTCAACCTCGCATAACGCTACGATGGCCTTTTTGACATCGTTGGTCTTATAGCGTCGCGTATTCGCCAGAGGTTTAATAATTCTTTGAAATCTCGCGTCGCTATTGGTAGAGCTTGAGTCGCTATTCGTAGAGCTCAAGTCGCTATTGGTAGAGCTCAAGTCGCTATTGGTAGAGCTCGAGTCGCTATTGATAGAGTCTGAGTCGTAATTGGCAGAGCTTAAGTCGCTATCGGTAGAGTTTGAGTTTGAGTTTGAGTCGTAATTAGTAGAGTCTGAATCGCTATCGATAGAGCTTCCAAGAGGGTTAAACAGTTCGAGCTGGGGCGAGCCCTTTCCGAGTTTATAAACGGATCGACGATTATGCGAATCATTGACCAAATAACCTTCTTTAGTTAATTTGTATAGCATCAAGGTTAGATCCCGAGGATGAAGTTTCACGCGAAGGCTCAAAGATGGATGCGTTACGCTGCCTTCTATTGATGCAGCCACAACGGCAATTTTTTCGTTCATTTCCAGGCGGTTAAAATCAGGAAAAAGAACTCTCAATTTTTCTATTTCAATAGAAGACCAAAGAGTTTCGAACGAGAGTGTTAAGGTCGTAGTATCCGTAAAATAATCCACACAGATGACTGGTTTTTTCCATTCTTTTTCCTCCCAAGCTTGCTGTATAAGAAGACCGCCCGAGCCAGCTTTTTCCCCTGCTCCAATCATTCGAAAAATATTTTGAACGCTGGGGTTCCGACAATCACTTGTATTTCCTCTAAAAAATTGCTCTTTACTTACCCTGAGGCGCCCAGGATTTCGGAACTCAACTACATTAGTTTTTTTTACAATCCTTACCGAAGTCGTTCTTCTATAATCAGTGTGAATCAGACTATTCACCAATGCTTCTCTAAGCGCTTTGTGAATTCTTGTCGTTTCTTTTCGTTGATGATTTTCATCTAAGAAAAAAGGGATCTTTAATTTTTCAGTCAGCCTCGGTAAAACTCTTCTATAGAACTGGAATAAATTTCCGGTCCAACTCCCATCAGTACTTACACGATCGATCCATCGTAGATCACTATCATCATGTTCTTGATAGTCGAGATTGAACGCGGGAAAGGTTTCTTTAATTAGAGTCTGATCACCAAAAACCAATAACCCGGCAATCGTGACCTCTAATTTTTGAGTCTCTCGGTTTAATTTCATAGCCCCTAAACATCTTAACAATTCCTCATCATTGGCACTTAAGAAGGGATGATCGGGAGAGGAACTTTTGAAAAGATTACGGTATTGCAAAATCGTTTCTTTATCGAGGTCCTCTATCCTAAGAAATTCAATAATCTCGGAATCAGTGCTGCCCTCGACTTGATCGGCTAACATTCTCTTAACGCTTTCTTGAGTCGCTTTATAATCGCCTTCAAAATTTCTGAGGTAGGTTCCAGTCAACGGATTTTCTCCAATAAAAATCGGCCGTTGACGTCTGGTTGCGGGAGGAACCTCGATAATAATCGAGCCTTTTTCACCCACCGTCACGTTCTCATTATTTAATAAGTTTTCACTTACTCTTTTCTTATCGTTCACTGCATCCCAAAATTCCTTTTGAACCTTTTTGGAATCTGCAATTCCTATAATGTCTCCATTGTCACGGAATCCTAAAAAAATCCGGCCGCCATTTGTATTTGCAAACGCAGAATAGGTTTCTAAAGCAGATTTAGGAAAGGTCCCCTTTCTCTTCCTTCCTTGCGCTTCCTTAAATTCGATATCGGCTCCTTCAGAGAGATTTATCAAAGATATATTTTTTTCGTGCAAATCGTCCAAACCAGTCTCCTCATTTCAACTCTTATAGGGATCTAAAAATTTTTCAACAACAAGAAAGGTAGTATTTCGTCGGCGAAATAGAAGGATGCGCTTTACGCTTTGCGTGCAGAGTAGTAATGAGGGAAGCAGAAACTTTTGAACAAAGGATAAGTCTCATGGCAATCAAAATCGCAATTAATGGGTTCGGTAGAATTGGAAGATGTGTAGCAAGAATCGCGGCAAACGATCCAAATGTTGATTTGGTCGCCATCAACGACCTCACCAGCCCCGAGCAACTAGCCTACCTTTTTAAATACGATTCCGTGCATGGAAAATTCGACGGAACATCGGAATACAAAGACGGTTCTTTTGTCGTCAATGGCGACGAAATGAAAGTTTTTTCTGAGCGTGATCCTTCAAAACTTCCTTGGAAAGAATTGGGCGTTGATTACGTTTTAGAATGTACTGGTTTTTTCCGGAAGCGTGAGGACGCTGCCAAGCATATCGACGCTGGCGCAAAATTCGTTCTCATTTCTGCGCCAGGTAAAGGCGTGGATATGACTTTCGTTAAAGGCGTTAACCACGAAAAATTCACCAAAGATATGACCATCATTGATGTGGCAAGTTGTACCACCAATTGTCTAGCACCGATCGCCAAAGTACTTAACGATTCCTTTGGCATTGAACATGGAATGATCACCACCATTCATAGTTACACCAACGATCAAAGCCTTCTCGACTCGCCGCATGAAAAAGATTTTCGTCGGGCAAGAGCGGCAGCCGTCAATATGGTTCCGACCTCTACCGGCGCCGCTGTAGCTGTAACGCGCGCGCTTCCTGAACTCGAAGGTAAGCTCGACGGAATGGCGATTCGGGTTCCTACCCCCAATGTTTCAGTCGTCGATCTTGTCGTTCATCTCGAAAAGAAAGTGACCGTTGAATCCGTCAACGCAGCAATGAAAGAAGCGTCCGAAGGTCCGCTTAAGGGAATTCTAGGATACACCGACGAGCCCTTGGTTTCGACCGATCTCATGAACGATCCTCACTCCTCAATTTTTGATTCCAAGTCCACAATGGTACTCAACGACCACATGGTTAAAGTTCTTTCTTGGTACGATAACGAATGGGGCTACTCGAACAGAATGATCGATGCCTTAAAATATGCTGCCGAAGTCAAAGGTTAAATCAGATGGATACCACTGGCATTCTTTTTATCGACGATATCGACCTCAACGAAAAAGTCGTATTCTTAAGGGTTGATTTTAACGTTCCTCTTGATGGCAAAGAGATCACCGATGAAACGCGTATTGATGCGGCCTTGCCGACGATAAGGTACGCGATGGAGAACGGCGCAAAACTCGTCCTAGCCAGCCACTTAGGTCGTCCCCAAGGGAAAAAAAATAAACACCTTCGCATGGAAGTTGTGGCCAAACGCCTCGCCGAAATACTTGAAGTTGAAGTTATTGTTCCCGAGGAAATTGAAGAGGGCATTATTAAAACCCTCATCAAAGGACTCAAAAGCAACCAAATCATCTTGCTCGAAAATTTGCGATTTAATCCAGGTGAAAAATCCGGTGATCTCGAATTTGCAAAACGACTTGCAAGTTTGGCCGATGTTTACATCAACGATGCCTTTGGCGCCGTTCATCGTAAACATAGTTCAGTTTACCAAATGGTTGAATATTTCCGTCGAGGATCCTTAGGCGCCGGCTTCTTGGTCAAAAAGGAAATCGAGGAGTTGAGTAAACTCGGCAGACCCGCTCACCCTTTTGTCGCCGTCATGGGCGGTGCAAAAGTATCTGATAAGATCACAGCCTTGGAAAACCTTTTAGTAGACAAGGTCGATATTCTACTCATCGGCGGAGCAATGGCCTACACCTTTTTAAAGGCTCAAGGCAAAGCGGTCGGAAACTCTTTGGTCGAAAATGAACAAATCGATCTCGCCAAAAATATCATCAAGATTGCCAAACAAAAACGTAAGAAAATTTACTTTCCTGTAGATCATATTGTCGCCGATAGTATTGATGCAGCGCAGGCCCAAAGCGTCGAAACCATACCTGCTGATAAAGCCGCCTTTGATATCGGACCCAAAACGATTGCCATCTATGTTGAGCACATCGCAAAAGCTAAAACGGTATTCTGGAACGGACCGATGGGCGTTTTTGAGCGGGATATTTTTTCAAATGGAACGATGAAAATCGCTGAAGCGATCGCAAGCAGCGATGCGTTCACTATCGTTGGGGGCGGAGATTCCGCCGCCGCCGTAGCAAAAGCTGGTGTAGGCGATCGCATCGACCACGTCTCGACCGGAGGCGGCGCCTCGATGGAATTCGTAGAGGGAAAAGCCCTCCCCGGCATCGATGCATTGCGACCCAATCACCCTTTCGATCATTCCTAATCGAGAAAATCGATCACGATAGGCTTGGTTTTATACCTCGCGCTGGCCTATACTCTCAACGCACTTTAACTTGAATTTTTACACTTTTTTTCGGAGAAAATCATGAGACGACCTTTTGTTGCCGGTAATTGGAAAATGAATAAAGGCCCTAAAGAAGCCGCCGCCTTAGCTGGCCAAATTCTTAGCGAAATTGCAGGCGTTAATAACGTTGATATCGCTATTGCACCCGTTGCGATTAGCCTTGCATCTGTTCATCTGGTCCTTCAGAACACCAACTTAAAAATGGCCGCCCAGAATATGTTCTACGAAGAAAGTGGCGCTTATACCGGTGAGCTTTCCCCGCTCATGCTCAATGAAATCGGATGCAAGTACGCAATTATTGGACATAGTGAGCGCCGACAGATTTTTGGTGAAGACGACGAACTCATCAACCGAAAAACACGCGCCGCCATTTCACACGGTATCCAGCCGATCGTGTGTTGTGGCGAAACCTTAGAAGAACGCGAAAGCGGAAGCACGAACGATAAAGTCGCCTTCCAGGTTAAAGCCGCACTTTCGGGTATTCGAATGGAAGATGCTTCTAAAATTACCGTCGCCTATGAACCCATTTGGGCCATCGGGACGGGAAGAACCGCAAGCCCCGAACAAGCACAAGAAGTCCACGCGATGATTCGAAATTTACTGGCCGAGATTTTCAATAGTGCCGCTGCCGATCAAATTCGAATCCAGTACGGCGGAAGCGTAAAACCTGCCAACATCGAAGAGCTTATCGCAAAGACCGACATCGACGGTGCGCTGGTTGGCGGCGCCAGCCTAAAAGCCGACAGCTTTGCAGCGATCATTAAGGCTTGCGTTTAGTCTCCACAATGACTAAAGCTGACTTAACATTCTAACTTCGAACATATTTCAGCCCCACATCCGATGTTTAAACACCTATCCTTACGGGAAACCACGATTATTCGACGTGTCGGATACGATATTGTCTTGACGCCTGAAAGGGTATCCTCACTCCACCTGCCAAGCGGAAAACTTGTCGCCTGCGATCCCTTGTCAATGCCAGAAACGGAACCCTATCTGGACGATCTTCCAATTGGAAAATTTCCAATCTACGCCATCAGGGCCAACTTACGCGACGAGGTCCGACTCGCCTTTATCGTAATCGAGTTTACCAATGAGAAGGTTAGCGAATGGGATATGCTCATTGTTCCCGGCGAAGAAAAAAATTGGAGCCCCGAAGAAAGAAGCGGATTTTTAGTCGATACAAGTTATGCAGCTTTTATGGATGAAAGCTGCGCGCACCGATTGGTGGATAGATTTGTTCAACTCGAAAAGGATTCCGATTATGATGATGAAGAAAGTGAGTTCGAAAAACTGTTGTTGAGTGGACTCCGAAAACCCAAAAAGAAAGGCGCTTTTCCTTTCGTTGATGTTAAAATCGATACCCACACCATGTTTGCCTTCTGGACCGATCCTGGTGCCTATTCAGGATATGTAGGTAGGGACAGCGACGGAAAGGTAGCACGTTTACTTTTCGATTTTTCTGCGGTGCCTTTTATTATATCGCCACGCGGATTTGTTTTTCGCTAGTTCTACCGTACGTACAACCAGTGTACAAAAGGATGACATCCTGATATCCTCGTCTTCGAGAGAGGAGGTTTTATGGCATCACGCATTAACATTAGAATTGACGAGAAACTCAAAGCAGACGCAGAAAAGGTCGTCGCCTTGGAGGGTATGAAAAGCCTCACAGAGTATATTGTCAAACTTATTCGACAGGACTCAGAAAGACTTCTCGAACTGCATTCAAAAATTGTTCTAGAAGACAACGTATTTGATCGCTTCATGAAGGCCTGCGAAGACGCCGAAAAACCGAACGCTGCCTTACTTGAGGCAGCTAAGTTTACGGACCAATCTCGCTTTCGATGAAAGCGCTCAAGCGTTTCGTTCCTTTGAATAAACGCAAGCACGATCGAAAATCCTTCGATTGCGGGAGCGTGCATCTCAATGTTTTCCTACGAGAAAAAGCAGATAACCATTACAAAAAAGGCGTCAGCTTAACAATGGTCCTCCCTGAACAAAGCAGAACTAAGCCAAAACGAATTTGTGCTTTCTATACGCTCTCGCACACAACAATCGAACGAAACTCTCTCCCAACGAAAATCGCCAAAACCCTCCCTTCTTACCCGATACCGGTCCTTCTATTAGCGCAACTCGCTGTGCACAGCGACATTCAGAAAAAAGGAATGGGAAAGGTTTCTCTCATTCTTGCACTAAGGCATTGTGTGAAAATCAATAAAACACTCAATTCGGTAGCAATTGTTGTGGACGCAATTGACGCTAAGGCGAGCTCTTTTTATCAGAAATACGGATTCGATCCCTTGATTTCAAATCGACTATTTTTACCGATGTGTGTTGCCGAAGCGCTTCTGCTCCGAAAGACCTAAATAACTTCCGGTCGAATAGTAAATTCAGTTACATTTCAGTTAGAGCGCGTTTCGAAAATGAGGGAGGTTGATTCATCGAAAAACGAAGACCGTTTACCCCATCCAGGTTTCGTCGGTTTGGAGCGCCCATTTTACGGTTACTTTTCTCGGGCGAGTCCAGTATTTAAATCCATCCATACCGGTCATGTCGCCGTGGCCAAATTTTGAATCGTTCCATCCACCGAACGCGAAAGGTTCGCGCGGAACCGGTACGCCGATATTTACTCCGACCATCCCTGCTTCAAAACGTTTGATGGCGCGCTCAGCAATTCCACCGGAAGTGGTGTAAATCGCGGCGGCGTTTCCATAAGGATTTGCATTTTCAATTTGGAAGGCTTCTTCCAATGTATCGACACGAAGAATGGACAAAACCGGTCCAAAAATTTCTTCTTTATAACATCGCATATCTGTCGTTACGCCATCGATAATTGTCGGTCCAACCCAATAACCTTCATCGCGTCCTTTTCCTCTTCCGTCGACAAGGATCTTCGCGCCACATTTTTCAGCATCGTTTATGATCTCAACAATGCGATTCTTAGAATCTTCACTAATGATAGCGCCAATATCTTGGCCGGTGTTGATCGCTTCTGATTTTTTCACAATATCATCAACGATATGTTCAACATCTCCGATCGCAATAAGAACTGAGGCGGCCATGCAACGCTGTCCAGCACAACCGGTAAACGAGCCTACTACATTTGTAGAGGTCAAGTTGAGGTCAGCATCGGGAACCATCAATAGATGATTTTTTGCTCCGCCTAAACACAACATTTTCTTTCCCGTCTTCGCGCCTTTTTCGTAGAGAAGTTTAGCAACTCGGGTCGAGCCAACAAAAGCGACCGCGCCAATATCTTCGTGTTCTACGATCGCCGTTACAGCTTCTTTGGTTCCATTTACGATGTTTAAAACGCCTTTGGGTAGACCCGCTTCTTCCAAAAGTTCGGCGATTCTCATCGCGCCAAAAGGTACTTTTTCGGAAGGCTTTAGAATGAATGCATTTCCTGCAACTAAAGCTTGAGGCAGCATCCAGAGCGGAACCATGGTCGGAAAGTTAAACGGAATCACACCAGCGACAACGCCGATGGGTTCGTGAATAACTTTACAATTTACACCACGACTTACATCCAATTGACCGCCGTCGGCCATATTTTGGAGCGAGGCGCCCATCTCTACGCATTCGATTCCTTTTAGAACCGAACCTCGAGATTGACCTATCGTCTTTCCGTTTTCGTGAGAAAGAAGCCAGGATAATTCATCAACATGTTGGTCCATAAGCTGCTTTAATTTGTGCATCACCTGAGCACGTTCTCGCACCGGCCATTGTGCCCAGCCTTTTTGAGCGGCTTTTGCGGCCTCAACCGCTGCATTCACATCATCGGCGTTGGAAATCACCAAAGACCCCATCGACTTCGCATAACGGGGATTGATCACATCTTCGGTCTTCCCCGATTTTGATGCGACCCACTCGCCGCCAATTAAATTTTTTGCCTGAACATACTGAACGAAATCGTAATTACGACCTGAGAATTGATTTGCCATGGTTGCTACTCGCTGAAAAGAATTCGAGTTATTTACCAAGTTTGAGGGAGCCCAGCAAGAGATGAGTGAAAGGGTTAGTGTGATCTAGATCGGGGAATTCAGTCAAACCCGTTCCCACGCGGAGCATATGGGAACGAGAAATTTAAGGAATTTTTAAATTTCCCCCAAAATGATCACGAGGCGTCTTTCCTTGAAAATTTTACTTCAACTTTTTTAAAGTTTCGATTGAAAGAGCGGGATCCTTATTCAAGCCGATTTGCTGATGAATAACCACACCCTGGGCATCTACGATAGAGATAATATTGGAGTGAGAATAACCGCCACTTTCAAATTTTTTATATTTCACACCCAACATCATCGCCAATTCCAAGACCGCGTCTGCACCGCCATTGAGCAAGGTCCAATCCGTAATCGAGCGTTCTTCGGCAAACTTTTTCAACGCCTTAGGCGTATCCTTTTTGGGATCAATGGTGACTAGGAGAAAATTAACCTCTTTTTTGATCTCCTCTGGCAAACCTTTTCTAATCTTTTGAATGTCGGCCACCGTCATCGGACAGACGTGCGGGCAACTGGCATAAATCAAAGCAAGCACAAGGGGCTTGCCACGGAATGCATCCAATTTCATTTTCTTTTTATTTTGGCTGACCCATGTCGCATCCAAATGATAGATGGATTTTTCATTCAGCTCTGTTTTCTTTTTCGCCTCTTTGGTTTGAGCGAACGCACTCGCCGAACTCATCATCAAAAGGGTAATCAATAAACTATAAAAATATTTCATATGTCCTCCTAAAGGGATCTACTTCACGCATCGAAACCCGAGGCTTGCTACAGAAAAATCTGCGCGTAAGCTGCTTCTAAATGCGTATCTCATAAAAGCTGTATAATCTTTAAAATCAGATGCGCCGGCCGAACCCGCGCCACAATAAAGCTGTTTGTTCAACGCACTATCGCCACGCGATTCTCCGGTCACAAGTGCCGTGTTAAAATCAAGGGTCCATTCCCAAATTACCCCATGCATATCGTGTACACCGTAAATATTAGCCGGATAGGTCGAACCCACCTCAGGCAAATTTTGTTCTGTAGGTTTACTATACCATTTGATGAGCTTTTCCTTATAGGCCGCGTCCTCCATCGCATAGCGCTTGGTATCACTAGCCGCGGCCACGTACTCCCACTGTGAAACGGTGGGCAAGCGTTTTTTCTTGGCCTTGCAAAAGGCTTTCGCGGCGAACCAAGAAACCTCGACCACGGGGCTCGAAGGGTTGATAGCTGAACCCAATTCTAAATCCGACTTCCATTTCGATAAATACCCTTTGTCGGCAAAAATCGACTTTCTATTTGAACGGCGCCATTTTGGATTCTTGGTAACGAAGTCCAAAAACTCTTCCGCTCTCACCGGAAAGGCGTCCATTTTGAACCTCTTTACTTTCACTTTTTTCGGCTCATTTTTCCCCGTAAAAAGAGGCTTATACACTCCTCGGGGAATCGATACGAATTTCGTTTTCTTCTTCGTACTACTCGCCTGTCCCTGAACAATCAGCGGACTAAGCGCACCAAGAAAAACACACAAAGAAAGCAGAATTGAGGGCTTAACGCGCACTCTTAACCTCGGCAGGAGAAACAACCTTTTTCGAGTTACCCCATTGGCTATAAGCATAGGTGAGCACGTTTGCGATATCTTCATCGCTTAGGTTCTGAGCGGGCATCACACCGTTAAACTCTTTTCCGTTAACCGAAATCTTTCCGTTCAAACCATTGACGAGAACTTCAATCGCACGGTCTTTATTCGCATTCAGGAAGTCCGATCCTGCCAATGGAGGAAAGGCTCCGGGTATTCCTTTACCCGATCCTTGATGACAGGCCGCACAGTTTTGAGAGTAAATTCGCTTACCAAATAGAATACGCTCTTTTTGATTTTTTGCGAGCAGTGGCTTGGTATCGCCGTCGATTGTTTGAATCGCGCCACCTTCAGGCAAATAAATTTCGTCGCTGGTCTTGCCAGAATATACCGTTTTATTTTCTTTACCTGTCACTTTTAACATGCCGATGGCGCCCTTATTGAAGGCACGGAAAATAGAATGATCGACAATGATAAAGGTCCCCGTCGCATCCATTTTGAACTCAACCATCGCCGACCCACCAGCGGGGACGATCGTCGTTTGAACATTGTTATTGACCTGGGTACCACCTTCGATATTAACCTTATCAAAAATCTCACCAATGACATGGAAAGAGGACACAAGATTGGGTCCGCCATTACCGACGAAGAGACGCACCGTTTCGCCGATTTTCGCCGGCAGCGCATTGTCGCCCGTTAACGCACCGACAGACCCGTTAAATACGACGTAATCTGGAATCTCGGTAATCGCCTTTTCCATACTAAAGGGCTGCAGACCGGCAGCGCCATATTTTCCTTTGGTATAAAACTCACTTTGGAAAACATAATACTCTTTATCAACTTTTGGTAATCCATCACGCGGCTCGACAAGAATCAAACCATACATGCCGTTCGCAATGTGCATTCCCACAGGAGCGGTAGCGCAGTGGTAGACGAACAAACCGGGATTCAAGGCTTTAAAAGAAAAGGTAGAACTATGTCCAGGCGCGGTAAAGGAAGAAGCCGCTCCGCCGCCTGGACCCGTCACCGCATGAAGATCGATATTATGAGGCATCTTACTTGAGGGATGATTTGAGAGATGGAATTCAACCAAATCTCCTTCACGTACACGGATAAACTTTCCTGGTACGCGACCGCCAAAAGTCCAGAAGGTATAATCAACGCCATCGGCGAGGCGACCTTGTTTTTCGATCGTCTCCAAGTTTACTATTACTTTGGTCGCGTGTTTCCGCGTAATCGGAGGAGGTACGTCGGGCGCATAAGTAAGAACTGCAACTTCTTCACCCTTAATTTCTTCACTTAAGTTATCCGCTGCCGTCACGACAGTTTTCTTTGGCCCAACCTTTTTTGTCTCTTCCTTCGGATTGACATTCTTGGCAGGCGTCGTTTCTTTATTCTGACACCCAAAACATAAAAACACGAGGGCCACTAACATTGTTCTTTTCATTTATTCCTCTTCTAATAGTGCCCCAATTTTAGTTGCAGATAAAAAAGCAGGATACCGAAACTATTGCGATGGACGATTCGTCAGGCGAAATTTATTCGTTCTGCTCAGCGCTTCGAATAATCGTGGCCTGTAGCGCTACAATATTACCGATCCTCGGATTCATCTCCCAAAAAATGGAACTCTTCCCAAGAGGCGTTGTCCTAGCATTTACAATAACCCACATTGGAGTACGCATGACGCGTTTCAGAAAAAAGTCAGTTCAGACCCTTATCGCTGCTATTGTTACGGCTCTTTTATGTTTGGGATTTATTCGTTTGGCCGAAGCCCAGAGTCTCAACTCCACCCTTGGCTCGCCTTTTCTGGAAACCCTCCATCACGTTTCGATCTCCAGAAATAACGATATTGCCTATTTAGACGTTCAGCGCGCGTTTAAAAACGAAGGCATTCGCAGAGACGAAATGGTCTTGAAACTCAACCTCCCCTCAGATACCTCGATGACCAGTATTTCGATTTACGAAAACGGATGGAAACCCGCTCTTCTCAAAGAAAGCAGCCGGGCTCAAACCCAATACTATCAAACCAACACAGCGCCTCTAGGCAAGAACGCACATAATCTGCTTGCCGAGGGTTCTTGGGAAGACTGCACCATACGCGTCTCACCAGTTTCCCCCGGCGAGACGGTTCTGATTCGATACACCTTGACCATTGAAATGGAGTATAAGGCTGGTTATTCCTTTCGTTGGAATAGCTCTCCCAAAAGTACAGAGCATTTTAGCGCGATCCAATTTCGGAGCTCCGATATGATCTGGGCCAAAGGCATGCAGCGCTCCGCAAACGAGGTCTTCTATTTACACGCCAATGCGTGTGAAGAAAACGACCGCGCAGCGAGTTGCCAAATTAGGAAATTTGACCTTCCTGAAACGACCGAAGAACGCTTCCGATTCTCCGCAGACATCACTGGCGTTGAACCTTATAATTTCGACTATGTTCTTCGAAGTCCTGAAGGAGAATTCTTTTCGATGGAGGTCAAGGACGATAAGGTAGAAGGAGAATTCCCAAGTATCAGTGGGAATTGGTTTTTTTCAATTGGCGCAGACGTGGGAAAACACCCAAAGATTGTCGTGAAAAATATCCGTCTCGACTTCGATAAAATATCGCTTCACACCGAAGATATCGAATTCACCAGCGGCTCCCACGAACTCGATCGCATCTACTTTTCAAATTCTCAGGAGACCAAGGGAAAGATGTACTTTGGAAGCTTTAGCGTTGAAAATCGGCAGTTTTCTAAGATCGATCTCATTCTCCCCGAGCACTTATCTCAACTCCCCAAAAACCCGACGATGATCTTCCTGATTGATCGGTCTATTTCCCAAACACGATTGGGTCTGAAACGACAAATAGCATTGGTAAACTCAATTACCAGTCACACCGAAGATGAAGAGGCCATTCTCATCGCCTACGACCGTCACGCCAAACAGATTCCGATATCGAGCGGCACGCTTGACGAGACTTTGCACAATCTGGAAGGAGACCTCCCGCTTGCCAACGGATCTGATCTCGGAAAGGCGATCGAACTCGCGGTGACCCTATCTTCCAAAGCGAACAAAAAGCGACCGGTTTTGATCTACGCCATGACCGACCTCTTACTCAAGTCTTCACAAACTGTATCTAAGCTATTGAAGAAGGTTTCCACCCTTGGAGAAAATGCCACCTTTCACGTTGTTGAAATTTCAAAATACGAGGACGTGGAAACGCGAATTCGCAGAGATGATACTATTTTTCTCTCCGCCCTCGCTCGGCCGAGCGGAGGAATCAGCGCCCTTGCAAGTTTTGAAGGAGACGGTATCGACAAGACATCTTTGTTTGAGCAAACCTTGTATCTCGTTCGACCGACGATCCTTGAACATTCCACTTTAGGCGGTTTCTATGTAGAAGAGTCCTACCCAGAAGGTGCGTTCGTCTCAACTGCGGGTTGGAATACGATTTCTGGGCGCGCCGAAATCGCGGGGCAGTTATGGTCTCGACCTTTCTCTATGTCGACCTCTCGCTCCAAAGATCGCGAGTTGATAACGATGCGTTATTTTATAAATTCAGAGTCCTTCGAAAATGCAAAGCAAGCGTACGAGATTTCTAAAAAATCTCAGATAGTATCCCCTTATACTTCTTTCGTCATTGATGGCGCAGACCGTATCGAAGATGGCTTTTCAGGTGTGGGTGGCTTTGGTCTACACGGCACGGGGTCGGTTGGATGTGGGGGCGTTTTCTTGGGTCGCACCCTGGTTGCCAAACCCGACCTGGGTTCAAAATTTGACTTCAAGTCCCTCGCTGAGAAATGTAACGCCACTCATCCCGGAAAGGGGAATACCTTTCGTACGATCATGGAAACTACGAGCGATGAAATCGTCGACGTAGGAGAAGGTAAAAATGCTTACGAAAAATGCGTGGTCAAAGGTGTCTGGGATACCCGCCTTCCAAAGGAGACGAGGAGCGCTTCCTATCGTCTTCATTTCATTGGCGCAAACGTCCACCAATAGATTTGGCCTTCGAAAACAGCCGGAAAACAGGCCCTTAGTTTTTCAACCATAGCTGTTCCAAACTCTTGTATTTGTCAGAACTTTTGTCATCAAAATAAACACGAGCCAGCCTCTTCAATTGCGCTTTATCAGGACACTTTCCGCTCAAACCCGCCCGTGGCAACATATTTGAATTGTCCGCTGGGCGGGTTAGAGGTTGTGCCCGAGCATTGAATTGTCCCATTGGTTGCAATCCCGCAAACGGATCTTTCACCAACGGCGATGTGAGAAAAGGGTTGGAAGCAACCCGATGTATCAATGCGTCTACATGAATCTGCGCACGCGAGTTCGCCGATATGTTCGGCGCTCAATTCTGTTTTGTCCCTATACTCAAAGCCTTCGCAAACCTCGGTTGTGTTAAGAATGCCATTACCGCAATCTCGATTGTTTGAATAATTATTTGAATGGTTTGAAAAATTATTTGAGCCATTGAAATAATTATTGGAACGCGGATCGTCAACCTATCCCATTGTTTATTTGTGTTGAAGAACCGCTTAATTGCGCTTGCGGAATTGAATTATTTGACCTGCCATCGTCTCCATTATTTTGGTTATTCGAGGCGGTAAGATTACACGAAATACAAAACGAAAAGAAAAAGAGGGATACAATTTTCATAATTTTGCCTGTCTGTAAGATAGTTGAATGTGTTCGTTAAAACCGAAGCATACAATAGTATATTCGTATGCACCAGTTCCTCTTCTATTGTCAAAGCGAAGGAACGATGGTGCTCAATTGATTGCTAAAAATCACAATTCTTGTAGGCTTGGTCTAAGAAAACTACACAAAAGAGAATTTATGAAAATCGAACCCCTTCGAATTTGCCTTTTCTTATTCGCGCTTTTAGTGCTCAGTTGCACAAATGACTTGGGTTCGCCCTGCCGGTCCACGGACGATTGCAACGCCAGATGTTTAACGGGCGATTCTTTTCCAGGCGGGTTTTGTACCGAACAATGCGACATCTCATCAGACTGCCCGGAGGAGTGGAGTTGTGTGAAAAAAGAAGGTGGGGTGTGTTTGCCCAATTGCGAATCATCGGCGATTTGCACAGATGAGCTTGGACCGCGATGGGAGTGCGACAAGAAAAAACTCCAAACCGGAGGCGAGCGCCGTGTGTGCATCGGGCGTTAGTTAGGGGAGGCCCTGTATTTAGTAAACAGAGATAGAATATCGTAGGTTGTGGTTGATGGAGCAACGCGACGAAACCCAACATTGTAGCTAATAATTTCGTTGAGGTCGAAACGAAATGAATAAAAACGAAGAGAGATTCAAACGAACACTAACATAACACTCTAAACATCCATGTTGGGTTTCGTCGTTTTCGCCTTCGCGAAATTCTCCATCAACCCAACCTACATCTGCGTTGCCAGATTTCACACGCCCTACAAACGCGCGTTTTACTCGCCGCACGTCATTGAACGGATTTTTTCAAATAAAACACCATTTTTTAGTATGCCGAGCATACGATGTCCTTCGGCGTCTATACTAATAAATTCGATCTGAGAATCCTTCGCCTGCGTCACACTATCTTCGTGCGGAACAACATCATCGCTGGGATCGTGAAAAATAACGATGGACTGCTCTCGACTTAGATCTCGAATTTTTTGGATATGGTCGTCGTGTTCGGCAATGCGCACCCGCCCAAGAATTGCATTATAGGCTGGCGCCAGAAGAATGGTCGGTCCCTTCCATAACCCGCGCCGTATCAGCTCCATGCTTATCGCTCCGCCATAACTTGAGCCGACAATAATATCGGGTTCAAAATCCTTTAGCGGTTTTAGCTGCAGGTCCAGACAAGACTCAATACTTTTCTGCCACGCTTGAGCGATAAGGTTTTTAACAAAAAAATAAACAACAACCTGTCCACCTAAAAATAGTACAACAACAACCTTCCAAGACAAGTCACGAAAATATGAAATCACAATAAAGGTAAGTGTTGCGAGCACCCAATACATAAAACCTTGGGTTCGAAAAACGTTGCGAAGCACCGAATTTTTCTTATCCAAACGATAGGCCGACATTTTCATATCAACCGATTGAACCTCAAATCCGTCCTCACGCATCATCTGAACTTTTCCGCCTTCGGGTCCACTTTCTAGCCCATGAATAAAAAACACTTTGGTTTTTTTTGGCGTTTCTTTCATTCAGGAAAGCTCGCTGATCTTATTCTGAAGCAGGGCCAAGTACGCATCTCTTTCTTCTGCCGAACTCGCCTCGACCCGCACAACCAAGGCAGGTTGTGTGTTGCTTGCGCGACACAATCCCCACCCGTGGGCAAATTTTACGCGGACGCCGTCCATCGTGTTCACCTCGTACTCCTTGGCAAAAATCTCTCCCATTCGCTTTGGAATATCGAATTTTTTCTCGTCGGGGCATTCAATGCGAAGCTCTGGTGTGGCAAAGGCTTCTGGAATTCCTTCCAACATCTCGGAAATGGTTTGTTTCGATTTAGTAAATATTTCTACCAATCGCGCCGTTGTATAAAGCGCGTCATCGAAGCCAAAAAATCTATCGTTATAAAAGACATGACCGCTCATTTCGCCTGCCAGTTGTGCATTGGTTTCTTTTATCTTCGCCTTAATAAGAGAATGCCCGACCATCGCCATAATAGCCTCGCCGCCATTGGCACGGATGTCATCAAATAGATGTTGGGAGCATTTCACCTCACCGATAATTTTTGCGCCAGGAATCTCTTTGAGCAATGCGCGCGAAAGGATGACCATCAGCATATCGCCAAAAACCATTTTTCCTTTCTCATCAACGATGCCAATTCTATCACCGTCACCATCGTAGGCGACGCCAAAATCGGCCTTATGTTTTAGCACGGCAGCCGAAAGATCGACGAGGTTTTCGGGCACCGTTGGATCGGGATGATGATTGGGGAAATTTCCGTCGGGCTCCAAATACATGCCGATCGTTTCACACCCCAAAACGCCTTCCATGAGATCCATCGCGCAAACACCCGCGACACCGTTTCCACAATCGAGGACAACTTTAGGTCGCTTGAGGTTTTCGTCCAGAGCGATATTTTCCTTCACCCAGCTTAAGTAGTCTTCGATAATGCCGGGGCGTTCTTCGAGCTGGCCTACTCCTTCGTGAAAATCGGCATCTAACATTCTTTGTTTAAGATTCTGAATATCTTCACCGTGCAAGGTATCTGCACCGATCATCATCTTGAACCCGTTATATTCACCGGGATTATGGGAGCCGGTAATCTGAACACAGCCCTGAAATTCGTCGAAATATTTGGAAAAATAGACAAGAGGCGTCGGTACCATTCCAAGCGAGCGCACATTTACACCTGTCGAAATAATGCCGGCGCTAAGTTGCTCAAACAAACGTGTGCTCGATAATCGCATATCAAAGCCGACCGCAATGGTCGCCTCCTTGCCCATGCGTTTGTAAACTTCACTACCAATTGCTTTTCCTAGCTTAAAAACGGTTTTGTTATCGAGGTCGCTTTCGGCGATACCTCGAATATCATATTGTCTAAAAATGTGGTGATTCATATGGAATGCTCTGGATTCAGAAGAAGATTATTCTGCGCCGAATTTTGCGAAAAGTTCCGGCCCAGTCAAGTCGTTGGTTTTATTTGCGAAGCTATAAAATGCTGGCTTTTGATCAATGAAATATTGGTGATCAAATTCGAAATCTTTTGGGTCAAAAAGCCCCACAGACATCCCGTATTGACCGCTCTCTTTAAGGCGATAAAAAAGATGGCTTCCGCAATTGGAACAAAAACCACGTTCGGCCCACATCGAAGAATCGTATACTTTTATACTATCTTCGTTTTCAAATTCGACGGCCCTGCCACAGTCGACGGCCATATAGGGTCCGCCCCAATTTCGGCAGGTTGAACAATGACAAGCACCTGCATGAAGGTCGACCTTTTGAGCTTTGAATCTAACCTTGCCACAAACGCAGGCCCCTTCCATTTCCATGTATCGTTTTTCGGTCATCTCTATCCTAGTGGCGAACGGCGGCCAACTTTCGGGGGGGCGTTACTTTCCAATTTACTTTTTTTTCATAACCGCAGGGATCGCCAGCGACGTGATAGGCGATCGGCGAATCTATGAGCTCGACCGCAATATCGGTCACCAAAAAATCTACGATCTCACCTTCTTTGAAGGACCCTTTCCAGAATTTATCCATCCTTTTTAGAATATGACGCAACTTGCCGTTGAAGACTCTGAATTGGGCATAGCCCGCTTTTTCTGTTGCGAATGGAAACATCCGAATAGAAAATCCCCAATTGGCAATCGATCCAATGGAGGCCGTTTTTGCCGGTCCTTCGTACAATAGGTCGCCTTTCTCGTAGGACTCAAGAATTTCGCCACGTTGATTGATCTTATCGGCCGGACCTTTAGCCGTCACGCGAATCTGGAACGAGCCAAGTTTGATCGCGCTCGGCAATGATTTGGTCACCATCGAAATACCGTAGCCAAACATACCCGTCACATAATTTTCTAAGGGCGTGTTTCGGGCCGCTTCTTTGAAGGCATCATAATCGTTGAGAAGAATGGAATCCCAACCAAAACCGGCGAAGGGAAATCCTATCGTTTTCTCATCGGCGATCATATAGGTATCGTAGACATCGAGCGGCGCACCACCTCGCAGAGCTTCTAGATCTTTTACAATCGATCGGCAGCCAAAGTAGGTTGCCATCGCATTTCCCGTTCCCATTTTTAGAACGCCTGCGGGCGGCGCTTTTTCGCGCGTGACCATCCCCTTTCGAATACGTTTTTCGATGGCATTCATGAGGTACATAATCGTCCCGTCTCCACCACCGGTGAAGATGACATCATATTCTGAATCAACAATGCGATCCAAGGTCCGTTCGGCTTGGGTAAAATCGTCGGTTAGAAAAAGGTCCCCAGCGGGGACCCAACGAAGAATTTGTTCATGTAAATCTCCAGTCCAACGCTTTGCTCTGGCATTGAGAAGAACCGCGAATTTTGGAGATTCAATGACCTGGGATTTCAGATCTGAGAGCATTTTAGAAGCACTGGGCGAGGCAAACTTTATCGGTTCCTACGGGTAGACTACAGCACGCCGCGGTTGCACCGCCGCAATCTGCATCGGTTGCGCAGATGCCGCCAATACGACCGCCGCCGCCACAATCATCAGCGCACGTGGCTTGTCCGCCACCGAAATTAGGGCAGCATTTTTGTCCATTCGAGCAATCTGGATTCGTTGTACAGGTGTCGCCGGGAGGGTTTTCAGCACAACGCTCCGAACATACATTGACTTGCTGACAACATCCTTCCGTTGGCTCGTTGCACTCGGAATGGTTTCCACCGCACATGCCACCGTTCATTTGACAACGCGATTCGCAGGTTCCGGGTCCGCCTTGAAAACCTTGAGGGCAGCAAAAAAGTCCATTGCTACATTCTGAGTTAAGGTTGCATTCGGCGTGGGTTGTTGCTCCACCACCGCCGGTGGTCGCATTATTGGTCGTCTGGTTATTGGTGGTTTGTCCATTCGTGGTTCCCGTTCCTGTCGTCGGACTGATAGTACTGCCGTTATTTGAGGTAAAACCGTTGTTCGCTGTAAAACCATTATTTACGCCATTATTATTCACCGTCACGCCGTTATTTTTAGCGCCGTTATTGGTGCCGTTATTTTGACCTAGAGTCCAGCCGCTTCCTGGTTTCTCACCTGCATCTGAACTACAATTTGCGAGGCCGAAAACGAGAGAGAGAAAAATTATCGATTTTGTCATTTTTTATCCTTGTTGGAGTGAGACCGATCGACCGCGTCTGGCTGATTCGTAGTAAGCTAGGGTTAGAATGAGAAGCTGTCTGGCCTCAGCGCCACGAAGAAGAGGCTCTTCTTTTCCGGCACATGCATTAATAAAATTCTGAGTTGCGCGAACAAAACTATCTTCAAATGCAGACGTTTTTTGTCCGTACACCACTCGCCTTCCATCACGTCTCAAAACAACGGGAGGATCGAGTTGGGTGGGTTCAGAACTTCGAATAATCTCGATTTCGCCACGGGTACCCGCAACAGTGATTCTAAATTCTAAAGGATGATGTACTGTTCGCATTTTTCGGTCAGGCGCATAGGTCAGCGAAAGACTTCCCAAACAGCTCGACTGAAAATGTTTCCACATTGCGGTAGAAGGCGCATCGATTTCCAAACCTTCTTTTATTTTTGTGGTTTGTTGCCACACGTCGATTTTTTCAACCGATCCAATCAAAAAAAGTGAAATCGCAAAGGCTTGATATCCGATGTCAAAAAGCATCGGTGAGCCACCGGCTTGATTGACATCAAAGCGCCAAAGGTCTTTTCCCTCGGCCCAGTTCCAAACGCCGCTTATCGACTTACCGATCGTTGCCGCAATACGCAGACCCGTTGGTCTTCCAATTTCGCCAGCGTCAATAAGGCTACGTGCATCCAAAAGAGGCTTGTAAAAAAGACTTGGCTCATAGGCTTGGAGAATTTTTCCGGACGCTTGCGCGGCTTTTAACACTTCGCCTGCTTGCTCAATACTTGTCGCGATGGGTCGTTCCATCGACACATGCTTTCCAGCATTTAACGCCGCAATGGCAATAGGTGCGTGCAAGGCGTGAGGCGTAATAATTTCGACCGCATCGATCTCAGGATCTTTGAGCATTTCGCCCACGTCTTTATAATAACGGCGGGCGCCCCAATCCAAGGCTCGGCGAATGGCAAGATCTTCATTGGTATCACAGACTGCAATTATATTTGCTTCTGACGATTCCTCGTACCCCTTTGCATGAAGCCCGGCAGTGTGCCCGGCTCCGATTATGCCCACATTTAAACGAGACATCGAACCTCCGAAGTTCTTTTAAATCAAATTCTTAGGACACTGTATAAATCCTAAACCTAGGTTCTGTCAAAGGATTACCGGTAATAAGGACATTTTCTGGACGAAAGTAGTATGATCATTTTCTGAGGAATGGAAAGTGAATCGTAGGGTTACCCCTACAAGGGAAGAAAATAACAGAAAGGGATCACACTAGACCAGGACGACATTACACCTTTCCTTTCAACATCATGTTCCAGTAAAGGCTCGGCAGAGCATGGCGTTTTAAAAACCACATCGAACGGCGTGGTTTATTCTGTGCAAAAGGAAAAGATTCCATAATCACACCATCGTAACCAAACTCGGCAAGCATTACGTGTGAACGATCAGTGACAAGAGGACAGGATGCGTACCCGTTGTATTTCGCAGTCGGCGCCTTCCCCTGACTTACAAGATACAGATTTTCGGCCATCACAGGCGCTTGCTTTCGAATCGCCGCGCCCGTTTTTGAACAAGGCAAACTGCTCGCGTCGCCAATCGAGAAAATATTCTTATAGGTCACGTGCTGGGTGCTGAATTTATCAACCTCAACATAACCAAGCGCTTCAGAAGAAGGCGTAATTTCGTAACAAAGGGTTTTGAGTTCTTCCACATCCAGACTTTTAGCCGTCGATATAGAAGAGTGTTTGATGAAATCTGGAGCGCTCATTGGCGGCGTGATATGCATCATATCATAATCAATGATCGTCTCTTTTCCCGTTGCTACCTCGGTCAAGGTTGCTTTTTTATTGTCCGCATCAACGGCCGTTAGATGATGGCCAAACATCGTTTCAATCCCGCGCTCTTTGGCCATCGCATTCAGTGGAATCTTATAGCGCTCAATACCGAACATCGCACCACCCGGCGCGACGTAGATTATCTTCGTCTTATCGCCAATCCCCGCTTTTCTAAAACTCTCCTCCGCCAACCACATAATTTTTTGAGGAGCACCCGCACATTTTATCGGGTTCGTTGGAAAGGTGAAAATAGCCGTTCCCCCTTTAAAGTTTTTGATCTCCTCCCATGTGGAATTCATCGTATCCCACGTATAGTTTGAGCATAACCCGTTCCCCTTCCCAAGATTTCCAACGACTCCTTTGATGTTTTCAAAATCCAACTGAATACCAGGCGCGACCACCAAGAATTCGTATTCAATCGTCTTCCCATCCGATAAAGTGACCTGGTTTTCTTCGGGTTCAAAGGTGGCTACCTTTTCTTGGATCCACTTCACCCCCTTTGGAATAACCGATTTCATAGGTCTTGCGGTCTCCTCTCGACTCACAACGCCTCCTCCCACAAGCGTCCATAAGGGCTGATAGGCATGGCGTTCACTGGGTTCTATAATCACAATATCACTCGGCGAAAATTTCTTTTTCAACATCGAGGCCACCGTAATTCCAGCCGTTCCCCCACCTACAATAACGATTTTAACTTTTTCCACTGTTTTCCTCCAGAATAACGTATTAGCGAACCAAAACTAAATATACACAATTTGAGCCTTTCACGCCCGAAAGGATTCAGTTTTTTGCACAATTATAGGTTTTATTTTGCATGCGTTGTTAAACGAAGAGATCCAGGAGGGTTTTTTCGGCCGGTCCGATCACTTCCTCATCGAAATCGGCGTTCTGTGTAGGTTCAACGTTTAAGTAAATCGTTCGCGCGCCTTCGTCTTTGGCGACTGACACAAATTTCGCGGCTGGCATGACCATTCCCGAAGTTCCGATGGAGATAAAAAGATCACAATTAATCAAAGCCGCCTCAGATCTTGGAATCACGCGCGGCGGTAGTATTTCGCCGAATAGTACGATATCGGGACGAATAAATTCGCCGCATCGCTCGCATAAGGGCAGCTCATCAAGATGGGCTTCTTCGTCTTCAAAGCGAGGCAAGTCACAATCTCGATTTGAGCATCTTGAAAAACGAAGATTGCCGTGCAGTTCAATTACATTCGAACTTCCCGCCATCTGATGAAAGCCATCCACGTTTTGGGTTGCCAGTTGAAAACGTTGAGAGGTAAGAAGTTTTTTTTCCAGTGCGGCCAGCGCAAAATGGGCAGCGTTGGGTTCGGCCTCACACGCCGATTGTCGAAGGGGGCCAAAGGCTTTCCACATGCCACGAGGATCTGCGTGCATCATTGCAACGTGGGTATACTTTGCCAGATCTTCTTTTTCCCACAATCCGCCCGGTCCACGATAGGTGCCAAGTCCTGAAGCTACCGAGACTCCAGCGCCCGTAAGAACGACAATCTTTTGATAGTCCGATAATTTTAATACCATTATTGAGGCTCCAATTCTGCCCTTTCTACCATCACTTCAAACGCGCCCGACCAGGTGGGAAAGGCAGGAAGATAATACAATCTCGCGACCGCCTCAACCTCTTTGTCGGGATCAATTTTGTACAAAAAGTGCTCGCCTAAAAAACGCTGATGCTCGAGCCTTGTATCGTCGATGAGGGAATGGGCAAGATTTAAATGGTTGGTGAGTTTACCATTTCCATCTACGAAAAATCTTGCCATCGTCAATCCAGCAAGTCGTTCTTTGGTGCGAAGAGCCTTGGCAATCTTTGGACCGTGCCAAAGCGCCAAGGGTTCTTTTTGGAAAACATTGACGACAATTACATACGCGCGAGAAGCAAGACCAGCCGGAACGCGATGGGCCGAGTTATAACTTTTGAATTTAATCTCGACGTCCATGATATTATCGATCAATTCCAAGGTCACCCATAGCCCCAAATTCTTTTTGCGGTCCTCAATTTCTATGCGATCTTTTACGAGCGCTTGATGTGGCAGATGACAATCTATGCACACCTTTTCTTGTACATCCTTGCCTCTTTCCATTTTTTTCAACGCGTTCAATTCCAAAGACTCGATTAAAACGGGAATCTTTTTCCCCTCCCCAAATTTTTTGGGATCCATCTGAGGATAAATACCCGAGACGTCAAAGGTCCGTCCTTCTCCCAAAGTCCGAACTTGGGCATGGCAGGTCGCGCATTTTTGAATTGTTTTAAAAGGCTTCTTTTTTTCAATTTCTTTGTTAGCAAAGACCTCTGTTTGCAAAGGGTCTTCCTTGGGATTGGATTCACCATCAACAGTCGCAGAATGGTGACTTGAATTGCTACCCGTACAACAAAGTAAAAAAAGGAAAAGAAAGAAAAAGACTTTCACTTTATAGAATCCAGAACCGTTTCGATTTGCTCGAATCCGAGTCGTAAGAGAAAGTTTGAATTACGCCCATAGCTTTTTGCACCCAGAATAAAGAGATCATTTTCTGGACTTTTTAAGGTCTCCAAACCGGGCGATACTTGGGCCAAACAATCTGCTCCACTGTCTTGAGATAGTAAAGATGCAGACAAGTTCATCGGCCCCTCAAAGGCGTAGCATAAATGCACCTGCAGTTCACGGAGCAGATTTAAATCCGGACGATAACCAACATTGGATACGACCTCATCGACCACGATCTCGATGCTTTCTTCGTCGTTTTCGAGGGTGACGCGAATCGCGCCGTCATCAGAAGGTGCGAAGGCGCTAACACCAAATCCAATGAAAGGACTCACACCATCTTTTTCTCCAGACAACAACGCGTTACCCAAAATACAATTGGCCTTGCGTTCGGGAAGCGAATCATCGGCGATAACCGTGTAAGGATGTGGAGTCAAAACAAGCCACGAGATTTGGGTGGAGGGTCGCTCTTTTTTGAATTTCAACAGCTCTATGATCGATGTTATCGCCGAAAAACCGCCACCCACAACCAAGGTTCTTTTCCCAGAATACCTCGCCTCATCCGTCTTCGCATTCACTTCATAACGTTGAATCTTATCCTCGAATTGTGCTTCATTGATAACCGGCAGTCCGCCGATTCCTAAATTTGCCGGGTTCTCATATACGCCACTTGCGTCCACCAAAAAGTCGGCATGGTCGATAAACTCTCTTCCATCCTTTCTGATGAGAACACGAAAAGCTCCAGTTTTAGAACGCGAGCCAACGTGTTGCATTTTAATCGCCCCTTCACGCGTCACACCGATAACTTCGCTATGGGTTTGAACAATATCCCCCAAACTTGCAGCCAGGGGGCTCAGATATTGATCTAAAAATTCTTGCGCCGTGGGATACTCTTGCGTGGGTTCAAAGCCGATTTTTTTGGCACCCCATTCGCTCACATTTAATGTCCAATTTGAAAAGAGTTCAATATGGCCCCACCTGGACATCGATGCCCCGATTTCTCCTTTTTCGTAGAGGGTGACCTGATGCCCTTTTTCTACTGCCCGAACGGCGAACTCAACCCCAATCGGACCACCACCTAAAACAATAATTTTCAACATTTCTACTACCTCGTGGGCCATGCGTAATCGAATTTAACGGGTCTTTGGTCGAGAAAAATATAACCATGATCATCTTCTTTAAATCTCATCGCAATCCATTTTTCCCTTCCTTTTTCTCCTACCGACACCAGCGCTTCATATACTTTTCCATCGAACAAAATACGTTCTATCCATACTCGCTTTTCCTTTTTAACACCCCAGTCTTCAACAAAACGATAGGGATCGGTGGCCAATTCTAACCCGTTTTTGGATGCACTTAATGTGGATTGGTTTCCTTCTATTTTTGGCACAGACCCACAAGAAACGAAAAGAAAGACATAGCTCAAGACAACGAGGCGTTTCATTCTTCCACCAAGGTCACTAAAAAGCGCTCGCTTTTTATATCTAATTTTTGCATCAAAGCGCTGACCAAATGCATGGCTTGACCAAGTTTTACATCGCTTGAAAAACCAATGATAATGCGCTCCTTTTCTTCAAGAGGGCGCTTAAAAAGAGCGCCCATCACCTGTGGAAGAAAGGTCGAAAAATCAGAGCATTCCGCATTCAGACATTCCTGATGAAAACTTTTTAGGATCTGGCCCTCTTTCGTTTTTAGGCGCAGATTTTTTCCATCTAGGGATAGAGAAAGAATGCGGGTAGGCATTTTTGTCCCCACACTCGTCCGGACCTTGAGCGATGTCATTGCCTCGTCGGACGCGCCGATCAAATACATTTGAAACAATCCTAAAACACCCGCCATTTGAAACATCACTTGGTGAACACTTGCCCACTTTCGATCTTTGGTCGTTATAATTTCAAAAGATGCGGGTGCGGGATCTTGCTCAAGAAATTCATTAATCCAACGCCGCCCATGTTGGCCAAGTTCGGGGTGTTTTACGGGCTCCACTTCTTCTTCGATTTCCCCAAATGGAGTAATCATTCGCTTTCCACTCAGAATGATCGGGAAGGTAGGCAAGCGCTTTTCAGCTGTCCATTTTTTAGTTAGCCCAGAGAAAAGCGCCTTACTCGTCGACAGATTATTCAACGCAAAAAGGTATTCCTTTTTAGGAAGCCAGTTTACCTTCCAGCCCTCTTTTGAATGATGTAATTTGATCGGAATTCGAAGCGTCCCTTTGCCTTGAATCGAAATTTCGCTCGCAAAATGTTCGTCACCGACCTTTTCCATCGTCAGGATCGCATCGAAAAAAAATGCCTTCCCATACTTTTCTTTGAGCTCTTTACCAATTTCGGAGTGAAGGCTTTGCGAGAAAAGCATCGTCGGAAATATCAAAAGACCTAGAAAGAGAAGGCCTGCAAATTTTTTGGAAAAACAAAACATTAGGAATCTAAAATGGACTCAAATTTCATGGCGACATTGTCGGGTGTAAATCCGAATTTTTCAAACACGATAGGCGCGGGCGCTGACGCTCCAAAGGCCTCCACTCCCACAACACGGTCAACGCCCCATGTGTAGCGTTCCCAACCAAAAGGCGAGGCTGCTTCGACGGCAATGCGTTTCGTTAAAGAAGAGGGCAAAATATCTTCTCTATATTTACTATCTTGAGACGCGAAAAGCTCCCAACATGGCATACTCACCACACGAACATAGGTCCCTTTTTCGGCCAATAATTTCTGTGCACCTAAGGCCAAAGAAACCTCGCTACCTGTGGCAATGATAATACCCACCGGACTTTCTTTTGCGTCGTTGATGACATAGGCGCCCTTCGATGCGTCACCGATTCGCTTTTGTTTTGCGGCGTCAAAGGTGGGCACATTTTGCCGTGTTAGAACCAAACAGGAAGGACCGGTTTTGCGTTCCAAGGCTTGCGCCCAACAGGTCGCTGTCTCGTTTGCGTCTGCGGGACGGAAAACAAAATAGTTTGGCAAGGCGCGCAACATCGCAATTTGGTCCGTCGGTTGATGCGTCGGACCATCTTCGCCCAGGCCAATAGAATCATGGGTAAAGACCATCAGTGAAGGCACATGACTAAGTGCGGCGAGTCGAAGTGCGGGTTTCATATAATCGGCAAATACCAAAAAGGTAGCGCCAAAACCGCGAAGCCCGCCGTGCAAAGTCATTCCATTTGCGATGGCTGCCATTGCGTGTTCGCGAACGCCGTAGTGAATATTTTGCCCGTTAAAACTGCCGCGTTCGATCAGACCGAATTGCTCATGCAAGGTTTTTGTAGAGCCCGCCAAGTCGGCTGAACCACCGGTAAGTTCAGGGAGAACACCGAAGATGTGTTTGATAATTTTTCCACCCGAGGCCCGGGTTGCCATCCCTTTTTCGTCCGGCTCAAAAAACGGCAAGTCCGCGATCCAGCCTTCCGGTAATTCTCCACTTAGGCGTCTTTTAAGAGATGCATATTTGCGCTCTTCCATCGCTGAATAAGAAGCAATTTTTTTCACACATCCCGCTTCAGCATCCATTCCAGCCTCGTAGGCATTCATATGTTCGTAAACTTCTTCTGGCACATGAAAAGGGGGATGATCCCACCCATAGGCCGCCTTGGTTTTCTTAATTTCTTCCTCGCCTAAAGGCGAACCATGAGAGGCAGAAGTATTGGCTTTATTTGGAGATCCAAAACCGATAATTGTTCGCAAGGAAATTAAACTTGGACGGTCGCCAACCTTTTTAGCATTGGTGATCGCGTGATCGATGGCATCAATATCGTTGCCGTCCAGAACGCGATCGACATGCCAACCGTAGGACTCGAAACGCTTGAGAACATCTTCTGTAAAAGAAATTTCGGTCGTGCCATCGATCGTAATTTCATTATCGTCAAAAATAAAAATCAATCGTCCTAAACCAAGATGGCCGGCCAACGAGCACGCCTCAGCTGATACGCCTTCCATGAGGTCTCCATCAGAGCAAATTCCGTAGGTAAAATGGTCAATCAAACCATCGTATCGCTCACGTAATTGCGCCTCCGCGATTGCCATTCCGACGGCCGTACTAATGCCTTGTCCCAAGGGACCGGTGGTCGTTTCTACGCCATCGGTAACGCCGACTTCGGGATGTCCGGGTGTGATGCTTCCCCACTGCCGAAAGTTTTTAATTTGGTCCATCGACATCTGCTCGTAACCGGTAAGGTGGAGCAATCCGTAGAGCAACATCGAGGCATGACCGTTGGAAAGAACGAAGCGATCGCGGTTATACCAGGTCGGATTTGTGGGGCTATGGCAAAGGTGACGTTGCCAAATGGTGTAGGCGGCGGGAGCCAAACCCATTGGCGCCCCCGGATGTCCGCTATTGGCTTTTTGAACGGCGTCGATGGCCAAGGTTCGAATGGTGGTAACGCAGAGTTGATCAAGATCTGTAGCCATTGTATTTCCAACTTAGGGTAGGCTTTCTAATACGCTTCGTACACTCGCCGGTCAACGGTCTAAACGGGATGCTTTCGATTTGTAAAAAGGACTTTATACATTACAAAAATAGTTATTTTTTTCGTAATAGTAGGCATGGATTAATAAATTTCTGGGCGCCATACCCTTTGCAATATATTTGATCACCTGGATTCAACGCGGTAACGAAATCTTCTTGGGAGTCATCGATCCCAAGATCGATTCCGCCCTCAAGTTCGAGGATAAAGGAGGCTAAAAATCCTCTTCGAATGATGTCTATTCGACCAGAGACAATGACCTCGTGATCGCTAAGTGTTTTTTGTGCTCGAATAGGATTACTGTCAAATTCATAAATAATTTCAGCTACCGTGAAAATTTCACAGTCTTCGTCGCGGTTTCGGTCCTTGTTGAAGCATTTTTCGCCTGAAAAACTTTTTTCAATCTTGTCTTTTACTGTTTCCGCTTCCGGGTAACAGGTACCGCTGACCAACACCGCAAAGAATTTCCGCTGAATTCTTTAGAAATAATCTGGGTAAGGCTTACCCCTTACCGGTATAATAACACCAGTTATCCGAATACTGCCACCTTCTCACGAAGAGTAAGTCTTGGCACACGAATCGCTGTAGTCGAAAGTTCAACCACTGGAGTTTATTTATGAAATTTTATGCCTCTCTTTTCTTTTTCGTCACATCCTGCGTTTCCGAGGACTATATTTCAAAACGATTGGGAAGACTACGTCGATAACCATAATTCGTGTCAAAATGATTCCGATTGTGCAATTCTTCAACCCTAACTTGGCGTGCGGACAAAGATAGGGGCCAAGCGCTATCGAGAGATGATTTGGGGTGCTCGAGACTACCCATCCTCTAGTTTATCTGGAGTTCCTCAACCTCGCGAACCTATTTGTGAGAATCAAATATGCGAGATGAAAATCTCCAAGAATGTGAACGCAGATGAGGCCTTTTATTCATATTACTAATTTGTGATCGACTCCAATCCCCGCGACAAACCTTTGTTTTATGTATAAGGACGGCTTTTCCTCGTTTAATTTTTCGCTCCATCACGAGCTCAAATCCATATATTCAAAACCAGAATAAATATTTGCGCGCTCTTTTCTTATAAAGGCAATCAGACCAAGATTGAACGCTTTGGCTGTTTGGACGGCCAAAGATGATGGCGCGCCAACGGATGCTAAAAATGGAACACCCAAGGAAACCGCTTTTTGCACGAGTTCAAAACTCACCCGCCCACTTAGAAAAACAATGCAATCAGAACAGTTTTGCCCTTGTTCAAGCAGTGCACCGATCAGTTTATCGAAAGCATTATGGCGTCCCACATCTTCTGCGATGGCGATAAACTGGCCGTCATAAGTATAAGCTGAGGCGGCGTGTAAACCGCCCGTTTTTTGAAAAACCTTTTGTCTTTCTAAACTGCGTGGCGGGATAGCTAACACTATACCAATATTTATTTTCTTCGTATGGACGATTTTTTTAAATCCACCGATCTTGAGATCCTCC
>Ga0256840_1000614_pt1 | contig 35915 bp, 39 predicted proteins | sample 355202metaG_FD_185969 | JGI IMG/M metagenome (GOLD analysis project Ga0256840, IMG submission 185969) | Hydrothermal vent microbial communities from Mid Atlantic Ridge, Atlantic Ocean - 355-202 | ecosystem: Environmental > Aquatic > Marine > Hydrothermal vents | place: Atlantic Ocean: Mid...
GATGAAAGATTATATATAAAAAGGATTTGTTATGGGTATTAGTTCACTTGGTGTCGGTTCCGGTATTTTAACTCAAGATGTATTAGACCAATTGCGTGAAGCAGATGAAGCGAAGTTTGTTACTCCCTCAGAACTAGCGATTGCTAACGAAGAGGATAAAAAAACAGCACTTGCACAGCTAGATGCAACAATGACAAACTTAACAGACAGCATCAGTGAACTTGCTAGTCCTCTGCTGTATGATGAGAGAACTACTGATGTTACTGGAACATCTGTTGAAGTAAGTGCCCTCGCGAACACAGATACTCAAGATTTTACTCTCGATGTAGTAAATCTTGCAACAAAGCAGATAGAACAGTCAGGTGCATTTACTTCAAGTACGGAGCTTATTGCTAGTGGTGCTGGAAGCATGAACTTAAATATTGATGGGCTAGATTTTAGTATTGATTATGATGCGACAACAACATTGACAGATTTAAAAAATAGTATTAACGATATAGCTGGAGACAAGGTGGATGCCACTATTGTTCAAATAAGCAGTGGCGAATTTCGTCTGTTTTTAAGTTCAGTTGATACTGGAACAACACAAAACATCACCATGACTGATACAACAGGAAATTTACTAGATACTCGTCTAACAACTGATTTTGATGCTCCTGCTATTCAAAGTGGAGTAGATGCAAACTTCACCTTTAATGGTCAAGCAATCACTCGTACAAGCAATCTTGTTGATGATCTGATTGTGGGATTGGAGATCACTTTAAAAGAGGTTGGAAGTTCTGATGTTAGTGTATCTCAAAATAGAGAAAATATTTTAAGCAGATTAGATAGTTTTGTTGAAAAATATAATGCGGCAATGACAGAACTTGATAAAATGACAAAACCGAGTGTTGATAGCGCTGATAGAGGAATATTCTCTAGTGACAGTAGTATCAAAAGTATGAAAACTATGATTAGAGATAGTATTGACAGTATCGGAGGTGGTGTAGGTACTCTATTTGATTATGGTTTTGATATTGATAAGGATGGTGTGCTTTCTATAGATAAAGATATTTTCAATACTAAGCTTGATGAAAATCCAACAAATGTAGAGGCTTTTTTCTCAGGGGGGACATTTACAAATGCTGATGGAACAACAACCCAAGTAGATGGTGCATTTAATGAATACTCTGTAAGTATTGAATCTTATACTAAATACAATGGAACACTCGACCAACTTAAAACATATTTTACAGAAAACATTAGTTCACTTGAAGACAGAAAAGAGCTTGCTATAGAAAGATTAGATGACAAATACGAAATTTTAGCAAAACAATATGCAGCATATGACCTAGTGATAAACAAATATAATCAAGCATCATCAATGTTTACAGAAATGGCAAATGCATCTGCAGATAACAACTAAAAAACTAAAGAAAATCTGTAATGAGCCGATATACTTATCATGAATAATTCAAACAATGATGATACAAAAGGACTTAAAATGTACGGTAATTTAGCTCATAATATTTATGCTCAAAACAACATAGGAGTTGAGTCTCCTGCCAAACTTATAGAGATGCTTTATGAGGGTGTTTTACGCTTTAACGCTCAAGCAAAAAAAGCGATTAAAGATGGTGATGTTGAAAAAAGAGTGTACTGGATAAACCGCTCAACTGCCATTGTTACAGAACTCATAACTATTTTAGATATATCTCAAGGTCAAATTTCTGAATATTTAGACGGTCTTTACAACTATCAAATCCAGCTTTTAACTTCTGCTGGTGTTGAGAATAATCCTGCAAAACTGGATGAAGTTACCAATGTTTTTAAAGGTCTTTTAGAGGCATGGAGAGAAACAGCACATGTGGCTTACTAAGCTAAAGATTGCCATCATTGAAAAAAACACAGATGCTTTATCTGAACTAGTAAGTGATATACCTAAACTTACAGATAAAAAAGATATAGAAGAAGCTCTTTATCTATCAAGAGAGGCTTTAGAGCTACTCTACACTCTCAAAGATGAAACAGCTTTAAACATGTCAAAAATTAAAAAAAACCTCTCTTTTTTACGCTCAACAGAAGTGCAAACATCAACCAAACTCGATATTAAACTCTAATTACTTTTTTTTTATTCCAAAATTTAAACTTCTTATGGTGTATTCACTCACCACAGCACCCTTTCTCATGGATAAAATATGCCCTATTGCATCAGCAATATCACTACTCAAAAGTTTTTCATCATCTTTTTGACTTGTTGTAAATCTCAGTTCATCATAAAAAGAACTCTCTGTCATATCTGGATTGATATTTGTAATACTTAGTCCACTCTTTCTAGTCTCTTCAAAAAGCGAATCGCCAAAAGCTTTTAAACCTGCTTTTGTAGCACTATAAACTCCAGCAAACTTAGCGGCTCTTAGTGCTTCTATGGAATTTATATTGATGAGATAGCCATCACTAGCTTTAAGAGTTCTAAGCAAAGCGTTACTTAAAAGCATAGGTGCGGTTAAATTTACAAAAATCATATCTGTTATAGTCTTTGCACTCAACTCTTCATGTGGTTCAAACCGTCCAAAACCAGCACAATTTACTAAGATATGAATTTTCTTTTTTCTAAGTATTTCACATAGATGTATAGTAGCATTTTCATCACATAAATCTATCTGTAGTGGAGTAAATTTTTCACTCTTAAAACAGTTTTTTGATATGGTTCTACTTACACCAATCACCTCATAACCTAAACTAAGAAGCCTCTTAGTTATCCCTTTCCCTATCCCGCTACTAGCACCAGTTACAACTGCTATTTTCATCTGTTAATTATCCTATTGATGGCATCTAAATTTTTAAATATAAGTTGTTTCGTTTTTTCTTTAGTAACCTCACTTGGCTCAAAATGATCAGAAACCACTTTAAGAATATGTATTTTTTTTAACGCTCCATGATGAAAAAAAGCCTTATAAAAACCGTATGATTCCATATCTACTATCTCATGCTTGTCACTGCTTGCCTCTTCATCAAGACATCTTAGATTGTTTTTTATTTTTTCATCTACCTCTACATACTCTTCGCCATAGGAGATTGAGCCTATCTCTATAAGTTCACCCACCCTATACTCCACACAAGCCCCACAGATACCAATATTTAAAAAACTATCAGTAGCAACAATATCAAATCTATCTAAAATATATTTTGTAGCCTTATATGAATTATCTACACCTAAGCCACTAATAATTAGGCAAATCTCTTCATTTACAAAAAAAGTTACATCATCTAGTTTTATTTTTCTTAATTTATACATATCTACAAAAGCTTGGGCCTCTGGCTTTAATGCAGTCACTATATACAACATTCAACACACCTCTTTTTGTAATAAAAATGTTACATTTATCTATCTTTATCTATCCTTATGCTACTCTTTTAAAACTATTAAAAATTATACACAAAAAAGGAGCTTTTATATGCCCATTTTAAACCCAAACTACTCTAATTTAAATCATGATGAGATGGCATCAGCAATTGGTTTAAAAGTGAAACATATACCAATGTTGATAGGAAGCTTTTTAGAAGAATCAGAATTAATTATGAATAATTTAGAAGAAGCGATACAAAAAAAAGATTTTTCTCAAATAAAATCACATGCACACTCCATCAAGGGGAGCGCTGGAAATTTAAAATTTGATGCTATTTATGAGATGGCAAAAGAGATTGAGCTATCAGCAGCTACAGAAGATAACAGTTTTGATTATAAAACTTATTTTGAGGCAATAAAAACAGCTATTACAACAATTCCAAGCTAAAAACTTTGTAATTTTAGCTTTTTTAGCTATAATTCCACCGCTTCCCTTTAGACCTGTGCAATGATACTTTAAGACAATGTGTCAGGGTAGGAATACAGCAGCACACCTTATTGTATTATGTGCCGCAGGTATCTGGAGGGGAGTCTTTTTCCTCAAACTTATTTTGAAAAACTTTTACGCAATTTTTTCCAGATTCCTTTGCCATATATAGTGCCTTATCAGATTCTTCAATCACTGTATTTACATTATCCTTTGTTGTGCCAAAACTCATCCCTATTGATATGGTTATATTTTGTTTCTTACATTCAAAAACCATCTCTTGTATAGATGCTCTTATCTGATGCGCTTTCTCAAGAGCATCTTGATGAGAGATGTCGATAAAAATAACAATAAACTCTTCCCCTCCATAGCGACAAAGTGTGTCTTTTGGTCTTATTAAAGATTTTAATTTCGTAGCTATTTTTCTTAAAACACAATCACCTTCAGCATGCCCAAAAGAATCATTAATTGATTTAAAATCATCTATATCTACAAAAGCGATGGCATAGTTACTATCTTCTTTGCGTAAAGCTGTAAACTTTCCTGTAAATTTTTTTAAGTAGTGACGATTATACAAGCCCGTTAGTCCATCAGTATATGCATATGCGGAGGCTTTGTTCCCAATATTTTGAATCTCTTTTTTTGTCGTCATGTACAAAACCAACAAAACAAGCATAATAGAAATTATAGAGAGCACTATCTCTTTTACAATAAAACTATAAAGTTTCTCAAAGCTTTTTGTATCTGGAATTTTTACGCTAACTATCCCTCTTAAATCTCCCTCTTTATATCCATAAGCTTTGTCATAAAGTTTTGCTATTATTGGTAAAACAGCTTCTTTTTTTCCATGACAGGCTAAGCAGTGTGATTTTATATATATGGGATATGCGTATTGGTATAGTTGTTTGCCATCTTCAGTGTATTGGGAAAAGTACTCTTTTGCTTCACTATTATCACTAAAATATTTTATCGCTTGCATCTCATAGATGTCGGCTTGGTTGTTTGGATTTCTTGGCTTGTCTGAAACACTATTTATATAAAAACCATCTTTATTTTTCAAAATAAATTTTTCAGATATCTTAGAACTGACATGAGCTGGTAAAAACTTTAAAGTGTTCTCATTTATCTCCACCCCCTCTTGTAAAAACTGCTCTTGATAAGCAGTTCTCATAGAAACGAAATAATCTTTTAAAACCCTAGCTTCTTTTTTTGTTTCTTCGCGCATAGAGTTTTTCATATCGTAATGTAAAAAAATCACTCTAATAATTGAGAGAGCAACTAAAAATATCAAACTTACAAGAAGAATTTTAGAAAGTGAATATTTTGAATTTTCTTGGTTCAATCCTCAAACCTTTGTGCCCCAACTTGTTTTGCCTGATATATCAGTATTTTTTTGCTTTTTACATCATCTACAGTTTCACTCGGGGTCAAACCAATAAATTTTTTAAACACAGCATTCATGTGGGAACTATCACTATAGTGGTACGGAAGCTCTTTAAATGTACAATCATCATTAACATAGGAGAGAAGAGTTTTACAGAATTTTCCTACAAAGATAAACTTTTTAGGTGTTAGACCAACAATCTTTTTAAATTGTCTCTCCATGGTGCTTCTGCTACAATTAAACTCGCGGAGTAAGTTCTCTACGCTAACATCATAATGGTACTCATCAGATATTTTTCTAATCACATCTTCAATGCATAAATGCTCATTCTCATGCGATAAATAAAGAGATTTTAAAGAGTCATTGAGATAACTAATCTCTTCTTCTATGGTGTTGTGCTTGTATAAATCACTAAAATATTTTGTTTTTATCTCTTTGCTTAGCTTGAGATAATGAATATTATCACTCAAAAAATCTGTTTTGAAAAGTTTATAAAATCCAAGGGGCAATAGTTCAACCGCGATGATTGGAAAGTTTTGAGTCTTTAGATTGTTTTTTGGATCCAAAATCACTCTTTTTACTCTATGTGTTTTTTTAGTAATACAATAGCCAGGGTAAATCTTAATAAAATTATCGTTATTTTGTGAGTGAAAAAATCCCTTTATCCCTCTGTTAAAGAGAATAAAATTCCCTCCATTTGGTATAAATAGCATTTTATCTATGTTATCAAACGAATCGATTACAACTATTTGTCTGACAATATGCTCCAGCTCTTGAGAAGGAGGATAAACATTATATACCATTACTTGTACCATTGTATTTTTTATTTTGTAAATTGTATCTGAAAAAATATCTTTACTACTTGTATTAAACCGTCATTCATTGCATTTCACTCTAAATTCAAATCTTAAATGGTATAATCGCGAAATTATTATTTTTACAAAGGTTCATTATGGCTCAAACTATAACTGAAAAAATATTTTCCGAGCATGTTGGCAAGGCAGTTTTTGCTGGTGAAATTATCCGCTCAAACATCGACATGGTTATCGGGAATGACATCACTACGCCTATATCTATAAAGGCATTTGAAGATAGCGGTGCAGAGTCTTTAGCAAATCCAGACGGTTTTTCTATAGTACTTGATCACTTTATCCCTGCTAAAGATATTGCATCAGCTAATCAAGCAAGAATCAGCCGTGATTTTGCAAAAAAACATAAGTTAAAAAACTTTTTTGATGAAAAAGATATGGGGATTGAGCACGCTCTTTTACCTGAAAAAGGTCTCGTAGTTCCCGGTGATGTTATCATCGGTGCAGACTCACATACCTGTACCCATGGTGCATTAGGAGCGTTCTCGACTGGTATGGGTTCCACCGACTTAGCATTTGCAATGATTAGTGGAGGGAACTGGTTTAAAGTGCCTGAATCAATCAAGGTAAATCTTAGTGGAAAACCAGGACTGCATACAACTGGAAAAGATATTATCTTAGAAATCATCCGCCTTATTGGTGTCGATGGTGCACTTTACAGAACTTTAGAGTTTACAGGAAGTACAATTAAACACCTCTCTATGGATGATAGATTTTCTATGTGTAACATGGCGATTGAAGCTGGTGCAAAGAGTGGAATTGTTGCATACGACGAGATTACAAAAGAGTTCTTGTCTGACAAAGATTTAGCTCGTGAGCCTAAAATTCACTATTCAGATGCAGATGCAGAGTATTGCATGACCTTAGATATAGATGTCGCAAGTCTTGAACCTGTAATCGCTTACCCTTTCTTGCCATCAAACGGGCATAGCATCACTCAAGCTGTAAGTGATAAAATCAAAATAGACCAAGCTTTCATCGGAAGTTGTACAAATGGCCGTTTAGGTGATTTAAAAACTGCTGCCGAGATACTCAAGGGTAAAAGAGTTCATGAAGATGTTCGTTTAATTGTGACACCTGGAACTCAAAAAATCTTACAAGAAGCGTATAAACTTGGCTATATGGATATCATCATAGATGCAGGAGGAGTTGTTTCAAACCCTACTTGCGGAGCGTGTCTTGGTGGATATATGGGAATCCTTGGAGATGGTGAAGTAGCAGTCTCAACTACGAACCGTAATTTTGTTGGTCGCATGGGTTCACGCAGTTCTAAAGTATATTTAGCAAACTCTGCCGTTGCTGCAATTTCTGCTATAACTGGTTATATAACAGACCCTAGGTAGTTATGTTTGACATCCCTTGCATCATCTTTGCAGGTGGCAAAAGTTCTCGAATGGGAGAGGATAAATCTCTTCTCCCTTTTGGAGGGTTTAGCACACTCACAGAGTTTCAACTCTATCGCCTTAGCAAAATTTTCAAAACTGTTTATATCTCATGTAAAGACAAAAAAAAGTTTGATTTTCAAGCAAATTATATAGAAGATATAAAAACTAATTCTGTTTATGCTCCTACTGCTGGATTTCTTGCTATTTATAAAGGGTTGCAAGCAGATTCTTTCTTTGCCCTGAGTGTTGATGCTCCATTTGTAGGTGAAGCAGAGATAGCAAAAATTCTAGAAGCTGACTCTACAAACATAGACGCAACTATTGCAAAAACAGCATTTGGGATGCAACCAATGTGTGGCATCTATCACCGCTCACTAGAAAATGATTTTATGAAGATGTTCAAAGAGAATAACCACAAACTCGGTTTTTTACTTAAAAATTCTAAGACTAACTTTATCTACTTTGATGAAGAAGAACCATTCTTAAACCTCAACCACTCTTATGAATACCAAGCAGCCTTACACTTAATTAAATTAAAAGAAAATAATTGTTAGAATATAAGGCATTATAATATTAATACAAAAGAGGCTAGTGATGTTAAAGAAAGTTTTACTATTTCTAGTTGTGCTTATTTTATTTACTTCATGCACCTCTGATTATGACAAAAAACTAAAAGTCTCTGCCACCACTTGGATAGGTTATACCCCTTTATTTTACGCAAAAGAAAAGGGTTGGCTTGAGCATATAAATGTAAAACTTTTAAATGTTTCTTCATTGAGTGAAAACATGTACCTCTACAAAGCGGGTAATTCTGATGCATATGTTGGAACGCAGTATGAATACAATATTTTAAGTAAAGCAGACCCATCACTAAAACCTATTATCCTTTTTGATAAATCAAACGGTGGCGATATTGTTATGAGCAACACCTCTATAAAATCTTTGCAAACAAGTGAAAAAATAGATGCTTATTTAGAGATGGACTCTATAAACTTTACAATGCTTAAGAGTTTTATGAAAAAGTACAACATCGACACTAAAAAAATCAACTACATCAACAAAGACCAAACTCAAATAGCTGAACTAAAATCAATTAAAAATCAAACACCAACTATAATAGTCACATATGTACCATATAACCATACACTTAAAAAAAATGGCTTTACAAGCATTGAATCTACAAAAAACAACTTGGATTTGCTTATAGTTGATGCGATGTTTACCACTACAAAAAAATTTCATCAACATAAAAAGCAGTTTATCGAACTAAAAAAATTTGTAAACGAAGGGGTGAAAGCTTTAGAAAAAAACCCAAAAGAGTTTTATGACACCATTAAGCCCTATATGCTAGATGTCAGCTATGATGAGTTTAAAAGCTCTTTAGATGATATAATTTGGATAAATGAAAATATACCAAAAGAGCTAAAACAGGCTATCAACAGTTCTGTTTTTCCAACAAGAGATTTACTCTAAGCTATGCAATTAAATATTCAAAAATTTACATTATTTATTATTTTCATCCTAATAAGTGTTTTATTTTCAATATTTATTTATTATTATTTAGATCAAAGAGAGAGAACCGCTTTAGTAATTTTAAAATCTATAAACACTCAGATGTCTGAAGCTAGTTATGTACTCTCTAAAAATATTACAAACAAAAAAAATGCAAAATCTTTTCGTCCGCTACTTGATAGAATGGCATCAAATAGTGAATTTGTTTTAGCTATTCTTATTCATGATGGCAATGATGTACTAGTAACAACCGATCCTCGCCATAGAACTATAGAGCCTATAAATTCATTATATACTTCTAATAAAACTGCATATGTAAAACTTATGAGTGAAAAAGCGATGGAGACAAGCATAAGATACTATAAGGGGGATAAGGCAAAAAAATTACAACTACTTTTTATACTAGATAAATCAGAGATAGATTCTTACTTTTATGAAAAACATTCAAAGTATCTAATATACTTTGGTTTTATCCCTATGCTCATTTTTCTTTTAGTTTGGTTAATAATACGCCACTTTGTAGTAAAACCATTAGAGAGGCTTCGTCAGTTTGCATATTATCAAAATGATGTTCCAAAAAGTTTTATTCTCAAAGAGCTTGAAGTTATAAGATACTCTATGGTTCAAACATTTCAAAGACTAGAGAATGAAAAAAAAGAACTCTATTCTATGGCAAGAACCGACTCTCTCAGTGGTCTAGCAAATAGAAATGCCCTCAACGAATACCTAGAAAGGCTTATCTTAAATAAATCTCGACAAAACAAAGAGTTTGCTTTTCTTTTTTTAGACTTAGATCATTTTAAAATTATCAATGATTCTTTAGGTCACAATGTTGGAGATGAACTTTTAAAAAAAGTTGCATCTATCATTGATGAAGTGCTAAGAGCAGATAGTTTTGTTGCTCGCATTGGTGGAGATGAGTTTGCCATAATTATACAAGAGTACAACTCCTTAATCGACTTAACAAATATTATATATAGAATTCAGAAAAATCTTTCTAAAACATGGGTTATACAAACACATCCAATCTCCATAAGCAGTAGTGTAGGTATAGCAATATTTCCAAAAGATGGAGAAGATATAGTCTCTCTTATGAAACACTCAGATATAGCTATGTATGAAGCAAAACAAGAGGGTCGAGCGAGATACCATTTCTTTACAAAAGAGCTAAACAAAAGGGTTCAAGATACAATATCACTTGAAAAAGATATGAAAAAAGCTCTAAAAGATGGGGAATATGAGCTTTACTATCAACCAAAAGTAGATGTTATTAGTGGGAAAATCATTGGCGCTGAAGCATTGATTAGATGGATTTCCCCCTCAAAAGGAATCATCTCGCCAGATACTTTTATCCCTCTTGCTGAAGAGTGCGGCTTTATTTTAAAACTTGGTGTTTGGATTGTAGAGGAGGCTGTTAGGCAACAAAGAGTTTTTAAAGAAAAAGGGATAGATATCAAAATGTCTATAAATATATCAGCAAAACAACTCTTAATGGATGATTTCATCACTAATTTTGTCAAAATTTTAGAAAAGAATAATGTTCATCCAAAAGATATTGATATAGAGATAACAGAATATATGTTATTGCAACAAAACAAGAAAAATTCACAAGTGCTAAAACAACTTCACGATTATGGGGTTTCTATCTCTCTTGATGACTTTGGAACAGGCTACTCCTCTCTTTCGTACTTAAAAAAATTTCCAATAGATTACCTAAAGATAGACAAATCTTTCATGGATGACTTTAATACCGATCAAGGCTCTATCTTTGTTGATACTATTGTAAAAATGGGGCAAACACTAAACATACAAATCATAGCGGAGGGTGTTGAACTTCAAGAGCAGATAAAATATTTGCAAGAAATAGCTTGCAATCAATACCAAGGCTATTGGTTTTCAAAACCATTGTGTGTATCAGATTTTCAAGAACTTTATTTAAATCAAAACAATAAAAACTAAATTTACTTTAGGTATAATTATAAAAATTAAAATAAAGAATTATAGATGAATTTAACTCATTTAGATGAAAATCAAAGACCAAAAATGGTTGATGTTTCAGATAAAAACCAAACAACAAGAGTAGCAATAGCTAGCGGTATTATAGAGATGAGCCAAGATGCTTTTGATGCTATCGTAAGTGAAAAAACTAAAAAAGGTCCAGTGCTTCAAACAGCAGTAATAGCAGCGATAATGGGTGTCAAAAAAACAAGTGAACTTATCCCAATGTGTCATCCACTCAATCTAAGTGGGATTAACTGTGATGTGGAAGAACTCTCAAGTTTGCCTGGATTTAAACTAAGTGTTACTGCAAAATTAAGAGGACAAACAGGTGTTGAGATGGAAGCACTCACAGGTGTTAGTATTGGACTACTTACAATTTATGACATGGTAAAAGCGATAGACAAAAGTATGATAATTAAAAATGTTCAATTAGAAAAAAAATCAGGAGGTAAAAGTGGAGATTATAAACGATAGTGAGAAAAAACTTGAACTTACTTATCCATGTGCTTGGACTTATAAACTCATAGGGCATGAAAAAGAAGCGATACAAAAAGCAATACGAGATGTAATACTAGAGAGAGAACACGATTTAGTTCACTCAAATGCTAGTAAAACGGGTAAATATGTAAGTATGAATCTTGATCTAGTTATACAAAATGAAGATGAAAGAAACTTTATATTTGCTGCTTTAAAAGCCCATCAAAATATTAAAATGGTGCTATAAATCTTCTGATGGCTTTGAAAATAGATAACCTTGAGAGAAATCTACTCCTAGCTCAACAAGTACCTCGTATATGCTTTGTGTTTCTACAAACTCTGCTATGGTCTGAATATTCAAAGATTTTGCAAAGTGTAAGATACTCTCAACTGTAATTCTTTGCGTTATGTCTGTATCAATATTTTCAATTAAAGAACCATCTATTTTTATATAATCGACATTCAATTTTGAGAGATAACTAAAATTAGAATAGCCTGTCCCAAAATCATCTATAGCTATCTGACATCCAAACTTTTTAATCTCTTTTATAAATACTATCAATTCATCGAAATTTTCAATCCCTTCCGATTCAACTATCTCTAAAACAACTCTGTCTCCACATTTATGCGCTATAAGGTTATCTACCAATACCTTTTTCGTTGCATCAGACTCTATATCTTGGATGCAAAGGTTAATGGAAAATTTATAGTTTAAATTTGAAAACTTTTGAAATGCTTTTATAATCATAATTTGAGTTAATTTATCGTAAAGTTTAGCTTTTTTTGAATGTTCTAAAAAGAAATATGGAGAAACTATTGAGCCATCTTCATTTTTAAGACGAATAAGTGCTTCATATTTTACAATTTTTTTAGTTTTATTATCAACTATTCCTTGATAATATGGGATAAATCTATCTTCTTCTAGGGCATGCTTGATAGTATGAATAATTTCTATATTTTCTTTTGTTTTATTGTGCAAAGATTTTTCATCATTGTAAAACACTACTTTTTTATTACTAATTTTACTCTCTTTTATAGCTATATGTGAAAGTTTATATACTACATCATTTTTTGCATACGCAACACCGCAAGAAACTAAGGTAGAAATTTCATTGCTTTTAATAAGAAATTTTTTACTCTCTAAATTAGCGATAAGTTTGTGTATATCAAATCTCAGCTCTTCGTTTAGCTCTTTTTTTGGACATAAAACAGCAAATTCATCACCCGATATTCTATACAATGATGAACTTTCTTCGGTATTGATGTTTCTAGAAAACTGTTTCAAAAGACTATCGCCAACATCATATCCGAAGTAACTATTGATATCTGAAAACCTATCTATGTTGATTAGGAGCAAAACACTATAATCATCAACTAGTGATAGGTCATGGATGAGAGCCTCTCTATTTCTTAACCTAGTAAGCTTATCTTTATATTGGTGTTTTATAATATTTTCTTTTTCTACAAGCTCCGTCACATCTGTTCTAGCTGCAATATATTCTACTATCTCTTTAGTATCATTTAAAATAGGCATAATGACTGACTTAACATAATAAGCTTTACCAGTTTTAGCAATATTTTTTATTGTACCTTTCCATATTTTTTTATCTTTAATGGTGTTCCACATATTTTTATAGATATGACTATGATTATTGAGATCTCGTATGATGTTGTGAGTTTTACCGAGTAGTTCTTCTCTTTTATATCCAGAAATTTCACAAAAAGTATCATTCACATAAATAATTACACCCTTTGCATCTGTTTTTGAAACTATAGCGCTTTCATCCAATATCTCTTTGTATTGGTTTAATAGGTTTATGCTAGAACTGTAATCAGCAGTAGAGGTTTTATTGTGTGTATCGTTTTTCAACATTGATAATTACCCCTCCTTTTTACCGTACAGTTTCAAAATATTATACCATTATATCTAGTTACATATCTTTTTGAAGGGTAAATATATGTGCAAAATCTTCTCTAAAATCGGCACATCTATCACAAATAGGATCCCCACCGCGATATGGGTATGGACATCTACACTCACTACACATCACCATCTCATAATGGACTAACTCAACCCCTCTATCAAAAGCAACATCTACCAAATCAATTCCCTTAGCAGTTTTTATTGCATCTGTTTTACATATATGATCACATATCCCACAGGCTATACAATTGCCCACATTAAAATTTATCCCTTGTTTATCAGAGGTGTGTAAAAGAGCTTCTGTTGGACAAAAATTTATACAGTCACCACAATTTGTGCAATCTTTAAAACTTATCTCTTTTTTAGCAAATATATCAAAATTTGTTGCATGGGATGTAAATGATACTTTTGATATATTTTCTTTTAAAGCTTGTTTTAGATGTAAAAATTTTAAAGGAAGCCCATTTTTGTTTGGATCTTTTTGATACTCTAGTGTCATTGATAATGATTTCTCATCCTCTTCAATAGCATCTTTTACTTTTGAAAAAGCTGCTTTAAATAAAGCTCTTTTTGGGTTTTCTTCCTCTGTTGTCTCTTCAATAATGACAACACCATCTTTTAAGCCACAATCACTTAGAAATATATTTGTCTTGTTTATTTCATCTCGGATAAAACTTGCAACTTTTTTATCTTTGTTTAATGAGCACTCTTGACAATGTGACATGTCGCAGGCAGGCATCTGCTCTGAACTAAGTGCCATTGTGATGTAGTGGTGTGCATCAAAAGCACCTAAACAAGCTGTCGTTTTTTTACAAGATAAAAGCTTCTCTTGAGTATCCTTAAAGCTTACTGTATATGCATTTGGATCAAAAGAGGTTATGCTTAAAGCTTCTGTTGGACAACTCCCTATACATGCACTACACTCAATACATTCATTTGAAAAAAGTGTTAATTTATCTCTTACTATATGAAAAGCATCCTCTGGACAAATCTCAACACAAAGTTGACACTCATGATGATAATAATCATTTCTTATACAATTAGTTCCAGAGTATGAAAAAAGTTCACTTTTTTGTATAAATGAAAAATCACTCACCTTAACGCTCCTCTAAAGCACAACAGTAATCAAAATCTGCCACAATAAACTCAACAATAAAATCACATATATCTCTGTAAAATGGTGTCAATGCCATACTCTTCATCCCAAGCATATACGGAACAACCCAGTTAAAAATATGCTCTTTTAAAAAGTCGTATTGTGGTTTTTGCTCATCTCTAAAGATAAGTGTTTGCATAAAAGCAAATTCTATAGAGAGATGATCTGGTGCCATCAGTTCTGTTTGATCCATATTTAGCTCAAACCCGTGCCTGTAATAAAAATTCATTACTGGGTTTTGCAACCCAACAAGAGTTTCATTTTTAGCATCGAGAACAAATGATTCCACTGCTTGTGTATTGATTACAAACATGGAAGAAAAATCCTCATTTAATGCATCAAAAATTGCATTATCATCATTTTCACTAAACCACTTTGTTGTTTCTTCGCCAAGCAATTCTAAAAGCTCACTATTGGCTCTTAGATCACTTATATATCTTCTATCAATTGTATCCGCCATTGTTCTTGAAAGAAATGCGTAGATATAGAGTCTATACTCTTTGTTCATATTATTGCCTAATTATAAATTTATGTGATTGGAGGGTTTTTTATTATAACTTTACTTAAATTTATAATAAAAACACCTCTTAAAGCCAAAAGGCTTTAAGATTATAAACAGCCTTTAAAGAAAGACTTTTTAGGTGGTGGTGGAGCTTGAAACTCACTTGCGTATATCGTATTTGTTGCTTTATCGTACTCGCCGATAATTGTAACATCATTACGATTTATACCCATATCAATATCTTGAGCAGGAACAGCAGATGTTTCTATGTTGTAAGTATGCCCCTCTTTATGCAGATAGAGTACAATTTGTACATCACCAAACACGCCTGGTTCAAACTCTTTATAACATCCATCACTACCACAAATATAGTTTTCCAAATAGCAATCCGTAAAAGCACCAGACGCAGCACAGGTATCTATTGTTAAAAAGCCTTGCTTTTCAATAGGCACCAATTTTCCAGAAGCTTTTGCAACAACTTTCGCTTCTGCATCCAGTTCAACTTTTGTTTTAGGTTTTTCAACACTAGGCTGTGCTGAACCACATCCACTAAAACCAAGCATTAGCCCAAGAGCTAATACTAAAGAGAGCAAAGTAATATTTCTCACCCTAAAGGCATTTATTTCACTGCGCATTTTCAACCTCCACTTTTAAAGTTTTCAGGTATGCAACTATATCATCAATCTCTTGAGCTGACATCCAATCAAAACCAGGCATAGATGATACTCTTTTACCATTATCTATATTGTACCAAGCATAATTGCTATGTGCATTTCTATTGTAACCTGGAACAACAACTGCGGATGGGTTCATAAGTGATTCTTTAAGATAATCAATTGTTGAATAACCACCAATATTTGTCAGGGATGGACCCATTAAGTTGGCAGCATCTCTTGATGTAAGCTGATGACATGCTGAACAATTTGCAGTTGCAATATCCTTCCCTCTCTTTGCATCACCTTTAACATCCGAATATAGAGCAGATAAAAGCGCATCTGAACCTGGTTTTCCCTCAAGCTCAACCGCTGTCCAAGCTGAAAGATATTTTAACCCATTACGACCTAATTTATCTCCATCCCAAACGGCAAAAGCAACAGGGATTACAGCACTATTTAGGTTTAGGTATTCATCTTTTAAAGGGCGACTGAGTGTACCTTTCCAGCCATCACCAGTGTATGCTATACGCGCAAAAGACTTAGAACTACCATCTTTAATCTCGCTCATTGAACGGAAACCCTCAGATACAAAAGTTCTTTCATAATCACGAGTACCTAATGTTTTCACCAGATCATTATATTTTTCAAGATCCTTACCAAATAGGTCTGTCTGATTTGGATTTACTTGGTAAGCAACATTACCGTTCCCGTTTGGCTCATATGTTTTGCTTGTCTCTTTTTGAAGATGCACAACAACCTCGCGACCCTCAGAACCCATACCAATATAAGGAAGTTTTTTAGGGTTAGAATAGTTTGATGCAAACTGAATAGCAAAGCCATCCGAGTAAGTATCAGTTTTATCGTTCTGCTGAATACTTTGCGTACCATCAGGCCACTTAATCATAAAGGCTATTTTAGAGTTATTATATACCGCTGCAATCTCTGCAACAATAGCTTTATTTTTAGCATTTATCTCATTTGCTTTTTTATCATTAAACTTTATTGTTGTTTGAGGATACAAAGTAACCTTTGAAAAATCAGCACTCTTCCAGATATCATCCTTGCAATTAATAGTATCAATGTTTGAGCTTACCTTAGTAGCCTCTATTGAAGAGTCTCCCAAAAGCGCCGAAACAATAACACTCGCTGCTAAAAGCGAATTTACCAACTTCTTCATTAGTGATGCCCTCCTATATTTCCATGGCCGCCATCATGATAAAAATTTATTTCATTATTTGGCTTAGTAAATTTACCAGCTATATAACGGTTATCAACTGGTGCAAGAGGATTGCGACCCTTATCTTTTGCCACTTGTTGATAGTAAGTGTTATCAAGACGGAACATATCTGAGTGTTGGTATGCAATTAAGATATCCATAAGCTCACTCTCACCTGTTTCTTTACGCTTTTTCATCTCTGCTTTTAGAGTTTTTATAGCGCCATGAACTTCAGGACCAAAAAGTTTTTCAAGCTCTTCAATTGGAAGACGAGTTGAACCCTCTATGATTTTGCCATTTGCATCAAATTTAGCTGGCGATTCAGTTGGTGGTACATAGAAAATATTTGGTTGCGTACCATAATCAGAACGGAGGGGTAATGCAACTTTATATTTCTCAACAAGTTTATAAACTTGCCCCTCTGTATCATCTTTAAATCCAACAAAACGGATACGCCCAACACACTGTTGTGCACATGCTGGTGGAAGACCCTGTTCAACTCTTGGAAAACATAAAATACATTTTTCAGATTTTGAAATCTTAGGATTAAAATAGATTTTTTTGTAAGGACATCCAGCGATACAATAACGATACCCTTGACATCTATCTAAATCCACTAAAACAACACCATCCTCTTCACGCTTAAATATAGCATCTCTAGGACAAGCACTTAAACATCCAGGATTTGTACAGTGGTTACAAATACGAGGTAGATAAAAGAAGTAGTTATCCTCAGGAAAAGAACCAGCTCCCTCATCTTCATCCCAGTTTGGACCCCAAGTAGGCTCTACATTTGGCTCAAATGATGCTCCACCTTGTAAGGAATCATAGTTATAATCCCAAGGCACACCGTAATCTGCTTCAAGATTTGGGATGATACCTGGTTGTAAATCACCAGCCTCATCAAAACCGCCACCTAAATCCATCCAGTTTTTTGGATATCCGGTACCAGGATATGTCTCAACATTATTCCAATACATATACTCACGACCATTACGATTAGTCCATTGAGTTTTACACGCTACAGTACATGTCTGACACCCGATACATTTATTCAGGTCCATAACCATTGCTAATTGTCTCTTTGACATCTATACCCCTTAAACTTTTGCTTTTTCATAATTTACGGCGCCATCATATGCGTACTGATTACCGTCCCAAAGACCACCGAATTTTAGGTGACCCCAACCATCTGCCATCTCTAGTAGGTTCAGAGATGTAGGTACAACTTCGTTGTGACCTTTGTTAAACTTATACATGTATGGTTCCCATCCATGCTCCATCACAAGTCCATCTGCTGGTGAAGATGAACTTAATTTTGCCATTGCGAAGAACTCTCCAAGGTTATTAAATACACGGATAGTATCTCCATCTTCAATACCTTTTGCTTTTGCAACTACACGATTGAGAGCAATCGCTGGTACACCACGCTGTAATCTAAGGAGTGTACGAGAAGTCTTATAGTTTGAGTGAATCGACCATCTAGCGTGTGGAGTCATAAGCACATATGGATACTCTTTTCGTTGTGGACGAATCCCTTCCATACCTGTATTTGTAGCCGCTCCCATTTTGATATACATCTCATGGTCAACATAAAATGTTTGACGACCAGACATTGTGTGCATAGGCTCAAATTTATAAAGGTGGTTTTCATTTGAGTTATACGGCTTATCAGAATAGAGTGGAGATGTTTGAGCAGCTTTTTCATTAATCATCAAGAACCCACCCATTTTATACATCTTCTCTATAGTCCATGGCTGATACTGGTCACATTTTTCTAATGCAGCTTCAACAGCCATCTTATCAGTTCCAAGATAAACCTCACCAGCACCCTCAGACTCTTCATCAGTATTTGTATATTCTTTATGGAAGATTGTTAAGTCATGGTACCCTGGTTTTGCATAACGGATATCATCTTTAACCTTTGCTTTTGAGATATTTTCAGGACGCGTAGCTATCTCTTCTAGCTTTTTAGCTAAAAGTGTAAACATACTCCACTCATCCATAGCTTCACCAACATTTTTGATGTTAGCAACTGGTTGAGCCAAGTTTGTAAAGCGATGGTAACCTGGAGATGTACGAAGATCATAAACCTCATAGTGAGATTTTGCAGGAAGCAAAACATCTGCATACTGAGCTGCTTCACTCATCCTATAATCAACATAAGCAAAAAAGTCCATTCTTCCTAAGAATGCTTTACGATACTCATTACCCTTATTTCTTCTAAAAGTTGAATCTGCAACGATTAAAGCTGTAGTTGGTAGCCACCAAGGTTTCACAACATTACCAGTTGTGCTTGTGAGATTATCTCCACCATTTTTACCTGCTTCAAGCATCTCGCTTAAAACTGCCATATACTCTTTTTTACTCATACCATTTTGAGCTCGTTTTACATCTTCATCGTCAAAATACTCATCAAAAGTTTTCATACCGTTACCATTCATGAACTCACCAACGAAACCTGAACCAAAACGGGGATTATACTTACCAGAAAAACCAGACAAGGCACCAAGACCTGAAAGTTGAAACTCATTCTCAGTATTTAAACCGCCATATGGACCCATACGACCTGTTAAACCACAGATTGAAGCCACATTCCAAATAGTCATCATACCGTTAAAGTATTTGTTAAGAGAAAAACCAGTAGTAATTTCTACAACTTTTGGAAGTGCTATATCTTTTGCTAATTGTTTTACAGTATCTGGATGTACGCCAGTAGTATCTTTAGTTACCTCTGGAGCAAACTTGGAAGCTGATTTTTTCAACATCTCAAATACAGTTGTCACTTCTCTTTCATGACCATGAACATCAGTTATAGTCCAAACTCCCTCTAAGGTTGGTACAACATCTTTAGGAAGACGAAGTGTACGAGTTTTATGGCCTTCAGTACCTGGCATTAAGAAAGGCTCACCTGAAGTTTCATTCATACAGTAAAATTGCTCATCCCATGCATGGTGGTCTTCTTTGTTTTCAGTATGTTCTAAATCATTTCTGCGAATCATCTTTTGAGTTTTCACATCTACTAAGAAAGGCAAATCTGTGTAAAGCTTAGCAAACTCTGGCTTGTACATTTTCTCATTTAAAATTTCATAAATAACACTCATCGCTAAGATATTATCAGAGCCCGCTTTAATAGGTATCCAAAGATCTGCAGATTTTGCAGTTGCATTGAACTCGGGAGTAATTACAATGATTTTCGCACCATTGTATTTACCTTCCCAAACAAAGTGAGCATCAGGGATACGAGAAACTGATGGATTACCACCCCACATAACAGCAGTATCTACTGTGTACATAAAGTCCCAAGTACATCCAAGATTACCCTCACCATAAGCAATTGCAGCACCAGAGAACATATCTCCAAGATAAGATGATGGATAGATTCTATTTGCTCCTAACTGAGTTGAGAAACGCAAAACTGAACCACGGCGACCCTCAGTTAAAAGGCCTGTTCCAGCATGAACCATTAACTTATCTGGACCACGCTCTGGATCTGTGAGAGTATCAAAAATATTTTGACAAATCTTCTCAGCAGCCTCATCCCAAGAAGCTCTTTTCCATTTACCCTCACCACGCTCACCTGTACGAATCATCGGATAAAGAATTCTATCTTTTTGATACATCACTTGTGAGTGCTGAACACCCTTGTTACATCCACGAGGATTAAAGTCAGGGATTTTAGCATTGATAACTGGGTAGCGAGCAGATTGATTTTCACGAGTGATTACACCGTTGTGAGACCAAACTTCCCAAGCACAGTTACCTTGACAGTTTACACAATGGTATGCAAAACCGTGTTCCTCTTTTTTACCATAAGTAAAAGAGAACTCATTTCTATACATCTCTTCAGTATAGTTTGTGTTTGGATACTCATTTTTTCCATTCTCAACACTCATCGCCTCAGTTTTCGCAAAAAGAGAACCTTGTGAAGCAACTAATGCAGCAGTCATTCCCGAAACTTTAAGGAAATTTCTACGCTTATTATTCATAACTTTTGTCATATTTTAAACCTCTCCTCTATCTTTTAAGTGGTAAACTCATATCGTTACCCCAAACATCCCAACTACCTGTAAATACTTTAATATTTTTGTATCCAAGAAGCTTAAGAGCTGTAATGTGTTCTGAGCCACGACCTGCACCAACCATACAATATGCATAAATTGTTTTATCTTTATCTATCCCGTTTTTAGCATATATAGCTTTTAAGTCTGTAGCCGATTTGAATGATCTTTTATTTTTAACATCAGAAATTTCACTCCACTCAATAAAACTAGACCCTGGTATATGTCCACCACGAGCAACATTATCCATTTTACGCTCACCGATAATCTCAGCCATAGAACGAGAATCAATAATTACATACTTAGAATCTTTTCCATTTTTAAGAATATCTTCCATTGCATGCTTCACCTCTTCCTTGCCCGCAATATTTGTTAAATTAACATCCTCTTTGTCAATTCTATATGTTTTTGGAGCTACATTCTCTTCCCCTTTAACAACTAAAAGATCAGGTTCTAATGCTTTCATTTGAGCTTTATACTCTTTTTGCTCTTTTTTACTTGCCTTAATGAGAGCTTTATATTCAGCAATTTGTACTTCGCTTAATTCTATCTTCCCTTTTTTATGATTTTTTAAAGCTTTTTTTGCTTTTTTTGCTGGCTTTTTAGCTTTTTTAGCTTCTGCTTTAATGGCATTATATTTTTGCTGAACTGGATCAATCTCCATAATAGCCGCACGACCGCCATTTAAAATTTTGATATTTGTATGTCCAAAACTTGTGAAAAAAGAGTAAACACCAGTAGCATTTGGCCCTTTAAAATCATCATAAGCTATAATCATAGTATCGTTAGAGATGCCTTTTGATCCTATGTAGTGCTCAGCATCATCCAAACAACGATACAATGGCTCGCAATGCATATTTCCTGTAATGTCTGAATGGTGTAAATGGTGAGCATACATCTCAACAGAACCTTTTATGTGCCCCAATTTATACACATCTTCAGTATCACCTGAGACAAACATTACATTTTCTTTACCAATAAGCTTAACTGCATCCTCTGCAGATATTAAAATATCATTATCATGATATTCATCTGCTACTACTAACGGGGTCATAGCCAATGTCGCAGCTAGTAGCAACCCCTTTATCATTTTTTTCATCCCTCTTCCTCCTAAACTTTTCAACAATCATTAGATTAAATTATACATAAATCTTATTGATTGGGAAATCTTTCAGCAAATTTAAACTCTTTCATTGTAGGCTCTTATATCTTACTTATAAGTTAAATCACAATAATATCACAATAATGATTACAAAACGAAACACATTCATTTTATTTATTAATATTTCCTTAATAACATAGATTAATCTATAAAAAAGTTTCTATAAACTCTTAATTTTCACAATTAGAATCAATTTTTAGAGTTCTAACAGTAATACTTAGATATATTATCACATATTCATAACATATAGGCAGGTAATTATGTCCAAAAACGCTATAGAAAATGCAATTGATACCAAAGATACTGATACTTTAATAGAGATACTAGAAGATAAAACTCTTCCCATAGAAGATATAAAAAAAATCTATTATCCCTTAAGAAACCATAAAGAGCTAGTTGCACAAGTTGCTATGAACTTGAGCCTAAGAACCTCTGTATATGATAGGGAAAAAGAGTATAGTGAAACTATGGTTGAACTTCTGCGTGATCTGGCTGTTAATGAAGCTGATATGGGTGCGAGATGGGCAGTTGCAAAAAATCCGCATACGCCAGAGGATGTTTTAAGTGATTTAGCAAAAGATAAAATAAACTTAGTAAGAGCACTCGTTGCAACAAATCCAACAACTCCCTCTAATATTTTAGAAAAATTCTTTAGTGATGAAAAAATTGTAAGAGATGGCTTATCAGGCAATCCAAACACGCCTGTAAAAATTTTAAAAATTTTAGCAAGCGATAGCGATAAAATGGTAAGAATGAGATTAGCTGAAAATGCTAAAGCTCCAAAAGAGATACTCAAAGAACTGCTCAAAGACTCTGATGTAAATGTAGCAAAGGCTGCTGAAGTAAATATGGATAAATTATCATGAGAAAACATAGCAAAAGTATAAAAAGTAAGTTTACTGCACTTGAAAATCATTTTTTAAATACTTTTTTCTCAGGTATCTATATCAGTGCAAATGAGTTTATAACTATTGGTAGAAAAACAGGGCTTCAACTTGGGATGAACTCAAGAGAACTCCTCATAAAAGAGTTGCTAAACAAGAGTGATGCCAATGGCACTTTAAATCAAACAGCAGAACTGCTAAATACTCTCATTCAAGAAAGAATAGACAGATATAATGCTCTCAGTAGAGACTATCCCAATTCAGGATTACAACTCTCTGGGCTAGTACAAAAAGCAAATGCTACTAAATCTTTACTTACGCGTGAATCTCAAAGAAGTCCCTATGAATAGAAGTGAGCTACAAAAATCCTTAGCTCTGCTAAAGTATCCAGATATTGATAGAACCATAAAGGAATTAAAGCTTCTTGGAGAAGTTACAGTAAATAATCATGTAGCAAATATTGAATTGTTGACAGTAAGTGATGAATCATACCTGAGCGTTAAAAAACTTATTGAGCAAAACTACTCTACAAAATTTAAAGCTCTCAATATTACTAAAAAAACTCTTGGGAAAAAAGACACCAACTATGGAGATAGTGCCAATCCAAACAACCGTGCACCCTATGCCAAAAATATCATAGCAGTTACAAGTGGAAAAGGGGGCGTTGGAAAAAGTACCGTAAGTGTAAATATTGCCATAGCACTCGCTCAAAAAGGTTTCAAAGTTGGGATACTAGATGCAGATGTCTATGGACCAAATATCCCTCGATTAACCAATATAGATACAGAACGAATAAAATGGGGTGACAATAATAAAATAATCCCTGCCGAAAATTATGGTCTAAAAATTATGAGTGTTGCACTTACAACTCCTAAAGCAGACACTCCTCTTGTATGGAGAAGTTCAGTTGCCGTCAATGCGCTTATACAGTTTTTAGAAGATGTTGATTGGGGTGAACTAGACTTTATGGTTATAGATATGCCTCCTGGAACTGGTGATGTGCAATTAACAATGGCACAAGAACTTCCAATATCTGCAGCAGTTCTTGTAACAACTCCACAAGTAGTAGCAACCGATGATGTAAGTCGTGCTATTATGATGTTTAAAGATATAAATGTTCCAATGGCTGGTGTGATTGAAAACATGAGCTTTTTTATCGCTCCAGATACCAAAAATCGCTACGATATTTTTGGCACAGATGGAGGCAAAAGAATAGCTAAAAAATATGATATACCATATTTGGGTGAGATACCTTTGGATATGCAAATTCGTGAGGCTTCCGATAAAGGTGAACCGCCCGTAGCCTTAGGTGAGCAAAATACTAAAAAATATTATAAAGATATAGTTAATAATATTTTGGATACCTCTGAATTTAAGCTATAAATTGGATAGAAAAATATAACCTAAATTAACTCTTTAGCTCTCAAGAGAATAACTTACTTCCTAGAAGTTTTTTTCTCTTTTTGCATCCGCTTATACTCTTTTTCAAACTTTTTTCTGCGACTATAAGATAATTTATCTATAAACAATATACCATTAAGATGATCCATCTCATGTTGAATAGCTATACTCAGGAGCCCGTCAGCTTCAAGAGTTTTAGTATTTCCATCTCTATCTTGATAATTCAATGAGATATTTTCATATCTAGTTATATCTTCATAAAACTGCGGTACGCTCAAGCACCCCTCTTGATAAACAGTGGTTCCGCTTTTTTGAGTAATAATAGGATTAATTATCTCTATGAGATTTTCTACAGACTGTTCATCGCCCTCTTCAGGGATGTTAAGTATCAAGACCTCTTTAGCATAACCAACTTGTATTGCTGCTAAACCTATCCCGTTTGACTCTATCATGACGGGGTACATTGCATCTAAAAGCTCATGCAACTCTTTATCAAATTTTTCTACGCGTATAGATTTTTCTTTCAATTTTCTATCTGGATATTCTATAACTGTTAATTTCATTTACTTTATTCACTGTTATTATTTTCTAAGTGACACTGAGTAGTCTATTGTAGAATCAGCATCAGCTTTTTTAATACCGTCCATTGCACTTACAATTATTTCGCTATCTGTAGATGTACAAGTGATATCAGTAATACCAATTGAGATTTTAAGCTGTATCTCGCGATCTGCTAAAAAAAAGTTACTATTTGATACCAAATAACAAAGTCTTTCACTCGCTTTTTTAGCACTTTCAATATCTGTATGTTTTAAAAGCATGGAAAATGTTCCATTCCCATAATGTGCTACGGTATCACTTCTTCTTGATGTTTTTAGAAGAAGTCTCGCTATAGCGCCATTCATTAGAGCTACAGCTTTTTGACTTCCTGCTGTTTCAAGAAGGTCTTTTGCTAATTCAATCATAATAAGGGAACTTTTATGCTTAAACTCTTTTATGAGTTCTTGTTCTTGCTCTATCTTTGTAATAAGGTATCTTTTGTTATAAACCCCGTATTTATTATCAAAGATTGTCTCATTATCGACACTCTTAATAATTTTTGCTGTATCTTCATAGATAGTTTTCATTTGAGTGCTTTGTTTTTTTACAATAGTGCTAAGTTTGTCAACATCATTCTCGAGTACGCTTATAACACCAATCGCCACATCTACATCTTTATGCTCACCTAGTTCACTCTTTCTTTTCTCAAGTATCTTGCTCATCAAACTCATATTTTTATATAAGCTGGCTGTAACAGTCAAAATACTTTTTATTGTCGAGAAGCCTTGCTTTAAACTTTGCTCCAAAATGATGGTGTTTTCATCATCATTACTCTCTTCTAGTTCTAAGATTGAAAGTATTTGCTTACGAAAATTTTCACTTTTATCTTCTAGTAATCTATCAAAATAAAGTGAAAAATTATTTGGAGTTGGGGGAAGGTTGTCTGCTATAAGGGAGTTTAATACTTCATTTGAATAAAGCTCTAAATCGCTAACCGCCTCGTTAGCATATGATTTTTCAGCAGCTGCAGATTTGCCACCACTCACAGCATGGCGATTTTTACTTTTTAAACTTCCTGACATAGATTATCCTTACTCTTTATCGTTTTTTACCAACACTTCATCTATCATGCCATATTCTAGTGCTTCATGTGCGCTCATAAAGTTGTCTCGATCAGTATCTTTTTCTATTTTTTTTACACTTTGACCTGTATTTTTTGCCAAAATTGCATTCAGTTCTTTTTTCATACGAAGAATCTCTTCTGCTTGAATTGCTATATCTGTTGCTTGACCTTGAGCACCGCCTAAAGGCTGGTGAATCATAATTCTAGCATGTGGAAGAGCGTATCTTTTACCTTTCTCTCCAGATGACAATAAAAATGCACCCATCGAAGCAGCTTGACCAATACAGATAGTAGCAACATCTGAACGGATATAATTCATTGTGTCAAATATTGCCATACCTGCCGTTACCACACCACCAGGAGAGTTTATATAGAAGTAGATATCCTTTTCTGGATCTTCAGCTTCTAAAAATAAAAACTGCGCAACTATTGTTGAAGCAACTTGATCGTTTACCTCTCCACTCAGCATTACAATTCTATCCTTTAAAAGACGAGAATAAATATCGTAAGAACGCTCACCGCGTCCCGTTTTTTCAACTACATATGGGATATAACTCATTGCTTAAGCTTCTTTTATCTTTGCATTTAAAAGCTTGCTTAAAACTTTGTCTTCTACCATTGACATCTGAATCGCAGGAATATATCCAGCTTTTTTGTAATCTTCATAAGCTTTTTGTGGATCTTGACCCATCTGCATAGCTTCAAAATAGATAGTTTGCATAACTTCTTGCTCTTGCACTTTTACATCTTCCGCTTGAGCTAAAGAGTCTATAATAAAGGTAGCTCTTACACTTCTTGCAGCATCATCACGGAAACTCTCGCGAAGCTCTTTGAGCTTATCTTCATTTTCACGAAGTTCTTTAATCTCATCTTCACTCATGGTGCTAGCTTGCTTATTGAGAGCCATATCTATCTCTTGCTCAACAACAAACTCAGGTAAATCAAATTTAATCCCCTCTACAAAACTCTCCAGTAGTGCTGGTTTTAACTCATCATTATAGAGTTTTGATAACTCTTCATTTTCAATTTGAGTTTTTACTTGTTTTTTTAGACCCTCTAAGGTTGCGTCTTCTTCACCAGGAAGCATTTTTTTAGCTAAGGCATCATCAATTACTACTTCACCCTTAGTTTGGATATCATTAAGGTTCACTTTAAATTCAGCATCCTTACCAGCTAACTCTTTTCCACCATAGTTTTCAGGGAAAGTTACTTTGATTACTTTTTCTTCCCCTTTTTTCATGCCAACCATTTGATCTTCAAAACCTGGAATGAATTGACCTGAACCGATTGCTAATGAAAAGTCTTTTGCAGAACCACCCTCAAACAGTTCACCATCTACAGAGCCCTCAAAATCAAAAACAGCAGTATCGCCACTCTCTAATGCACGATCATCTTCTATGCTAACAAGTGGAGCTTGAGCAGTAGCTAAATCTTTGATTCTGGCATCTACATCTTCATCACTTACAGTAGGTTTGTCAAACTCTTTAACCATTTCAGCATACTCACCAAGCTCTATCTCTGGTCTCATTGCAAGCTTCACAGTTACTTCTATCTTCTCGTCACTTTTATCAAACTGAGAGATATTTGGCTCACCAATGAGTGCTTCATTAGAGATATTCATCTCTTCTAAACCTTTACTTAGAACTTCACGAAGTGCTTCTGCTTCAGCATCTTGAACTAAACGCTCACCATATTGTTTTTTGATAATGGCAACAGGAACTTTACCTTTACGGAAGCCTTGAACACTTGCCGTTTTTGTTAATCCTTTAGCAATTTTTTCTAAATTTGCATCAATAATTTCTTTTGAAATAGTAGCTTTGATCTCAGCGTTTGCACCGTTGATTTTATTCGATTTGATTTCCATCAATTTCCTTTGATATTTTTAGTATTTGTATAGTTTTTTAACTATTAGTTTTGGCAATAATACCTAAAATCTGCTTTTAATTAGCTTTTGCATAATTTTGGTTTAAAATTAAGTAATAATATCCATGCAACTGCAACATTTATCATCACATCCGCAAAGTTAAATACTGCAAAATTAAATCCGCAATGCCAATAGACCATGTCAACCACTCCGCCATGCATAAATCTATCGTAAATATTTGAGAAAGCTCCACCAAGCATAAGCCCTGCAGGAAAAGCAAAACATATTTTTTTTAAATATATAATGTAACCAAATATTCCAGTTACTAGCATGAGTTGAATATACTTTAACCATTCATCTAAAAATGCCAGCATTGAAAATGCCACACCCTTGTTATAAACTAAAATCAGATCAATACACTCTGTATAGTAGCGAAAACCATCTACAAAAAGCATTTTTATATTTTGGTCTATTATAAAGATACCCGCCATAGTAAAAAATAAAATAGCACTCAGTTTAAACATATGATTAGGCATTTAAAGCTTTTTGGAAAAATTCTACTAATGAGTCCATTTCTTTTCTCATCTGTTTAGCATCCTTAGCCTCTAAAAGCACTCTTAATTTGTTTTCTGTTCCTGAATATCTAATAAGATGGCGGATATGCGCTTTATCCAACTCTTTAAGTCTTTCGCTTAAGCCTTTTATTTTATCAAGTGGTTTTTTACTTTTTATATTTATATTAACCAATTTTTGCGGATACAAACTAAATGGACGAAGAACTGCTGAAGCTTTCTCTTTACTGGCAATAATAAGAGCTAAAACTTGTAATGCACTCACAAGTCCATCGCCCGTTTTTGCATAATCACTTATGATAACATGACCACTTTGCTCACCACCAAAGTTAATCCCCTCTTTTTTCATAATCTCTAAAACATATTTGTCCCCAACATCCGAACGAAATAACTTTAGCCCCTTGCTTGTTACATAATCTTCAAGGCCTTGATTGCTCATAACAGTTGATACAATTCCTCCACCTTTTAAAACACCTCTCTCGTGCATATACACACCAAGAGCACCTAAAAGCTGATCGCCATCAACAACTTCACCTCTTTCATCAACTACTACAAGCCTATCTGCATCACCATCAAGAGCTATCCCTAAATCAGCTCTATACTTAACAACACTTTCACATAAATCTTTTGTATGTAAAGCGCCACATCCCTCATTTATGTTAAATCCATCTGGCTTATTGTGAAGAACAATAACATCTGCACCAAGCTCTTCTAAAACGGTTGGACCAACCATATAACCTGCTCCATTAGCAGTATCGAGAACTATTCTAATGCCCGTTAAAGTCATCTCTCTTGGGAAAGAGTTTTTTAACTGCACAATATAGCGCCCTATCACATCATCAATTCTTTTTGCTTTACCTATATTTTTTGCAACAGCTTGTGCATCTTGAAGCATTTCACTGTCTATACAAATAGCTTCAATTTGCTTCTCAATTTCAATTGAAAGCTTATTCCCCTGACCATCAAAAAACTTTATTCCATTATCTTCATAAGAGTTATGAGAAGCACTAATCATAATCCCCGCATCACATCTCATATTTTCTGTAATAAAAGCGATAGCTGGAGTTGGCATAGGACCAATCTGAACAACATCATAACCTATAGCAGTTAAACCACTTACAATTGCATTTTCAATCATATACCCACTTCTACGAGTGTCTTTGCCAACTAAAATTTTATTAGTACAATGAGAACAGGCACTTTTTTTAAAGTAAATACCTGCTGCCATAGCAACTCTCATAGCAAGTTCAGCACTTAAAAACGAACCAGCCTCTCCCCTAACTCCATCTGTTCCAAATAATTTCATATTATTTCCCGATATTAAAGTGATGTATTTTAACATAATTATCTAACAAAGATGAATTTTTTATATTTACCTTGTCTTTAACTTAATTTTAATTATTTTTAAGCTATTATTTCGCACTTAAATTTCATGAGAAGGACTCATACATGGCAAATCACAAGTCATCAATTAAGAGAATTCGCCAAACTATCGTTCGTACTGAACGAAATCGTTTCTATAGAACTCGTCTTAAAAACATTGTAAAAACTGTTACTACTGCAATTGAAACAGCAAACAAAGAAGAAGCTACTGCAGCATTAAAAGTTGCTAATCAACAAATTCACAAATTTGTAAGCAAAGGTATCTTAAAAAAAGAAACTGCTGCTAGAAAAGTAAGTCGTCTGCACAGAGCTGTAAACGCAATATAAGGTTAACTAATTAATGTTAGCCGATAAACTTACCCCGTTTATCAACCGTTATAATGAACTTAGCGAATTGCTAAGTTCTCCTGACATCACTTCTGACATCAAAAGGATGACAGAGCTCTCAAAAGAACAATCAAATCTTTTACCAATCGTTGAAAAAGCAAAAGAATACAAAACTTTAATCGCAGATATCACTGATACTAAAGAGATGTTAAGTGATGCTGAGATGGGTGAAATGGCAAAAGAGGAACTTAAAGAGCTTGAACCACAGGTATCAATAATAGAAGAAGATATAAAAATGCTTCTTCTACCAAAAGATCCTAATGATGATAGAAATATTATTGTTGAGCTTCGTGCTGGTGCTGGTGGAGATGAAGCCGCTATTTTTGTTGGCGATTTGTTTGATGCTTATACTCGTTACGCTGACCTTCGTGGTTGGAAAATTGAGATTATGAGTACATCACCATCAGATGCTGGTGGATTTAAAGAGGTTACTGCCCTCATCAAGGGCGAACAGGTATATAGTCGGTTGAAGTACGAAGGTGGAACACACCGTGTTCAGCGTGTTCCAGCTACAGAATCTCAAGGACGCGTTCACACATCAGCAATCACGGTAGCAGTTATGCCTGAGGTTGATGATGTTGAAGTTGTTATTGAAGATAAAGATTTAAAGATAGATGTTATGCGCTCATCTGGTTGTGGTGGACAATCTGTAAATACTACAGATTCTGCTGTAAGGATTACTCACCTGCCAACTGGTTTGGTCGTTACCAATCAGGATCAAAAGTCACAACATAAAAATCGTGAAAAAGCGATGAAAGTTCTTAAAGCTAGACTTTATGATCTAGAGATGCAAGAACAACAATCAGAAAATGCAGCTGAAAGAGCAGCACAAGTTGGAACTGGAGATAGAAGTGGTCGTATCCGCACCTACAACTATCCTCAAAACCGTATGAGTGACCATAGAATTAACTTAACACTTTATAGACTAAATGAAATTATGAATGGTGGACTTTTAGACGAAGTTGTAGAGCCTCTTATAGCTGATCATCAAGCAAAAATTGTTGAAGCTGCTGGACTATAAAGTCCAGTTAGTTTCAAAAGTCTTTTTAACTTTTCCTCTAAATGTAATCGTTCTATCGTTCATTCCAAGGTATAAAGTATCTCCACTTTTTGGATATACTTCTATATTGTTACTCACTTTTTCTTCCACATAAGCTCTGTAAAAACACGCAGCCATACCAGTGCCACAAGCTAATGTTTCATCTTCAACACCACGCTCATAAGTTCTTACTTGAATATTTTTATTTGAATCTATAAAAGCGATATTCACATTTGCATTGTACTTATAACGCAGTTTTCTCGCCTCTGCTGTATCAAACTCTTCTATGTTGTTTGTAAAATGAACCAAATGGGGAACGCCTGTATCAATGAGCCACCAAGATTTGCCATTGTACTCTATGTTCTTTTCTAATATTTTAGGAGGCGTAAGTTCGCTCAAAACCATAAAGCCATCCACCTCAGCGTTTATAATGCCAGCACCAGTTAGAAAGCTCATATTTTTTGGAGCAAGATTATTTACAAAAGCGTAATGAGCACAAGCACGAGAACCATTGCCACACATATCTGCATCACTTCCGTCTGAATTGTAAAATTGCCACTCAAAATCATAATCAAAGCTAGGAATAATTACTATTAGTCCATCAGCACCGATGCCATCCTGACGATGGCATAATTCCTTTGCTAATGCACTTCTATCATTTTTCACATCGGAGTGAAAAATAACAAAATCATTGCCATTTGCACTATATTTTGCAACTTGCATACTCTCTCCTTTATAAATATTTTTCTTTTATCTCTTCTACAAAATCTTCAACCTCTTGTTGAAGATGCTTGAGGTTTTTAGAATTATCTATCACCCAAGTTGCTTTTTTTTTCTTTTCGTCAATTGGCATTTGAGATGCTATTCTTTTTAGCGATTCTTCTTCACTATAGCCATTTCTTTTTATAAATCTTTCTAGCTGAACATCTTTTGGTGTATAAACAACTACGCTGTCTTTTATATCGTAAGCGCCATTTTCAAAGAAGAGTGGAATGTCTATAAGGTATGGAAACTTAAATCCATCTTGCTTAATGCTTCGTAACTCTATCTCTGCTCTAATCTTTGGATGTAAAAAATCTTCTAAAGTTTTTTTTGCCACCTCATCAGAAAAAACAAGCGCACCAAGTTTAGTTCGGTTTACTTTAGAGTTATTGAGATACTCCTCACCGTAAGTTTCCCTAACCCAAGAAGATGATGAATCTAATATCTCATGAGAGATGGTATCTGCATCTATCACTCTCATGCCATTTAAAGCTAAAAGAGAGGCTACCGTGCTTTTTCCAGTAGCAATTCCACCTGTGAGTGCGATAGCATACTTAAAAGCCATTAGTTTTTAATGATTCCTAAATACTCTTTGCGGATATAATTAGGCATTGCAAATGATGCTAAATGGATATCACAGTTATAGTAACTTAAGCCATCTAGCATATCGGCACGGTGTAAAATAATATCTGCTGTTGGATGGTACTCTTTAGAAGCTAAAAGAGCAGTTTCTCCATTACCAATATTGTATGGCATGATAACTTTAAAATAGTTACCTAAAATCTGCATCAATAATTTATTTTCATCAACTTTGTCTAAAGATGGATGAGTCATTACAAGCTGTCCATCCTCTTTTAAAACACGGTTAATATGTGCTAAGGTTGCGGCATCTGAACTCATTTCAGAGACAACAACATCACAACTATCATCTTCAATTTCTCTTAAAATATCCAAAGAGCATCCTATTGTTGAAGAACCAATATCGGTATGCTTCTGAACCTCTTGTACTAAACTCTCTGCTTTATCACTAATTATTAGAACATTCTCTGGTGTTTTATTTGTGCATAATGGTACATGAACCATCATCTCAGGGTAAACAAATGATTTCATTTTTATAATTCCTATATTTATTATTTAAAGTGATTTTAGCATATTTGTCTTTATAACAATTAAAAAGCTTAAAGTTTGCATATATTTAAGGCTTAATTGATAATTGCTTTTATATTGTAATAGAAATTTGATATAATTTCAGGATATAATTAATATAATAGGAGCAAAAATGAATTTTAATAAAATCAGAGCATTTTGTAAACCATTTCGTATTGCAATGGGGCTGACATTAATCGCAACAGGTGTAGTTACTGGAATCAACTGGTTCTTTTTAGGTGTTATACCTTTAATCGCTGGCTTAACTAACTTTTGTCCGCTTTGTAGCATTACTAAAAAATGTGATTTACCAAACACAAACTAAAACTTTAAAAGTAGAGTGGTAATTGTTACTATTTTTAAAAAGCAAAAAGAGTAGCAATGGCAAGAAAATCAAGAGAGAGGCTTTCTCGCTAATCGTTCAATAAAAGGGGATAAAAAACGAGGTAAACCCAATCTTTGATATACTTGCATCCATGAAATCAATACTAATACTCTTGATCATAACTACTCAAACCCTCTTTGGGCTTATCTCTATAGCTCCAGTAAAAATAGCTGAAAAGCCAGGACTTCACGGAAAAATAAGCACCTCTTTACAAACCAGAAGAGGTTCTACTAAAAAAGAGAGCTATAAAGCAGCTTTTAGAATAGCTTATGACAACAACTCTACTCATGTGACATGGAGTGAAGTCTCAGCAGAGTATGGTAAATCAAATGATGTAGAAGATACCAACAGACTCTATATGCACATCAGACATATCTACGCACTCACAGAAGAGGTTGTTCGCGGGGAAATACTCGGGCAACTTCAAAGAGATAAATTTAAACTTATTAGAGAAAGAGCAATTACTGGTTTAGGACTTAGGTTAAAAGCATTTGAACTACTAGAAAGCTCGAAGGGGTATCTTGGAGTTGGTGGATTCTATGAAAATATCAACTACACATCTGATGATGCAACAGAAAACCATATTAGAGGAAATAGTTACTTTACCTATACCTCTGGCTTTAATGAAAATTCTTTCTCTTATACTCTTTATTATCAGCCATTACTAGATAATTTTTCTGACTACATAGAGTCACATAAATTTCAACTAAAAATTCATGTTTTTAAGAAACTTTCTTTAAGCTTCAAACTTTCATACGATGTAGATTCAAAACCACCAGAGGGGATCAACAAATACGACTTTTATCAAGAAACCTCTTTTGTTTTTGAGTTTTGACCCCAAAAATATAAAAATAAAAACGAGATAAATGCTATGAGAGAAGCACTTAAAAACAGATATCTAGGGAAAAGCTCATACATATACCCTGCATAGAGTGCACCCACAAATCCACCAAGCCCATATGTTACCCCCGAGAAAAACTGCTGTGCTAAAGACCTATACCTGTAGAGTTGAAAGAGATAGCTTATCGCAGCTGAGTGAAACAGAGCAAAACTCAAAGCATGAAGCGTTTGTGCAAAAAACAATATGGCTAAATTTTGTGGAAATAAAAACACCAACATCCATCTAATCACCGTTGCAAAAGTTGTAATTTGTAGGATAAATAAAAGATTATCTTTTAAAAATCTTCCCTGAAAATAGAGCATTACTATCTCAGCTAGAACTCCAAAAGTCCAAAGATAGATGGTCATATCAAGACTCATCCCATAATCTGTCTCATAAATAGTAAAAAAGTTATAAAAAGCTCCAAAACTCACCTGCATAAGGGTGAGACCAAGCCATAACCTCCAGTCACGCAGAAGGCTTATATCGTTTGTGAGTTCTTGCTCTTTGCTTAAAATAGTTTTTGCTTGACTTGCCGTTATATAAGCGATAAAAGATGTTACAAATACAAGTGTAATCAAATACTTAAGAGCAATATCTGGTGAACTTAAAAATTTCACTAAAACCAAAGCTACAAGAACAAAACCTACAGAACCAAAAAGTCTTATTTTCCCATATCTTTCTTTCCCAAGATGATTTAGAGAGATTAGCTCTATATATGGAAGAATAAGGCTAAGACCTATGCCAAGACCTATATTTGAAAGCAAAAGCTTATAGAAACTCTCAACTGAAAAGTAAAATGCCACTGCACTTAAGAGTAAAGCTATGAGCGCTGCATTAAATATCTCAATACTAAGCTTTAGCCCTTTAGTAAAGGCAAATGGAACTAAAAAACGGACCATCGGAGCAACTGCGAAAATTATCCCTATCTCACTAGCTGAATAACCAAGCATAGTCAAAACTTTAGGCATAAAAATAACATAAACACCTATAATTGCAAAATAGAAGAAGTAGAAACCGGCTAAAAGTATGGACATCAATATATCTTTCTTAATTTAATAGCCCAATTCTATCGAATAGTTCCTTTGAAATAAATACCTAAGATATGCTATAATAATGTCACTATTATGTCACTATTATAAAAAGGGACTTAATGAAAAATACGGGGGTCTAAATAATCATTTTTTATTATAACTCACTAGATAATCATCAACCATTTTCAGTTTCAAACTTTTAGTAAATCCGTTGTGTATTTTTAGTAACTTTTTGCCCTGACCGTAGGGAGGAAATACTCTTGGGGTGCATTGGAGAAAAGACCCCACCATCAATGGCATTTGTAGTGTTATGAATCTTGATATTTTTCTCATTCTTGTAAGTAAAAAGATAGGGTAAATTAGTTTTCAAACTTTTATAGGCTGACACAAGTTTT
>Ga0256840_1000615_pt1 | contig 35908 bp, 32 predicted proteins | sample 355202metaG_FD_185969 | JGI IMG/M metagenome (GOLD analysis project Ga0256840, IMG submission 185969) | Hydrothermal vent microbial communities from Mid Atlantic Ridge, Atlantic Ocean - 355-202 | ecosystem: Environmental > Aquatic > Marine > Hydrothermal vents | place: Atlantic Ocean: Mid...
ATAACGATTCGGAAGAAGAGATACGAAACATTGCGAAGTTTCAGGCCGATCTGGACCCTTCTATGCCGTGGCATATAAGCGCTTTCTACCCTATGTACAAGATGACGGACGTCTCTCCTACACCCGCATCGACACTGAAAAGAGCTTATGAGATAGGTAAAGAGGAGGGGCTCAAGTATGTTTATGTAGGAAATATAGACGATGCCAAACATGAGTCTACATATTGTCCTTCATGCGGTACGACGGTCATAGAAAGGCGCGGAACGATAGGGCAGTATGTCGTCAACCATCTTGCGGAAGATGGTATCTGCCCAGAGTGCGGTTATAGGCTCGAAGGGGTTTGGAGTTAGAGTAGCGCTTTGAAAAACTCCAGTTCGTCAAGCTTCTCCCACGGGTAGTCGGGGTAACCTACCTGTCCTCTGGCTGCAATGTCCGCATACAAAAAGGTCTCTTCGGACGGCTTATCGAGACCGAACTTCTCTTTTATCCATAGAGGTGTCAAAGAGAACTTTTCCGCTACTATTTTGGAGAGCTCTTCATCGCCAAGGCTTCCTTTGGCCATATCGAATCTATTTATAGTTACGTTTATAGGCTTTGGCTTTCCTATGACGTAGGCAAGCTCAACCAGAGCCTTTTTCGCCAGCCCCGATGCAACTATATGTTTCGCTATCCAGCGTGCAGCGTATAGGCCGGAGCGGTCGACTTTCGTATAATCCTTTGAGCTCTGGGCCCCACCTCCTACGGGTGCATATGCACCATAAGTATCGGCTACGATCTTTCTACCGCTCATGCCGCTGTCTGCAAGTGGACTGTGTGTAACGTATCGTCCGGTCCCGTTAATGAAAAAGCGGCACCTCTTCTTGTCGAAAAGTTCGAAATTGGTCAATTTTTTCGTTATAACCTCTTTCACGATCTCTCTTGCCTCTTCTATATCAAGATGTTCGGCGTGTGGAATCGCGGCTACAATGCTATCTATTTTCGCCGGTCGGTTGGAATCGAATCTCTTTCTGTTTTCATAGTCGATCGTAACCTGAGTTTTTATATCTATACCGAAATCGTTGGAGTTGTTCAGTGCGAAACTGTAGAGTTCATCTCGCAAGATTCTGCTGTAATATAGTGCTGCCGGAATGAACTCCTCGCTCTCATCGGTCGCAAATCCTATCATCATCCCTTGGTCCCCTGCACCTATCTCTCCCCCTTCAAGTTCGACTCCTACACTTATGTCCGGAGATTGGCGCGACACCAAGACCTTTATATCCGACGATTCCGGATATAGTGTCTGTGACTCGTTGAAACCCTCTTCAGGATAGCCTATGGTTTTAAGCGCATCCAGTGCGCAAAGGCGGTAAAAGCCTTCACTTATGGGCAGATCGCTCTTTACCTCGCCCCCTATCACGATATGTTTGCCGGTTATGAAAACCTCCGTCGCCACTTTTGCGTTGCTGTCCAGCTCCAGGAGACGGTCGACTATGGTATTGGCTATGATGTCTGCACATTTGTCCGGATGTCCAGGTGAGACAGACTCTGATGTGTATAGATACATTTTTGCACTCCATTTTTTTCTGACGGGACGTTTGAGTACGTAACATCAGTTGTTACATTACTCTAAAGAAGCTAAAAGTGCTATAATTTAAATTACCGCACCACCATAAAGCGAAAGAAGGAGAACCCGATGTCATATCTCAATCTTGAGTATTTCAAAGAGAGACTTGAAAAAGAGCGTGAAAGGATTCTGAAAAATATAGGTGAGATAAACGATGAGCTTGCCGCTATAGTAGCGGAAGATGAGATAGACGATATAGAGGATTTGGCGGAGCTGAAGATAGAAAACGACAGAGACAAAGAGCTCTTGAGAATTCTTACGGCTGAACTCAAAGATGTCGACGATGCACTCAAAAAAATCGCGGAAGGCAAGTATGGCAAAGACGAAGAGACGGGCAGGAAGATTCCGTTGAACCGTCTTTTGGCCAATCCGGCGGCCAGAACCGCGTAGGAGAGAGACCTTCGAAGGAGGTGTAGTATGAAAATTTCAAGTCCGGCATTCGAAAATGGAGGCTTGATACCTGTAAGGTATACATGCGACGGGGAGGATATATCGGTCCCTCTGATATTTGAAGATGTTCCGTCAGGGGCAAAAACTCTCGCTTTGGTGATGGACGATCCCGATGCACCTGCGGGAGTTTTCGTGCATTGGGTCATCTACAATATTCCCGCCGGCTTGAGTGGACTTCCTGAAGGATTGCCACCGGAGCCATATCTTGAAGGGGGGATCAAACAGGGGGTAAACAGTTTCGGAAACATCGGCTACGGCGGCCCATGTCCTCCCTCCTGTGCACACCGCTACATGTTCAAACTCTATGCTCTCGATTCTACTTTGGAAGCAGATGCCGGTTTGAGCAAACATGAGCTTCTTTCACTTATCGAAGGGAGCGTTATAGAGGGAGCCGGAATGATGGGAATTTACGAGCGCTGAAGTCTTTTTCGTATGAGCGAAACTGCCGCTTTGACCGCCTCTATATAGCTTTTTAGCGAAGGTTCGCGTCCGGGTAGGTAGGCTATGTCGTAAGCCGTTCCATGGTCTACGGAGGTTCGGATGATAGGAAGGTTCAAAGAGATGTTTATGCTTTCGTCGAAATAGAGTGCTTTTAGCGGAGCGAGTCCCTGGTCGTGATACATAGCCGCATAGTATCTGAAGGAGTCACGCATTTTCGGTGAAAAAGCTGTGTCCGGAACAAGCGGGCCGTAAAAGATTTTTTTGCCGACGGAGAGATTCGACTCCTCTATAGCTTCTTCGATAACTCTCTCCTCATCACCCAGTACACCATGGTCGCCCGCATGGGGATTGAGTCCCAAAACTCCAATCTTTTGAGCATCCGTCTCTTTCTGCATATCGAGAAGAAATCTCACAAGAGCCTTTCTCTCTATCTTTTCATGCACCTTTTTGAGAGGAATATGCTCGGTAAAGAGAGCCACGTACAACTTTTCGCATCCGAGCATCATTATCGCCTCTTTTTTGAAATAGTCTCTCAAAAAATCGGTATGACCTTTATATTTCAAACCGGCTAACTTCCACGCCTCTTTGTTGATAGGAAGCGTAACGACGGCATCGCATTCGCCGCCAACGACTGAATCGACGGCTTTTTTAAAAGATGCAAAGCTGTATGCACCGGCCTCGGAAGTCACGACCCCAGGCCTTATGGATGGTGACGTCGAAGGTGATGAGTGCTCAAGATTTTGGCAAATTTCGACACCAAGTCTCGTCGCTGCATCTTTTAAAAGGTCGTAACCCGCAAAATAGAGCGGCTTGCAAATTTTTTCTATCTCATCGTGAGCTTTCAGAGCGATCTGCGGCCCTATGCCGTTTGGATCACCGATACTTACGGCAATTTTAGGTTTCAATTCAAAAGTGCCTTCATCTCTTTGATAGCACTCTCAAGCCCCGTAAAAACGCTTTTTGCAACAATGCTTTGGCCGATGTTCAGCTCCTCGATGGCTTCGATTTTAAGGATTTCAGAGACATTTTGGTAGTTTAGACCGTGTCCTGCGGCAACTTTCAACCCCATGGAAGCAGCAAGATCTGCTCCGCTTTTGAGCGCAACAAGAGACTCTTCGAGTTTGGTTCTAAGGGTATGGCGGGAGAGTTCGAGCTCTTCTATCGAGTGGTGCGAGTTTGCAAGTCCGAGGTATAGCATGGCGTAGATGTTTGCGAAACTTCCCGTATGGAGTTCTACCCACTCCACATTCAAAGCGTCCGATCTTGTAATAATCTCCAAATCGGGGTCTATAAAGAGAGAAACCTCTATTTCATGGGCCTGCAGCCTCTCTATGGCTTCTATCGTCCGCTCTTCATATGTAATAATATCAAGCCCCCCCTCGGTCGTTACCTCTTCCCTTTTTTCAGGTACCAGAGTCGCCCTGTGAGGTTTCAAACGGCAGACGATATCTATAATGTCGCTATCGGTGGAGCACTCCAGGTTCACGGGAAGTTGGCTCATCTTTATAATTTTTTCTGCATCGGCGTCGTTTATATGTCTTCTATCTTCACGCAGGTGTATCGTTACCTGGTCGGCTCCGGAACGTTTCAGTATGCCAAGAGCCTCCAACGGGTCTGGATCGTTGATTTTTCTCGCTTCTCTAAGTACCGCAATATGGTCTATATTGACTCCAAGCTTCATAAACCACCTCTTATCGCTTTATCTATTTTTTGTGCGATTATAGCGTAACCTTTCGCGTTTGGGTGTATCTGATCTTTTCTTAGAGAGCCATCGGAGAGTACGTCGGAGATTATATCTTCAAGGTATAAAACACCTGTTTCGTTCGCTACGTCACGGTAGAGTTTCGCATCACGAAGAAAAAACTGCTGCGGTTCGGGGACTCCCAGCAAGATAACTTTCGCTCCGGCACTTTTGGCACTCTCTACCATTTTTTTGAGATCATTTTTTATAAGTTCATGTTTTCTCGAGCGCAAAATATCGTTACCGCCTTCACATAAAATTACTATATCCGGATTATACTTTTTCAAAACCGATTCGAACCTCTTTTGGGCTCTACTCGCCATCTCTCCCGGCACACCTTCGTTTATTACATCTACTCCGAGCAGTTTGGAGAGTTGGGCCGGATAGCTTCTGTCTATACCATCTTCCCTCGCGCCGGTTCCGTAAGTGAGGCTGTCACCGAACGCTACGATGACTGGAGGGTTTTGGCGGTCGTAAAAGAGTTCTGCTATGTTTTCATCGGAAGTTGTCGTATGGTTGTCCAGCTTGTACTGGTTGTAGAAATGGAGTCCGACGAAGAGTGCGACTATAATGAAGAGTAGTTCGCTCTTGCTTATCTTCATCTGCACTCCTTTATATTGGGTTGTAAGATGTATGTTATATTGTAAGATATTGTTAGTTAATGAAAACTTCTATTTTACATCTAAACTCTTTTTGCGTAGAACTCCTTCTTGAAAAGGGAGTATTCACCTTTCATTATAGCCTCTCTCGCCTGCGACATCAGGGTAAGATAGTAGTGGAGATTGTGCATGGATGCCAGGCGGAAGTAGGTCAGCTCTTTGGCTCTGTATAGATGGCAAAGATATGCTCTGCTGTAGCGGCGGCAGGTGTAGCAGCTGCATGCAGGATCTATCGGATTCTGGTCTGTTTTGTAGCGAGCGGCCTTGATATTCACTTTTCCGAAAGTGGTAAAAAGAGTTCCGTTTCTGGCATTCCTGGTGGGCATGACGCAATCGAACATATCGACACCCCTCTCGATATTTTCGACAAGATCCTCGGGCGTTCCCACACCCATCAGGTAGCGCGGTTTTTCAACCGGCATGAAAGGAGTCGTATATTCGACGGTTTCGTACATCAAAGAGTTCTCTTCCCCTACGCTGAGTCCACCTATGGCGAAACCGTCAAAATCCAACTCACAAAGAGATTTTGCGGAGATTTTCCTGAACTCTTTGTCGACACCTCCCTGGATGATTGCGAAAATGTTTTGGTCGATTCCGGTTCCGGTCGACTGTTTGAATCTGTGGTAGGCTATCGACTCTTCGGCCCATTTCGTAGTTCTTGCAACGGATAGTTTGAGCCTCTCTTTTGTGGCAGGAAGGGCGACAAGGTCATCAAGAATCATCATTATGTCGCTTCCTAGACTGTACTGGATATCTAGTACTTTGGACGGTGTGAAGTAGTGTTTGGAGCCGTCTATATGGCTTCTAAAGAGTATACCGTTATCGTCGGCTACGCTGATGTCGCTTAGGCTGAATGCCTGAAATCCGCCGCTATCTGTCAAAAAGGAGCGGTCGTATCCGGTGAAACCGTGAAGCTTTCCAAGCTCCTCTACTACCTTTTCCCCCGGACGCAGATAGAGGTGATAGGTGTTTGATAGAATTATTTTCGTATCTAGGTGCTCTCTCATATCGAGAGTATCGAGAGCTTTGACGGTAGCACTTGTGCCGACCGGCATAAAAACGGGTGTCACTATTTTGGAGTGGGCCGTCTCTATCGTACAGGCTCTTGCGTTGTTGTCGGTTGCGTCGATCTTGAAAGTCATTGAAAAATCCTGATTTTGGATATAATATTTTTTTTAAATTGTGGGAGAGTGCATGAAACAGATATTGATTCTCGCTGATGGAATTGTAGCAAAACATTTTCTACACCGTATCGGCGAAACTTTCATTCGTACAAACGAGTATACAGTCGTGGCACTCGACCGTACAATTTTACCCAAGAGACTACCCTCAAATATAGTAACATACCAGTTCGATCCGACAAGCTACATAAAACTCTCGATGCTGCTTAAAAGAGAGTATGACGATATATTCATCATCATGAAAAACAGGATGGATGCGGAGGGTGCATACCAGAACATTCGTCGAGACAGGCCTTTTGCGCGAGTGACCTTTTTCAACCGCTGGGATATAGAGTTCGATGATGAAAACCTGATAAACGTCAATGCCAACGAGCTTTTGGCCAGCAGAATGTACGATTTTCTTCCAAACGTTCCGGTTATCGCTCAAAACGTAGGCCTTGGGCAGGGTGAAATTATGGAGGTGCTGGTACCTTTTGGCAGCGCTTACGTATATCGCCATATAGGGACTATAGAGCAGAATCAGTGGCGAATCGTAGCTCTCTATCGTTCGAACAAGCTTGTTCTTCCCAAACCCTCGCTTATGATTAAGCCGAACGATCTACTTCTTTTGGTAGGAAAACCTTCGGTTCTGGAGTCGGTATTCAAAGCTGTAAAACAGCAGCTCGGCCAGTTTCCGGCCCCTTTTGGCGAAAATCTGTACCTATATCTCGATATGATAAAAGAGAAGCACGACTGTATAGCTTCGTGCCTGGAGCAGGTGAGGTATCTGCACAGAAGATTCAAAGATAGAAGACTTGTTATAAGAGTTGCAAATCCTACCGATATAGAGCTGCTTGAAGAGATCAAAAATATGGAGAGAGACAGCGAACTTGTAAGCTGTTACATAGACTACCGCGGCAAGGAGGCGTCGGAGCTCATAGCGGAAGATATGCAGAACCATAACGTGGGGCTTCTTATATGCGGGAGAGATCTTTTTATGGAGAGCGAATTCAGAGAGATTTTCTATTCGCTTAGAAAACCTCTGCTTCAAATCAGCGATTATCCTATGAGTTCTTTAGAAAAAGTGGTGGTCGTTCTTTCTGAAGAGAGGAGCATGGAGTTCATTTCAGCTACCGTATTCGATGTCGCTTCTCAGCTCGATCTCGATATCGAGCTTCTTGATTACGATCCTGACGGTGAGTTCGAAAAGAAGAGCTTCATACTGAACCATTACGAAAATCTCTCTCACATCTTTTCCAAAAACCTGGAGGTTAGACAGGAGAAGAAAAATCCGATAAGGGAGCTTGCCGGAGAGAGAGGATATCTTCAGGTTCTGCCCTTTACCAGGAAGATTCTGCAGAGCAGACTCCTCTCATATTTCAGTGCAGATGCCGAGAAACTCTTCTTCAAACTGTCGCACAACCCACAGCTTTTCGTTCCGGTGGATATTGAGCAGTAGTGCCGATATGGGTCATCTCTTTGACTAAAATAAAAGTTTTATATTTTTGGAGTGGCGGCAGAGAGATCGCCAAACTTGCGATTTGCCTACGGACGCCTGCAAAATCTCTAAAAACCGCTAACCTCTTCGAGACCCTGACGGGCAAGCGCGGTTTTTGGCCGCCATTTTACGTCTCAAATCGCAAGTTTGACTCTCTATCTACCGCCACTCTTTATTGAACCCTCTGAAAAATTGATAATGAACGAAAGCTTGAATGTTTGAGCTAGAAAACTTCCGCTAAAAAATTGCGCTTGCTTAGCTATTTTTAGGAAGTTTTCACGTGTTTGCGAAGCAACAAACTTTACTTGCTTGAGTGAATTTTCCAATTTTTCAGAGTATCCAATTTGAAGTTTTCTAATTTTATCAGAGAAAGAGAACCAGATTAAAAGTGTGATGGTCATCATAAGCAGTTTCAAAGTAGCGATTAAGTAAAATATAAGAAAAATTTTGAACAGGTTTTAATAATATGGAAATTCAGATCTCTTTGCCCAAGCAGACGAATAGAGATTACGCTATTACGATAGGCGATCTTCCCGAAATATCCCTTCCTGGAAAAGCGGCAATAGTGACCAACCCGAAAGTGGCGGGGCTTCACCTGGAAAAAGTTTTACGCAAAATCGAAGCGACCGAGCTATATGTGGTAGTGGTACCAGACGGTGAAGAGTATAAAAATATGGAGACGATAGAGTTTATACTCGATAGACTTTTCGATCATCGTCTGGATAGAAAGTCCACTCTCGTAGCTTTCGGAGGCGGAGTTATCGGCGATATGACCGGATTTGCCGCAAGTATATTTCAAAGAGGGGTCGATTTCATTCAGATACCGACGACTCTCCTTGCCCAGGTCGATGCGAGTGTAGGGGGAAAAACGGGTATAAACAATCGCTACGGAAAGAACCTTGTAGGTGCTTTTCACCAACCTCGTGCCGTCTATATAGATACCGAGTGGCTCAAAACTCTCCCTTCTCGTGAATTTTCAGCCGGGGTTGCGGAGATTGTCAAGATGGCCGTCATGTTCGACGAAGAGTTTTTCCAATGGCTCGAAAAGAGTGATCTGAAAGATGAAGAGAACCTAAAAGAGGCGATAGCCCGCAGTGTGAAATTGAAAGCGAAAGTTGTAAAAGAGGATGAGAAGGAGAAAGGAGTTCGCGCCGTACTCAACTACGGACACACATTCGCTCACGTCATCGAAAACTTCAGCGGTTACGGAAACCTTTTGCATGGAGAGGCTGTCGCGATAGGGATGGTCATGGCCAATGAACTGGCCATAAAGATCGGCCTTTTCAGTAAAGAGGAGGCTGATCGGGTGAAGAGTCTTCTGAAGCGATATGAGCTTCCTACCGACTATGAAATCGAATCTGCCGAGCGTTTTTACGATACGTTTTTCCTCGACAAAAAGAGCCACGACAATAGAATAACTTTCATAGTTCCCGAGTCGATAGGGCATTACCGAATGGTTGAAAACCCGGAAAAGAGTGTGGTTGTAGATCTTTTGAGAAATTACGAAAAAGGCAAGAAGAGTTGAGCTTTAGAAGAGTACTGTTTTTTCTGTTGTTTGCCGTCACACTTTCGGTTGCCCAGGTAGAGAGCAACGATACTTCTGTAGCTAATGCAGACGAAAACCTGACGCAGCAGCGTATCAAGGAGCAGATAGAGGAGCTCAAAAACGAGCTGCTAAGCGTCGACAGGAAACTAAATCAGGAGAGTGTATGGCAGAAGATCTACGCCAACCATCTTGCCTACGTGGATATGGAAGAGAAGATAAAAAAGATCGAGCGCAAGATAAAGGGTTATAAAAGAAAGGGGCCGAGCCGTTACAGGACCGTTATACGTGAACTTGAAGAGGAGAAACTGAAGCTGCAGGAGCAGCTTGATCTGTTGAAAGATTACCGCTCCAACCCTTTCAAAACCTTGATCACGCCAAAGGAGATAAAAGAGGTTCCGATCGTAACCAATCCTGTAGCTATCATAAGCGCATTCTCTTATATAAAACAGTTGGATGAGCAGCTCAACAGGTTCGAATATGAGATAGACTCTCTCAGGAGATTTATCGATCTTTTGAACAAAAAAGCCTCTATTCTCAAAGAGTTGACCGCGCTTGAGGAGGAGAAAAAAGAGAGGCAGAAGGAGCTGGATAGAACTCTTAAAGAGCTCGAGGAGGCAGAGGATGCACTCTCTCTGCACCAGACCGCTCTCATAGTTTACAAAAAGAAGGTTGACGAAATAAGGCTGCGTCTGACCGAACAGATAAAGCAGCAGGCGAAAAAGGCCGGAACCATCGGCATCGCCGTACTTATAATTCTTCTTTTTGTACTCCTTTTCAAGTGGCTTGTCAAAAGAACCATCACAGACAACGAACGTTTCTATATGGCGAACAAGATCATAAACTTCACATTCTTCTTTCTTGTGCTCATAATTCTACTCTTCGCATATATAGAGAACGTATCCTACCTTGTCACCGTTTTGGGCTTCGCTTCCGCCGGTATCGCCATCGCTATGAAAGATTGGTTCATGAGTATGCTAGGATGGCTCGTTATAGTTCTTGGAGGCTCCATTCATGTCGGGGACAGAATCAGGGTCGATAAGGATGGCAAGATGTATGTCGGTGACGTGCTCGATATCTCTTTGCTTCGTATCACGATGCTTGAAGATATCACCCTGACGACATATATGCACAACAGAAGAGCCGGAAGGATAATTTTCATACCGAACAACTACATATTTACCGATATGATAGCAAACTACACCCATGCTACGTTAAAGACGGTATGGGATGGCATAGACTTTACGATCACATTCAACTCCAACCATAAAAAGGCGCAACATATCGCCAGAGAAACGGCCAAGAAGTACGCCAAAGGGTACACGGACATCACAAGAAAGCAGCTCAATAAATTGAGGGCGAAGTATAGTCTTAAAAATACGAACGTCGAGCCCAGGGTCTACTCTTTCATAGAGGAGAACGGAATACGCATCAGTCTCTGGTACATGACGAACGCCTATGCTACATTGACGCTTAGAAGTACCATTTCGGCCGAAATACTTGACCTTATCAAAGAGGAGGAAGATATAGTCATAGCATATCCTTCACAACATCTCTATCTTGAAAAAGCGAGGAAGAAGCCTACACTTCCCGATTTGACAGAGAGTACAATTTCGTTATGAAAAGAGTCTTTTTCAAAACATTCGGATGCAGGACCAACCAGTTCGATACTCAGGTGATGATATCGAGGCTAGGAGAGTTTGAAATCGCCAAAAGCGAAGAGGAGGCGGACGTTATAGTCGTAAACTCCTGTACGGTTACAAACGGTGCCGACAGCGGCGTGCGCGGCTACATAAACCAGGTTGGACGAAAAAATGAGAAGGCGAAGATCTTTTTGACCGGTTGCGGTGCAATTACAAAAGGGGAGTCTCTTTTCAAGAGCAATAAAGTGGACGGAGTTTTCGGGCATAGCGAAAAAGAGAAGATTAGCCGCTTTTTGAAAAGAGAAGAGCGCTTTTATGAGATTGGAGATCTGGAGCATATAGATACGACGGTCGTGGAGCAGTTTGTCGGTAAATCTCGCGCTTTCATCAAGATTCAGGAGGGGTGTGATTTCAGGTGCAGTTACTGCATTATCCCATATGTTAGGGGAGATGCCAGGAGCCAAAGAGAAGATATAATTTTAAAGCAGGTTGAAAAGCTTGCCGCCAACGGTTTTGGAGAGTTCATACTTACCGGTACTAATGTAGGAAGCTACGGCAAAGAGAGAGGCGACTCGATAGCGAAACTTATGAAGGGAATGAGCCTCATACGCGGGGTAAGGCGCATCAGGGTCGGTTCGCTCGAGCCGATACAGATAACGGATGAGTTCAAAGAGATATTGAAAGAGCCCTGGATGGCGAAACATCTTCATATAGCTTTGCAACACACATCCGATAGGATGCTTGAGCTTATGAACCGAAGAAACAGGTTCAAAGATGATTTGAAGCTCTTTGAGGAGATTGCAGAAGCAGGCTACGCAATAGGAACCGACTTTATCGTCGGCCATCCGGGGGAGGGTGAAGATGAGTGGAAAGAGGCCGTTATGAGGCTTAAAATGCTTCCTCTTACGCATATTCACGCCTTTACCTACTCAAAGCGAGACGGAACCCCAAGCAGTACGATGAAGCCTCAGGTTCCGGGCGATATAGCAAAAAGCAGACATAGAGAGCTAACACAAATCGTAAGAGAGAAAAACTATATTTTCAGAAGCTCCTTAGACTCTGCTTTGGAGGTTTTGGTAGAGAGCGAAAAAGAGGGAAAATATGTAGGGCTCGATCAATACTTCAACAAAATCGAGATAGAGTCCGAGCGCGATATAAAAGGGGAGTGGCTCATGCTGGAGAGTTTCGAGGCAGCGAAGGAGGGCAATCGTGGACGTCTCTAAAAAGAACCGCTACATTATGGCTGTTTCGGCCATTTTGGTCGCTTCTATTTTGGCTTTTGCCATTCTAAGAGACAGATCCCATCTGATAGATGCAACCACTGCTCAAAATCTGATAGAGAACTCTCTTGTGGAGGATGCCAAAATAGATGGAGCATACCTCTATTTCAAAAGCGGTAAAGAGTGGTACAAAGTTCCCAAAGATGCCGTAGATCTTAAAAAGCTCTATACAGTTACGCCGGTAGAGATAAAAGAGCAAAATCCATACCTTGCCGATATTTTGACCATTCTTTTTCTGGCGCTCCTGGTGATATATATTTTGAGGTGGGCCAAAAAGAATCGCGAGCTTAAAGAGCAGCAGCTGAGCGAGCAGATTCAGTTTGCGAACGAACTGCAGCGCCCAAGCGATATCAAGCCCATTGTTTCAAACATAACATTCAAAGATGTCGCCGGAATAGAGGAGGTCAAAGAGGAGCTCGAAGAGATTATAGACTTTTTGAAAAACCCCAGAAAGTATCTCAGTTTCGGTATCAGAATGCCAAGAGGCGTTCTGCTCGTCGGACCTCCGGGCGTAGGCAAGACGTTGATAGCCAAAGCGGTTGCGGGGGAGGCGGGAGTCCCCTTTTTCTACCAAAGCGGAGCCTCTTTCGTGCAGATATATGTAGGTATGGGTGCAAAGAGGGTCAGAGAGCTTTTCAAAAGAGCGAAAGCGACTGCACCGGCAATAATATTTATAGATGAGATAGATGCCGTAGGGAAAGCGCGCGGAGGAATGAGAAACGATGAGCGGGAAGCTACTTTGAATCAGCTCCTGACCGAGATGGATGGCTTCGAAGATAGTAGCGGCGTTATAGTAATAGCCGCTACAAACAAGATAGAGATGCTTGACGATGCACTTTTAAGACCGGGCAGGTTTGACAGAAGAGTGCATGTCTCTTTGCCGAACAAAGAGGAGAGGGAGTCTATCTTAAGAATCTACCTCTCCAACAAGCCATACAGTTTGGATCTTGAAGAGATTGCACAGATGACTGTCGGTTTTAGCGGAGCGGCTCTCTCCTCTTTGGTAAACGAAGCTGCGATACACGCTCTTAAAGAGGGAAAAAAGATCATAGAGACATCGGACTTTCTTGCGGTAAAAGATAAGGTGCTTCTTGGAAAAAGAAAGATTATGACATATTCGCAAGAGGAGAAGAGGATTTTGGCTTGCTACCAGGCTGCAAAGGCGGCTGCGGCATATTGGCTTGAGATCGAGTTCGATAAGATAGGTCTGCTCACCGACCATTTTCAAAAACCAGAAAAGGAGATCGTCTCCAAGACCGAGATGGTAAACCGCATAAAGGTTCTTCTTGCAGGTGACGTCATGATGCATCTTCACTACAACGAACACTTCACGAATGCCGCAAAAGATATAAAAGAGGCTCGTCTAATCGCCAAAGATATGGTAGAGCGATACAGCATGGTAGCAGAGCCTGCCTCTGCCGCAAATGCCGAGATCGAGATAGTTTCAGAGGCAAGATCGGAAGTGGAGAGCTTCATAGCCAGAACCGAAGAGGGTATAATGCGCCTTGCAAACGAGATAGTCGAAAAAGAGATGGTCACAAAAGAGGATGTGAAAGAGCTTTTGAATGAGATATTTTAGCGGCTTTAGTCTGCAAAACGAGTCGATACTTTTCGATGAGTTTCTAAAAGAGTATAGGGGCAACCCGTATGTAGTGGCCGGTTTCAGTTACGGCGCTATCAAAGCTCTAGAGTATGTTTATAAGACCGAAGAGAGGGTGGAGAGGCTTTTGCTTCTCTCTCCTTCATATTTTTTAAAGAGCTCAAAGGCTTTCAAAAAGGCTCAAAAGCTCTATTTCAAAAAGGATCCATCGCACTATCTGAGCGGTTTTTTGAAAAATGCAGCATATCCTGCCGAAGATAGCGAGTTGTCATCTTTTTTGAAAATGGGTACTCTTAAAGAGCTTGAAGAGCTTCTTGAGTACGAGTGGCCCGAAGAGAAGCTTCGAAGCGTTGAAAGCCGCGGAGTAAAGATAGAGATCTATTTGGGTGCGAAAGATAAGATAATCGACGCCATGGAGGCTCATAACTTTTTCAAAAACTTCGGTCAGAGCTATCTTTTCAAACCGTATGGACATATGTTGAAAGAAGGAGTTGTCAGTGGATAGAATAAAGGTCGGGGTAGTGACGGCAAGCGACAGGGCGAGTGCAGGTATATATGAGGATATCTCAGGTGTCGCTATTATGGATACGCTTAAAGAGTACCTGCAAAACGAATTGGAATTTTTCTACAGATGCGTTCCCGATGAGCAGAAGGAGATAGAGAAGGCTTTGAAGGAGTTGTCCGATGAAGAGTGCGATCTTATAGTCACAACCGGAGGTACAGGACCCGCTCCAAGAGATGTAACTCCCGAGGCAACGGAAGCGGTGTGCGAAAAGATGCTTCCGGGGTTCGGCGAGCTTATGAGGCAGGTGAGCCTGAAGTATGTTCCTACGGCGATACTTAGCCGTCAGAGTGCCGGTGTGTGCGGCAAAAGCCTCATCATAAACCTTCCCGGCAAGCCAAAGTCGATCAGAGAGTGTCTGGATGCCGTCTTTCCTGCCGTTCCCTACTGCATAGATCTGATAGGCGGCCGCTATATGGTGACCGATGAGAGCGTTATAAAGGCATTCAGACCGAAAGGAAAATAGAGCTGATCGTGAAGTTCCAACTTCGCTTGTAAGCACTTGAGAGTATGGCAAAAAAGAAGAAAAAGCTTATCAAATATAACCAGACTATTCGTAAGATTTTCGGAGGTGCAGGGTTTGATGAGGGGATAGAGAGGCTTCCTCTTGACAACCTTATAGAGATGGCGATGATCTTGTCGCTTAAAGAGCAGCATTTGAGCAAAGCGGATCTCGTTAGAGCCTTCAGGCGCCTATGGTCCGCTGCCGACTCGGATGACAGGGCGCTTATAACCGAGTATCTGAAGTCTCTCGATACCACATTCGGTCCTCAAAGGAGTGTTCCAAACATAGAGGAGAGGCGAAAAAAAATAGACGAGATTCTCGCTCAAATAGAGCACACTCCGACAGAAGCCGCTGCGATAAAAGAGCAGTTCGAAGAGTCAAAGCTTAAAAAGATAACGCCAAAACGTATCGCCAAAGCTCTTGCAAAACTTAGAAACGAGCGTAAAAGAGACTCTCTTGAAGCTGCCGGTGACGGAGTTTTCGATGAAGAGGGACGATTTGTTTTCTACCACTCTTTCAAGTTCGAAATTTTCGAGGAGCGATTTCATAAAATATTTGAGCTTGAGTGCACGCCGTTTGACGATGATGAGGTTTTAAAAGAGCCTGAAGAGAGACTTTTAGTGAAACTGAAAGAGTGCAAAGAGGAGGCGATCAGGGCGAAAGAGAGAAAGATCGATGAGTTTTTAAAGCTCGCTGCACGCCCGAACAGATATTTGCCAAGAGATAAGATTGTCGAGTCTTTAAAAAGAGCACCCCAAAAATGCGACTTTGTCGCTGTTCCTATCCCGGACGACTTTGCCAAAGAGATTTTAAGCTCATATGAGATCGCACATATAGAATTCACCGACGACAGCATAAGAGTTTTCAAAAATGTCGAAAAAGAGATTTTTCAAAAAAGCGAATGGAGTGTAGGGTACAGACTTTTGCTTGAGATCGAGAAGAGGTGGTTCTATCAAACCGTCTGGCTTGGCGAGGAGCTTGGCATAGATGAAGATTTTAATTGCAGGCGTGCCGAGGTGGAAGCGAGGTTTGACGCAGAGCTTGCCTCTTTGGAGGATGCGCTGATGCAAGAGGCCGACGGGCTCGACTTGACAAGAGAGCAGGTCAGGCAAACCATAGCTGAAGCGGTAACGGATGTGATTTCGCAAAAGCAGATACTTGAAATACCATACAAGACACTCAAAAATATAAACAGGCATTTTGCAAGGCAGATTGAGGGTTTGAAGCTGAAAAAGCAGAAAGAGGAGCTTCTTGCAAGAACGATAAGAGATTTCAAAAACCTCTTTCCGCTTGCCAGGGAGATGGGCAGAAAGCTTATATTTCATGTAGGGCCGACAAACAGCGGCAAGACATATTCGGCTATGAAAGCTTTAAAAGATGCCGACACGGGCTACTACCTGGCCCCTTTGAGACTTTTGGCACTCGAAGGGTATGAGACTCTACAGAAGTGGGGTGTGGCTGCCTCTTTGGTAACGGGAGAGGAGCAGATAATAGATGAAGAGGCTGCACATATAAGTTCAACGATAGAGATGGCAAACTTTCAGATGGAGGTGGATGTTTGCGTCATAGATGAGGTACAGATGATTGCGGATCCTGACAGAGGGTGGGCTTGGGCCAACGCAATCATAGGGATTCCGGCTCAAAAAGTGATCATGACGGGTAGTGAAGATGCACTTGAGGCGGTAAAGGAGCTTGCTGAATGGCTCGGTGAGGAGCTCGAGATAGTAAAATTTGAGCGTAAAGCTCCTCTTATACTAAATCACCACCCCACATCTTTGAAAAAACTGGAGCCCGCTACTGCGATAGTCGCCTTCTCAAGAAAAGATGTATTGGCTTTGAAAGAGCAGCTAAGCGGCAGGTACGATGTCTCGGTCGTTTATGGAAATTTGAGTCCGGAAGTGCGAAGAGAGGAGGCCAGAAGATTTCGTGAAGGGGAGTCTCAGATTTTGGTAGCTACGGATGCGATAGCTATGGGGCTGAATCTTCCTATAAGGACTATTCTTTTTGCAAGGGATTCAAAATTCGACGGTCAGAGCCGCAGGCTTCTAACACCGTCCGAAGTACGCCAGATAGCGGGACGAGCCGGTCGTTTCGGACTGCATGAAGAGGGGTTTGTGGGTGCCGTTACGGGAGCTGTTTTAAAGAGTGTTGCAGAGCTTATAGATGAGCCTTCACCCGAAATTGGCGGCCCTTACCGTGTCATGGCCAACTTGGAGCATATAGAGCTCGTTGCCAAGATTGTTAAGACGCAGAGTCTTTCTGAAATTTTGGGCTTTTTTGTAAAAAACATGAAGTTTGACGGCCCTTTTGTAGCGGCAAATATAGAGAATATGCTTGAGATTGCCAAAATGGTGGATCTTTACTCTCTGGATCTAAAATCGAAATATCACCTCTCTTGCGCGCCTCTCTCTTTGGGTTCAGCCTACCTTGAGAGCGTTTTTCACCGCTATCTTATATCTTTGGAAAGTGGTGAACCTATACCTTTTACCCTGCCAAAAGAGCTTCCTGAAGTAGCTCAGACTTCCGATATGCTCTTTGATGCCGAAGAGAGAGTAAAAGAGGTATCTTTGTACCTATGGCTCTCCTATAGGTTTGGCGACTATTTCGTGGATGTAGAAAATGCTCTCAAGGCGCGAGAGATTTTGAACGCTTTTATAGAGCGATCTTTACGCAAAGGTGTTTTTGCTAGAGCCTGCAAAAGGTGCGGTAAACCTTTGCCGCCGAACTTTGGCTTTGGAATATGCCAGGAGTGTTTTAGAGGTGCGAGGTATCCAAAGAGATATGGAAGAAGATGAAGAAGCAAGGTATTAATAGCATAGACTCAAACAATCCATTTAAAAAGCTATAACAATGCCTTTATCGAACCTGAACAAAGAGCAGCTTGAGGCTGCCAAAGCACCGTTTGGTCACAACCTGGTTATCGCTTCCGCAGGTACCGGAAAAACCTCGACAATCGTCGGCCGAATAGGTTATCTGCTTTCAAACGGCATAGAGCCGGAGGATATTTTGCTTCTTACCTTTACCAACAAGGCAGCGGCGGAGATGATAGAGCGCCTTGGGGGTTTTTTTTCCAAAGAGGTTGCCGGAAGGATCGAAGCGGGCACATTTCATGCCGTAAGTTACAGGCACCTTAAAAAGGTGAAAAAAGATTTGAACCTAAAGCAGCCGACCGAGCTTAAGAGACTTTTTAGAAGCATATACGAAAAGAGGCAGTTCCACCATATAGGTGCCGATACTCAGCCATTTGCGGCAAACTATCTTTACGACATATATTCACTTTTTCAAAATGCGACAAAGGAGCCTTTTGAAGTTTGGGTTCCAAAGCGCCACCAGGGGCACGAACCTTTTTTGGATATCTATCTTGATATAGTAAAAGAGTTCGAAGAGACCAAAAGAGAGTTCGGTTTTGTGGATTTCAACGACCTCTTGATAATGATGCGTGAAGAGGTAAAAAGGGGTGGAGTCAGCTTTAAAGAGATACTCGTAGATGAGTATCAGGACACCAACGAGCTTCAAGGGAGTCTCATAGATGCTATGGATGCCGACTCTCTCTTTTGTGTCGGAGACTATGACCAGAGCATTTACGCCTTTAACGGTGCGAATATCAAGATAATAGGATCGTTTACCCAAAAATATGATGATGCAAGGATATATACTCTAAAGAAGAATTACCGATCCACGGCTGCGATACTTGAGCTTGCAAACAGGGTAATTGAGCATAATGAGAGGATCTACCCGAAGCAGCTTGAGGTGGTAAGAGAGAGTAGGGCGGTTATGCCTAAACTGTTGATATTCGAAAACCTTCTTCAGCAGTATGAATCTATAGCCAAAACTATACGGCGCTCAATGACGCCTCATAACGAAATAGCGGTGATTTTCAGAAACAACGCATCTGCTGACGGTATAGAGGCTATGCTAAGAGATGAGGGGATCGCTTGTAGGCGTAAAGGGGGACGCAGTTTCTTTGATGCGAAAGAGGTTAAGGCGGCACTTGATATCGCCACTCTTTTGGCAAACCCGAAAGATATGATGGCGTTCATACATATCTTCGAGTATGCAAAAGGAGTCGGAAGCGCTACGGCAAAGGAGCTTTTCGAGGGGCTTGTGACACTTGGTGAGGGGGATATGCTCAAAGGGCTTTTTGTACCGAAAGAGATGACAAACCCTTTCAAGGCAAGGGGGATAAATTATCAGCTTGGACTATTTGACCATCCAACGCAAATAGGGTCAGTTTCGAGATTTTCCAATCTTGGTCTCGATGAAAAGTTTATGGCGCACCCACTTTTAAAACACCCATCCTTAAACAGCGATGGAGTGAAGTTTCTTTATAGCTTCTACAATCTTATGTCGGGATTGAAAAACAAGAAACAGCCTCTTTCGATAATGAGATATATTTTAGCCTCGGATATTTACAGCTATATTTCAGAGTATCTCTCTACTCAGCGGGCGACACTCAAAAACGGTGAAATCGACGCTGCAAAAAAGGATGAGGCCAAAGAGCGCATAAAGAGAAAAGGCGTGTTGTTGCTTCAGTTGGCGCAGTCGTATGGAAGTTTGGAAAAGTTCATCAACGCCATGGTGCTCGGAGGCAGAGAGCTTAGTGAAGGTGAGGGTGTAAACTTGCTGACCGTACATGCGAGCAAAGGGCTTGAGTTTGAAGAGGTTTACGTTATAGATTTGATGGATGGTCGTTTTCCAAACAGAAAACTAGCGGCTCAGGGCGGCAGCGTGGAGGAGGAGAGAAGACTCTTTTACGTTGCCGTCACCAGAGCAAAAAGTCTGCTTTTCCTCTCTTATGCAAAGTATGACAGCTTCAAAGATATAAGTTTCTTCCCCTCCCAGTTTCTCTATGAGGCCGGCCTTTTGAAAAAGGATTCGACCTATGAGAAACTAAAAGCTCTTAGTGGCCCTTGATAGCTCTTGCCATATCCCACATCGGCAGGAAGATTCCGAGCGCAAGAAGTAGTACGAGTCCGGCTATGATCGCCAGCATAATAGGCTCGATATACGAAGACATATTGTCGAGTATATAGTTGAAGCGCATACGGTAGTAATCGGTCACTTTTCTCATCATATTATCGAGCTGACCGCTGCTTTCACCTGCTGAAATCATCTGAATTATCATATTTTCAAAAACACCGGTATCTTTGAAAGCTTCAGTTAGGCTCACACCGCGTGAAACGGAAACTTTCACAGCTTCAAGCTTCTCTTTAAGTACAGAGTTGTCAATCATGCTTGTTGCCGTTTCAAGAGCGTCTGCGATGGGGATACCGGCGTGGACCAATTCGGTAAAAACAAGAGAGAATCTATTTAGTGTAGCGAAAAAGATGATATCTTTAATCAAATAGGTCTTTAGCATCAATTGGTCGGCTTTATATTTAAAATCTTCATTGTTTCTATAAAAATATAATATCATAACAATGACTAGTATTAAGCCGCTTAAAAGGTATAATCCATAATTACTAAGCATATACTCAAGGTTTAGAAGTATTTTTGTAGGAAGCGGTAATTCAGCATTGAATTTTTCAAAAATCGATTTAAACTTAGGCACAACAAGCATAATTAAAATAGTAAAAGCAACCGCCATAGCTCCAAGAGTTATCAGAGGGTATCTCATTGCTTTTTTGAATTTTTGCACATTTTCTTGGATCTCTTCAAGTATCTCTGCTAAAGATGCGAGTGCTTCAGCCATTTGACCTGTCTGTTCTCCAAGTTCAATCATTGCCAGAGTGATGCCGCCTACGTCATATCTATATCTTTTGAATGTATCTGATAGCGTGAGACCAGAGTTTATACCTTCTGAAGCTTGAGTGAAAATATGTTTAAGCTTTTTATCGTTTGTTGCATTGGCTATTTCATTTAGCGCATCATGGACGGAGATTCCGGCATTTGTCATAACGGCGAGCTGTCGAATCGCAGCAATAAGGTTTTTGGGTTGAACTTTTCTGTTGGCTACGGTACTTCCAAATTGTGAGAAAAACTCTTTAATGGTTGCATCTATAGGAGCGGAGACCTCTTTTATTTTAAGAAGGGTACCTTGATAGTCCCTTTTGGCTTTGCTTATCGCATCCGCCCTATCTTTAGCTTTGAGCAAAATATTCTCGCGGCTTCCCCGCACCATCATTGTAACTTGATAATATTTCATGACAACCTCGCAACCCTTAGTACTTCATCGATCGTCGTTTTGCCTTCGACCGCTTTATTGACACCATCCTGGATCATCGTAACGAACCCCTGTTTAAAAGCTTCTTGGGTCAGCTCCGCCTTGGAGGCTTCACGCGCTATCATACTGGTCAATGTCTCATTCACCCGTAACACTTCACTGATCATTTCGCGGCCCATATAGCCGGTTCCTTGACACTCTTTACACCCTGTACCTTTGTAGAACTGATAATTTTCAGGTATAAATTCCTCCAGTTCGTTTATAACATGATCGGGAATTTCTACACTTTTTTTACAGTTTGGACAGATTTTCCTGACAAGACGCTGTGCCTCGATCGCTATAAGAGAACCGCTTATCAGGTATGGCTCTATCCCCATATCGGCCATTCTCGTAATTGCACTTATCGAGTCGTTCGTATGAAGAGTGGAGAGGACAAGGTGTCCGGTCAACGCTGCTTGGATAGCGATTCTAAGAGTCTCTTGGTCCCTTATCTCACCTATCATTATGATATCGGGGTCCTGACGCAGTATGGAGCGAAGTGCGCTTGCGAATGTAAGACCGACTTTTGGGTTGACCTGTACCTGCTGCACCAGGTTCATCTGGTACTCTACAGGATCTTCTACGGTGATCAGCTTTTTATCTACACTTTTTAGATTGTTCAATGCACCGTAGAGAGTGGTCGTCTTACCGCTACCTGTAGGGCCGGTAACCAGAACTATTCCGTAAGGAACCTTTAGCGCGTCATTGAATATATTGAAGTTATGGGGACTCATACCGGCATCTTCAAGTCGAATCATCACTTTCGACTTGTCGAGAATACGCATAACGATAGATTCGCCGTTCATGATTGGGAGGGTCGATACCCTGAAGTCGAACTCCCTGTTTACGATAGTGGCCGAAAATCGTCCATCCTGCGGCTTTCTTCTCTCGGCAATGTCGAGGTTTGAGAGGAGTTTGAGTCTGGAGGAGAGTGGAGGGTAGATATCTTTGTCGAAACGAAAGCTCTCAGTTAGCATACCGTCTATACGGCTTCTTACGATACAGCTGTTTTCCGTCGGCTCTATGTGTATATCGCTTGCTCTACCGATAATGGCAGATTTCAGTATTACCTCTATAAGCTTGAGAATAGCAGAGGATTCACTGGCCTCGGTAGCGGAAGCGCTCTCGGAAATCTCCTGCCTGATCTCATTTATAAGACCTTTTATACTCTCCGACATCTCAAGGCGGTTTAGATGGTACTCTATCTGGCTGGGTCTTGCTATGGCAGGTGTGACCGGTTTTTTGGGAAAAAGCCTTTGGATAGCCTCCTGGGCACTGAAGTCGAAAGGGTCTTTGAAGGCCACTACCACGTTAAGGTCACTCTCTTTGATGGGAAGTGCACCTATCTTTTCGAGCTTCTGCATAGGAAGTTTTGAGACAAGTCTAAGATCGATGTCGACTTCATCCAGATTTGCATAATCCATATTCATAAGTTCTGAAAGATATCTCAAAACTTTGTCTATATTGATCGAACCGCTCTCTTTTTCTATAGCTTCAAGGGAGAGATTTCCTTTCCTTATCTCATCAGCTATAAGTTTATATACCTGTTCCGGCTTCACTATTTGATGGTTTATCAACGCTTTGAGCGAAATTTTTTTCTCTTTTTTGCTTTTGAGAAGATCTGCAATCTGCTCTTTTGTAACAGCACCGCTCTTTATCAGAAGTTCGATAATCTTTCCCATTGTCACCAGTACCTATGTATTTTTATCGTATGGTTGTCAAGTCTCTCTTCAAGAATCATCTTTTTTATCCTGTCGGAATGATCTATATATAAAACATATAGCATTTTGGGATCCTCTTTTGGTGTCAGGTAGTATTTTCCATCTATCTTTTTATACTCTCCTCTCGTATATAGATCGAACACTTTGGAAAGAACATAATCCGTAACGGGTAATCTCAAATGTGATATATCTACATTGTCTATAAGAGAGTGGTATAGTAGCTTTTTTTGCAACAAAATAGTTGCAAAGTAGCTTGCATTTGCACGCTCAGTTTTAGTGTCTCTCAAACCCGTAAGAGGTATTGCAAGTCTATCTATATAGTCTGAGTTCAGACAGGAAAATCCATATAGCATGAGAAACTCCGAGCTTTTTTTATGTTTATTGAATATCTTCAAGCCCAAATAGCAAGCCTCTTTGAATTTCTTGTTTTTATAATAGGAGTATACTTTCTCAAGTTCTGACGAGTGTAGTGAAACAAACAGAAAAGTAAGTAAAAGGATAATCTTTTTTATCATTTCGACTCCAAAGATTTAAGAAGTGATTTGACATTTCTTGAACTATATTGATTGAGATATACTTTCAATGCTTTTATCGCATCCTCCCTGTTACCCAGTTTTACGTTTGCTTTTGCAAAAAGTATCCAGCTCTCCTCATTTGAAGGATCGAGTGAATTTGCCTCTATACTCCATTTAAGGGCCTCTTTGTATTTCCCCTTTTTATAGTAACTCCTCGATATGTAGGAGGCGAGTTTTGGATCTCTTTTTTCGTTGAAACGTTTTATCAGATACTCAAGGGTATTGTTCGTTTTGGTAGTAGTCAGAACAAGGGAGCTGCTCTCTTTTTCAGATTTTTCTAAATCTACTGTACTTGTTGTTTTTGCTTTATCTGTAGCTCTTTGAATATAACTGTTTGAAGAGTTGGTTGTTGTTTGTCGAATTGATTGCGTTGTTCTTTTCATAGAGTCAGAAGTTTTACTTTTTATTTGAGTCGATTGAGACGCAAATGTTTCTAAGAAACCTGTATCGGGTCTCAGTGCCAGGCTCTCAACATCTCTTTTGCTTTCTCTTGAGTCCAAATCTATTTCTGTTTCACGTTCTGCAATTTTTGCCGATCTCTCTTCAGATGTCACACTTGATGGAGTTTGTGATGAGTTTTGCTCTCTCTCACTCTCGATGAGAGGTGTCGACTCTTTGTGCATCTCTTTTTTATCAACTACAACCGCTCTTTTGGCACTTTCATCGTTACGAGCAACTTTTTGTACCAAGTTTGTAACATCTTTTGAATATAGAGTTATAAATATAGCAGATAAAGCAAGCAAGCTAGAGATAAAAACATATGGTTTTAGCTGCTTTATTTTATATTTGCGCCACTCTTTTTCCAATTTCTCTATTTCAAGCATTTATATATCCCAATTTCAATGCAGACATCTCTATATATCTGTTTTTTATCTTTGTTCCGGCAATTTTGGATGGTTTGTTCGTTTCATAATAGTCGTAAATTTCAAAGAGTGTAAAGAGTAGTTTGTTTATCTCCCTGTAATTTCCCTTTGTGAGTTTATGGATCAGTTTTATGTTTCCTTTGTGGAACATGTTGGCTATCTCAAAATAGTTTTGAATGATCAATTTTTTTTGCACATACATAGCCGTATCGTGTATAGTGCCGTTTTTCAGCTCTATAGTTTCCCAAATTCTCGATTGGAAGTGCTCTTTGGCTATAAGGTCCTCTTTCTCTGTTTTGTGTAGGGATACAACGAACTTTATGGCTCTTGTGTCGGATATCAGGCGAATCTTCTCCATCAAAGAGGAGGAGTAAAGTTGGGCTTCATCAAGAAGAACCGTAATATGCTTTTTATCTCTTAACGCATTGCATATATCTATGAATTGGTTATACGACAGATCTTCAGGCATCGTAGATTCAGGCAACAAAAATGTATATAGCTTTTTTATAAATTCAGTTTCATTCTGGATAGGGGTGGAGATGAGAAAGACATTTCTTCTATCTTTCGCATCATGATATATCTTGTTTATCAAGACGCTCTTTCCGGTTCCCGGCTTCCCGTAAAGAAGTATCATTTTTAGTGGTTTTTGTATGCTTTCAAGCAGTTTGTTGTAGAACAGTATAGAGGTATCGAGGCCGATATATTGGCTAACCTCTATTCTGTCAATGAAAATACTCTGCAGATCTTTGTATTTACTCATTGCATCTTGGTCAGATTACTGTCTGATAGCCTGTTGTAACCCAAATCTTTTAGAGTCATTGTCGATTTCGCTTCAACAAGGTGAGGAGTTACGATTATTACAAGTTCAACTTTCTCATCTGTCAGTTCATCATATTTAAATGCATACCCTAGAAGAGGGATGTCTCCCAAAAGAGGGACTTTGTTTGTAGATTTGTTTACTTTGTCTGTTATGAGCCCACCCAAAATTACATGAGATCCATCTTTGACCGTAACTACCGATGCCATCTGTCTTCGCTCAAGATCCGGCGGCATAGTTCGGTTGAGATTATCATTGGTCACTGGAGTTATTGTATCGCTTATTGACGGATTTATTTTTAAAGTGATTGTTCCATCTGCTGAAATTTCAGGAGTAATATCGAGCAAAATTCCTGCAAAAACAGAGTCTATTATCTCGTTTTGCGCAACGGTGCTTCCACCTGTATTGCTGGTAGTCGTACTGTTTTTTATCTTGTAAAAATATTGCTTTCCTACCGTGATCATTGCGGCTTGATTGTTTAGAGTCAATACTTTTGGATTTGAAACGGAGTGGACATCTCCTTGGGATTTGAGAAATTTTATAATTGTGCCAATATTCGCTGTCATGACTATATCCGTAAATGTAGCTGCACCGCCATTTACAAACTGGCTTATGTATGGAGAGTCTGACGTGTTAGGATAGGTTATTTCGCTAACTCTGTTGTTCGTAGTGAGTCTTTCTGCATTTACCTTGAAATTTTGAATGTTATATATCTGCCTCCAGTCTATTCCGGTCTCGTTTCCTTTGTTTAAAACAACAGTATACATTTTGACGTCGATCAGAACCTGTTTATGCAGTCTTTTCATGAGATTGTCAAGATACTCTTCCACTCTATCAAGCTGCTTTTTTGTTCCCGTTATGGTTACGAGTCCAGACTCTTTGTCCACGACAGGATCTCCGGCTTTATAAGTATCCTCAGGTCTATTTAATATATCTCTAATCTGTTCCAAAAGGTCAGACCAAAAGACAAATTTATCATCTGAGGTGACATTTATTCCGCTTTCGGACTCTCCTTTGCTCATCGTGCTTGTGCTTATCATGCTTTGTTGACCGCGTCTACCCATATTTCTATTTTGTCGCAGTGTAGCACCACTTGAGAGTGTCACTTTTGTCGTGCTTGAACTTTGCCTTTCGGTGCTTATGTAGTTGACATGGAAAGTTTTTGTAAGGAGATAGGAGATTTTCAGAATGTTTCCATCGAGTGAATAGTTCAGGTTGTGCTCGTTCAATGCCACCTGAAGTACTTCCGGCAGAGTCGCATCTTTAAGAGAAAATCTGTTCAACCGTTTGCGAAGTCTTTTTTCTGCTTCTTTATCTTTTATTATCAGTGTCAAATCACACTGGTCGGCAAGCTGGTTGATCAACTCCGATATTCTTGTACCCTGGGTGGCTTTAATGTTGAAAAGATTATCTTCGCATGCAGCCTGGATGTTCTCTGTAGCTCCGATGGAAGCGGTTATAAGTGCTGCCAAAAGTGACATTTTGATCGTTTTCATATATTTCATAGCCAATCCTTATTTAACTAGCAGTTTTATTTTTTTATACTTCGAATGCTTCAAAAAGAGTCGAATGCGTTCATTGTTACGAGTAAGCAAAACATTGTCCTTACCGACTCTGCTGACCTTGAACCCTTTTATTTTTGAATTCAACTTGTACCATCGGTTGTTTATTTTGACATGGTCATTTACTATCGCACTCAATACAAAGCGGTACCGGCGTTTTTTCTTTGTTGTATCACTACCGTAAAAAACCCGTTTAAACACTCCGTTTGGATAGATAAAAGGATCTTTTGCGGTCTGAATCTCTTGGTCTTTGAGACCGACGCGCTCCATTTTGATATCGTTTACCAGTTTGTCGATATCGTTGATCGTGATATCTGCATATGACAATGCCGTTATTGATAACAAAAGAGCCACTCTTTTTATTAATAGTTTATTCCCCATACCGACACCTTGAAGTTTGCATTTATGGTTCTGTTACTCTCTAGCTGGATATTGTAAATATCGACTACAAGTTCACTCTCTTCAATCTCATTCATGAATCTGATCATGTTTCTATAGCTTCCCTCGCAATCTACGCCGATCTCCAGTACATGTCCGAAGCTATCCTTGTTGTTGATGAACTTGTTGGAGATCAAAGAGATATCGATATTGTTCTTCTTCGCTTTCAGAGCGATCGAATCGAGAAATTTGGCCCAGTTTTTGTCGTTGAAGAGGAGTTCGGACAATGTCTGAATCTGATAGTCGGAGTATTCGTTTATCTCTTTGAGGTCACTATATCGCGTTTTCAGACCTGCAATCTCGCTCTGTAGTTTTTTTATTTTAAACCTTTGGTCTCCGTTGACCGTTACGGAAGCGAGATAGCTCTCTTCTGCTCTTATCTTTCTCTCAAGCTCTTTTTGAATACTCAAATCTTTTCTCAACTCCTTCTCGGTTATAGGTATAAGATAGGAGTAGGATATGAGTCCGAATACGGCTACGACAGCCAGAACCATCAGGTAGAACTCACTCTCTTTCTTCTCTTCGAAGTAGTTGTCCAGCTTTTCCAGCATATCTTCTATTATTTTCATAGTACCGTCACCTTCAGATCACCGTGATAAATCCCGGTCTCTTCATCTTTGTATATTTTCTCTATATCCGTATGAATCCTGTTTTCATATGTATCGGCCAAAAACTTGATAAACCGAGTTATCTGTTTTTCACTTTTAGAATACAAGGAGAGAATAAAAAGGTTGTCATCGTCGACAATTTTGGTGACTCTGACACCGAATTTGGTCATATTGTTGCCAAAGCCTACGATGGTTTTGGCTTTCATCGGATAGTTCACTTTTTTATCATAGATTGCGGCCAGAATCTTTTTCTTCTTTTCAAAAAGGTCGTTTTCATCTTTGATTCTTGCAAGAATATCATCTTTCTGTTTTTGAAGTGATGCTATTTCACTCTTTATCGATGTAACAAGTTCATCCAGCCTCGCCTCCTCTTTTTTGAGTCGGTCGTTGGTGATTTTTACATAGGTATCGTATGTGTAGTTGTATACGGGAAGAGAGAGTGCCAAAACAATCGTTGCAGCCGTCGTAATGATGAACTGACCGCTCCGCCTTGCTACAAAAGGAGGAGGGCGGAAGAAGATGGTGAAGTTGGGGCTCTCTTCTCCTTCTATATTTTTTATGGCTTCCAGAACGGAGAGAAAATGGAACTGATCTACATACCAGTCACCCTTTTCCATTTCGTAGTCGAAATCGAAATCGTTGGCTTCTATTCCAAGATAGGTATGAGCATATTCGTTCAGCCCCAATACGGGTCCCGTTTCCGATCCTGTATAGAACATATCTATCTTTTCGATTTCAAAGGCTCTCTTAGCGTATATCAATATGTCGTTCACATAAAGAAAAATTTCGCTAAAGAGTTTCATCAAATGATCTTGATAGTCAAAATTTGATGTTTTCAGACCTTCGTTTTGGAGCATTTCGTAGAAGGAGGTTTCATCAACTCGTTCTCCATAAAGTTCGCAAAATCTTTCATATATATTTTCGAAAGAGTACTTCAGAGATTTTGAGTATATATACTCCCCATCCTTGAATAGTGCCAAGAAGGCGTCCTCTTTTTGGAAATAGAGATACCCGTGGACACCGTAGGCTTCAAGTATCTCTTTATCGTATATATTTTGTATGAGGTAGGGTTTCGGGTAGATATAGTCGATATACTTCACCTGCTGTCTGACAGGGTCGAAAACTTCGTGAATAACCTCAGGTTCTGCTACAAAAACGTGAAAAGAGCGGAGTTTGTCCGTTTTACGGCCGGGTATTTCAAAGTATCTTATTATATATTCGACCGCCTGATCGAGCCCAAGGTCATCATACGCTTTGAGTTCGATCGCATCCTGCAGATCTTCCGGAGGAATATTTACGCTTATCTCCACGATCGAAGAGATGAAGTCTTTCGAATCGATAGTAGAGACTACGAAGTTTCTTTTATCGTATTGCAGTTTTTCCAGTTTTTGGAGCGAATTGTTCTGAAACTGGAAATATACATTTTGATAGGCATTAACCGAAACGATTTTCTCATACCCTACATTTCCTCTTCTTTCCGACGATGTTTTAAACATTACAAAACCTCATGTTTTGATTTGAGTGACCACAAAATCCATAACCTCACGTTAGATTTGAAACAAAAAGGATACAGATGTGATATCAGTTATAATATTTACTTTTAAATATTCTATCCTAGCTTAACTTAAAGATCAGTTTAAAAATAACAAAAAAAAGCCATTTATCGGGGTAGTGACGGTTATTCGAAGTGATAACCTATTTCACCCAGTGACTTTTTCGTTTTCGACCAGCCGCTTTTTACGCTAACAAAGAGCTCAAGATATACTCTTTTCCCGCAAAAGTTTTCGATTTTCATTCTGGCATCCCGGCCGATCCTTTTAATCGTAGAGCCGCCTTTGCCGACTATAATCATCTTCTGGCTCTTTTTCTCCGTGACTATAGTCGCACTGATTCTTTCCAAATTCGGCAACTCTTCGATCTTTTCGATGATCACATCCGTTTCATAGGGTATCTCATCGCTTAGATTTTCAAAGATCGACTCTCTTATGAGCTCCTTGTAAATCTCCCTTATGTTGGTGGTCGTTAAAAGATCCGGGTCATATAGCCATGGAGAGTTTGGAAGATATTTGACTATCTCGTCCAAAAGCTCCTTTTTACCGATATCTTTATTGACCGAAACGGGCACCAGTGAAAGAAAACTCTGCTGATACTCTTTGTACTTGTCTATTTTTTTTAAAAGATCTTCGCTGCTCACCTCGTCGATTTTGCTTATAACGACTATATGGGAACGATTTTTTGAATTGATCTCCAAAAATTTCCTATAGTGTTCCAGGCTATCTTTCGCCGGCGCAAGAAAAAGAATCAGATCACAGTCGCCGATAGCCTTGAAAACCTCTTGAAGCATGAATTTGTTCAAAAGGCGCTCTTTTTCATGAATTCCGGGCGTATCGACAAATATTATCTGAGCATCATCGTGCATAACGATAATGTTCATCCGTTTTCTTGTAGCCTGAGCCTTCTTGCTGACCATGGCGAGTTTTTCGCCCACAAGCCAGTTGAGCAGCGTACTCTTTCCGGCGTTTGGCCTTCCTACAACGGCTACGAAGCCCGCTTTCGTTTCGTTAGAGGATGTATCTTGCGACATCTTCGTTCTCTACGATAGCATCGAGCTTCTCATGTACATAATCGGCAGTTATCGTAAAAGTTTTACCCTTATACTCATCTGCTTTAAAACTCACCTCTTCAAGCACTTTTTCTATGACGGTATGCAGGCGTCTGGCACCTATATCTTCGGTTCTTTCATTTGCCTGGAAGCTTACCTTGGCGATGGCCAGTAGCGCCTCCTCTTCAAAAGCAAGTTCCATTCCCTCCACACCCAAAAGTGCCTGATACTGTTTGATCAAAGAGTTTTTCGGTTTCGTCAAAATTTCGTAAAGTGCCTCTTCGGTAAGAGAGTCGAGCTCCACTCTAAGGGGAAAGCGTCCTTGAAGCTCCGGAATAAGATCGCTCGGCTTGCTTACATGAAAAGCTCCCGCAGCGATAAAGAGTATATGGTCCGTTTGAACCGTTCCATACTTCGTGTTGACGCTGCTCCCTTCTACTATGGGAAGAAGGTCTCTTTGCACTCCCTCTTTGCTCGGGTCCTGACGGCCGCTGTTTTGGCTGGATACTGCTATCTTGTCTATTTCGTCAAGAAAAATTATTCCCCCCTGCTCGGCACGCCGCAAAGCCTCCTGTTTTATCTGTTCCTCATCCAAAATCCGCTCACTAGCGGCTTGTCGCAATATCTTTTTTGCCTCTTTTACCTTCACCTCTTTTCTGTTGTCACGCCCGAAAGAGCCGAAAACTTTAGCCAAGGACTCCTGGACCCTGCTCATTTCGGGAGGAAGGTTCTCTCCTCCCATTTCGATCTTGGGAGTCGGCATCTCCACCTCGACCGTTAGGTTATCCAGCTCACCTTTGCGCAGTTTCTCTTTCATCCTCTCAAAACTGTTCTCATACTCTTTGAGTTTCGTCTCGGTTGCCCCTTTTGGCAGTGGAGGAAGAAGCTTTTCTATGATCATCTTCTCTACATACTGATCTATCTCACCGCTTTTTAGCTCTTTCTGCTCTTGTGTCACGAGGTTCACCGATGTGGCTACAAGATCTCTGATCATAGACTCCACATCTCTTCCTACAAACCCGACTTCGGTATATTTGCTCGCTTCCACCTTTACGAACGGATAGCCCATCATCTTCGCAAGTCGCCTTGCTATTTCGGTTTTTCCGACCCCGGTCGAGCCTATCATCAAGATGTTTTTCGGCATTATCTCATCCTGAATTTCGCTTGGCAACTGCATACGCCTGTATCGGTTTCTAAGCGCTACCGCTATCGTTTTTTTGGCCTTTTCTTGTCCTATGACATAGTTGTTTAGATACTCTACGATCTCTTTTGGTGTCATACTCTCTTTTCGTCTCATCTTTTCAGTTCCAATGTTTTGATATTGTGGTTTGTGTATATACAGAGGTCGGCTGCTATGTGAAGACTCTCTTCCACTAGAGTTTTAGGCTCCATCTTTGCATGCCTTGCAAGTGCTCTTGCGGCCGAGATGGCGAAATTGCCTCCGCTTCCGATAGCCGCTATTTTTCCATCTTCGGGCTCCACGACGTCGCCGTTTCCGCTTAGGATAAAGATATGGTCGTTGTTTAGAACGATCATCATCGCTTCAAGCCGTCTTAACACCTTGTCTTTGCGCCACGCTTTGGAAAACTCTATGACGGCTTTGAGAAGATCTCCTTTGCGACTTTGCAGAAAACCTTCGAACATATCGAAAAGGTTGAATGCGTCCGCGGTGCTGCCCGCAAAACCTGCAAGGACCTGGCCGTTGTATAGAGTTCTGATTTTGGTGGCGTTGCCTTTTAAAACGGCATTGCCGAATGTAACCTGTCCATCTCCGCCTATTACTGCATACTCGTCGGCTCTGTAAGCCAAAATGGTTGTCGCTTCGAACATCGACTACTCTCCGACCACTTCAAATTTCAACTTCGCATGTATTCCGTGTCCGAGTTTGACATCGGCTTCGTATATACCCGTCGCTTTGATGGCGTGGTCGAGGTGTATAAGTTTTTTATCTATATCCAATCCATCTTTTTTGAGTGCGTCGGATATGTCGTGGTTGGTGATGGCTCCAAAGAGCGAACCGTTGGCACCCAGTTTTTTGGTGATTTTAAGAGTTGTGTTCTCGAGTCTCTCTTTGAGCCCTTTTAGGTGCTCAAGCTCGGCAGCTTCTTGCTCTCTTTTCTTCTCCTGCTCTTTTTGCCACTCCTTGATGACATCATCCGTAGCAACCTTCGCAAACCCTTTCGCTACAAGAAAATTCTTTCCGTAACCATCCTTGACCTCTTTTACTTCACCCGCTTTTCCGAGGTTTTTAACATCTTTTATCAGAAGCACTTTCATAAACTTTCTCCTATATATAAATTTTGAATGATTATATCGAAAAAGGGGTTAAGCTTAATTTTGTAAGGTATCTGGGCAGTGACTAAAAGATGTGTTGCACATTTTATAGTAGCAGCAGAAAGATCGCCAAACGAGTGCGATTTGGCTACGGACGCCTGCAAAATCTCTAAAAACCGCTAACCTCTCCGAGACCCTGACGGGCAAGCGCGGTTTTTAGTCGAAATTTTTCCGTCTCAAATCGCACTCGTTTGACTCTCTATCTGCCGCTACTCTTTATAAAAGTGTCGTTAGTTAGTGCGGTTATCTAAAAAGATCGGAACACTTTTGTCTATATGATATTCTTGATTTAGTCTCCATCTTGATTTGGGATATAATTGCATCAAAAATGAGGAAAACGCAGATGAAAGAGAGATTTGTAAATTTTCAAATACCAGATTTTGACACCTTTGCAAAAAGGCTTGAAGAGCTTCTTGAAGAGAATGAAAAGAGTATAGAGGCTCTTTTAAGAAACCAAAAGCGAGATTATGACTCTTTCGTAAGACCATATATGGAGAGTTTCGAGAAACTTGACCTCTTTTTCACTCCGCTGTCGCACCTTAACAGTGTAGAGAACTCCAAAGAGACTCAAAAGGCGTATGAAGAGTCGCTGCCGCTTCTTTCGCACTACCACACCAGGCTTTCACAAAACCGAGAACTCTTTGAGGCTTTTAAGAAGGTAAAAGCAGAAGATAGAGCAAAGCAGGAGGTTGTAAGGCAGGAGCTAAGAGATTTCAAACTCTCCGGGGTAGATCTGCCTGAAGATAAGAAGAAGAGGTTGGAGGAGATAAACCTAAAACTGAGTGAGTTGAACAACAGCTTCTCCCAGAACCTTCTTAATGCAACTAACGCCTACGAGCTTATAATAGAAGATCCAAAAGATGTCGAAGGTATCCCTCAAAGCGACCTGGAGCTCGCCAAAACGGAGAAAGAGGGCAAAAGTGTATGGAGATTTACTCTACAGGCACCAAGCTACATGGCATACATGACTTACGGTCCGAACCGAGATCTTAGAGAGGAGCTTTATAGAGCTTATGTCACGAGAGCTCCCGATAACGAAAAAATAATAGAGGAGATTTTGGCTTTAAGGGATGAAAAAGCGAAAATTTTGGGCTTTGACCACTACAGTGAACTCTCTTTGGCTACAAAGATGGCGCCTAGTGACGAAGCTGTCATAAACTTTTTAAACGAGCTTGCCGACGCTTCAATGCCATTTGCGAAAGATGAGATAAAAAGAGTTGCTGCAGTTGCAAAAGAAGAGGGCATCGATAGGCTTGAAAGTTACGATATCGCTTACTATAGTGAGAAGCTTAAGAAGCGAGAGCTCGATTTCGACGATGAAGAGACGAGACCATATTTTGAGCAAAACAGGGTATTGAACGGACTTTTGGAACTGGTCTCGGACCTCTTTGATGTCAGCTTTATACCGGTGGAAGTTACTGTTTGGAACGATAAAGTCAAGGTTTTCGACATAGCCGAAAACGGTGAGCCGTTTGCTCGAATATATTTCGACTTGGAGGCTAGAAGCAGTAAAAGGGGCGGGGCATGGATGAACGACTGGCAGACGCACCATGAAGATGAGTCCGGGAAAGTGCATCCGGCTTCGGCATTTGTGGTATGTAACTTTCCCCCTTCCAAAGATGGTGTCCCTTCGTTGCTAAGGCATGACGATGTGGTGACCCTCTTTCACGAGATGGGGCATGCTATTCACCATCTCTTCAGTAGGGTAAAAGAGAGGTTTGTCAGCGGGATACACGGCGTAGAGTGGGATGCGGTTGAGTTTCCGTCTCAATTTTTGGAGAATTTCGCATACGAAAAGAGTATTTTAGGCCGTTTCGCCTACCATTACGAAACAGGGGAACCTCTGCCGGAGACTCTTGCCGACAAGATACGAAAAAGCAAAAACTTTCTTGCCGCTCTTGGTATGTTAAGGCAAATCGAGTTCGCTCTCTTCGATTTCATGCTTCACCAAAAGCTCTACGGCGCAGATGAGGTTCAAAAGCTTTTGGATTCGTTAAGAGAGAGGCTTTCGCTTGTGAAACCTCCATCTTATAATAGGTTCCAGTGGGGGTTCGCTCACATATTCGCGGGTGGGTATGCGGCCGGTTACTACAGCTACAAATGGGCGGAGGTGCTGAGTGCGGATGCATATTTTGAGTGCTATAAGGAAGAGAGGATAGTCGAAGAGAAGATAAAAGGGTATAAGAGCCACATTTTGCAAAGAGGTGCCAGCGAACCTATGCAGATGCTCTATAGAGAGTGGCTTGGGCGAGACCCGGACCCTAAAGCGCTCGTAAAGCTTTACGACCTGGTGAAAATATCGTGAGTGATCTGGAGTTTTGGGAGTACTTTTTCATAATAGGCTCCATTTTGACATATATCTGCTGGGGCTTTGTATTCGCGATAGAGGCACTTTTGCTCATGCATGGCAGGCCGGAAGCTGTGGAGTGGGTAAAGAGCCGCTACAGTTTTAAAACTTTCAGAATAGAGAGCCTGATATTTATGCCGATGATCTACCTCTTCTATATTTTGCTTGAGATCATCCCTGGCCTGATCGGTTTGGAAAGCGCAGTTTTGCGTTTTAGCCCAAAAGAGCTGATAGAGCGGGCAAAAGAGGTGCTGGAGTAGTTTTTTTCAGCGCATCTTTTTCGTGTAGTATAGGGTTATTATCGTAACTACCGCTACTACGAAGATGATGGAGAAGGCTTCCCAAAGAATGGTGCTCAAAATGCTCCTTTGTCTTATTGTACTTTGCTAAAAGATGGCTTATACATTATTGAAGCGGCAGCAGAGAGATCGCCAAACGAGTGCGATTTGCCTACGGACGCTTGCAAAATCTCTAAAAACCGCTAACAGCTTCGCTACCCTGACGGGCAAGCGCAGTTTTTGGCCGAGATTTTTACGTCTCAAATCGCAAGTTTGACTCTCTTTCTACTGCCGCTTATTATCGAAGTAGTGTTTTGCCTATTCTATCTTTGTAATGTTAAATTTACCATGAACCACGCGCGAGCGACAACACGCAGGTGTTATCGCTTTTTTCGCGCAATAGAGCCTTCGCTTATGCGAAAAACCCGTTCGCTTTGCTCACTCTTTCGGTAACCTGGGCTACGCGGTGCACTTACCGTGCACAACGCTTCGCCCGCCACGCGCGAGCGACAACACGCAGGTGTTATCGCTTTTTTCGCGCAAGAGAGCCTTCGCTTATGCGAAAAACCCGTTCGCTTTGCTCACTCTTTCGGTAACCTGGGCTACGCGGTGCACTTTCCGTGCACAACGCTTCGCCCGCCACGCGCGAGCGACAACACGCAGGTGTTATCGCTTTTTTCGCGCAAGAGAGCCTTCGCTTATGCGAAAAACCCGTTCGCTTTGCTCACTCTTTCGGTAACCTGGGCTACGCGGTGCACTTTCCGTGCACAACGCTTCGCCCGCCACGCGCGAGCGACAACACGCAGGTGTTATCGCTTTTTTCGCGCGTGGCCCTCTATAATAAACCTAAGAGCGTTAAGGCGTATGAAGCCTTCC
>Ga0256840_1000616_pt1 | contig 35876 bp, 32 predicted proteins | sample 355202metaG_FD_185969 | JGI IMG/M metagenome (GOLD analysis project Ga0256840, IMG submission 185969) | Hydrothermal vent microbial communities from Mid Atlantic Ridge, Atlantic Ocean - 355-202 | ecosystem: Environmental > Aquatic > Marine > Hydrothermal vents | place: Atlantic Ocean: Mid...
GAACGAGATGAACCCTCCTTCATGTTGGTACACCGTATCCGACCTATCATCAACAAAGCATGTGGCTACATTCGACCTAACACTTCCATAAAGTTTATAGAAATGCCTTCTGGTCCTCCTACACTTGCCACTATCGTAGTAGAACTCTATGGCAATAATGCTTTATCCTTACGTACTATGGCGTCCAAAGTGTCTGCTGTGCTCAAAGATACAGAAGGACTAGTTGATGTAGACATCATGCAAGATGATATTTATAAAAAATATGCCATCGTTCCCAATAAAGACAAAATCATAAAAAGTGGTCTTAATGTCGAACAGGTCAATAAAATCATCTACTTGGCATTTAGAGGTATGGAAATTGCGGTTAAAAATACTCAGAACCAGCAAGACCAAATACCTATTTTTGTACGTTTAAATACGAAAACAAGAGAATTTACACGAGGTGATAAAGATTCGCTACTTTCAAAACTCTACTCACTTGAACTTATGAATAATAGAGGCATGATGATACCCATCACAGAAGTGGTAAGCGTTGTTTCTTCAGACTCTAATCCTAGTATCTTTAGGAAGAACCTAAAGAACATGGTCATCATTACCGCTGAATGTGACATGGTTTCACAAGTTTACCCTTTACTTGAAGCCAGAGAAAAGATGCTAGAAGTCTTAGCCCATGAGTATGAGGTAGAAAAAGTCCCTGGCATAAGTACCTACATGTTTGACATAGAAGTAAAAGACCATAAAACCGACACAGACATACTCATACGTTGGGATGGCGAAATGAAAGTTTCTCTAGATACCTTTAGAGACTTAGGTGGAGCCTTCATAGCTGCACTTGTCTTAATGTTTTTACTGATGGTCGTGTACTATAAATCTTTTGCCTTAAGTGGCATTGTACTTATAGGGAGTTTTTTGTCTATTATTGGTGTGATAGTGGGACATTGGATAACGGACAAGATACAACTTTATGCTACAGATACACACTTCTTTTTGACTGCGACATCATTGATTGGGTTTATTTCTCTTATGGGTATCAGTGCTAGGAGTTCACTTCTCCTCATAGACTTTTCAAAATCACTCATAGCAGATAAAGGCATAGATAAACGTAGAGCCATAGCTGTAGCTACAGCCACACGTGCAAAACCCATTATGCTTACTGCTATCGCAATTATCTTAGGTTCACTGCTCTTAGCAACAGACCCTATCTTTGGAGGTCTTGGCGTTGCTCTTATCTTTGGGAGTATCGCTGCGACACTGGTGTCACTCTTTTTCATACCAGTACTTATGGACAATACTAAGGCACTAACAGGGGGAGCAAATGAATCTTACCCAACAGAAAAAACAACATGGTGTGTGATAACAGATAACATTAAGGCACTGTTTCCTTTAAAAAGAAAGCCTTAATAGAAGTAGTCAGATAGTGTTAAAAATTATGAGTATATTTCTCTACTTCAACTTCCAATGCTTTTAAGTTCTTTTCATAGATAGCAATATAATCAAACAAGTGTGTTTTTTGTTTTTGAGATATAAAATACGTTAAATCTTTAAACATTTTTATCATTGTTGGTGCATATATATCTTCATATTTATCAAGGGCTTCTCTTGAGTATTCACCCAATGCAATAAATTCTTCTTCATAAATCATATTTTCAAATGACTCTTTAGAATCTTTCAACTCATCAATCGTTTTGTGTAATTTTTCATAATACTCTAAATTACTTTTTGAGTATTCTATCCCCTTAGAGATATCTAACACTTCCTTGTTAAATGAAAAATTGATTTGCTTTTTATTCTTTTTTCTCATACGTATTTTCTCTGTCATAATCAGAAAATTCTTTAATGCCATATGCACATCATTCAGCTCAATCGGCTTAGTAATCGCTGCATTCATTCCTGCTAGTTCCATCTTTTTCAATTCATGTGTAAATGCCATGGATGATATGGAAATAATAGGTATATTTTTAAATTTTTTCATAGTGCGTATCTTTTTTGTCATCAGCATACCATCCATGATTGGCATATTGATATCCGTAAAAATAATATCTATATCTTCTTTTTCAAGTACCTCAATCATTTCAGAGCCGTTATGCATACAAAAAAGTGTAATACCTTCTTCCATCAATATATTTTGTAGGATTTTTGCATCTACTTTACTATCCTCAACAATGGCAATATTTGCCCCTTTATACTCCTCTAAAGTATGTTCTTCATCTACTTCATTGCCTTTAATAGTAAATGCTTCACTATTAAATATTTCTATATTGTTGATACCTTTTACTGCTTTACTTTGCAGGATAAATATTTGATAAAGAATTTCTTCAACATCCCCAATCACCGTAGGAGTATACAATTCTGCATGTGCAATGGGTTTTGCAAGTTTAACTTTTACTTCATCTTCAAACAACTCATGTATGATAATTATTTTGAAATTACTTTTATCATCTTCAACGATATTTTTAAAAAAACTTATGTGTTTATATGCAAGATCTGATGATCTTGTGATCGCCATATCATACATACTAAGATTTGGTCTTCTCTTTTCAAAATCATCTAACTTCATATTGTGAATATGGATACCATATGTTTCAAAAATATATTGTGTTCTTTTTGTATCATATTCATCTCTGCCGATAAACAATGCTTTTTTCCCATTTAAACATTTTTTCAATTCTTCTTGATGACTTCTGTCATCTTTATCTTCATAATATGGTATTTTAAACGTATAGTGCGTACCAGACTTTTTAGTACTTCTTACTTCAATGCTACCCTGCATAGCATCTGCAATGATTTTAACTTTTACAAAGTTATTTAACTTTTCACTTTGACTTCCCATGACTTGAAATGTATTTATATATTGTTGATAGACTTCTTTATCCATTAAACCTTTTTCATTAATGACAGTAAAAAGTAAAAAATCGTTTTTAATTTTTGAAACTTTTAACATCACTTCAGAATCTTTGTTCAACAAAAAAGCGTCATTTAGCAGTACAGACAACACTTGTTCCATATAATCATTGTCCCCAACAATATATCTACCTACTTTATTTTCAACATCATAATAAAGAGTATGACCATTATCTTTTAACAGTTTAGCACCCTTATTCGTTAAGATATGCAGTAGTCCACTTAAACGAAAGGGGTTGTTTTCAATTTTTATTTCATTTATGTCTTCTTTAAGTTGTTTGATAAGCGATATATCTGTAGTCTCTTTTATATCACTTTTAACAGAGGTTATTACAGTGGGAGTATTTTTGTTATTCCTATTAAAAAGATTGAAAATATTTTTCATTTAAGTCACCATGTTATATAAATAATTCTATTTATAAAGATAAGATATCTATAAAATGTAAGATGGAATAATTTATTTTCATAAAAATATACTTTCTTACTATAATAGACCATATAGTACAATCATGCAATCTCGAGTGAGGTCCATGACTTTCCGTCTTCACTTCACAGTGAATTTAGCTTTAACTTATAATATACATGATACATAAGGATAATTTAAAGCTAACTTAATTATATTTAAGTATTTTATATCTAAAATTTAATAATACAAAAATATTTTTGATATGCATTTACTCCGCAGGGATTGCAAAAAATACAACATATAGTAATACAATAGAAATCAGCATATAAACTCCCCTGTTAAGCAATGTCATTCTAGATCTAACAGGACAATCTTTATAACAATAAAAAAGAGCCAACAATGTTTGAAACAAATAATACACTGCAAACGCTCTTGATGCCAAAGTAATGATTTCCATTAAATTAGCTGCCCAAACCAATAGAATGGCACTAATTGCAATACCTACATAGCCTAACCTACTAGATAGCCTACCGTTGCTGTTTTCATTTAAGAGTCCACCTCCACCACCTGTGTCAGCAACTGCCGCACTAAACTGACTCATAAGTGCCGCGATGATGAGCATAAGCGGTAACACTAACGCTGCAGAACCTGTGGCTTCGATGATTTGTGCTAGTTCCATGTGTATAAGGTCAATTTTTTGTACTATAGGCATAAACAATATGACAGACACGACATACAATATGCCAGATATTATCTGTGCATTACGCATACTCTTTACACGAACTTCAGGCGAATATTTTTCTCCTAAAAACCTAGAGGTTTCAAAGCCTTGTACAACCAACAATGCCCCTGCCAACATTTGCATTTGCGTTGAAATAGGTCTTTGCGTATAAGTAAACTCAAGTACTTCATCTGATGATAAAAATGTCATACCATATATACCCAGACCAATGAGTAATGCAATCACTATGCTTAGTTGGATAGTCATAGATATGGATTCTAATTTTTCCAAACCACTTAAGCCTTTTACATACCCAATAATAGCGATAAAAGCAATAATACTTGTTGTCAGCCAACGTTCATATACTAGATTACTAATACCAAAATAGTTCAATAAAAAAGAAGAGAGTAACGATAAATAAAAAGAAACAGCCACCATATAGGCTAACACTAAAACAAGATTACCTAGATATTCTATTTCTTTAGTTCCTTTGGAGAGTGTACCTTTACTGCTTCTTGGCTCCACATGTAAGATGTTAAAGCGTATGACATGTCCTATGCCATATGCAAGTACAACAATACCAAAAACGGCAAAGGGAGAGAACAGTCCAACAATACTTGCGATGAGTGGTGCCATAATTAAAAAACCACTACCAACGATAGATGAAAGTGGTGTAAGCATAGCTTGCCAAGATTTATTGTTTCGTAATTTTGGTCTTGAGAGGAAGTAAATAGAGAGGAAGACTATAGTAACTAATCCTAAATTTAAGATTATATTTGACTCCATGAGGGTAACCTTTATATATTTGGGTTTTTATGTAGAAAGAAGGAAGTTATATGCTTCCTTCTTTTTGTATGAGAGAGTATAAAATTATTTTAACGCTTTTTTTAACTTTCTTTCAATCGCATCAGGGATACTAGAAATACCCATAAACTGTCCCATAGAAAGCAATGGATATGAAAGAGCAAGATAATATTTTGCATGAAGTGCATACACATTACCATCTTCTATAAGTACTGTATATGGAAGTAAGATAGCATTTTCTGCACCAATTTTATCTACAAAATTTTCAGTATTTTTTGACATTTTTACACCAACCAATGTACTACCATTTGCAAGTTTAACTTCAAATATCTTTTTCTTAGGATTAACTGTTGCACCTTTTTTAAGTGTTATCATATCTTGATAATAAGGCATAGCCACCATGAAGTGGTACCCTGAAAGGTCACCCTCTTTGAGTACATCTTTTGTTGCAGTGAGTTTACCAAGAGCTTTACCTAGTGATTTTTTCACTTTGCTGTCTACACCTGCTTTATAGTCCTTTTGCATAAATGCTTTAAGCCAGTAAGTAGGGTTAGTAACACGTACAGTTTTTGCTGCACTGTCTACCATAACTCTTTGGATAGCTGCAAAACCACGTGTTTTTTTGCTAGCATTTGCTTTTAAATCTTTGTTTGTAAAGACTATAACTTTAAGGTTATCTTTTGACGCTGGAGAATACGTAGCAAGCACTTTAAATCCTGCTTTTCCAAGCTTTGACTTTACTGCTTTTGCTGTTGCAAATGGTGCAGTGTAATAGGCAGATATTTTTCCAGCTTGTGCTGAGAGTGTTGTAAGCATTAGTACTAAAAGTACGGCAGAAAATTTAGAAATCATTTTTAACATGGGTCATCCTTTTTTAATGTTAGTGAATAAGTTTATATGATAGTAAAAGTAACGCTAAAGGGTGCTTAAACACCCTTTATGTTGTAGAGAGATTAAAATTTGTAGTTAAGTTGGAAAGAAAGACTGTCTTCTCTGTGTTCATTTGTTACAGTTGAAAAAGGAAGTCCAAGTCCTGCTGTACTAAATGTTTTTGTAGATGTTGGTTCATACACGTATGCTAAATCAACTGAAAAAGAATTAGATACTTCATATGTAGCACCAATGGTATAGTGGTCTTCAGCAGTTGCTGGGAACCCCATAAGGTTAAAGAAGTTTAGTCTAGGATCCATACCCTTAACTACTGGAGAGGCAGAATGATTATACCCTGCTCTTACTGCCCAGTTATCTTCACTGTACTGGTAACCAAATGCGTATACATCTGCATCTTCCCAACCAAAGTCACCATAACCTTTAGCCGTTGACCAATTCACTTTTTTATAGTCAAATGCAACTGTATGACCATTAATTTCGTAGGCAATACCTACACCATATTCTTCTGGTTGTTCGAGTGTATCACCATGTGGCAGAGAAAGTCTAAACGGTGCAGTTGCATTTGTAAGCTGACCATCATAGCTCATCTCGATAGAAGACTTATAAGTTGCACCAACAGTTAGACCTTTTACACCATCTTGACTGAAGTCATAAGCGATACCTGCATTAAAACCAAAACCAAAATCTTGTGCTAGTCCTGTACCAACATTTGCAATTTCTCCTGTTGGTGTAGGCATTCTATAGTTTATGTCAAGGTTACCATATTGTAAGATAGGTGTAACTGCTACACTTAAACCACCAGCTTTGTATGCTATTGGCACACCAAACTGAAGAAGTTGTAAGTTTGTAACCATGTTAAAGTTACCAAATTGACCTTGTGTTAAAGGGGCAAAGTTAGCCTTACTGTAGTCAACACCCATACCCGCTGTTCCCCACATACCTACACCGATGTACCAGTTATCATCAATTTTAGTCGCTATTGACACTTCTGGAATCATGTTAAGGTCAGCATCACTTTTGTAGTTTTTTTGAGGAGGTACAGGAGCACCTGGAGCACCATTTAATTGTGTTTCAATTGTTGGAGCAAAAAGTGTTCCACCAAATGATATTTCTGTACCCTCTACTGATGTAATAAGTGCAGGGTTAGCAAGACCAGACTCTGCTCCATGAGATACTGCAATGCCAGTTCCACCCATACCACGTGCTTTAGTACCCACACCGATAAGATTGTCTCCGTTTGTTGCTTGAAGTGTTGTCGCAGTTATAAGCGAAAGCGTGATAAGTTTTGTTAATGTAATTCTTTTCATTCGACTTGTCCTTTTAGTAAATGTGCCGCAATGATATCAGAATTATATTTTAATGTCAAGTAAATCTATTGATATTAAATAATTATATTTTACTTCTTACAAAGGTTTCCATATCTTCAACTACCTCTTCAAGCGTTCTCTCACCAGAGATAACTTGTAAAAGGTTTTTGTCAGTATAGAATTTTTGTATTTCTGCCAATGGATCCGTATAGATTTTCATTCTATCATTAAATACATCTTCACTGTCATCTGAACGTCCTTCACCAGGAGCTGCTTCTGCTGCACGTCCCAATATACGCTGACGTGCCACTGCTTCAGACACTCTCACTTCTATCACTGAAGCTAGTTCAATGTTGTCTTCTTTTGCTACAAGTTCATCAAATGCAGTCATTTGCTCTACTGAACGCGGATACCCATCTATAAGTACATTTGCAACGGGAGCATTGTTGATAGCCGATACAATGGTATTGACGATAATTTCAAGTGGTACTAAAGCCCCTTTAGAGATGTAAGACTCAATCTCTTGCCCTAGTTCAGAACCTGAACCTACTTCTTCTCTAAGCATATCACCCGTTGAGTAGTGAACAATATTTTCATTTTTCTCAGCAATAATGCTTGCATCTGTTGTTTTACCTGAGCCTGGTGCTCCGATGATTAAAAATAATTTTTTCATTATGTTTTCCTTTTATGCTTCTGTTTTAACTTGTTGACGTATTCTAAGACTCAATTCTTTAAGCTGTTCATCTTCCACAGGGCTTGGTGCATGTGTCAGTAAACACTGTGCTTTTTGCGTTTTAGGGAAAGCAATCACTTCTCTGATGCTAGATGAATGTGTCATAAGCATGATGAGTCTGTCAAGTCCTAGTGCAAATCCACCGTGTGGAGGAGCTCCAAATTTGAAGGCATCAAGTAAGAAACCAAATTTTTCTTGTGCTTCTTCTTCGCCTATACCCATAAGTGTGAAAATCTCTTTTTGCAAATCTTCTTTATGAATACGAATAGACCCACCACCTAGCTCTGTACCGTTAAGTACGATGTCATAGGCTACAGATTTGAGATCTTCAATATCACCATAAGCGATTTTTCCGTTCTCATCTAGTTCTGGCATAGTAAAGGCATGGTGCATGGCTTTTGTTTTACCATCTTCTACTTCAAACATAGGGAAGTCCATAACCCATAAGAACTCAAATTTCGTCTGGTCTATAAGGTCTAGTTTTTCATGTTCTGCTAAGAAGATTCTAAAGCGTCCCATGTAGTCTAGTACAAGTTTTTTGTTACCTGCACCAAAGAACACAGCATCTCCCACTTCAAGTTCACATCTCTCAACGATAGCCGCGATGTCATCTTCTGTGAAGAACTTAGCAAGAGGACCTTTAAGACCGTCTTCTTTCATTTGGAAGTAGCCAAGTCCAGAAGCACCAAACTTACGAACATACTCTTCAAATTTTTTCATTTCTCTTTTGGAAAATATCTCATCACCTTTAGGTACTTTGAGAGCTTTAATACGGTTGGCTTTAGGGTCTTTTGCAATGTTAGAAAATATCTCATTGTCACAACGAGCAAAGATGTCTATGACGTCTACCATTTTAAGGTCATATCTCATATCTGGCTTGTCTGAACCGTAGTTTTCCATCGCATCAGCGTAGGTCATACGTTTAAACTTACTAGGGATGTCAAAGTCACATTTGGTAAAGATGTTATGTATGAGTTTCTCTGCTACGCTTATCACGTCTTCTTGGTCACAAAAAGACATTTCGACATCTATTTGCGTAAATTCTGGCTGTCTGTCTGCTCTAAGGTCTTCATCTCTAAAACATTTTGCTATTTGGAAGTAGCGGTCAAAACCACCTACCATGAGTAGCTGTTTAAAAAGTTGTGGAGACTGTGGAAGAGCATAAAATTCACCAGAGTGAACACGACTTGGCACTAAGTAATCTCTAGCACCCTCTGGCGTAGACTTGGTAATGATAGGTGTTTCTACTTCAAGGAAGTCAAGTTCATCTAAGGCATTACGTGCAGCTATGGTCGCTTTAGAACGTAACTTAAAGATGTCGTAAGACTTTTGAGTACGAAGCTCTAAGTAACGATACTTGAGTTTTATCTCTTCGTTTACTTTGTCATCATTCAGCTCAAAAGGCATAGGCTTAGAACGGTTTTCAATGACAAGTTTGTCTACAACCATCTCTACTTTACCTGTTTTCAATTTAGGGTTTTCAAGTCCTTCTCCTCTTGCACGCATCTTTCCAGTAGCCACAAGTACAAACTGGTCACGTATGTCTTCTGCTATTTTATGAGCTTCAGCGTTATCTGCTGGGTCACAAACAAGCTGTATGACTTGGTCTTTGTCTCTAAGGTCGATGAAGATTAACCCACCATGGTCTCTACGGCTAGCTACCCAACCTGCAACGGTAACAGTCTCACCGATATTCGTTTCGTTTACTTCTGCACAATAATGTGTTCTCATAACTATCCTAAGTATAAAATTATAGTCGCGATTATAGCTAAATCTTGTTTAGGATTATGTATTTAATACAAAATATGTCAATATGCAACATTTTTGACTCACAAAGCAAGATTATGCTACCCTATCACTATTAATATTCATTCAGAAGAATAGGAAGACTATGAGTAATCAAAAACTAGAACACATCAAAACAGCAGGGTTTATTCTCAAACCAAATGATCCTGAGATACGTACCCTCTATGAACGTATAAAAACACAGTTTGAAAATAGAGGTATTTCTGTGCTTCTAGCTGAGCAGTCTGCTCAGATGATACACTTAGAAGGTCTACCATTTGATGAGATGTGTCAAAAATCAGATTTTCTAGTCTCGCTTGGTGGAGATGGCACCCTACTCTCATTGGTACGGCGTTCTTATGCTTTTAAAAAACCTGTTGTGGGTATAAATGCTGGAAACTTAGGGTTTTTGGCCGATGTTACCATAGATGATGTCGAAACATTTTTAGAACAACTTTTTTCTGATGAGTACCGCATAGATGACCGCATGATGATTGCAGGACATATACTCAAAAGTACAGGTGAGAAAAAAGAGTTTTTTGCTTTTAATGATGTAGTCATCACTTCACCTAAACCTTCAAAAATGGTACAAGTAAACGCTTCTATACTTGGTGATAGATTTAACTCTTACCGTGGGGATGGAGTCATCATCTCTACACCTACAGGATCCACTGCCTATAACCTTGCTGCAGGTGGGCCTGTGGTGTATCCTTTAACTAAGGCATTCATCATTACGCCTGTCTCAGCTCACTCTTTAGGTAACCAACGTCCCTTGGTAGTGCCTGCAGATTTTAGCATAGAGTTTGATGCAGAACAATATGATGCCATAGCCACCATAGATGGACAAGAAGTGTATGAACTACTCGAAGAAGATGTGCTGTTTATAGAAGGTGCGAAGATAGGGGCAAAACTATTGCATAGAAAAGAGCGAAACTACTTCTCAGTACTACGTGAAAAACTTCACTGGGGAGACAAACTTTGATAGAACGTCTGTACCTACGTGAACTAGTGACCTTCGATGAAGTAGAACTTGACTTTCATAAGGGTTTAGTCGTTTTTACTGGGCCTTCAGGAGCAGGTAAGTCTGTCCTCATGTCTGCCATACTCTCTAGCTTTGGCTACAGCACCCAAGGTGCAGCCAAACTCTGTGAAGTAACACTTTCTAAACCTACGTCACTACAAAGCGACGAGTATGCACTTGAAGATGAACTTACCATTAAAACACTGAAAAAAGAGAAGTTACGTTACCTTATAGAAGGGCAAAATATTTCCAAAAAGTCATTATCTGAGATGTTTACACCTTATGTACAGTATCTCTCAGTACGTGACAAAAGTGGTTTTGAAAGTACATCACTCATTGACATGATAGACAACGCTTTACTCTCACACAACAAAGACTTTAAAAAGTTACGTAAAGAGTACAAAAAACGTTATGTTAACTACAAACAAAAAGCCCAAGAACTCGCACAAATCAAAGTAGATGAAGCAAAACTAGCCGAACTCATAGAGTATGCCAGTTACGAAGTAGACAAAATAAACAAGATAAACCCTCAAATAGGCGAAGATGAAGAACTGATACAAGTTAAAAAACAACTCTCACGCATAGACAAAATAAAGGCTTCTCTTGCTACTGCCATGGACATATTTTCTGCTGAGTCAGCCGTGGAAGAGGTCTATAAACTTTTAGATAAAGATGCCTCAGTTTTTATGGATACCATGAACCAGGTACGTGCAGACTTTGAAGAGACTGAACATTTAGCCTCAGAACTTGAAGAGCTAGATGTAGAAAACATACTAGACAGACTCTCTGACATCACAGCCTTGCAACAACGATATGGTTCCATACAAGAAGCCCTAGACTATAAAGAACTTAAACAAAAAGAGTTAGCAGGATATAACACTCTAGAACAAGATAAAAGTATGCTTGAAAGCTTTTTAAGTATGGAGTACATGGAACTCTCTACCCTTGCAAGACAAATAACTACCGCACGTAAAAAAGAGTCTAACCTACTCGAAAAGACACTTGAAGGGTATTTGAAAACATTAAAACTCCCTGCTCTGGGCTTTACATTTGAGCCACAAAATCTCAGCCATAATGGTGCAGATAGTGTAGATGTTACTTTAGGAGGGTCAAAAACAAGTACTCTCAGTGGTGGCGAGTTTAACCGTGTACGTTTAGCTCTGATGGCTTCTACCATAGAAGAAAGTAAATCAAACAAAGAGCATGCACAAGGTGTGCTTATACTTGATGAAATAGATGCAAACGTAAGTGGAGACGAATCTATAGCCATTGCTGAAATGATACAAAAACTTTCGCAAGTGTATCAGATATTTGCCATCTCACATCAGCCGCATTTATCAGCTCTTGCAAATCAACATATCGTTGTCACCAAAGACAACAGTCAAAGTCAAGTCATTGAACTAAGTAAAGAAGGAAGGGTACATGAAATAGCCCGTATCATAGCAGGGGAAAACCCTACAAAAGAAGCGATGGAATTTGCAAAAAAATTAAGAGCCTAGAGATACTGCTCTCTTAGCTCTTTAGTATAGTGTTTTAAGTATTTAAAGTATACTTCAGCGATATCTGCATCTGTACCTGTTTTGAGGTAGGTATTACACTCGACCAGCAAATCAGATATGCCTCCCGTACCTAAATTGGTTGCTGAGCCTTTTAAACTATGTGTTAGACGTTCCATCTTATGAAAGTCAGCATTCTTTAGTTCCACTTCTATCAAAGGGATTTGTGCTTCCAGTTGTGGGACAAGCTCTTCTACAAACTCTTTTGACTCAGCTTCAGATAAACCCATCTCCACAAGTCTTGCATGTGTAAATTTTGGGTATTTACATGTGGGAAGCTTTTTATTTTCCTCTTTCGCTTCTTTTTTTTCTTCTGACTCTTCTTCTTGCTTCTCTTTTTTTACCCTTGCTTGTTTCAGTTCTTCTTGTTTTTCTCCTGCAAGTTTGGCATCATTTTTAGGTTTATCTATGGGCTGAGTTCTACTTTTGTCTCGTCTTTGACGTCTTTTTTCTTGGTACTTTCTTTCATTTTTTACCTCTACCACAACAATAGCAATCACAATAAATATAAAAATTGAAAATAATATTAACCCTAGCATGCAAACCCTTTATCTTGTATATATACTAGATGATAACTTATATAAGATTATATTAAGATGTTCAAGCATTGATATTTTTGTTATAATACCTGAAAAATTAGGTTCGAAATGATTGTAGATACACATTGCCATTTAGATGATGACCGATATATAGATGACATAGAAGATGTCTTAAAAAATGCAAAAGAAAAAGGTGTTGAAAAATTTATCATCCCTGGGGCAGACCCTAAAACATTGCAAAGAGCTGTAGAACTTTCAGAGAAATATGAGAGTATTTATTTTTCTGTTGGTGTACACCCTTATGATGCACAAAACTATGATAAAAGCTATCTAGAAACATTTGTAACGCACCCCAAATGTATTGCCATCGGGGAATGTGGATTGGATTATTTTCGATTACCTGAAGATGAAGAAGAAATAAAAGCAGAAAAAGCACTTCAGAAAAAGGTGTTTTTAGACCAGATACTCTGGGCAAAAGAGCTAAAAAAACCTCTTATAGTACATGTACGAGAATCCTCTGCTGACTGCTTAGAACTTTTAGATACCTATGCAGGTGAAGTGGGTGGTGTACTTCACTGCTATAATGCCGATGAATCCCTACTAAAGCTTGCAAAGAAAAATTTCTATTATGGCATAGGTGGTGTTTTAACCTTTAAAAACGCCAAGAAACTTGTCAATGTTTATCCTAAGATTCCTCAAGACAAACTCCTTATAGAAACAGATGCACCCTACTTAACACCACACCCCCATAGAGGTAAAAGAAACGAACCTTCCTATACAGCATTAGTGGCAGAAAAAATGGCAGAACTCTCTCACATAAAGAGTAGCAAAATAAAAGATATCAGTACAAAAAATGCCAATAGGCTTTTTGGGTTTTAACTATGCGTATTATTTCTAAGTTTATTGTTACTTATATTATGACTACAGCTACGCTTATGTCGCTCACTTTGGAAAATAAATATCCAAGTTACAACTATGTTTTTAATGAATTTGATGTGGATGTTTCTTATTTATATAATAAAGAATTTGAACGTTTTGTACATAAAAATGAGCGTGGGTTAAAACAATTTTATAAACGCTCTTTAGTACGAGGGGAAACACTTTTACCAATGTTGCAAGGGTTACTGATGGAAGATGGTGTCAGCGATTTGTTTATTTACTTATCTATGATTGAATCAGGGTTCTCAACCGATATAGTCTCTTCAAAAAAAGCAGTAGGACTATGGCAATTTATGCCAGCAACTGCTAGACAATACAACTTAACTGTCTGCCAAAACTATGATGAACGTTGTGACGCGTCAAGTGCAACAACTGCGGCGATGAAATACCTCAATAAACTGCATAAGCAATTTGGTAAATGGTATCTCGCTGCGATGGCATATAACTGTGGTGAGGGACGTATGCAACGTGCCATTAGAAAAGCAGGGACAGATGACCTAAGTATCTTAATAAACAATCAAAATAAATTTTTGCCAAAAGAAACCAGAGATTATATTAGAAAAATTTTACTTATTGCTATGATTGGTGAAAGTAGTATTATAGGGTTTGATGATGTGAAAGAAACTAACAATGGTTTCGTTGAAGTTGAAGTTGACCGTAGTACATCCATACAAGCCATAGCTAAAATTATTAAAATGGATAAGAAAAAATTGTTATCAATCAATAAAAATTATACTAAAAGTAAACATCCAACTCAAAAACCTTTTTATACACTCAAAATACCCATGGAAAAAATATATGCTTTTTATTTGCGTTACGAAATTCCAGAAGTTAAAGAAATAGAACCCAAATCACATATGATTACCCATGAAGTACAAATGGGAGAGACTTTAGAAAATATTGCGAAACTTTATGATGCAGATACAGAAGAAATACGAGTTGTTAATCATTTAGAATATCCATTTCTTCAACTAAATAGTCTTCTTGTCATACCTGTGTCTCAAAGTATATTTGAAAAGGTATCACAATAAAACAAAGTATTTTATGATAAAATATTATCTTCAAGAAGAGGAACGTAAAACAAATGAAAAAACTATTCAAACTATTTATTACTTTTGTACCACTCATTATTTTAATACTAATGAGTGGCTATTTTACAAAAAAATCATGGGATGAGTATCGTACAAAGAAGCATTTTTCATCAGCACTAGAGAACATCAAGATTTTGCAAGCTTATGAAGCCGCTATAGTGGATGAATCACTCTGTAACTTATTGCCCAACAAAAATAATAAAACCATAGCAGACATTTGTAAAAAACGTACTCAAAAAAGTATCTCTTTAAAGAAAACACTTAAAATACACAATAAAGATTTAAACAAGTGGATACATGAAATTGAATTGTTTAAAGCTAATAGTTTAAAATATAGTGTATCTGACCTGCAAAAACTTGTAGGCAAAGAATCCCTCATATCGAGTGCAACATCTTATATACAGGAAATAAAATATCCTACCCATGCACTAGAAGTAAAAAACCTCCTACATACCTATGGATCACTTTTAAACATACAATATGCTACAAATTTAGAAAACTTTCTACTTACTTACTACCTTAGTGATACTATACCTATCTCTACATCAAATATTATCTTTTGGGATAAAATTATTGAGAACTCATATCCTATAGATTTTAAGCATATAAAATCTATATCATCGGTAAAAAATGAGCTGATTAAAACTTCACAAAAACCTATTGTACAAAAAAATCTCAATAAAATTGACGACATGCGTATTCAAATTTTAACAAATTTCAAAACACGGAACAATGACAAAGTAAATTGGATACAACTACTAGCAAAAAAAGCCAAAATAGTTAAGCAACAATCTTCTATCATTTCCCAAGCACTACAACAAAAAACAGATAAAGATATATATACATCATTCCTATACTTAATCTTCTATATATCTATTTTATTTTTAAGTATTATTGCTCTTCTTTATGCCTATAAACAATATAGAAAAAACTCTTTTCAAGACAAAGCTCTAAATACATTTGTGCATCAACTTAAATCACTTGATAATCAGAACAGCACAGAGATATCTTCATTAGAAAATATCTTAAATACTGCAAATAGCAAAGAAAATATATATCCCTATATCTATGAGTATTTTAAACATTTAAATGAGCGATGTCACAGTGCTGAAGAAGAAGCAAAATCAAAGAGTAACTTTCTCTCTACATTATCTCATGAGATACGTACGCCACTCAATGGTATCATAGGATTTTCAAAACTCTTAAAAGATATAGGTGTAACACAAGACCAAGAAGAATTTTTGTCTTTAATAGAAGGTTCATCCCAAAATTTAATAGCCATTGTAACGGATGTATTAGACCTTTCTAAAATAAATGCTGATAAAATGGAAATAGAAAACGTTTCATTCAATATCGTTGAAACAGTTGAATCAACCGTATCTGCCTTTACCCAACAAGCTGTACAAAAAGATATTGAGTTAGGAGTCTTTATCGACCCATTTTTATCCCATTACTTTTTAGGTGATGCCACTAAAATATCTCAAATATTAACCAATCTCATCAGTAATGCTGTTAAATTTACAAATCCTTATGGAAAAATAAATATTTTTGTACAATCTATACGACATAATAAAGATGATGCTGAAATTAAATTTGCCGTATCTGATGATGGTATTGGGCTGTCTCAAGAACAGATTAAAAATATTTTCAATCCCTTTACCCAGGCAACTAAGAGTACGAGTAATACATATGGGGGGACAGGTCTAGGACTCACAATCTCTCGTAAAATGGTTGAACTGATGGGTGGGAAACTTGAAGTTAAAAGTCAAGTCAATAAAGGGTCAAATTTCTATTTTACCCTCAAATTAACCAAAGACCAAGATAAAATATTTGAGGCCCAGCCAAATTATGAAAACATCTCTGTAGGACTAGCACTTCCCGTCAAAAGCATTAAGCGACAATTAGATACTAATCTTAAACTATATCTAGAGCATTTAGGAGCAAAATTTTCAATCTACTATTATGAAGATTTATTTGCAGATGACGTATATGTAGCATTACCTGATATCATGATTTTCGATCATCATTATGCTATACTTGCTGGGGAACTTGACCAATGTGCTTCATTGGACTGCAAAACTGTGATTTTAACTGATGGAAGTCTTCATTCACGTATAAATCCTAATAGACATCATTTTGATGATATTATTTTTACACCCATAAGTTTACATAAATGTATTCGTATCCTTGAAGTCACGCATAGACAAGATGTAGAAACCTATAGCCAACCTTCAAAAACACTTGAGAATGTCGCATCATTTACAGGCTTACACGCATTAGTTGCAGATGATAATTTAATTAATAGAAAACTCATCAATATTATCTTAGAGAAAATTGGTTTACGTGTCACTCTAGCTTCTGATGGTTTAGAGGCCTTAAAAAAATATCAAGAAGATATATCATATGATATTATCTTCATGGATATCCAAATGCCAATTATGGATGGTGTAGATGCTACACGTTCTATATTGACCTATGAAAAAGAAAATGACTTACCTCACGTCCCCATTATCGCTCTTACTGCAAATGTTGCTACTGGAGATAAAGAATATTACCTCTCAGAAGGTATGGATGACTATGCTACAAAACCTTTAGAAATACATATTATAAAGTCACTCATATCAAAACACTGTGACGTAAGTTTAACAAGCGATAGTAAAGAAAAATAACGAGATAATATCTAGATAAATTTACACATATAAGGCTCATATGAAACATAGCATCGGGAAAAAGATATCGCCATTCTTACTCTTAGGTTTCTTTTCATCGTTCGGTATATTATTTACTGGATGTAGTCAGTCAGTAAAAACTGTTAGCAATCCTACTGCAACAAAATATACAAGTAGTGCTAGACATAGAGCAACTATGCGATCGTATAAAGTATTAGGTAAACGTTATTATCCAAGCTATGCTGAAGTGGGACAAGTGATGCATGGTATTTCTTCTTGGTATGGACCAAATTTTCATGGAAAATACACAAGCAATGGAGAAGTATATAATATGCATGCACGTACTGCTGCACATAAAACACTTCCTATGGATACTATGGTACGTGTAAAAAACCTTCAAAATGGAAAAACCACTGTTGTACGCATCAATGATAGAGGTCCCTTTGTCAAAGGACGTATTATAGACTGCTCCTATAAAGCGGGGAAAGAAATAGGACTAGACAGGTTGGGTATTGCAAAGGTCACTGTTGAAGTACTTGGTTTTACGGGCAAGGTCGAATCTTCTTCTCGTATCGCTCAAAATAGAAAAGCAAAGAAACCTACACGAATATTACTTTCAAACTTTGGCATTCAAGTAGGTGCATTTAGACAATACAATGGGGCACGTACAACAAAACATAACTATAAGGGTAAATATTCACGCTATAATCCCATTATAAAACATTTTAATACGGATGGTAAAAAACTTTATAGAGTATGGCTTATGGGTTTTGGTTCAGAACAAGAAAGTCGTGACTTTATTACGGCACATAAGCTCTATGGGGCATTTATAGTAAGAAATTAGGAACAAGTATGATAGAAGTAAATAGAGAAACAAAAGAAACACAAATTTCAGTTAAAGTCAACCTTTATGGTACAGGAAAAGCAAAGATTAATACGGGTGTAGGGTTTTATGACCATATGCTAGAAGCCTTTACCAAACATGCACATATTGATCTTGATGTCTCATGTAATGGTGATACACACATCGATGACCACCATACAGTGGAGGATGTCGCCATAGTGATAGGGCAAGCTTTACGTAAAGCCATTTACCCCGTGCAAAGCATAGAGCGTTTTGGTAATGTTACTGTGGTAATGGATGAAGCAAGTATCACGTGTGATATAGACTTATCTAACCGGGGATTTTTAGTTTTTGAACTTCCAATAGGTGGTAAAGTTGGTGACTTTGATGTTGAACTTGTAGAAGAATTTTTCAAAGCATTTGCCTTTAACCTACCTCTTACGCTACACCTTATATATAACCGTGGTAAAAATAAACATCATATCATTGAAGGTGCATTTAAAGCCCTAGCTGTAGCTCTCAGACGTGCAGTAACAGTCAATGAAAATGCAGGTATACCAAGTACTAAAGGTGTTCTGTGAGTATAGAACTTATCGTACTTGATGTAGATGGGACTATGACTGACTCTCGCATAACCTATAGTGAAGATGGCGATGAGATAAAATCTTTTAATGTCAAAGATGGTTTAGCCATAGTCTCATGGAGGAAACTTGGCAAAAAAGTAGCCATCATCACAGGAAGAAGTTCTAAAATTGTGGAACGAAGGGCAAAAGAGTTACATATTGAACACTTTTATCAGGGGATACATAACAAAAAAGAGGTACTTGAGGCGTTACTTCAAAAGTTAGATTTAACGATGGATAATGTAGCTGCAATAGGTGATGATTTAAATGATTTACAAATGTTAAAAGCTGCTAAAATTTCTTTTGTACCTCGTGATGCAAGTGCTTATGTGGATACCACAGCTTCAGTGATATTAAACAAAAAAGGTGGCGATGGTGCAGTGAGAGAGATGATAGAAATGCTTATCATCAAAGAAGGTTTAGAAGCGAAGTATTTAGCTTTATGGGAGTAAGAATTGAATGGGTATTATTTGCTACCATAGTTATTATCATCGGTGGTTCATTGAGTATGAAACTAAATGATAAAAGGGATGGAGCAAATATACTAGTTAAAGAACTGGAATTTACAAATACAACTTTTACAGAAGTAGATACCCAAAAACTACAAAGTAGAGCATATGGTACGTATGGTGTGAGGGAAGAAGGTGTATTAACTATAGATAATGTGCGTTATGAAACGGAAACGATAAAATCTTTAGTCGCTAAAAAAGGCACCTATATGGGGAAAAGTATCTACCTTGAAGGTGATGTTCTCCTTAATGACAGTGATGGATATACCTACCATACACAACAAGCAGAATACAACCAAAATACAGAAATACTAAACATTACAGCACCGTTTGTTGCTTTTAAAGATAAAAACATAATAAAAGGTGATACCTTTACCTATGATACTAGAAAAGAAGAAGCATATGGCACTGTAATTGATGCAGTCATTTATACGGTTGACAAGTAAACTATTGCTATAATACTTTTAATTAACGATTAAAGGTTCCTCATTGAAATTTTTTAAAATTACACTATTTTTTATACTGACACAACTGGCATTCTCGGAAAAAGTTGAAATTACATCGGACTCTATGAATGCCATAGACCTTAAAAAAGAAGTTCACTTTATTGGAAATGCAAAAGTAAAACAGCTTAAAGACTGGATTCATGCGGACAAAATTATCGTATATCTTACTGAAGACAATCAAGCAAAAATGTATCAAGCTACAGGAAAGGTTACCTTTGAATTTCAAAATGACAAAGGGCACTATTTAGGAAGTTCCAATACAGTAAAATATTATCCACTTACCTCTCTTTATGTCCTCATCGGAAATGCTAAAGTAGAAGATAAACTCAACAAACGGACTGCAAAAGGTGATGAAATTACTGTAGATATGGTGACTGGAAATAGTAAAGTCAGAGGCAGCAAGAAAAAACCTGTGAAATTTACTTTCGATATGGAAAAGAAAAAATGATTCCTCGCATTGTAGAAGCAAACTTCATAAAATCTGCACAAAGTATCGCAGATTCTGTTCCTGAAGATATGAGTGAAGTGGTGTTTTTAGGACGTTCTAACGTAGGTAAAAGTTCTACTCTTAATGGACTCACCCAGAGAAAAAACTTAGCCAAATCTTCTGCAACACCAGGAAAAACACAACTTATAAACTTTTTTGAAACACGTTATCTCTACAACGAAGCATCTTACCCCGTACGTTTTGTTGATTTACCTGGATTTGGTTATGCAAAAGTTTCTAAAACCCTTAAAGAAGTATGGCAAAAAAACCTTGTAGAATTCATACAACATCGTGTTTCTATCCGTCTTTTTATACACTTACGTGATGCACGCCACCCTCATGCCAAAATAGATGATGATGTTGCAGCTTACATCGCTGACTTTATCCGTCCTGATCAAAAATATTTAACTGTGTTCACAAAAATAGATAAACTCAATCAAAAAGAACGTAACAAACTTAAACGTGAATTTCCTGGCTCAATCACACTTTCAAATCTTAAAAAAAATGGGTATGACCGTGTGCATCAAACTATTTTACAAACTATATTTGCTATAGATGACTTAAATCAAAAACCTATTGAAGAAAAAGTATGATAAAACTTGTTAAGGCAACCCTATTAGATATTCCATATATGCAGGCTTTAGTGACAACGGAAATAAAAGATGGGATTATCTTAAACCGTACAGAAGATGAAATTGCTACTAACATACGATCTTATGTGTTAGCAAAAGATGAAGAAAAGTTAGTCGGGTATACAGCTTTACATATTCACTCAAAAAGAGTTGCCGAAATCAGAAGCCTTATTGTCGATGAAGCATATAGAGGGAAAAATGTGGGCAAAAAAATGGTTCTCTTCACACTAGAAGAAGCCAAAACTTTAGGTGTAGCAGAAGATGTTTTAGTCCTCACATATTTACCAAAGTTTTTTGAAAAATTGCATTTTCAGGAAATTAGCAAAGAAAGTATCCCTGAACACAAGATATGGGCAGACTGTATCAAATGTATTCATTTCCCTATTTGTAATGAAATAGCCCTTGTATACAAGTTATTATAACAGGGGTGCTATAGATGATAAAAACTGCGAAGATAAAACACAATACACTCTACTTGTTTCTCATTCTTTTTTTTATTCTCTTCTATCCGATGCTCATTTCTATCTATGTTTTTCTGCCCTTATTTATAGGGGCAATGTCTTATACACTTTTGCAAGGATTAGAAAATAAAAATCCACTCTATATTTTTATAGCTATCATTTACCTTGTAAATTTAGAGATAAATCTCTCCTTACCCCTATTTCTTTCTGTCATTACAGCATTACTATTTTACATAACACTCTACCCTTCACTCTTACATTTTAGACGTTGTAAAGTCTGTAAACCATTGTTATCTGTACTCATTTTAGATGTATTTTATTTAGCCATACTTTTTGCATTTGACTTTATATTTCAAATAGCCTCAGTCACATTTGACAGTATATTACTCTATTCTTTTGTCATAGATTTACTCGTTGTGGTCTTACTATGAAATATAAATTTATCATTCTAGTCTTTGTACTCTTTTGGGCAGTTATGGTCACTAGACTTTATCATGTCAGTATAAAATCAAATTTTTACTACGAAGAATTAGCAAAAGAAAATATAGAGAGGAAACAGTTTATTAAGCCTGTACGTGGTGAGATAACGGATACTAACGATAATCTACTTGCTATGAATCAGATTGGGTTTTCTATTTCTATAGCACCCCATCTTAAGAGTAGTAGCAAAAAACTTCATGAAACTATAGACAACCTTATAAAAACATTTCCTGATCTCAATAAAACAGTCATGTTAAAGGTCTACAAAAAATACAATTCACCTTATAATCATAAATATATTAAGGTTTTAGATTTTATACATTATTCTAAAATGATGGGTGCCTATCCAAAACTTTCCTTACTAGAAAACTTAAAAATAGAAGCAGAGACAAAACGTTACTACCCTTATGGAAGATATGCAGCACACATAGTAGGATATACTGGACGCTCAAATAAAAAAGAAAATACTAAAGACAAAGTGGTTGATGAAGTTGGGAAAGTGGGTAAAAGTGGGCTTGAACGCTACTATAATAAAGTACTACAAGGTGAACTAGGCTATGAAATATCTAAGGTTACTGCTACAAACAAAGCTATAGAAGTATTAGAAAAAGAATTACCAAAAGACAACAAAAATATAAAACTTAACATTGATATAAACTTGCAACAAATGATATATGAGCGTTTTGGCGAACATACAGGTGTTGCCATAGTCATGAGAACCAATGGAGAGCTTCTCTCTGCTATCTCATATCCTTCTTATGATCCAAACCTTTTTGTAGGTGGCATTAGTTCAAAGGCATGGAAAGATTTACAGTCCGACCTGGCACACCCCTTTACCAATAAATTTATACACGGTACCTACCCTCCTGGTTCAGCTATAAAAATGGGAATGGCTTTAGCCTTTTCAAAAGCGTTACCAAATGTCTTAGATACTTCTGAACATTGTTCTGGACATATTACACTAGGCTCTAGTAAACATAAATTTAGATGTTGGTCACGATGGGGACATGGTACAGTTGGACTAAGGCGTGCTATACGAGAAAGCTGTGATGTGTATTTCTACAACAAAAGTTTAAAAGTTGGTATAGATGCAATGGCAAAATATTTACATACCTTTGGATTGGGTGTAAAAACAGGTGTAGACTTACCTAGAGAATATGCAGGAGTAATGCCTGACAAAGCATGGAAAAGAAAACGCTTTAATCAGCCATGGTATAAAGGTGAGACAGTCATCTCAGCCATTGGTCAAGGCTATGACTTAGTGACACCCTTACAAGTAGCTCGGTACACAGGTATGCTAGCCACTTCAAATTTAGCTGTACCACATATGGCAAAAATCATCGATGGAAAAGTCATAGAACCTACACTAAAACATATAGACTTTGACCCACACTACTTAGATGCAATACGAAAAGGCATGTATGATGTGTGTAATGTACCAGGAGGTACCGCATTTAGAACCATGAGTAAACTGCCTATCGTTGTTGCAGGAAAAACTGGAACCTCTCAAGTGACTTCCATACCCCAATCTACAAAAGTGCGTTTAAAAGAGTCTCAACTAGCCTATTTTCATCGTTCTCATGCATGGATAACAACCTATGCTCCTTATGACAAACCAAAGTATATTGTTAGCATACTTGTAGAACATGGAGGACATGGGGGGAGTACTGCTGGTCCCATAGCTGCAGACATATATAAGTGGCTATATAAACATGGTTACTTTAGTAAAAATGTTACACCATCAAACGTAATAGATATTAATAGTTCAAATGTATCATCAATAGCTCCTCATTAGTATGTTAATGAAGAGATTTTTTTAATATTTCTATTTCATCTCTAAGACTAGATATTTCATTTTTAAGATTATTTAACTCTTCTATTACAGTAGTACTCTCTCTCGCTTTAAAAGGTATAATGCCATTTTCAACTTCTTTTTCTGTTATTTCATCTAAAAGTATATACGTGATTTCTCTGCCATTTTCATTGTCAATTTGAGTTTTAAGTCTATTTTCTTTTATCATTTTCATCACGTTAAATATACTTAATTTATGTTTTACAGCATATTCTTTAATACTCATTTTTTTCATCATCACTCCATTAGTTTTCATAAGATATAATATGATAAATTTACTAAGGAAGAGAAATGAATATAAAAAAAATTAATCCCATTAAACTAGGGCTATTAACTGTGGTACTATTTACACAAATAACCTTTGCAGAAAGTATGAAAATCATAAATAAAAAAGTTGATATTGCCATTGAACAATTTAAAAATGAAGTGCCCGGTGGTGCAAATTTCCTTCCTAAGGTTCAAGGATATCTTGTCTTTCCATCTGTCATAAAAGCAGGACTTATTGTAGGAGGAAAATATGGAGAAGGTGCCTTGCGTGTCAATAATAAAACAGAACACTATTATGAAATGACAGCAGCTTCAATTGGGCTTCAAATTGGTGCACAAGAGTATTCAATGCTTATTGCTTTTTTATCTGATGCATCACTTAAAAACTTTCTACACAGCAATGGATGGGAAGCAGGAGTTGATGGATCAATCACAGTTTCAGATTGGGGAAAAAGTAAAGATATCTCATCTATGAGTTTCGAAAAACCAATTATTGCATTTATTTATGGGGAAAAAGGTCTTATGGCATCAGTGAGTATCACTGGAACTAAATTTAGAAGAATAACACCATAATCTAATGAACTGTTCTTTTATGTTACAATACATAAATAAAATTTAATTAAGGAAAAATGATGAAAAAATATAATTTTCTAGCACTTCTACTTGTAATGCTTCTGGCACTTACTTCAACAACTATGGCAAAGTCTGCTAAGAGCATTGATAAAGATGCAAATGAGGCGATCAATAAGTTTATCGCTGAGAATAAAGGTGGTGATGCATTTTTAGTAAAATCAAAAGCATTTTTAGTCTTTCCAGATATCAAAGAAGCTGGTATGTTCATAGGTGGTAAATATGGCGAAGGTGTACTACGTGTACAACGTACAACAAAAGCATACTACAACATAAAATCTGCCTCAGTAGGTATGCAAATGGGTGCACAGCAATATGCGATGATTATTGCATTTACATCTGACGCTGCACTTAACAAGTTTTTACTTGATGATGATTGGAAAACAGACGTAGATGGTAAAATAGCTATGGCTGAATGGAATTCAAAAGAAGAACTAGATGACATTGATTTTGATGATGACATGGTAGCTTTTGTATTTGACTCAACTGGTATGATGGGTAGTTTTACAATGGAAGGTACTAAATTCGAAAGAATTAAACCAGACTAGTCTCCACTCACTTTAAAGACAAGTCTTGACTAGACTTGTCACATTAAAATCTCTTTTTTTCTACACTTCTACCTAGATATACTAACCATAAAAATTCACATCGTAAATATTGATATACATCATTATTCTATATTGAGATTATGTTATACTAAACTATAACTACTCAAAAGGATGATTTTATGAAAACATTAAAATATGTATCTCAACTACTTCTTGTGCTTTTTGCACTTACTAACCTGACGCTTGCTGAGGACAGTGCCAGAGAGATAGACAGTGATGTTAATGGAGCATTATCTGTTTTCTATAGTGAAGTAAATGGTGGAAAAAACTATTTAAATAAAGCCAAAGGATATGTTGTCTTTCCCGATGTAAAAGAAGCAGGATTTTTCTTTGGAGGTAAATATGGAGAAGGTGCTTTACGTGTAGGAGATGTAACAAAAGGCTATTACAGTATCACATCTGCATCTATGGGTTTTCAGATGGGAGCTCAAACCTATTCACTCATCATTGCGTTTACCTCAGATGCTGCACTTAAAAAATTTATGAATGACGATGATTGGGAAACTGATATTGACTTCAATGTTGCAATGGCAGATTGGAACAATGACGAAGAGCTAGATGATGTAGACTTTGGTTCAAACATGGTTGGTTTTGTATTTGATTCAAAAGGAATGATGGGTAATTTCTCCATGGAAGGTACCAGATTTGAAAGAATTAACCCAGATATAGACTAAATTACATAGTATAAGGACAGATTAATTAAATCTGTCTTTATACAAACACTTCTGACACAACTGCCTATTATTTACCGCATCTAAAACAAAGTTCTAGATACTTACGTTAACACTATGTTTTCTTCAGCAGAAAGCTCAAGTGACTAGTCACTTTGGTTAAACCTATCTCTATACGAACACTTCTGACACAACTCCTCTACTGCTTTTCCCTCTTTAAAACCTTTTAGCATAGCAACTGCTCGATTTGAACCTAAAATGGTTTCTAGGCTATTCTCATGTAAATCTCCTAGCTCTATTATACCATCACAATCCAAGCAACATGGTACTACTTTACCAGATGCAAGTATGGCTACATGTGACTGTAAACCTTGACATGTTCCATGTCCATAATTTTTATTGTTAAGTGAAGGCCATTCAAAGTAGTTGTCAAAATGAACCAATATCTTTGAAGCCAAACGTATGGACTTGGGACGTTCTGCATAGATAGTTCTTAAATCTAGTAGTGTTTCAAATGCATTACTTAACTTTTCAAAAAGTACTTCGTTAAAACTATGTTCAGACATGAGTTCATCTAAGTTCCATACACGAAGGTTGATAAAGAGTTCTTCTTCTCTTCTCAGTTTTTCTCCACAAAGATCTAAAATAGGAGTAAGATACTGTTCAAAAGTAAGAGAAGTGTCATTTTTATTAAAACTATTCAGTGAGATGTTTATCTGCTTCACGCAGGGGTGGAAAAGTGTATTATAGGAGTGTTTTTTCAGAAAATACCCTGATGTAGTTAGCATAGCTTTTAGTCCATACTTATGTATGATATCTAGGTACTCATCCAAATTAGACTGCGTCAATGGGTCACCCACAACATGACAGGCAATCTCTTTTGTGTAACGTTTAGCTTGCACTATAATGGACTCAAAGAAATCCAAGTCCATTTGTTTATTTGGTAATTCCTTAGTGGGGCAAAAACTACAACTTAATCCACAAACATTGGTGAGTTCTACATATATACGGTAAAATTTCATACGCTATTTACTTCATACAATGTGATAAATCTGTGATATTTTCAGATCGCTTCACACAAGGTATACGAGCTTGTAAACCAATAATAGCATCTTCGATTTTATCTAACATTTGCTCTTTACTATCAGCATCACTAAAGATAGGATAATCACCATCTATGATATCTAGTTCTTGCTTCTTTAATTCGAAGGTATCAATACATCTTTGTAACTCGAAGAGATCTTCAGAAAGATGTAAACACTCTCTACTCTTTTTCATGGCCAAAAATATTTCAGGTAATATCTTTTTTTGTGACTTAAAAATACCCCCTGCAATTTTATTGACAAACTTTTTACGCCTTTTATCATCCATAGTTATCACTGTATCATAACTTCTATTTTTTACGTCTACCTCATTGACCACATCTCTAAAAATCTTACATACATCTTTTGAACTGCTAAGACTTTTGGTTTTAAATGTATCTTTATAGAGAGAAAATACTTGTAGGGGGTAATTAGGTAGAAGACACTTTTCATGAGAGATATTAATGTCAAACACAGCCTCTTTTGCGATTTTAGAATAGGAGACACCTAAAACTGTGGACTCTTGCTTAAGGACAATACCTTTATATATACATTTTGTAATACTAGGGCCAACCCATATCTTGCATAGATGCCCTGCTACAACTTCCTCTCCTTGTTGTGTTAAGCCTTTTGTCTCTTTAGCTTGACTCGAAACACTATACCCTTTTTTACGTTCCAAGAGTTGTGTATTTTCAAAATCTACTGTGATAATGCTGTCTTCTGTGTGCTTTTCTAAACGTTTTATTTTCTGTATGGAATGTATGGCACCAGAGGTTGAAACGACACCATCATCTTCTTCTAACTTCACATCACCCCATTTTTTAAAACGCAAAATAGAGCTGCCTTGCATATTGAGATTGGTCTCATCTGTTAACTGTGCACCCCCTAATATTTCATAACGTATCATGCCTTTTTCTACTTCATACAAGTGAATATTTGTCTGAGCATACACCGTAGAAATAAAAAGCGAAAAACATACTGAAAGGTATGCTTTTATCGTTGGAGGGAGTGACATATGTGTCCTTGCTTATCTAAGTTCCACATTGTAGCATATAAATAAAATCTTGGTTTAAAAACTATACGAAATATCGGCAAAAACCATGTCATTGTCTTTTACTGCGTCAAATACCACCGACCCACCGATATAATCTACCACACCAACGTTCATATTGACACCGTCTGAGAGTTCATACTTGACCCATGCTCTTTGAAAACCACCCTCATCTAACTTCTCTCCAAAAAGTGAGATAAGATAGTTTGCTTTAAGTGTTGCATTCATAAAATCTGCACTCACACGAAAGGCATGTTGGTAAGCATTTTTTTGAAGTGGAATAGGCTCTGTGATAAGTCTATCATCAAACTGACCTATGTTTCTACTTACGATGTCATACGAGATAAGTGCATCTGCAATGCCATTATATTCAACACCCAAAAGTACGTCGGTACGTGAAAACTCTTTATTTCCCGTAGTTGAGTACTTGAGCCCATCAAAATAGGCTAACTCTGTCTTAAAAAGCCATGAGCCAGTGAGTACATTAAGAGCTGTACCATACATCTCTATCTTGTCATGAGCTATGCTAGGTTTTGGCTGTGTAGCTGAGGGCAAGATGAGTTGTCCTTCATCATTTCGTACTTGTGCAGCATAAAAGTTTACATCCCATCCTGAAAACTCTCCTCCTACACTTAGTGCATAGGTGACATCATCATAACTTTCATTTGCTGGTGCGACTATAGGTAAAGGGTTAAAGACCGAACCAAAAGGAGGATTTTTAGAAAAACGTTGCTCCAGTATGGCTATGGGTGTTACACGCCAATCACCCATGAAGTAGTCAAACTTCGCCATAGTCACAGGTAAACGGAGATCTTCTATGTCTACCATACCTGGTCTTCTGTTATCAAGAGGGTTTAGTACATCAGTCACACGTATGGTGTCAGAGCGTCCCCAAACTACTACTTGACGTCCTAGTTTCATATCTAAATTATCTGTGATACTTCCCTCGATATAAGCATCATACAGTTCCACTTCACTTTGAAGTGCATCAAGTTCTTGCTTCGAGAACTTTTCGGAACCTAGTATGTCATAGATAGCATCATAATAGGCTTTTGCATTGGTTTTTACTCTCCATCCATTTTCAAACTTATGTTCATAGTCTAAAAGCAATGAGGTTTTTAACGAGGAAATGGCATTGTGTGGCTTGTCACTATAAAGTGAATAGGCTACCTGTTCTGTAAGTTTTCCTGTAAATCCAAAAGCGTTATTTTCTTCTACATTATCACTTTCTGAGCTTGTAGCTGTGTCATCAAAGCCTTCAAGCAAACTATCTTCAGATGTTGTATTCTCTACTGTTTGATCTTCTTGCACACTTACTGGTGCATCATCAAATCCACTCATGTCAATTTCTTCGGCATATGTTACAGTTGAACATAAAGCCATGACTGCAACTAAAGACAAGCCAGATAGTCTCCTTTTTAACATTTATATGCCTTTTTCAAGTCTACGTGTACTAAACATACTGTCATTTATAGGTTGATTTAGCTTTATGTTGTTAAACTGCAAAATGGTTTTATGCAGTGTAGCTTTTCCTTTTTTTGTAGTCATAGTCATTTCATCTGGCAACCATACACCATTTTGTTTATGTAGACGTTTCATGTCAAGGTACTTCTTTTTGTTACCCTTCATCACACCGATGGAACGTACTACCACATAGTTATCTTGTCTCACAAGTGCTATGGTTTTTGTGTAACCAGACTCTTTTATGATTTTTTTACTTCTAGGTGTGGCTTCTATCATCCATGCTTTTTTACCTCTTACTTCAGTCTCTTTGATTAACTTAAAGTCATAGTCTTCTAAGTCTCTATCTGTCATGTCATAGTATGAAAAGTCAGAACCCATAAAGCTTGAACTCTTATCTGAACTTGGGATGCGTTTTACCTTTTTTAGTGCAGGTAAATACAACCATTGGTCATCGTCTTTTTTTGAACTGTCATAGTCATAGGTTAAAAAGGATGTATTTTTTACATCTGCAGGAGATTTGAAAAACATGATTTGATAACTGTCTTCTCCAAAATCCTTACTATATGTTTTAAGGTTTCTAACACGTTTTTTACCATTTTTATCTATGAGTAGCATTTTCATATCTTGTTGTAATGTTTTACCGTCATCACGAGCATCTACTTTTACCATAATGGCTCTTGCTTTAGGGTCATCTGCTAGTGCTTGAGTCGCAAGGATAGAAAATCCTAATGTTAATGCGATTAATAATTTTTTTGTGTTCATGTTTATTTCCTTTATATTTGTTTTCCCATCGTCAAGCTCAGGGAACGTATTATATTACGGTGGCTGAGCCTGCCGAAGCCTTATTTTATCCAACCACGTTTTGCGGCGACTATCATCAGTGCAGGTGCTAGTAACAAGTCTGCAAGTAGTGCTAAGACTATCACTGAACCTGTAAGCAGTCCAAAGTTTTGTACTGAAATCATATTTGCCATCATATAAGCAAAGAAACCTAATGCCAACACAATCGTTGTGATTACCATTGCTTTCCCTGTGGTGTAAAATGTCTGTTCTATGGCTCTATTGGCATCTCCACTGTCTAGGTAGTATCTCCTAAAATTGTGCATAAAATGTATGGTGTCATCTACAGCAAGTCCTATCGCAATGCTCCCGATGAGTAAAGTAAACATATCTAACGGTATATTTGCCACAGACATGATGAGTAAACCCAATATAATCGGTGTAAGGTTTGGTATCATACTTAATAAGCCTATGCGTACTGAGCCTAAAATGAGCATCATCATAAACGTAATGAGTATAAACGCTATGAGATACGATGTCACAGATGAATGTACTGAGTTTGCAAAGGTGTTGATGAGTAGTGGTATCATACCCGTTGTGACAACTGTGTCATTTGGGAAGGTCTTAGCTGCTTCACTTTTTACATAGTTCAACACTTCATAAGACTTCACCGCGTCAGTCCAAGGAAGCTTTACCGTGATACGTGCCTTAGAAAACTGAGAGTCTACCACGTCTTCTAAGTCATCCGAACCTGAGTTTTCAAAAAGAAGTAACTCTTGAGAAACAAGGTTCGCATCATTTGGGATGCTATAAAACTCCTCTTTATTTTCATGTAAAGCTCTGTTGGTCTCTTTGACTATGGTTGCGAGTGATACCACTTTACCTATGTGTGTATATGAGTCTACATATTTTTCTAACTCTGCAGAAAAGACATTGAGCTTGTTGAGTCTTTCTGGGTTATTCCATCCGTTTTCTTGTTTCGTGTCTACGACTATTTCTATAGTTACAGACCCGTTCATTGCCTTGTCTATCTCTATAGTTGAGACACGATTATAGTCATCTGGTTGGAACCAAAACAAAGGGTTATGCGAAAGTTCTATCTTTGAAGCTGAAAAAAGTGCCAAGGCAACAAGAGCAAAACTTACTGCGATGATACTTTTATAGTACTTTATTGGCACAATAGCAAGTTTTTTCATAAGAGCATCTAAAACACCTGCTTGCGTTTTCTTTTTTTGTTTTAGTTTTGTGATGCTAAGTAAAGCAGGTAAAAGTGTCAAGGTTAAAAAGAGTGATACCATGACCCCAAAAGATGCAAAGGTACCAAGGTCTGCTATGGGTGCTACTTCAGAACCTGAGAATGACCCTACACCTATAGCTGTAGTGACCGATGTCATCGCAATGGCAAGTCCAGAATGTCCTAGTGTGTATTTGATGGCTTCTTTTTTATCTCCCGTAGTATTAAATCTATCAAAGAAAATAGAAAGTATGTGTACCGTCGCTCCAATGCTCACTGCAAGGAGCAAAGAAGGTACTATCTGTGTCGGTAACTTAAAGGCTGTCCCAGCCCAAGCCATCGTTCCTACTGTTGCCAGTAAAGAGAGTATGATGACAAGGAGTGGATAAAACACTGCCGAAGCACGTCTAAACATGATAAACAAAAAGACGATGATGATTAAAAAAGTAATACGCATAAACTTCTGCATATCTGCTTGCATCTGGGCTTTAAGTGCATTATTGACTGCGGGACTTCCTGCCACGTAGATTTTTAAATCATCTGCTTCATATTTTTTGACAATCGTATGAATGGCTTCAAGTAACTCATGATTTTCTGCATCAGTCAAAAAGGCTCTGGCTTGGGCAGGCTCAACCAACTGACTATCAGTTGATGAATCTGTCGAATCATCACCAAATCCTTCTGCAAACTCATCGTCCACTGAGCCTGTCGAAGTGTCTCCCTCATGAGAGTAAGCATCTGTTTCTATGACAATTGTAGTCATCTTTCCATCAGCAGATATGAGCAAGTCTTTATAAAAGTGTGATGCCATAGCTTGTTTTTTTATGCGAGCTACATCTTCTTGCGTTGTAGGAAAAGGTTCTAGTAAATCATCGGTGATGAGTTTGTCCCCATCACCTCTTGTGTTACGTACATTATAAAGTGAAGTCACATCATCTAGATACGGTACTTTTTCTTCTATCTCTTCGTGTATCTCTTTGAGTGTAGTTAAAAACTTTAAGCTAAAGATATCATCACTCTTTAGAGCTAAAACGACACGTTCATCACGTCCGAACTGTGCTCTAAATTTGTTGTACTCTATAAGTACTGGGTCTTCAGGGTGCATGAAGCCTTCTGTTGAAGTGTCCATCTTTATCTGAGGTACATGATAGAGTGGTGCAGCTAGCAATGCTAAAACTACGAAGATAACCTTCAGTGGGTTATCGTGTACGAAAGCTCCAAACTTTCCCATAAGTGTTTCTAATTTATTGTGCATTTGTGTCCTTTTTTCTTGAGAGTATCATTTTATCTTATTTACATGTACTATTTATGAATTTGCCAGTTTTTTAACGGACTCAAAAATGCTCTCTACCTTTTTACCTGACGTATCTACGCCACCAAAAAGATGAAAACCATTGTAGTCCATACCACAGAACTTTATGATACTTTTTTTCCATATGTTTACATTGGCTCTATTGATACCATTAAGTACATACAAAAACTTAGGAGCTCCGCAAGTAGTGATGACTCTCACACTTCTACCTTGTAGTAACCCTACAGGTCTACCATTGTCCCCATACGTAAATGCAAAGCCAGAAGCTAGTACTTGGTCTAGCCAATTTTTCAAAATACCAGGCATAGAACCCCACCAAAAAGGATAAATGATGACTATCTCTTCTGCCCACTTTATCTGCTCTTGGTAGTAAAGTACTTCATCTAATTTACCTACATCATTTGCATTTTCAAAAGCAAGGTAAGGCAGTTGTTTGTCTTTATATAGGTCTACAAGTTTAACTGTATCTCCCTTAGTTTCTTTTTCATTTTTATATATGTCTGCCATACCTTGCGTAAGGTTTCTTGCACTTGGATGTGCTGTTATTATGAGTATGTTTTTCATCAATTTTCCTTTTTATAATGTGTATTTTTATCTGCCATGTGCAACAAAGCAGGCAAATAAAGTAAGTCGATAACCAATGCAAGTACCAACGCTATGGCTGTAACTACACCGAAATTTTGGTTGGGTGTAAAAGTTGAAAATGCAAAAATTGAAAAAGACAAAGAAAGCACAATGGTCGTAAAAAGTATCGCCCTACCTGCATAGTGCAAGACTTCATCAAAGGTATCAGACATACTAAGCCCTCGTTTTCGTGCATCAAAGTATTTGACCAAAAAGTGTATGGTGTCATCCACTGCCACCCCTATGATGATGGCTCCTGCTATGGCTACACCCATGTCTATAGTAAGTCCAAGCCAGCCCATCACACCAATGACCAAGATTACCGGTAATAGGTTTGGTAATAGGAGTATCCAAAGAATCTTGAGCCTCTTAAAGATAAGTAGCATCATGATGGAGACTATGAGTATGGTTAAAGACAGCGAATAAATGAGCGTAGCTGTCACATCTTTAGCCATGTAGGCATACATAGCAGTTTGCCCAGTGAGCGTCATGGCATAAGGTGTTTTAGCCCACCATGCTTTTGCGAAGTTTATCATCTTCATGTCTTTTGTGTTGTCAACGATGTTTGTGAGGACGGTGATGCGTAATTTACGTTGGTCAAAGTCCATTTGGTCGGTGATTTCCATGCCTTGGGGTAAACCCATAGAGTAAAGCAGTAGGTACTGTGCCACAAGTTCCCTAGACTCTGGTATGACCTCTTTTTGGTTCATGATTTTGTTGTATCTTTTTATGGTATCAAGTAGTGAACTTACATGACGTACATCTTTAGGAAACATGAGCTTATAGTCTTCATAAAACTTTTCTACCGTGCGTAAAAATGCAGGGTCTTTGATGCCGTCTGTTTTACCGCTGTTGGCTATGAGTATGTAGGACATAGAGCCAGTAAGGTTGTCCATAGTAAACTCTGCAGATTTTCGTATTTCTACTTCTTTGTCAAAGTACTTAATAGTATTTGAGTCTACTTTTACAAAGAGTAATCCTAGTCCAAGTATTGCCACTATGAGTGTGCCTACTATGACAATTTTCTTATCGTTCTTTACTATAAAGTTACCATAACCGTATGACCTAAACACTTTTTTCTCAGTATTTGCATCTTTTATGGGTTTTTTGAGCAGCAGTAACACCGCAGGCATCCAAAGTATGGAGATAACAAATGCCAACACTGCTCCCGAAGCTGTGGCAATTCCCAGCGTAGCCACAGGAACGATGTCTGAGATGGCTAAGGTAGAAAAACCTACAGTAGTCGTCGCGGTAGTAAGTAAAATAGGTAAAAAGTTCTTTTTTAGTGAATGAGCCACTGCTTCTTTGTTTTCTAAACCCTCTTTTTTATTCATAAGCCAAAGTGAGTAGATATGTACCGCGTCAGCGATACCAATGGCCACGATGAACACAGGGATGTTCGCTGTAAAGTTGTTAAGTTTGTAGCCTAAAAGTGTTTGTACGGCTAACACAGAAAGAAAAGTAAAGAGTACCACAGCTAAAGGCACCAACGCACCAGAGACACGACGGAAAAGCATAAAAAGCAGTATCATAGACGCCAAAAATACCAATGGCGTAAACACCATGGCATCATGCCCTGCTATGTCTACAAAGGCTTGTGTCATCGGTGGACCACCGTTTAGCCAAAACTTATAGCCTGTCTTTGCTTCTTCGGGGTCTATGATTTTCTTCAAGTAGCCCATCATCTCAGCTGAGATGTCTCCATCTTCATTGGCATTGGCTTCAAGACGGGCAAATATCATGGTGGTGGTAGCATCTTTAGAGATAAATCTATCTACGATGATGCTATCATGGGTTGCTATTTTTTTACGCTCTTCCAGGTATTTTGCTAAATAAGCAGGTGTAGCTTCTTCCAAGTCTTCTACTATGAAATCATCTACAAGTACATCATCTGGCTTATCTGCTTCGCTATGTACATGTTGATAGTTAGTGATACTGTCTACTCTGTCTATGTGAGGCACATCCCATAGGGCTTCAGTGATACGTTGTATGCTCCCTAGTGCCTTTTTATTGAAGATGCCATCTTCATCTTTAAAGACAATAACTATGCCATCATCATTTGAAAACTCATTTCTAAAGTTGTCATAGTCTATGAGTGTTTGAGAGTCTTTTTCAAACCATATACGGTACGAACCGTCTATCTCTAGGTGCTTTAGGCTTGATGCTAGTAGCAGTACTATGAGTGGTACTATGATGACTATTGCCCATCTAAATTTGTATAGAAAGTCTATATATTTTTTCATGAACTATGTTCCCCACTTAAATGAAGCCCTACCACACCGATGATAATAAGCCCAATACTGGCTATTTTCACTACAGACACAGACTCTTTAAAATACCAAATACCTATGAGTGTAATCAAGGCTGTACCCACACCAGACCAAATGGCATATGCC
>Ga0256840_1000617_pt1 | contig 35822 bp, 34 predicted proteins | sample 355202metaG_FD_185969 | JGI IMG/M metagenome (GOLD analysis project Ga0256840, IMG submission 185969) | Hydrothermal vent microbial communities from Mid Atlantic Ridge, Atlantic Ocean - 355-202 | ecosystem: Environmental > Aquatic > Marine > Hydrothermal vents | place: Atlantic Ocean: Mid...
TAAGCATTCATTAACTGAACCCAATTCAAATCGGTTACATCACTTGCTCCAAATTTTTCAGGCTCACCTTCATCTTCTTCTGGCATTGCATACGGATCTGCATCTGGATCAAGCATTAATTTTACTTCTTTAGTAACCGTTGCATTATTTTTAAATTTTCCTTTTTGCTCTAAATTAGCATAAAATGTATTTGGAAAAGCTAATAAAATATGTAAATGTTTAGAAATATATAAATAATTTAGGAAGACAAAAATTCCGATAATATGAATCCACCAAGCAGAACGCTCCATTAATATTAAGGTACTTTCAGAAAAATGAGATAATAATGGTGCAATAAACTGACTTACAGGAAATGCTCCTGCTTTAATATAATGATGAGAATCTAAGGATTGTAAATTCAAATCTGCTGCATTCATAAATAGGAATAAACTCATTAAAACCATTTCAAAATACAATATATATAGCGCATCATTTTTGGGCCATCCTTTCATTTCTTTACTCCAGAAACGAGGAATGCGAACAATCATTCTTCGTATCCAAAAAACAATTACAGATACTAAGACTAAAAAGGCTAAAATTTCAAAAGAACCTATTAAAACATCATATAATTTTCCTAATGGAGCAAATACACGATGTGTTCCAAACAAACCATCAATAATAATTTCTAAAACTTCAAGATTAATAATGATAAATCCAACATATACTATAACGTGTAAAAATCCTGCAACTGGACGTTTAACCATTTTGGACTGTCCTAAGGCAATCATTGCCATATTCTTCCAACGTGCTGATTTATTATCATTCCTATTAATATCTTTACCTAATTTGATATTTCGAATAATTTTTTTAATATTTTTAACGAAAAAACCAACTCCAATAAAAAGGAGAATTCCGAATAATATGTTTGGTAGATAGTGCATTGTTTATCTTTTAAATGTTTTCAATTTAATGTGTGGTATCTTTAACATAACCTTTGTCTTTTTTTCCGAATACAGAAAGATGCACAAAGCGTTTTGGATGTAATTTTACTTCTCTTAATAATTCTTCTAATTCTTTAGAAGCATTTTCTAAATTATTGTACAAACCTTCATCTTTTAACAACTTTCCAATAGAGCCTTTGCCATTATTCATATTTGTCATAAGCACATCAAATTTTGCTAAGGCTGTGTTTAATTTAGACATGGTTTGGTTTAGGTTTCCTGCTAAATCAGCTTTTTGAAAATCATTTGCCAATTTTTTAACGCTTAACATTGCTCCATCTGCATTGGTTAAAAGCGAGTCTATTTTTGGCTGACTGTTACCTAATAATTTTTCTAAAGAAACCGATGCTCCTTTAAAATGTTTTAAAGTTACATTAAGATTTGCGATAGCTTGTTTTAAATCTTGTTGCGTTTTATCATCTAAAATAGTATTGAAGTTTACCAACAATTTATCAGCATTAGCTAAAGTTGCATTCAATTTTGTTTCTAATGGAGCTAATTTATCGGTTAATGAATTGAGCATTCCTGCATCTGAAGATCCTTTTAAATAATCACCAGATTTTGCTTGTTCTCCTTCGTAACTTGGAATAATAGACAGCTCTGCTCCTCCCATTAAAGCAGGAGTTATTTTGGTAGTACTCTTTTTTGAAAACGAAAAATCTTCGTTTACACTAAAAGTAACAATTAAATTCCCTTTCTTTTTTGGGTTGAATTGTATGTTTTTTACATTTCCAACTTGAAACCCATTTATGGTTACAATACTTGCCGTTGTTAGTCCTTGAATATTAGCATACTCAGAATAATAGACCGTATCTGTAGTGAAAACATTTTGCTTTTTTAAGTAATTATAACCCCAAAACGAAAGTGCTAAGGCAATAATTGCAATAATTCCTGATTTTAATTCTTTTGATATCTTCAATGTTATATTCTTTTATTCATAAGTGAACAAATGTATTCATTTTTTTAAAAATCAACTATAAAAATGTGCTAAAATTATGTTAGAGATATTCACATTATAAAAAATAGATTAAATTTTGATAGAAGTTCGTTTTTTTTACCACAATAAAAACATAGATAACATAGTAATGCGTGAAAATTCGTGTTAATCTGTGAAAATCTGTGGCTAAAACCATTACAATCTACGGGGAAATAAACCACAATAGATACATAGAAAACATAGTAATCTGTGAAAATTTAACCTTTAATAAATTCGTGTTAATCTGTGAAAATCTGTGGTTAAATCTGCAGGAAACAAAAAAAACAACTAATACCCAAAAACTTCTTTTAACTTTTGTTCAATAGTATAACTTGATTTTTTAGCAAAAATAATTCCTCCATTTTGATCTAACAATACAGTATGAGGTATGCTTGTTACACCAAACATATTTGCTAATCGTTTATTATCATCAATTACTTGATGCCATGGTAAACCATCTAAACTAACAGCATTTTTCCATTTATCAATATCTGCATACTTATCTTCGGAAACGCCTATAACATCAAAGCCTTTAGCGTGATATTTATTGTACAATCTAATGATTTTTGGACTTTCTGCTCTACAAGGAGCACACCAGCTTGCCCAAAAATCAACCAAAACTATTTTATTGTTTTTTAAAACGGATTTTAACGAAATATCATTACCGTTAATAGATTCTGCATAAAAATTAGGTGCTTTTTTACGATAAGGTGTAATCACAGCAGTAGTTTTCTTTTCTACAACTTTTATTTCAACCTCATCCGATACTTCTGGATCTAAACTCACTTCAGCAACAGCAACCGTATTTTCAACAAGTTTTTCATTATCTTTAATAAACTGACTAATTTCTTTTCCTATATTGGTTTTTTGAATTTTTGGACTTAAAAATTGTAATGCTTTTTTATTTTGATCAATACGCCATTTTGTTTTACCAAGCATTTGCTTTAACACAATAGCTGCCAAAATAGAATTGGAATTCTTTTTAATATAATTGGTCTTAAAAACAAATTTATTCGTTGCTTTGGCTAAACCTTTTAAATAAATAGAATATGTTTCTTGAATAGTCGCTCCTTTTACTGTAGAATTATCAATATTATTGATATCAACATCAATAAAAGTTTCAAAATTATTTGCAATAAAAGGTATTTTTTTATCCGAATTATTAAAACCTATGAAGTATAATTTCTCTTCTTTTATAATTTCAGAAAAATTAAAATTTTCATCTTTTGTTTGCGTTGTTTTTAGTGTTTTAAAGCTTTTATCTGTCAATTGCTCTTGAAGAAGAATAACTGAATGATCTGGTAAATCTACAGTTCCTTTAACAAATAAACCGTTGTGTATTTCTGGAATTTTTTCAGTATTTATTGTGGTTACTTTTTCTTTTTTACAAGAAACAATAAGTAAAAAAATACTTAATAGTAAAAAATTAAATTTCATGCGCTTGTTTTTTAATTCAGAATTTGATACATTTAAAACTAATCATTCTTCTTTAATATCATATTTACTGTTTGAATGTTTCTTATCGAATTATTATGCAGCAAATTTAACATTTTTTTTTAATTACATTTTTTACTAAATCTATTTTTCTAAAATAAATACTGTAAATTGCGCCCAATTATAGTAAAAATTAAAAAAATGAAACTTACAAAAATATTATTCGCTTTAATTAGCACTGTTGTTCTTTTTTCTTGTAATAAAGACACCTTGCCAGAACCTTTTGATCATGCTGGTCAAGCAATTAAAGACGAAGCTACTTTAAAAACCTTTTTACAAACTCACTATTACACACCTCCAACTTCTACGGAACATTTTGGAATAGTTGATACGATTACTAATGGAGAAACTCCCTTACTCAACCAAGTAATGACTGAAAACGTATCTTATGGTAATGTAGATTACAAACTTTATTATTTAAAAGCCTTACCTGAAGGCGTGAATGAAAGTCCATCTAAAGTAGATTCTACCTTAGTAAATTATAAAGGATTGCTTTTAACCAAAGTAAATAACAATATGGAGGAAAGAACCATATTTGATAGTAACAACCATTTTACTTTTTGGGCAGTCCTTAGCGGAAAAGTCATTCCAGGATGGACTTATGGGATACCAAATTATAAATCTGGAGCAAATACTTCTCAACCAGATATGCCTTTAACTTTTGAAAATACTGGTAAAGGAATTCTTTTTATGCCTTCTGGATTGGCTTATAAAAATTTAGGATCTGGTAAAATTCCAGCAAATGCTCCTATAATGTTTCATATAGAAGTGGCATCAGTTAAACGAACAGATAAAGAACCTGATGGAATTTGGTCTATTTACGAAGATTTGAATAATGACAATGATTTCACCAATGACGATACAGATAACGACAATAAACCTAATTATGTTGATCCAGATGATGATGGTGATGGAATTTTAACCAAATACGAAAATGCTGATCCAAATTACGATTACAACCCAAATGATGCACTTGATACTGATGGTGATAATACACCAGACTATTTAGATGATGATGATGATGGCGATGGTATAGATACCAAATACGAAAATGCTGATCCAAATAGAGATGGAAACCCAGACGACGCACAAGATACTGATGGTGATAATATTCCTGATTATTTAGACGGAAACTAAAAGAACAAAATACTTTTTAGCAAAAACAATAAACCCTTCTAATTTATGTTAGAAGGGTTTGTTATATAAATTTCTTTATTCGCAAACTTTTTAACTACTCCGTTATCTAATTCAATTTGAAGTAATCCGTTTGCTGAAACACCTGTTATTTTTCCATAAACATCAACTCCTTTGTTTGTTTTAAACCAAGAATAAATTCCTTTTTTAAAAAGATGTTTTTCATAAGCTACTTTTAAATTTTTAAAAGACGAACTTTCTAAGAGTGCTACTTGCTGTTTAATAGAAAATATCAATGCTTCTAAAAGTAAATCACTATTCAATTCTTTTTTTAATAATAACGCTAAAGACACAGCATTTGGCAAATTTTTAAAATTAAGCTGATTCACATTTAGTCCAATTCCAACAACACTTTGACTAATTTGTCGGTATTTTACCGTGTTTTCTATTAAAATACCACAAATTTTTTGGTCATCTGCCATTATGTCGTTTGGCCATTTAATATAAATTGAAGCCAAATATCTTTTTAACACATTATAAATAGCTAAAGAAATTGCAAAATTTAAGTATGCTTGATGTTCAATTTTCAAAAACGAACACCTAACTAACACACTAAACAACAGATTTTTACCTTTATCTGAAATCCATTTATTTGAAGCCTGACCTTTTCCATTTGTTTGAAATTGAGTGCTTACAACGGTAAAATTTTCCAGTTGTTTTTGTTTTGTTAGCTCTTTTAAATAATCATTGGTAGAGCTAATGGCATCAAGTTTGTAAATATTCATATAGAAACTATCTTTTTTATAAAAATATAAAGGATAAAATTAATACATTTGCAGTTAATATAATAATTTGAATGACAAAAAAAATAGCGAGTAACGATCAATTAATTACAGAGATAATTAAAGGAATTGAAGAAGTAAAAGGAGAACACATTACACTCCTAGATTTGAGAGATTTAGAGAACACTGTTTGCGATTATTTTATTATTTGCGACGGAACATCAAACACACAAGTTAGTGCCATTTCTGGTTCAATACAAAAATTAGTGGGTAAAAACTTACAAGAAAAACCTTGGCATGTAGAAGGCGAAGGAAATTCTGAATGGGTTTTAGTAGATTATGTACATGTAGTTGTTCATATTTTTCAAAAACAAATTAGAGATTTTTATGCACTAGAAGAACTTTGGGGTGATGCAAAAATTACTCAAATTAAAAGTACGTATTAAAAATTGTAAAGCTTAAAACAAACCAATGAGTAAAGATAAAAAAGATTATAAAAAATCACCATTCAATCAAGGTAATAAAAAGCCTAAAGAAATAAAATTTAATTTTACATGGATAGTCTATGCCATTATTTTTTCTATTTTACTTTCTTTTTTGTTTTTTGGAAATGATAATCCAAATGAAAAAGTAAGTTATACCGAATTTAAAAAGATGTTGCCTCAAAATGACATCAAAGAAATTAATATGGTGATTAACAATCACTACGCAGAAGTTTTTCTTAAAGATGAAGCCTTATCTAAAAAGGAATATAAAAAATACATTCCTAAACAAAGCTTTTTATCGCAACTTAAAAAACCTGCAAATTTTAAAGTTGTTTTTGGAGATTTACAGAATTTTGAAAAATATTTAGACGAAAGTAAAAAACAATACAATTTAGATTTTATTCATAAAAACGATATTTACAAAGATACTTTGGGTGATATGTTGGTGAGCTTCTTGCCATTTTTACTCCTTATTGGTGTTTGGATATTTTTTATGCGTAGAATGTCTGGAGGTGCTGGTGGAGGTGCTGGTGGTCCAGGACAGATTTTTTCGATTGGAAAATCTAAAGCAAAATTATTTGACAAAGATAAAGACACACACACTTCATTTAAAGATGTAGCTGGTTTAGAAGGTGCAAAAGAAGAAGTACAAGAAATTGTAGATTTCTTAAAAAACCCAGAAAAATATACCAAACTTGGTGGTAAAATACCAAAAGGAGCATTGCTTGTTGGTCCTCCAGGAACAGGTAAAACATTACTTGCAAAAGCAGTAGCTGGTGAAGCTAAAGTACCTTTCTTTTCATTATCTGGTTCTGATTTTGTGGAAATGTTTGTAGGAGTTGGTGCTTCACGTGTACGTGATTTATTTAAACAAGCTCAACAAAAATCACCTAGTATTATTTTTATCGATGAGATTGACGCCATTGGTAGAGCAAGAGGAAAAAACAATATGACTGGTGGAAATGATGAACGTGAAAACACTTTAAATCAGCTTTTAACAGAAATGGATGGTTTTGGCACAGACACCAATGTTATTGTTATTGCTGCAACCAATAGAGCTGATGTATTAGACAAAGCTTTAATGCGTGCAGGACGATTTGACCGTCAGATTTTTGTTGATTTACCAGATTTAAACGAAAGAAAAGAAATTTTCGAGGTTCATATTAAGCCTTTAAAACTAGACAAAGATGTAGATTTAGAATTCTTATCAAAACAAACTCCTGGATTTTCTGGTGCAGATATTGCCAATCTTTGTAATGAAGCGGCGCTAATTGCTGCTAGAAATAATAAAAAAGCAGTACATCATCAAGACTTTTTAGACGCAACTGATAGAATTGTTGGTGGTTTAGAAAAGAAAAACAAACTGATTACTGTTAAAGAAAAAACAACGGTTGCTTATCACGAAAGTGGACACGCAACAGTAAGCTGGATGCTTGAACATGCTTCACCTTTAGTAAAAGTAACTATTGTACCTCGTGGTCAGTCTTTAGGTGCTGCTTGGTATTTACCAGAAGAGCGTATGTTGGTTTCAAAACAACAAATGCTAGATGAAATGTGTGCTACTCTTGGTGGTAGAGCTGCTGAAAAAGTAATCTTTAATCAGATAACAACAGGAGCGTTAAATGACTTAGAAAAAGTAATGAAACAAGCCAAAGCTATGGTTACTATTTACGGTTTAAGTGATAAAATTGGTAATATTAGTTATTACGATCCACAAGGACAAGGTTTCACTAAACCATACAGTGAAAAAACCGCACAAACTATTGATGAAGAAATTTCTAAAATAGTTGAAGAGCAATACCAAAGAGCCATCAAAGTTATTAGTGACAACAAAGATAAACTTACTGAATTGGCTGAACGCTTATTAGAAAAAGAAGTGATATTTGGAGATGATTTAACTCGTATCTTTGGAGAAAGACCTTTTGTAAAATCTCCAATGGCAGTGAGCAATTCAAAGAAAAAAGAAATAGCAGCTAAAAAAACTTCAAAAAAATCTAAAAGCACTCAAGAAGAAGAATAATATATATGTTCACTAAGCCTTAAAACTTAGTGAACATTTTTTTGTACTTTTGCTTTGAATATTATTACTATGAGTTTCTTTAAAAATTTATTTTCGTCAAAAAAAAAGGAAGTAGAAAAAATGGATATTGAAGAACCCATTTTAAACTTACCTTTAGATGAAAATTTTGTCCATTATTTTAATAAAAACGAAGGTAAATTTTTATACTGTACACATCAAGAGGAAGTAAACCAAAATTTATTACATATTTTAGAAGAAAATTCTTGGGATAAAGTACTTTGTTTTGATAATGATTTACAGAAAATGTTACTCATTGCTGGTGGAAATAGTACAACAACTCAAACAAGTTTAACGCCTTTTTTTACTACTTGTGAACATTTAATTGCAAAAGATGGAAGTATTTTATTTTCATCTAATCAACTTAAAGAAATTAAATTAAAAGATTTGCCTGTACATTTTATTGTATTTGCTAAAACAAGTCAGATTGTTAGTAATAACGATGATGCGTTAATGAATATTAAAAATGTGTATAAAGGTAAAATTCCTTCAAATATAAGTCCAATAAAAAACTACAATCCAAATAAAAAGTCAGAAGATTTTATGGATTATGGTAATAATAACGCAAAAAACCTATATTTGCTACTTTTAGAAGATTTATAATTAATGAATAACTTTAGTAAACGACTTGTTTTTGGAATTTTATACGTAATACTTATTGTACTTGCTACAACAACCAATCATTTTATTTTTTACGGATTATTCTTCGCATTTATGCTGTTTTCGGTTTATGAATTTTTAAAAATGATTAAGTTAAATAGTTATCTTCCTTATTTTATTTCGGTTACTCTATTTTTCTCGATAATTTTAAAGCACGAAAACTTCTTTCTTTTGGGTAATATTTTATCTGCTTTAGGCTTACTTCTTGTTTTTTCTTCTTTTATAATTGTTTTATTCAACAAAAATAAAAATGCTATTGAATATTTAGGTAAAATTACTCTTACACTATTATATACAGTGCTTCCATTTTTACTGTTAATAAAATTACCTTTTCTCGGCAACGGATTTAATCCACAACTAATTTTAGGAATATTTATATTAACATGGAGTAGTGATACTTTTGCCTATTTAGTAGGAAGGCAATTTGGGAAACATAAATTATTTGAACGCATTTCACCAAAAAAAACCATTGAAGGTTTTGCTGGAGGAGTTTTTTTTACCTTAATTAGTGCCTATATCATCTCCATCTACTTTACTTCTACTCCACTTTTAGAATGGTTAATTATAGCTGTTATCATTAGTGTTTTTGGGGTTTTAGGTGATTTAATAGAATCTATGTTTAAACGGCAAGCCCAAATAAAAGACAGCAGTCAGCTTATTCCTGGACATGGTGGTTTTTTAGATAGACTGGATAGTATTATATTTGCTACACCATTTATTTATGGTTTTATATTTTTAACAGAACAATTTAATCTTTAATTACATGTTTCACAAAGAAGGACACACCATCATATTAAGCTCTTTAGCGATAAGTGCTATCAGTATTTTTTTAATTGATAAATACATTTATTTCCCTTGGTCAAATAAAATGATGATAATTACCGTTTTGATATTGTTAGGAATTGTTTTACAATTTTTTAGAAATCCTAAAAGGCATACTGTTTTAAATGAAAATCAGATTATTGCTCCAGTTGATGGCAAAGTGGTTGTGATTGAAGAAGTTGTTGAAAATGAGTATTTTAATGATAAACGAAGACAAATATCCATTTTTATGTCGCCTTTAAATGTGCATGTAACAAGATATCCTATAAGTGGAAAAGTGAAATTTAGCAAGTATCATCCAGGTAAATATTTAGTTGCTTGGCATCCTAAAGCATCAACAGATAATGAACGTACAACTATTGTAGTTGAAAATAATTCGGTTGGAGAAATATTATATCGTCAAATTGCTGGAGCTTTAGCAAGACGTATCGTAAATTATGCAAAAGTAGCTAATCAAGTAACACAAGGTGAAGATGCTGGTTTTATAAAATTTGGTTCAAGAGTGGATGTTTTTGTCCCTTTAGATATGAAAATAAATGTGACACTTGACCAAGTTGCAAGAGGTGGTGAAACCGTAATTGCAGAAAAAGTTTAAATACAAAATGACTGATTTAGATAAACGATTTGAAAAAGCTTTTATTATTGCTTCGGCAATGACTGACCCTCTACCTCCAGATGTGATGTTGCATTTTTATGCGTTTTATAAAATAGCAACTAATAACGGCAATTTGTACAATCCGTCTGGTCATAGTGCACTTAGAAATGGGTTTAAATTAAATGCCTTATTTCAGTTTAATTATCTTTCAAGAGATGAAGCCAAAGAGAAATACATTGAACTTGTAGAAAAATATACTAATCAAAAAATCAAATAATTATGAACACAAAAATTTTAAGTTTATTGCTCGTATTAAGTGTAGGACTATCCTTTAGTTCTTGCAGAAAAGAAGTGAAAAAAGCAGCAGCTATTCAATATACTATTGAACCAAAAACTACTACAATTAATTGGACAGCTTATAAAACAACAGATAAAGTTCCTGTAAAAGGTGTATTTAATACCGTAAATATCATTAAAACAACAACAACCACCAATCCGTTTGAAGCTGTTAATCAAATTGAATTTAGTATTCCTGTGAATAGTATTAATTCTAAAAATGAAGGACGTGATGCTAAACTTATTAATTCCTTTTTTGGTTCAATGACCGATACCAAAAATATTAAAGGAAAGATTGATTTAGGTGAAAACGGTAAAGGAAATGTAGCTATTACTATGAACGGAATTACAGCTAACTTACCTATTACATATACCATAAGCGGACAATTAGTTGAGATGGATGCTACTATGAATTTAGATAACTGGAAAGCAAAATTAGCTATTGATGCGCTTAACAAAGTATGCAATGAGAAGCATAAAGGTAAAGATGGCATTTCAAAAACTTGGAGCGACGTAAATATTCATATTGTTTCTTATTTAAAGGCGCAGTAGTTTTTTTTTAAACACATAGACACATAAGAAAAAGTAATTTGTGGGTTTTAAACACATAGGCACATAAGAAAACATAGTAATTTGTAAAAAGTTACTATGTTTTTATCATTTAGAGATTAAGCTTAAAACTAATCTGTGTTAATCTGTGAAAATCAGCAGCTAAAATCTGCGCCAATCTGTGTAATTCGTGGTTTTTAAATACACAGAAAACATAGTAATCTGTGAAAATTTTTACCATTCAACAATTCGTGTTCATCTGTGTAATTCGTGGCTAAATTTACAACTTACTTTTCCTCATTAAAAAACACTTTGTAAAAGAACATTTTTTTGTCTTCATCGTATCCACGTTCTAAATAATAAGAGGCAGCATCAGGAGAATCAACATCAATTTTAATACTCATTTGAGTATCGAGTTTTATTTCTGTTTTAAAATTTTTCTTTTCTTTTTTGAGGACTTTATCAGCTACATGAAAACTATTTCGTAATAAAACATCAGCTTCTTGCTCGTATTGTTTTTTATAATCATCAAACAATTCCACGTGTTTTTCTTCTTCAAAAATAGTAGTTTTAAAATCTTCTATATCAACCACTTCATTTTCTTTAAAAAAATCTACAGTATTGGCTAAAAATTCGCTTTGCTGTTTTTTACCAAAATTTTCTTTAATAACTTCTTCTCCAAAAGAAGCACAAAACTCCATATAATTTTTAGTATGATTATTACTATCGTCTGCTGGTTTTACTTGCAAGAAATTTTTAATCCAATATTGTGCATCATAACTGTTATTATCTACACTCAATACATATTTTCCTTCGGCATCAGTAGTATTTAAAATCAAACATCCTTTGTCTAATTTTTTAGTACTAATACCTTCTAATAGCATCAATTCAATAATATCTCCATCAACGTAAGTTTGAAAAAAATCTGATTTATTTTCAATTTTAAATATACCTATTGCATCAGTTAAAATATCATTAATTTCAATCTCAGCAAATTTCACAATCATCACATCTCCTGTTTTAATATTTGCAGATGTTGATTGCTCAAACAAGTGTTTTACGATATTTTTTGAAATTTCAACAAAATCTCCTTCATTTTTAAAAAGCGACTCGCTATAAGCATTCATTTCATTCAAATTAACATCTGCATGATGATGAAAACGATAACTCTCTGTTAAATTAGTAAAAGGTTTCAATAAGAAATTAAATACCATTTGATAACTTCCTTCATCAAACAACATGGTTTTTTCTGAAAAAAGATTGCGTGTGCTATTGTATTTATTTCCAACTTTATGGATAATAAATTCGGTTATTTGAGCTCTGTTTTTTTTTATCATTGTATTTTTTGAATAAAAAAAGTGCAGTCATTCAACTACACTTAATCTTAATATATTTTCTATTTTTTAAAATCTAAATCCTAAATTTAAACCTATTCTAGGAACAAAATTTGGTGCACCAGGAGAATCAAATAAATTCCTACCAGCACCTACATAAGCTTCTGCTACAAAACCTCTTGGACTGATATAACTTTTTCCAACAGCAAAACCAAAAGCACCATCTGTATATTTTACAAATTCATTAGCATCGTTAAATCCTTCGCCAGAATTAACTGCAAAAAAAGCTTCTGCAAATACATTTTCTACTGGTCCTAGCGGAAAGTACTGACGATAAAAAGGAATAAAAGAAAACTTTTCATTATACCCAAAAAGATTGTCTTTTTTTGATAAAGGTATAAAAATAGAAACTCCTGCTCCAGATTCTTCGTTTAAAATATACATATAAGTTACATCTAATGATTTAAAAACTGTTAAATCAAATACATCTAATTTAACCTCGTGTTGTTGAGCATTCATATTAATTCCTAAAAAGGCAATTAATACTAGTAATACCATTTTTTTCATAATTCTGATTTTTAAAATGAATTACAAAATAACAAAAAATATCTTAATCTTTCTGTTTTTTTTTGTTTTATCTTTGCTCCTTTAAAGAACATTTTTTCTTTAGCCTATTATTATACTATTCTTATGAAAGATTCACATATACTACCTCAAAAAAAACCAGCATGGTTGCGTGTAAAATTACCTATCGGAAAAACTTATACCAACCTTAGAAAAGTAGTTGATAAATATAAATTGAACACCATTTGTACCAGTGGAAGTTGCCCTAATATGGGAGAATGCTGGACAGAAGGAACAGCTACTTTTATGATTTTAGGAAACACCTGTACACGTTCTTGTGGTTTTTGTGGTGTTGCAACAGGAAGACCAAATCCAGTTGATTGGGAAGAACCTGATAAAGTTGCACAATCAATTAAAATTATGAAGATAAAACATGCCGTAATTACATCGGTTGATAGAGATGATTTAAAAGATGGTGGTTCTATTATTTGGGCAGAAACTGTACAATCTATAAGACGATTAAACCCACAAACTACTTTAGAGACATTAATACCTGATTTTCAAGGAAATCATACTAATTTAGACCGAATTATTGCAGTTAAACCAGAAATTGTATCTCATAATTTAGAAACGGTAAGAAGACTGACAAGAAAAGTGCGAATTCAAGCAAAATATGACCGAAGTCTAGCAGTGCTTTTATACTTAAAAGAAAGCGGTTTACCAAGAACAAAATCAGGTATTATGCTTGGTTTAGGAGAAACGGAAGAAGAAGTCATAGAAACATTACACGATTTAAAAGCTGCAAAAGTAGATGTAGTAACTATTGGACAATATTTACAACCTAGTAAAAAACATTTAGCAGTACAAGAATACATTACTCCAGAACAGTTTAAAAAATACGAAAAAATTGGTTTGGATTTAGGTTTTAGGCATGTAGAAAGTGGCGCACTTGTGCGTTCTTCTTACAAAGCTCAAAAACACCTTAAATAATGTTAAAAACTTCTGATAAAAATATGCTAAACACATACTAAAAAATCAAAGACTAACATATCTTTACAAAAACAATAATTAAACAAAATAAACATGAAATTTTTTATAGATACCGCAAATTTAGAACAAATTAAAGAAGCTGAATCTTTAGGGATTTTAGATGGTGTTACTACAAACCCATCTTTAATGGCTAAAGAAGGAATTACTGGCGAAGACAATATTTTAAACCACTACAAAGCCATTTGTAAAGTAGTTGAAGGCGATGTTTCTGCCGAAGTGATTGCAACAGATTACGATGGAATGATTAAACAAGGTGAAGAATTGGCTGCTTTAAATCCGCAAATTGTTGTAAAACTACCAATGATTAAAGACGGAATTAAAGCGTGTAAATATTTTTCTGATAAAGGAATTAAAACCAATATGACTTTGGTGTTTTCGGTTGGTCAAGCCTTAATGGCTGCCAAAGCTGGAGCAACTTATGTATCTCCTTTTATTGGCAGACTAGACGATGTCTCTACCGATGGTTTAAACCTCATCGCAGAAATTAGACAAGTGTATAATAATTATGATTTTGACACACAAATTTTAGCAGCATCTGTAAGACATACTATGCATATTATTGATTGTGCTAAGCTTGGCGCTGATGTAATGACAGGACCTTTAAAAGCTATTGAAGGTTTGTTAAATCACCCTTTAACAGATATTGGTTTGGCTAAATTTTTAGCTGATTTTAAGAAAGGAAATTGATTTTTTGATGAATATTGAAAAACATAAAAAGGAGGATTATCCGTATATTTTTAGATGGTCTCTTTTTTATGTTTTTTATTTATTTTCGATTTATATTTCCTCAATTATTTTGGTTTTTTATTTAATTTTTATTGATAAAAAACTTTATTATTTTGGACTAATTATTCTACTTTTTTGCTTTCTCTTCATTAAAGAGATTAAAAAAACATTGAAAAATAAACCCTTAGTCAAATTGAATTCTAAAGGTATTTGGACAAGAAAAACAGATTTTATAGCATGGCTTGAAATAAAAAAAATTACTTTTTACCCAAGTAAAATTATCTCTGATATTTTTTTTTACGACGAAGAAATGCCAAACACATTAAATATCTATCTTAAAGATAAATCAAAAATAAGTCTTAACATTAACGGTTTGAATAAAAAAGAAACCTTAAAAAAATTGATAAATCATTATTTAGATAGTGATACGTATGAAAAACAAAAAGAACTCAATAAAAATTGGAAGCAATTTGTATAAAATAGAAAACATAAAAAACACCATCCTACAAGGAGATACTATTGAGAATTTAAAAAAAATTCCAAGCAATAGTGTTGAGCTTATTTTTGCAGATCCTCCTTATTTTATGCAAACAGATGGCGAATTATTAAGAACAGAAGGAACAGTTTTTAGTGGTGTTGATGATCATTGGGATAAATTTTCTAATTATAAAGAGTACGATACTTTTTGTGAACAATGGCTCATTGAATGTCGGCGTATTTTAAAAAAAGAGGGTACTATTTGGGTTATTGGAGCATTTCAAAACATCTATAGATTAGGTTATATTATGCAAAATTTAGGTTTTTGGATATTAAATGATGTAATTTGGAATAAATCTAATCCTGTTCCTAACTTCAAAGGCACACGCTTCACCAACGCTAGTGAAACCATGCTTTGGTGTACCAAAGGAAAAAATGCTAAATACACTTTTAACTACAAAACCATGAAACATCTTAATGGTGGAACGCAAATGAAATCCATTTGGAATATTCCGCTTTGTACTGGTAATGAACGCTTAAAAGATAAAGAAGGAAAAAAGACACACGCCACACAAAAACCAGAACAATTGTTGTTAAACGTTATTATTTCCTCCTCAAAAATTGGAGATACTGTTCTTGACCCATTCTTTGGAACAGGAACAACAGGAGCAATTGCAAAATTAACAGGAAGAAATTTTATTGGTATTGAACGTGAAGAAAAATACATAAAAGCTGCTAAAACTCGTATAAAAAGGGTTCAACCTGAATTAGATAATCCGTTATTTTTAAATAAATTAGATATCAAACCACCAAGAGTTTCCGTATCAGAATTAATTGAAAAAAATTATCTAACATTAAACGAAAAATTAGTTTCATCTGATGGTAAAAATGCCAAAACACTAACTAAAAAAGGATATTTAAAAGATGAAACAACGGAATTATCCATCCATAAAATGGCTGCAAAAATATTAAATAAAACCAATCATAACGGTTGGGATTATTGGTATGTTAAACGAAAATCAGCATTAATCTCCATAAATGATTTACGAAATGCATACCGAGAAAATGAATTGGATTTTATAGCTTTTAAAATAAATTGATTTTTTTTATTATCTTTATAAAAAAAAATGAAAACACAAAATCCGTTTATTCATAATTGTAGTATTTGCAAAACAAGATGTGATGGAAAAAGCAAAGGTGTTTACAATTTTAAAAATGATGTGGTTTTTGCCGAAGAACAAGAAAATCTAATCATCAATAAAATTAATAAAAACCCAAAATATTTCGCTAAAAAAACATCAGAAGCTGGTTATCCAGATATTGAAATTTTTACTAAAAATCATATATTAATCAGTTATTTAGAAGTTAAAGCACAACGAAGAACATTTATGAGTGTTGAAAAAATATTGCCTCAATCAAATTTAAAACCATCAGAAACACTCGCTTTAAATTTAAGCGATTTATTGCGCTATTTTGAAATAGAACAACAAACCAACATACCAACTTCTATACTTTGGGTACTGCTAAATAGACCTTGTTTGATAAACAACAACCAAACACGATTCTTTTACCAAAGAACCACGCAACTAAAAAAAATATACCTCCAAGAAAAAAACAAAAGAAGATTTAAAAGAGAATCTGGTAAAGGTGATGTTGTAAACGGAGTTCACAAAGGAGTAACCGTAAATTACCACTTTAGTATAAACGAATTGATAGAATGGAAAAAATAAACCACAACGAATTTCATCATCTCTTTAAAAAATCAAAATGGATAGCAATTAAATTTATCTTTATTTCTTTACTGCTCATCTCTTTTAGTTTGTACTTCTTTATTAATCATTCTAAAACAAAAAATCCTATTTTAATTATTGTATCAGTAGGAACAGGAATATCATTCTTAATATTAATCTACTATATCTTTATTAAGAAAACATTTTTTGACGATGAAATTTTAATTGCAATTTCAAACAAAGGAATGTATATAACCGCAAAGAAACAATATATTTTATGGAAAAATATCCAATCCATAAAAATTGACAAACTGAGTCTATTATCTTCCGTCCTTTTTTATGGTTATGATAATGAAGATATTATGCAGGTTTTCTATAAGGACACAATAAGAAATTTTGAATTAACTGTTCATGTTCAAGGAATTGAAAATCGTAAAACTTTTGTAGCTTTAGCAGATTATTACATAGAAAAATATAAAAACAATCCTTTAAGTAAAGATATTGCCCAACCACCAATAACATACATTTTTAAAATGGATAACTTGTATAAAGGACTAATAATAGGTATTCCTATATTTATTATAAGTTCTGGATTGTACCTTTTAAGCAATCATTTTATATTAGGATTGATTTTAATTGGTTTTGGTGCTTTAATTTTTTCCTTTAATATGTCTAGTGTTCATCATAAACCCATTATTAAATTAACAGATGAAGGTGTATGGTCTAAAAAATATGGCATTATTCCTTGGCAAAAAATTAACTCAGTTAAGGTAAATGATATTAATTTTTTTGAACAAATACTAGATTCTGATAAAATGTACCTTTCATTAAAAGACGAAAAATATAAATTTGCCTTAATTGACATAACCGGCATAGAAAAAAGATATAAATTAAAAGAAAAAATAGATTTCTTTTTATCCAAATAAATCATATACTAAAATTAAACTATGAAAAAAATAAGTCTGTTTTTATTACTCCTTTTCATTAGCGTGATAAACTATGCACAAAACACAGAAACAGTAAACAACATCACAAAATATTGGAATTACCGCAATAGACTCACTCAAAATTTTATTGCTATTGGAGGTAAATCTGGAGAAAGTATGCCTTTTGGAACACGAAATGAAAGAGGAAATCCACATTTAAGCTTAGGCGAAGCTCCTATAATGCTTGGGCAATATATTGGTGTTTTGGCAACGGAATACAAGCTTTTAAAACAAAACAATCAGAATACAGAACAAACGTTAAAAGAACTCTACTACGCTTTATATGCTTTTAATCGCTTAGATTTAGTTGCAGAAACCGTAAATGGTTATAATAAAAAACCCAAATTAGATGGTTATTATGTTCGTGAAGATATTCCTAATGATTTTGTATCCTCTCATCCAGAACTTAACAAAAACAGTATTGAATCCTATCAGTTTATCTACGGAAGTGGCAAACCATTTACCGTAAAATGCACCACGCACAAAGGTAATAGTTGCTGCGATGTTACAGTTTCAAGAGATTGTAAAGTAAACGAAAACCCAAAAGGATATGCAAAAAAATACAACCACGTACCAATGTCAATGGATCAAAGTTTAGGAATTTTAATTGGTGTTTCTCTAGTCAATAAATTAGTTGATGGCACTGTTAATTATCAAAATTTAGCTTTTCAAGACAAAGAAACAAGTATCAAAAAAGAAGCCCAAAATATTGCAAAACGAATTTTAACTTATGCTCAGAAACACCATTGGACACCCAAAGAACCAGATGGCGATTATATTGGCGATTGCGATTTTAGAACAAATGCAAAACCAAATTTCTTTAAAAACAATGTAACAATGTTAGTTTTCGGACGGTTTTTTTCAAAAATTGGTAAAAATATATTTGGCGAAAAATTAGCTTTTACGCCTTTTATTGGTTTTCTAAATGGAGTTGGCTCAATACAAGCAGATAATTTTAAAGGTGACTTTTGGAATAGACGTATGTATATTGAAATGATGACTTTAAGTAATAAAAATAATCATTTATGGCTTTCAGCTGCTAGAAAAGTAAAGAATGCTTCAGAAAAATATGATTGGCAACCATTATATTACAATATGGGAATTATTTTACATGATTGGAAAAAAGATTCAAAAATAAAAAAGCAAAGCTTAGAAATGTTAAGTAGCGCTCCTTATAACGGCCCATATTACCACAAAATTAACGATTTTGCAAAAAACGGATGGGCAACAAAAAATAGATTTTCCGCCTCATTAGGTGAACAATATAACGGCTCTCGATTTCCAGAAATAAATGGAAATTATTCAGGTTTAGATTATATGTTATTGCATAATATGTATTTGTTAAATTCTAATAATACATCAGATTTTAAAAATTTTACAGTTGATAAATCAAGTAAAATTACCATTAAAAACATCAAGTTAAAACCTAAAAAATGTGTGCAACAAAAATTACAATCGTGTAAGGAACGGAAAAAATATTATATTTTCTTAGATGGATTTATTAGAAAACGCTGTAAAAAAACAGATGATTGCACTAAAATTTCTGCTACATATTTTCATAAAAAATTTGGTGAATTTAACGGACCAAATATGCAATGTAAAAAAGCAGTATTTAAAAAAGAATGTGCAGAATAAGTTCTTATTATTCAAATAAAATTCAATAACGTAAATTATTTCAACCTGTTAAATATTTAGCTATATGCATATTAAACTACTTAAAATTAATGTTTATAATTTTTGGCACGCTACTTGAAACTACTTCATCAAATGCGAAAGCCGAAAAGCAAATAGAGTAGGCATAATCCTAAAACCATACATTATGAAAACAAGGATACTTTTTTTAATAGGAATGTTTATGATGGTTAGCACTGTTATAGCAAATTCAAGCAACAGACCAAACAGTAAATGGGATTACGGATTTCACGAGGCAGAGCCTATCTCATTTATGGAACGTGGAATTAAATTTTATATTTTTCCAGATGGCGAAATGGATTTTGATATTCACGCCAATGAGGGTGGAACAACTACAGAATATTATTACAGAAGTTCTCGAAACAAGGCAAGACACACTCCTCATAGAGGAACGAAAGTTGTTAGAGATTACAGAGGACGAGTAATAAGAGTTGGTCGAGTATTTATCAACTACAATTACAGAAACCAAATAAGTAGAATTGGTAGTGTGTTTATTAGATACAGACGTGAATTAATGACCAAAGTTGGTGGTTTACAAATTATTTATAATAGATATGGAGAAGTTAAATATATTGGATATGTAAAACACAATTACTATTCAAACTACTATTCAAACTATTATTCTAATTATTACCATGATTACTATTATGACAACTATGTTTATAATTACAATGACCATTTTTTTAATGATGATTTCTTTAATGATTACGAGCAAATAGATGAAGATGATGATTACTATTACTATCGTTCCAAAGGAAAAATGACTAAAAGAAAAAACGGAAAAACAGAATCAAAACAAAAGTTGATTAAACGAAAAAAACAAAATCATTCTTCTAAAAAAACTCCTAAAAAACAAATTAGAAGTCATTCAAGAAGATAATCTAATACCAGCTATGAAAGCGAAGAAGACTCCCAAAGTTATAATGACTGAGGGAGTTTTTTTATTGTTATACAAAAGATTTAAGACCGTTTCACTACAAGATATAAACGCTAAACAGATTAATAAACAAGCTTTTAACGAAAAGTTAATTTATCAACAAACTAGAATCTTTTTATATTTATTTAAGTTTCTTCAAAAAAAAAGTCGCCCAAAGGCGACTTTTATTATACTACTACTCTATCTATAGTCTATTAAGAAATAAATTTAGACATTTTTATTTTTTCTTCTGCTGCCAATTCAACATCAACTAAAATTCTACCTGAATGCTCATCTGTAATAATTTTTTTTCGCATCGCAATTTCCATTTGTCTTTGTGGTGGAATAGTAAAATAAGAACCTGCTGCCGCACCTCTTTCAACTGCTACAACAGCCAATCCATTACGTACGTTTTTACGAATTCTAGTATAAGCTTGTAATAAACGCTCTTCAATTAATTTGCTAAACTCTTCTGATTTTTTAATTAAAACCTTTTCTTCTTTTTCAGTTTCGGCCATAATCTCAGAAAGCGCTTCTTTTTTATGCTTCAAATGATTGTCTAAATTATCAATTTTTTCTTGAGAACCTTCAATTACTTCTTCTTTATGCGCAATTTTTGCTTTAAACTCTTTAATGTGCTTTTCTGCCAATTGAATTTCTAATTCTTGAAATTCAATTTCTTTTGAAAGCGAATCAAACTCTCTATTATTACGAATATTTTTTTGTTGTTCTGTATATTTCTTCATTAACGCTTTAGACTCCTCAATTGCTTGGTTTTTATCAACAATCGCAGCATTCAAATCATCAATATCTGTTTTAAAAGTATCTAACCGTTTATTTAAACCCGTAATTTCGTCTTCTAAATCTTCTATTTCTAAAGGAAGCTCTCCACGAGTATTTTTGATTTCGTCAATTCTAGAATCGATTAACTGCAAGTCATATAATGCTCTTAATTTTTCTTCAACAGTAACTTCTTTCTTTTTTGCCATTATAAATAATTAATTGGATTTGTATTGTTTTCTGATAAAAATATGTTGCTTTTATCTAAAGCAGGTGCAAAATTACTAATTTTTTTGTTAAGATAATCAACTAAAAGGTTTTTTGTGAATTGTTCACTTTCATAATGACCAATATCAACTAGTAAAATTTCGTTTTCCGCTTTAAAAAAGTCGTGGTATTTAAAGTCTGATGACACATAAGCATCTGCATCTATTTTTTTTGCGGTATCAATAGCAAAAGCTCCAGAACCTCCTAAAACCGCAACTTTTTTAATTTCTTTATTTAATAGAGATGAATAACGGATACCTTTCGCATTAAATCTATCTCTTAATATATTTAAAAAATCTTTTTCGCTTAAAGCGGAAGGAAATTCAGCCAACATTCCCATTCCAATATTTTTAGTTACATTTGGAATTAAAAACTGCCGATTTACCAATCCTAATACTTCACACATTTTAGCTGAAACACCATCAAAAGAATTATCTAAAGCAGTGTGCATCGCATAAATAGCAATATTATTTTGTATTGCCTTAATGGCTACTCGTTCTACATAATTACTTCCGTTAAGGTGTTTTAAACCCGAAAATATTATAGGATGAAAACTCACAACAAGATTGCAATTTTTATCAATAGCTTCATCAATGGTAATTTCTAAAGTGTCTAACGTAACTAGTATATTAGTAACTTCGGTTTGATTATCGCCAACCAACAAACCAACATTATCAAAGTCCTCCGCATCTTCTAGAGGTGCAAGTTGTTCTAAGTAATTGGTTATTTGTTTGATTTTCATTTTTATTGTTGTTGAGACGTTTAGCCAAACGTCTTTACGCTAAACGTTTTTAGTAAGAGAGACGTTTGGCCAAACGTCTTTACTATAAATCTTCGTTCATTTGCTTGAGTTTCTCCGTATTTTCAGCCAATTCTAGTGCTTCTACAATTTTATGAATATCACCATTAATAATATTACTTAAATCGTATAATGTTAATCCAATTCTATGATCGGTAACACGACCTTGTGCATAATTATAAGTTCTAATTTTAGCACTCCTATCACCAGAAGCAACCAAAGAGTTTCGTTTGGCAGAATCTGCTTCTAGCTTTTTCTGTAATTCCATTTCATAAATACGAGAACGCAATACTTTAAAGGCTTTGTCTTTATTTTTATGTTGTGATTTTTGATCTTGGCATTGCGCTACAATTCCCGTTGGAATATGTGTTAATCGCACAGCAGAATAAGTAGTATTTACTGATTGTCCTCCAGGACCAGAAGAACAAAAATAATCAATTCTTACATCAGAATTTTTTACTTCAACATCAAATTCTTCTGCCTCTGGTAAAACCATCACGGTTGCAGCCGAAGTATGCACTCTTCCTTGTGTTTCCGTTTGTGGTACTCTTTGCACACGATGTACACCAGATTCAAATTTCATAGTGCCATATACATTATTCCCTGTAATACTAAAGACAATTTCTTTAAAACCTCCAGAAGTTCCTTCGCTTAAATCTTCAATCTCTACTTTCCATTTTTTATCCGACGCAAACTTTGTGTACATTCTATACAAATCTCCTGCAAAGATACTTGCTTCATCTCCTCCAGTTCCTGCTCTAATTTCAACAATAACATTTTTAGCATCTTCTGGATCTTTTGGAACCATCAACATTTTAAGTTCTTCCTCTAGCTGTGGCAACTTTGCTTTTGCCTCATCTATCTCCATTTTAGCCATTTCAACCATTTCAGCATCAGATCCATCTGCAATAATCTCTTTTGCCTCATCAATATTTTCGACTAAACCTAGATACTCATCACCTTTTTTAACAATGGTACTCAGGTCTTTATACTCTTTATTTAATTTAACATATCGCTTTTGATCCATTATAATATCTGGCTGAATAATCAAGTCAGAAACTTCATCAAAACGTTGTTTTATTATCTTAATTTTATCTATCATGTTTAAATTCTATTCAGGCAAAAATACAATTATTATTTTTTTAGAAGAGTATAATGATAAAAACTTCAAAGAAAACAAATAAATATCATACATTTTAACCAATTTTATTTGATTATAATACTTTTTTACTTAATTTTGCAAACCCTTAAAAATGGAAGATGAAAAAAATATTAATTATATTGATTGTTTTAATTTACAACAATCAGGGAATAAGTGCACAAACATCACAAAGATATCTTATTAAAAATATAGACTCTAATAATGGATATAACAACCAAGGAGTTTCTTTTTTTGATAATGATTTTATTATTTATTCCACACAAAAATCTGCTAAAGCACAAGCACATTCTAGAAAATCTAGAAAAAAAAAGAAAGCAACTACAAAGCTTTTACCTGAAAATTTAGACTTTTATTTTGGCACAATATCAGAAGATGGAAATATTGTAAATACTCAAAAGCTTGGTAGTGAAATAAATTCTGAATTCAACGAAAAAGGTTTGTGTTTCGATTCTAACCAAGAGATAGTCTATTTCACTAGAGAAAATTATATAAAAAATTCAGATAAAAAACATTTTGAATTATTTAAAGGAAATGTAATATCTCCTGGCTCCTGGATAGATAATAAAAAATTACCTTTTAATGACGAAAAAAACTCTATAATGTATCCTTCTTTAACTGAAGATGGAAAAACTTTATACTTTGCTTCAAACAAAAGCGGAAGGTATAATATATATAAAGTAAAAATTTTAAGTGAATGGGGTTTTGGAAATCCAGAAAAATTATCAAATAAAGTGAATGGTGTTTCTAGTGATGAAACCAGTCCTTTTATTGATGGTAATACATTATATTTTTCTTCAAATAAATCTGGAGGTTTTGGAGGTTATGATATTTATTCCATTGACTTAAATAACCCAAAAGCGGAAGTGAAAAGATTGGAAGAACCAATAAATAGCAATATGAATGATTATTGCTTTACAAAGAAAAAATCTGGTGAAGGTTTTTTTACTTCAAATAGAAATGGTGGAAAAGGGAAAGAGGATGTTTATTATTTCAAACAATTATTCCAAGAAGAAAATCTTACCAATAATAAAAAAGGAGTTAAAAAAATAATTATAACTAAAGAAACTTTAGTTAAAAATGAAAGTGCATACGATTTTCAACGAAGAACAAGTTACGATAAAAAAACAGAGACCAAAGAAGTTATTGTTGAAGAATCTCAATATACTAATGAAAAACATATTAAAAAAGGAGACCAATATAGTAAATGTCAAATGGAGTTTGACAAAATAAATAATATTTACTTTGATTACAGTGAATCGTATATTCGCGAAGATGCTGCGATAGAGTTAAATAAAGTGATAAGAGTAATGAGACTTTGCCCAAACATTACTTTACTAGCTTCTTCTCATACAGACTCTAGAGCTTCAAAAACTTATAATTTAGAATTATCCCAACAGCGTTCTTCTAGTGTTATCAAATATCTATTACTAAATGGAAATTTCTCTCCCGACAGAATTAAAGCGGTTGGTTATGGTGAAGAACGTTTAGCAAATAGATGTTCTGATGGTGTTGAATGTTCTGAAAAAGAACACCAAATAAACAGAAGAACACATTTTGAAATATTGAATTATTAAAATTTTGATTTTTAATTTTATATAAAGTTTATAAAGAACAGTAATCTTTAGTGCTGTGTTCAAGCTGATTGTTCTTTTTGTATCTTTTACACAAAGAATTGTTCAGGAACAATATACAGTTCTAAAACTTCATACTCAATTTTAGGTTAATTATTCTTCCAGACAAATAATTTGGTATTGCATAAGAACGTTTATAAGAAACATCTCTAACCCAAGTATTAGTTATCGTGTTTTTAACATCAAACATATTAAACAATTCAAAACCTAAACTTAATTCTTTAAAAGATTTCAACCATTTTTTAGAGGCTTTTTTATGCGCATCAATAAACATAAAACTCAAACCAATATCAGATCTAAAATAATCTTTTAGCCTATTTTGATAAATATAAGGATCTGCATATTTTGGAGAACCTCCAGGAACTCCTGTATTATAAACCATGTTTAAATACATTCTAAGATTTTTATTCATTGGTAAATAATCTTGAAATAACACTGCAAATTTTAATCGTTGATCTGTTGGACGGTCAATATATCCTTTACCATCAATATTTTCTTGTGTTTTTAAATATCCAAAAGTAAAATAAGATTCCGTTCCAGGCACAAACTCTCCACTAATACGAGCGTCTAAACCTGTTGCATAAGCCTCAGCATTATTATTTGCTGCATAACGAATCTGCACATTATCTATGGTAAACGGATTAACATCAGTCAATTTTTTATAATAAGCTTCGGTAACTAATTTGAATGGTCGCTCCCATAATTTAAAGTTGTAATCACTTCCAATAACTAAATGAATAGCTTGTTGTGCATCAACATTTGAATTTACTTGTCCGTTACGATCTCTTAACTCTTTATAAAAAGGTGGCTGATGATAAAATCCTCCTGAAATTCTTAACAATACATCTCTTTTCCAATCTGGTTTTATGGCTATTTGTCCTCTTGGACTAAAAACAGTTTTTGGTGTTATTGCATCTGTTCCAATAGTTCCGTTAACAACCCAAGTTTGTGTTCTCACTCCTGCATTAAACCAAATTTGCGTGTCATTTATATAAGCTTCCTTATTCCATTGCGCAAAGGCAGTAAAACGATTTATTTTAATATGGTTTTTGGTACGGATATTAGTATAAGGTTCTATTGAACCTGTATAAGGATGGTAAGGTTCGTCATTAGCATTACCCATTAAATCTGGAGGTCGTATTGAAAATCCAGCTGAATCGATGACTTCCCATTCAATAATCCGATCAATTATATCTTCTTTTTGATATTTCATTCCAACAAGAAACGTATTTTTTACATCATCTTTATATTTGGCTTTTACAGATACGTTGCTTATAAGAGCGTCTAAATCGTTTCTAGCATGATCTAACTGAGAACCAATTGATTGTGCAAATTCTACATCACCAAAATTCTCTGAACCAAAATCGGCATTTACATCACCAATACTATAAAAAGCATTAATATCATAATGTTCTTCTTCTTGGGTATTGTAACTAGAAGTTGTTATATCTAGGGTTAATTTATCATTTACTTGATAATCAAATTTTAAAGCACCAAACATAGTCAAGTATTTATCTACTTCTTTCCCTTGATAATTTACAACCAATGCCTTAACCTTAGGGAAATTGAAATTCGTTACTCTAGAATAAGGCGTAAAATCATATTTATTGATAGCAAAATTACCTAAAAAATCAATGGAAAGTTTATTAGACACTTTATACGATAAATACGTTTGAGCATCGGTGAAACTAGGTTTATAATTACTCTCAACATCTTTAGAGTTTACAATAAGGCTGTTATTTCTATAACGAACACCTAAAATAGCAGACAATTTTTTATCTTTCAACATCGTTCCTTCTACCGTTGCACTAGCACCAAATAAACTCGCATCTATTTTTAATCCAAAATCTTTAGGTTTACGATAAGTAATATCTAAAACAGAAGATAATTTATCGCCGTATTTTGCTTGAAATCCTCCAGAGGAAAATTCCACATTTTTAGTCATATTACTATTTACAAAACTCAATCCCTCTTGCTGTCCTGAACGCACTAAAAAAGGTCTATATACTTCAATACCGTTTACATAAACTAGATTTTCATCATAGTTTCCTCCACGTACATTATAGGTTGAGCTCTCTCCTCCTCCACTGTTATTAACTCCTGTTCCAATGGTTTTGATTAAATCTGAAACACCATCGTTTACCGTTGGAATGTTTTCTATTTGTTTATTATCTAATACTTCTGTTCCTTCAGCACGTTTTCGCTCTTCTTTTTTCTTTTTAGCATCAATAATAATGTCTTTAATTTTTTCAGTTCTAACACTTAATTTTGGAGAAAAACTGGATGTTCCATTATTGCGAACATTTAATCTTTTTGAATAAGAATTGTAGGAAACATGACTGAAAGTAATAAGTACTTTTTTACTTTTAGGCACTTTTACTTCTAATATATATTCACCAAACTGATTGGTTATTGTACCTAATTTACCTACTTTCACACTAACATTCTCAATAGGTTTACTGTTTTTATCTTTTACAATTCCCTTAATGGTAGCAGTTTGTGAAAATGTAAAAGAAACTGAAAATATAATAAATACTAAGGTTAAAAAATTTGTTTTCAAAAAAATAAGATTTTGGTTAATTACTTCTTTCTATAGAACGTCGCAATATACGTATTCGTATTATTTACATAGTCAGAAACTACAATTTTTATTTTATGTTTTGCTTTTTTGGGTAAGGCACGATATTTAAAATCGTTAAAATCATAAGTGAGCAATCCTTTTTTGGGTTCGTATTCCATGAGAATCCACTGACCATCTATATAGGCTTTATAGCTTTTAACACCTGTTAAGTCATCTTTAATTTTAACTTTTAAAAAGCGATAACTGGTAATCCATTGTCCGTTTTTAAAGTTTTTTAATTGGATAGTTGGTTTCTTAGTATCTGATGCTAATTTGTACTTTCCTAAAGTTTTTGTAACAGTATATAACTTATTTTCTTTGCGTTTTGTATTGGCATACGAAGTTATGTATCCTTTGGAATTCACTCTTCCTATAAACAATTTTTTTTGTTCCTCTAAAGGGTAATCAGAAACATTAAAAGATAGCGTAAACGATTTATTTAATGGAATAGATTTGTTGTGAACAGTTACTATTCCGTTTTTAACGTTAAAATTAAAATCCACATCTTTATAAAAAGTAAATTTTGGAATAGCAAGTGTTACATTTTCCTTAGAAACTTTATTAAACACTGCTCTTTTAAAGTGATACGGATATTTTTTCTCTGGTTTTGAAAATACAACATCTTGCTCTTTTCCTTGAACAGGAATGGTAAGGGTTGTTTTATTTCCTTTAATATCTGAGGCAACAATTTCAACGGTGTAATTCATTCCATCTTGAATATAAATATCACCATCATTAACTACATTTTTATAAATTGACAGCTTATTATTAGGCACAATAAAACATTGCTGAATACGCTCCCATTTATAAAATTTATGTTCATAATCTACCAATAAATCAACATATTTTCCTTCTGTAAAAGAGAATTTTTCTAATTGATGCTCGTAAATTCGTTCTTTATTTACAAAAAGTTCTAATTTAAAAATTCCGTTTTTATTCATTGCTTCATCCAGTCTATCAAAAGTTTTTACACCAAAACCAATCATACCAGAAGCATAAATTTTAGCTGCTTTTAAATCGCCGTTAGGTTGTAAAGTAAGCTGTAATTTTTGCTTAAAATTAGCTTGATTTATCTGTGCAAAATCATCTAAAGGATACACGTAAGCTGTTTGAATATTTGGCTTTTTAGTATCTTTAATCTCTAAGCCAAACAGTAAGGGATTAATAGTTTTTAAGGTTTTACTATCTCTAATTTCATAATGTAAATGAGGAGCTGTTGATCCTCCAGTATTTCCACTATATGCAACTACTTGTCCTTTTTTTACTTTAAGCTGATTTTTTTGTGGAAATAATTGAATAGTATAAGTCTCTTTATTGTATTGATTGCGTTTAACATATTCTTCAATTTCTGGAGAAAATTTTTGAAGATGTGCATATACGGTTGTGTAACCATTTGGATGTGTAATATAAAGAGCTTTACCGTAACCCCAATGTTGGATTTTAATTCGGGAAACGTAACCATCCGCAGCAGCTAAAACATCAAAACCTTCACGTCTCTGTGTTTTAATATCTATTCCCGCATGAAAATGATGGGTTCTCAATTCTCCAAAAGTAGCTGCCAAAATAATAGGTATATCTAGAGGTTTCCTAAAATAATTTTGAGGATATTTTTGCTGCGAATAATGAGAAACACTATAAAACAGTGTAAATATTAAAGCAATTATTTTTATATTCAATTTCATATATTTTTATTATTTAATTATAAGTATTCTTAATTTTAGAAAAAATTATTTCCATACTTTATAAAGGCTAAAATTACAAAAACTAAGCCAAAAAATAATGCAATATTAAAGTGTTTTTTAAATAAAAAAATAATAAGTAAAGATATTTTTGGTTTTTAACTAATCTTCTCCTAAATTTGTAAAATAGTTTATACTTTTTTGAAATAATGAATAAAGTTGTGGAAATGGTTGATTTATTGGAAAATAAGTTAACACGTTTAATATTAAAACAAGAACAATACAAAGATGAAATTGGACGTTTAAAGCAGTCTGAGGCGTTGTTGTTGGACAAAGTTTCTCAACAAAATTTGTACTTAAAAGATTTGGAAGATAAATACCAGTCCTTAAAAGTTGCAAATGCAATTGTAGGCAACAAAGAAGATAAACACCTAACCAAGATTAAGATGAACACCTTGATTCGTGAAATTGACAAATGTATAGTACAGCTAAGTGAATAGGATAATATGAGTGAAAAATTAAAAATACGAGTAACCATTGGCGATAGAATTTACCCTCTAACTATTAAAGTTGAAGAGGAAGAAGGTGTAAGAAAAGCCGTTAAACGTATTAATGATTTATCTAGTAAGTTTGAAAAAAGTTACGCTGTACAAGACAAACAAGATGTGTTAGCTATGTGCGCTTTACAATTTGCATCGCAAGTTGAAGTAAAAAAAGTAGCAGATGAGTTAGGATTAAAAAATGTAGAAAATAAATTACAAGAAATAAATAGTTTTTTAGATTCTCATTTGGAATAAGTTCTTTAAAAAAAATAAATACTCTATTATAGAGTAAAGATGTGCCTACATTAGTTATTAGTTTAATAAACTCAACACTATTCAATTAGAAAGGATGAGTCTAAGTTGTTAAATCGTGCCGTTTTACACGGATTTTTGATCAGCTTGTTAGTCCTATACCTGCTTTCAGGAGTTTATAATAACATTACTAGTGTAGGCTTTTTAATTTAAAAAAATAAATAAGCATAATCAAGTTCTTGTACAAAACTGAAAAAGATAGTTACTTAAATATACATTTTTTTCAGAAAAGTATTAACCAAAAGAACCAACTAAATATATTGACAATGGATGGAATAATATTACCTATTGCAGGTACAATAATAGGAATAGTAATTGGCTTTATAATAGCCAAATTTTTAGAGAAAAGTAAAGCTTCTCAAATGATTAACAGAGCAAAAAAGAATGCTTCAAAAATAATTAAAGAAGCACAATCTAATGCCAAAACATACTTAAAAGAGGCTAAGATAGAAGCTGAAGGAATTAAACAAGAAAAAATAATTCAATCAAAAGAAAAATTTATTGAATTAAAAGCAGCTCATGAAAAACACGTACAAAGGCGAGAAAGTAAAATTTTAGAAGCTGAAAAAAGAATTCGTGAAAAAGAATCTAGAGTTTCACAACAATTAGATAAAAATAAAAAACTAAATGCTGCACTTGAAGAAAAAGAAGCTGACTTTGATTATAAATTGTCTTTCTTAGAAAAACGCAAAGCTGAAACCGAGAAACTTCACAAACAACAAGTTAAACAGTTAGAAGTTATTTCTGGCTTATCTGCCGAAGAAGCAAAATCTGAATTAGTAAAATCTCTTAAAGACGAAGCTAAAACAGATGCTATGGCATTTATCCAAGAATCTACAGAAGAAGCTAAATTAACTGCTCAACAAGAAGCTAGACGTATTGTTTTATCAACCATCCAAAGAGTTGGTGTAGAGCAAACAGTAGAAAACTGTGTATCTGTTTTTAACCTTGATTCTGATGATGTAAAAGGACGAATTATAGGTAGAGAAGGTAGAAATATTAGAGCCTTAGAAGCTGCTACTGGCGTGGAAATTATTGTAGATGATACTCCAGAAGCTATTATTTTATCGTGTTTTGATCCTGTTCGTAGAGAAATTGCTCGTTTATCTTTGCACAAACTAGTTACCGATGGTAGAATTCACCCTGCTCGTATTGAAGAAATTGTTGCTAAAACTAGAAAATCTATCGAACAAGAAATGATTGATGTAGGTAAACGTACGGTAATTGATTTAGGTATTCACGGTTTACACCCAGAACTTATAAAAGTTATTGGTAGAATGAAATACCGTTCTTCTTACGGACAGAATTTACTGCAACACTCTCGTGAAGTTGCTAATCTTTGTGCTATTATGGCATCAGAACTTGGCTTAAATCCTAAGGTTGCTAAACGTGCTGGACTTTTACACGATATTGGTAAAGTACCAGAAACAGAAAGTGAATTACCACACGCTTTACTAGGAATGGAATGGGCAAAAAAATATGGCGAAAAAGCAGACGTTTGCAACGCTATTGGAGCTCACCACGATGAAATTGAAATGACTTCATTAATATCTCCAATTGTTCAAGTTTGTGATGCTATTTCTGGAGCCAGACCTGGCGCAAGACGTCAAGTACTAGATTCATATATTCAACGATTAAAAGATTTAGAAGATATAGCCTTTGGTTTTACAGGAGTTCAAAAAGCTTATGCTATTCAAGCTGGTAGAGAATTACGTGTTATTGTTGAAAGCAAAAAAGTAGATGATACTAAAGCAAGTGAGTTGTCTTTTAATATCTCTCAAAAAATTCAAAATGATATGACTTATCCTGGTCAAGTACGTGTAACGGTTATTCGTGAAACACGTTCTGTGAATATTGCACGATAAATTTTATTCAACCCTGCCAGTCTTAATATCCGTATGGATATTAAGGCTGGCAGGGTTTTACGAAAACCTCATCAATAAATACCATACAACCTATTCACCAAAAGAAATAACGTTGGTAATTTGGTATGAAAATCTGCTGGTGTTTCAAAATAATTCTCTGTAATTACGGCTAAAAACTCATGCTGATTTTCAAAAGCGTACTCTCTAAAATAGGCTGCATCTAACAATTTTTGTTTCTGAATAGGATTTTTAAGATAATTTAAAATTTTATCATAATCATCTATAAATTGAGATGCTTCATAACTAGATTGTTGTAAAAAACTAAAATATAAAGCATGTGTAAATTCGTGTATTCCTAAATTAAGATTGTCATTGGGTATTTTTATACCATCAACTAGACCTTTCCATGAAAAGACAATGGTTTGTGCCCTTGGATTGGTTTCTCCTTTATGATAATACTGTGTTGTATTAGATAAATAATTTCCAGGATAAACAATAATATTTTTAAAATGATCATACAAATAATTACGCATTCTAAAGGTTACCATTACTGCAATAGAAGCAATAATTACTTGTTTAACTGGTGTAATTACAACCTCTTCTCTACCAATAAATTTATGTGCTTTAATAAACCTTGAAATTCTATATTCAAACTTACGTTTATCGTTTTTATTGAGTTTTTTGTAAAATCCGATATTATCTTCAATAACCTTTTTTAAGGATGAATTCATTTTATAAAGGTAATAAATAGGATTTATCATATTAAATTATTGATTAACGTGAGTGATATTTAGTAAAAAAGAAGGCTTATTTATATCCTAAATTATTTAAAACTTTGGTAGGTGAAATTGGATTTCTATTAAAATATTCTAAAGCCAAATCTGCTCTATTAGTAAAAACTCCATCAACTAGTTTAGCGTACTTAGTAAACTGCTCTTTAGTATCAAAAGTATAAGGATGCACTATCATTTCTGCATTATGTGCCAAATCTACCATCCATTTTTCAGTTAATTCATCGTAATTGTTTGGTTTTCCTGCAATACTTGAACCTATAATTTGCACGTTATATTTAATTCCGTGTGCAATGGCTTTTTTGTAATTTTCTTTCACATCACCTTTAAAATCGGGTTTCCATAAAAGAAAACATTTAGGAATATTAGGAAGTTGTTTATCTAACTGAACGATACTCTCAGGCGAAAAGGATTGTAATATTACTCTTGCATTGGTATTGGCAATTGAAACTGTTCCTTTAGTTGTATAAATTTCTTTAGGGCTCACATTAATATTCCAACCTAAAGTAGTTAATGTTTTTGCCAAAACTTCTTCAATATTTCTTTTTGGATGTTTGGTTTCTACATAAATACCTGGTCTGTTTCCGTTATCATTTTTATCTTTTTTATATTGATATAAAGCGGAATTATTTTTCCGTACAGGAATACCATTTATCCTTTTAATACGATAACCTTCGGCTATTTTAATTACATCTTCAAGTGTAAGAATAGTTAATTTGCTGAAACTTTTTTTTGCTCTATCTGGATTTTTCTTATTAAACCACGAACCAACATCAAGGGTTCTTAATTCTGCCAAAGTAAAATCATCAATTATGGGTTTTTTGTTTTCTGGAAACACTTCGCTTACATTAGTAGTTCGCAATAAATCATTGTCATGAAAAGCAACTAAATAACCATCTTTAGTGAGTTGTACATCTAACTCTAAATAATCTGCACCAATATTTCTTGCCCATCGGTAAGCAGGTTCGGTTTCTTCTGGCGTCCAATATGTACTTCCTCTGTGTGCAATTACGATATCTTTTTTTATATAATCTATTGTTTTACGTTTCATTTGTACTTCTTTTTTTTCTGTATTACAGGAATTAATTCCGCTAATAAGCAAAATAATTACTATATATTTAAAAAACTTCATAATATCTTATTTTTTTAATTGATGATTTTTATTTTCGATAACCCAAGTATAACCAATAAAAATAATAGATAAAATACAAGCTCCAACCAACAGGATAAAACTACTATTCCACGAATAATTATCAATTAAATAACCCATAGCAATATTTGCGGTTAAAGCACCTCCAAGATAACCAAACAAACCAGTAAAACCTGCCGCAGTTCCTGCTGCATTTTTGGGTACTAAATCCAATGCTTGAACACCAATTAACATCACAGGTCCATAAATTAAAAATCCAATAGCAACTAAAGCTAAATTATCAATTAATGGATGTCCTGCTGGGTTTTTCCAATAAACAATTACCGAAATTAGTACCAAAACCATATAAATAATACTCACAGGAGCGCGCTTTCCTTTAAACCATTTATCACTTATAACACCTGCCAAAATAGTCCCTGGAATTCCTGCCCATTCATAAAGAGAATAAGCCCAACCGCTTTCTTTAAAAGAGAAATGTTTGACTTCTTTTAAATAGGTTGGTGCCCAATCTAATACTCCATATCGCACCAAATACACAAAAATATTAGCAATAGCAATAAACCACAATAACTTGTTTTTAAATACGTATTTTACAAAAATTTCTTTAGCTGAAATGGATTCATTTTGATTAACACCTTCAATCACTTCTGGATAATCATTTTTATATTCCTCAATAGTAGGTAAGCCTACGGCAGTTGGTCTATCTCTTAAAGTAATATACACAATACCTGCTATAAAAATTGCCACCATTCCTGGTAAATAAAAAGTAGCATGCCAATCAGAAAAATATACAACCCCAAAAACAACAATAGAAGGCATTACAGCTGCTCCTACATTATGAGCGGTATTCCATATAGACATTTTCGTTCCTCTTTCTTTAATGGAAAACCATTGCACCATTATTCGTCCGCTTGGTGGCCAACCCATTCCTTGAAACCATCCGTTTAACAAAAGTAAAACAAACATAATTCCAGCAGATGAAGTTGCTAAAGGTGAAAAACCAAAAAACAACATAATTAAACCAGACATTAACAATCCCAATGGCATAAATTTTCTAGCATCGCTTCTATCAGAAACATTTCCCATTAAAAATTTACTTAAACCATAAGCAATAGACACTCCAGACAAAGCAAAACCTAATTCTAATTTAGTATAACCTTGCTCTATTAAACTTGGCATTGCTAAAGAAAAATTTTTCCGAACCAAATAATAACCTGCATAACCTATAAATATTCCAAAAAACACTTGTAATCGCATTTTTTTATACGTTGAATCTATTTTTGATTTTTCTATTTTTGGTTTATCTTTGGGTTGGTTTAACATTTGGATTTGGTTTTAATTATATATCAGATATTTGCTTTATACTACAGCATATACTGAGAAGCTAGACCTTTAAATTTTAAGATTTGATATTTTTCCCATTCTTTGGAATAATTTAATTCTTTTGCCATAATTGCTGCAACTCTAGGTGCAATCCGCACGCTTTCGCTAGCATCTAAAAACAACGCTCTTGTACGTCTTGCTAAGATGTCAGAAACTTCTCTTGCATATTCATTTCTAACAGCCAAAACTATTTGCGCTTCTATTATTTGCAATTTTTCACTTAATAAAGTCTTTAAACTTCCGTCTTCATTTATTAATTTATGGATGATTTTAATATCCGAACCATAAAAATACAAGGGATTATCAAAATCTGTTTCTTTTGTAAATCCGTGGATTTCCAAATTTTCAGTAACGGACTTCCTTTTAGGTAATTTTGCTTTTTTTATTGCCTTATCAATAACATCTTCGCCCATTTCTCGATAAGTTGTCCATTTCCCTCCAATAATTGAAATTAAACCTGATTTAGAAATCATTAT
>Ga0256840_1000618_pt1 | contig 35760 bp, 40 predicted proteins | sample 355202metaG_FD_185969 | JGI IMG/M metagenome (GOLD analysis project Ga0256840, IMG submission 185969) | Hydrothermal vent microbial communities from Mid Atlantic Ridge, Atlantic Ocean - 355-202 | ecosystem: Environmental > Aquatic > Marine > Hydrothermal vents | place: Atlantic Ocean: Mid...
GACACAGAATTATTTGTTGAATACCTATAAAATACGTTTCTTTTTTATATATGATTACACATTACTTTTGAGAATTGTTTTTCTAACATGTCGCTGTTAAATGTCCCTTTAAAATACCGTATATTTATTGCCATAAGTATTTATGTAATATGGGTAATAGGATTTGCTTATTATAGCTTTAACCATGAAAAAGATAGAATCTATGCCTCATTAGATCAACAACTAGAAACTGCCGCACTCACGGCGTCACTTCTTTTACCCGCCAAGCTCCACCATCAAGATATGGTTAAAGGTGATCTATCATCACAAGCTGATACTCAGAATATGCGTACTCTGTCTAACTTTACTGAAAATACAGATATAGTGTACATCTACACCTTAATATTACGCGACGGGAAAATCTTATTCACATCATCTAGCGCCACAAAAGAGGAACGCGTATTAGGCGAAGAAATGACCTCTTATTTCGATCATTACGATGATGTTGATCCACGTGTATATGAAATTTTTAAAACAAAACAAGCTACTTTTCTAGAATATACCGATCAATGGGGAAGTTTTCGCAGTGCTTTCATACCTCATTATTCAGAAGACGGGACGTTTTATCTTGCAGTAGCTGATCTGGCCATTGATGAGATTCAGGCATTATTAAGTCAGCACCTTTATAAAATAATTGCATTTTCTATGCTTTTTTTATGGTTTGCCTACCCCATATATTTAGTCGCTACCCAATATATCAGTAGTAAAGCTAGAGACCTAGAGTTCCAGATACAACAACAATCAAAAGCACTTATTACAAATCAACAACGTCTTGAGCATGCCTTATCCACAGCTGACCAAGCTTGGTATGAGATCAATCTACAAACAATGAAAATTAATGTTAGTGATGAGTACCGCGCCAAATTAGGTATAGGCAAAGCGATAGATTTCTCCGTCGAGCTTTGGGAAGCTAATATGCATCCCGATGATCGCGTTACAACAATGGAATCATTTTATCACTGCATAGACACTAATGAACCAGTTGTAGTTGAATACCGGGTGAAATCTCGAAAAGACGGATGGAAATGGATATCTGCCGTCGGTGAAATTGTTGAATGGGATGAACAAAATAAACCACTGTTAATGGTGGGAATGAATATGGATGTTACTGACCGAAAACGTAGTGAACAAGTGCTACAAACATTAGCTGAAACAGGAAAAACAACTGATCGTGATATATTCCACCTCATTGTTCGCCAGCTTGCTCTTTCTCATAATGTACGTTATGCCCTTATAGCCACAGTTAATGCTGACCTAACTCAGGCTAGCACAATTGCACTGTGGTCCAATGGCCAATTTATCGACAATATCACCTACAACTTAGTGGGGACACCGTGTGAAATAGTGCTCGATAACAATAGTGCTAAAGTTGAGTTTTACACTGATAATATTCAACAATTATTTCCAGATGACCATATGCTGGTCGAAATGAAAGCCCGTAGTTACGTTGGTACATCATTAATAGATTCTAATAATAATACATTAGGGCTTATATCTATTATAGATGACCAGCCTACACCTGAAAATAAGCAAACTATCTCACTAGTTAAAACATTAGCAGTTCGAGCATCAATCGAACTGGAACGGCAAAAAAATGAAGAAAATCTTAAGTTATATTCATATCTATTTCGTGATAGCCATGAAGGAATTGTCTTAGTTAATAACGATGATCTTATTATTGATGTCAATCCAATTTTTTGCAGCAGTGTGGGATTTTCCAGAAATGAATTAATTGGCCAACCCGCCCAAATATTCCGAGCACAAGAGCATAAATATTCAGCTGAATTTTATGCGAACATCCAGCAATCAGTTGCTCGCACTGGTCGTTGGCAAGGTGAAGTATGGAATAAAATGAAAAATGGCAATGAAAAACTGGCAGAAGTAGCCATTACGCAGATCACAGATGCCAATAACAAACCAACACATCGATTCGTTTTGGTCAATGATATTACCGAGAAGAGACAACAACAAGATGCCCTGAAATTTATGGCCCATTATGATGCCTTAACTCAGCTGCCAAACCGAACCTTATTTGTAGATCGCTTTCATCAAGCCGCAGCATTAAGCAAGCGCCACGAGACATTACTTGCGATTTGTTTTCTTGATTTGGATAATTTCAAACCTATTAATGATAATTTTGGTCATGATGTAGGTGACCAAATTTTGCTCGAAGTAGCACAGCGCATTTCATCTAACCTTCGTGAAGAAGACACCGTTTCTCGCCAAGGTGGCGATGAATTTACATTATTATTAGGTTCTATTGAGTCATTTCCAGAATGTGAGAAAATGCTAAACCGAATTCTTAAGTCTGTAGCTGAACCTTATATTAGCAATAGTTCCACACACACTATTAGTGCTTCAATTGGGGTCACTCTATATCCACTGGATAATAGCGATATTGATACACTTACCCGCCATGCTGATCATGCAATGTACCAAGCAAAGCAAGCCGGTAGAAATCAATATCAATTATATGACGCATTAGATGATCAGCAAAAAATCAAACAGCAGCAACAACTTAAAGAACTGCAGCGTGCAATTCAATATAATCAGTTTTGTTTGCACTATCAACCTAAAGTCAATATGAAAACAGGTGACGTATTTGGCGTGGAGGCACTAATACGCTGGCAACATCCTGACCAAGGTATGTTATTTCCGCTTGACTTTTTACCTGCTGCTGAAAATAGTGATTTAGAAAATGAAATAGGTGAATGGGTTATTGAAAAAGCCTTATCTCAAATGGATAAATGGCTTGCGCAAGGCATTGCTATTGAAGTGAGCATTAATATTTCTTCACATCATTTACAATCCAGCTCCTTTGTAACTCAACTTGAAAAAAGCTTAGCCAGATACCCTAATGTAGATTCACAACATCTCCAGTTGGAGATCTTAGAAAGTAGCGCATTAGGCGATCTAGCAACCATCAGATCCATTCTTAAAATATGTCAAAATGACTTAGGCGTACGTATTGCACTTGATGACTTTGGTACAGGTTATTCTTCACTGACACATTTACGTAATTTATCCGCTCAAACAATAAAAATAGATCGCTCTTTTGTTCGTGATTTATTAGATGATCCTAGTGATTTTGCAATTATTGATGGGGTTATTGGTTTAGCCCAAGCATTTAACCGCGAAGTAATTGCCGAAGGTGTTGAAACAACAAATCATGGTTTAATGCTACTTGCTATGGGATGTGATGAAGCACAAGGTTATGGCATTTCCCGACCTATGCCAGCGAACGATCTACCCACTTGGCTAACAGAATACTCACCTAATCAAAGCTGGCTCAACTGTGGTAAAAAGTCGCATACCGAACAACAAATAAAAATTAAATTTATTCGGCTCACCACAGAAAAATGGTTCAATACCCTTGCAGATATTATCCAATCACCTGACACCACAAAACCAATAAAAATGATTCCACTTTGCCACTTAGGCGTTTGGATTGATCAGCTTAAAAAAGATACATTATTTAGCAAACAGTGGTTAGATAATATTCACCAGCTACACGATGATTTATATGAAATAGGTGAAGATGCTATTCACTCTTATATTGATGGACACTTTGATGACGCGGTGCATACTTTGATAAAAGTAGATCAAAAATTTAAAAAACTACTTGCTCACTTAGACCATTACAACTAAATGGAAATAATCGTCGTCATTGGTCGATTATTATTTTCATCCTTCGCCAATGTTTTTCAAAAGAAATTAACCCTCCACGGTCTACATCCATTTTTTATAGTAATGGCATCCTATCTAGTGCTCAGCGTGATTTGTGTACCATTACTATGGACTTTTAGCTTAGCTGGGCTCAGCCAAACTTTCTGGTTAAATATTTTCTTTGCCGCCTTATTAGATATGGCCGGCACCTTATTTTTGGTTATGTCATTATCAAAAACAGATCTATCGATTTTTGGGCCTTTAAACGCTTATAAAGTCGTTATATCAATGCTTTTGGCTATGTTGTTTTTGGGTGAGGTACCTAATACTCAGGGTTTTATTGGCATAGCGATTATTGTTCTTGGTAGTTACTTTCTATTTCCTACTAATGCCCAATTTAGCACTAATCGATTATTAAATTTATTATCAGATCGCGGCGTACAATATCGTTTTTTATCGATCTTATTATTTTCTATTGGCACATTGCCTTTAAAAAATGCGGTAGTTGCGGGTGATGCCATCTCAACAACGGTCTTTTGGTGTTTAATTGGTTTCCCTCTCGCCGTCATCGCTCATACTCTCTTTCTTAAAGATAATTTCACTAAAGACTTTGAGCAATCCAAAAATTATATTTACCCATTCCTTTATCTCGGTATTTTGATTTTCTTAATGCAATATATGACGATGTTGGTATTTTCAAAACTCCTAATAGCCTATTCACTGGCACTATTCCAGCTTGGTATGGTGTTACAAGTTTTTCTTGGTTATCGTATTTTTAATGAAAAACATTTTATTCGCCGTCTTGCCGCTTGTTTAGTGATGGTTGCAGGTAGTTTATTGGTTTTGAAAGCCTAATATGGAATGGTTAGTTGAATATGGCTTATTGGGTTTAGCGCTTGCCTCCTTTTTGGCCGCAACGATATTGCCACTCAGTTCTGAGCTTGTTTTATCTGCACTGTTAATCGCAGGCGAAAATCCAACAACTCTAATTGTCATTGCGACTATTGCCAATGTAGCAGGCTCTGTCGTTAACTATGTTGTTGGCCGTTGGGGGGCAGATACAATTTTACAGAAGTGGTTTCATTTAACGCCACAGCAAACTAGTAACGCTGAGAGTAAATTTAACCGTTATGGAAAATGGAGCTTATTATTTGCATGGGTTCCTATTATTGGTGACCCACTTACTTTTATTGCAGGTATATTAAAGGTGAAATTCAGTCTGTTTTTGCTATTGGTCACCATCGGAAAGTTTTCCCGATATTGGCTTGTCGCTCAAGCTATTTTGGCCAGTCAAAGCTGATACTGGTATCATTTATCCTCACTCCTTTTTAGCACGAGATAAATATGACCCGTTTATTAGGCTTTATTCTATTATTCCTACCTATAATAAGCTTTGCCGATTCGCCAATTCTAATGCCTGTATGGCAAACAGAAGCCGTCTTCGAACAGCCTGAATCTGTTGTTTATGATAAAAAGCGTCATCAGCTGTATGTATCAAATGTTAGCGGAAATCCAATGGAGGCGGATGGTAATGGCTATATTTCAACCGTTTCACTTAATGGGGAAATTACCAAGCTACATTGGCTAGAAGGTTTAAATTCACCCAAAGGTATGACGCAGGTCGATGACCAACTATACATTGCTGATATAAATGAGTTAATCGTTGTAGATCTAGTCAGCAAAAAAATAATTCATCGTTATTCTGCGCCAAACGCTAAATTTTTAAATGATGTTGCGGCTGATCATCTCGGTAATATTTATGTATCCGGTTTTTTGACCAATTCAATTTATCGCCTTAGTAACGGAAAATTTGAACGATGGTTACAGTCAGAACAACTTGAAGTACCTAACGGCTTATTAGTTGAAGGCAATCAGCTACGTGTCGCTAGTTGGGGCAATATGACCGATGGATTTGCAACAGCTATTCCAGGTCATATTAAAACCATAAATCTTGCTACTAAAGGAATTCAAAGCCTTGGCGATAAGTCCCCCGTAGGTAACCTCGACGGCCTTGAAAGTGATAACAATGGCAATTATTATGCGACCGATTGGATGGCAGGAACACTATTACATATTTCACCTGTAGGTATCAGTGAAACCTTAGTTACTCTAGGTCAAGGTAGTGCCGATCTCACCGTTTTACCTAAACAAAAGCTAGTCATCATTCCCATGATGAAGTCCGGCTATATCACGGCCTATACAATTAAAGAAACCCGATGACATTTAATGATTTAATGCTTGATGACAAGCTACTTGATGCGCTTACTTCAATTAAGTTTGCCTCACCCACTGAGATCCAACAAGCAACCATCCCTTTTATTCTGGAAGGAAAAGATGTGCTTGCTGGAGCAGCAACAGGCACCGGTAAAACAGCCGCATTTGTGCTTCCTGCTTTACAGCAATTAATTGACGAACCTAATAATAGCCCTGATCCTAAAATATTAATATTAGCACCTACTCGTGAGCTCGCATTTCAGATTCAGCATGTGGTGACTCAATTAGCTAAAAATATAAAGGTCAATACGGCCATAGTCACCGGTGGTTTTTCACAAGCTAAACAAGCTAATTATGCCCAACAAGCATGTGACATTATTATCGCCACACCGGGTCGCTTATTAAATTTGGTGGCTGATGAAATAATCGATTTATCTGAAATAGAGATGGTTGTTATCGATGAAGCTGATCGCATGTTAGATATGGGGCAAGGCCCTGATGTGTTAGCCTTGTTAGCAACTATTTCAGATGGTTTTCAAGCCTGTTTATTCTCGGCTACATTAGCAGGCAGTGGCGTGGAGATCTTCGCTGAAGAATTATTGCACGATGCTGAGATTATTCAAATTAATGCCGCCAATGAAAAATCACAACAAGTCTCCCAAACCATCTATTACGCTGATAATAAAGAACATAAACAAGCGCTTTTATTGGCGACCATTACTAATGAATCCTGTAGCAGTGCCTTAGTTTTTTGTAATAAACGTGAACGCGCTGAAGAGCTTACTGACTGGCTACAATCTCGTAATATTTCTGCCCAAGTAATGCATGGTGATTTTGACCAAGCGGTAAGACGGGATAAAACACGTAAATTCCGCATTGGACAAGTGAAAGTAATGGTTGCAACGGACGTCGCTGCACGGGGTTTAGATTTAACCAATATTAGCCATGTAATTAACTATGACATTCCATTCAAAGGTGAAATATATATTCACCGTATCGGACGCACGGGGCGAGGCGAACAAACAGGAGCCGCAATTAACTTGGTTGAGCATCATGATTTGAAAAATCTTGAACGTATTGAATACCATTTAGAAACAAAATTACCGGTTGCAAGAATAAAAGGGCTGGAACCGAAATCTAAGAAGAATAAGGCTAAATCAAAATCTAAAAAGAATGCAGAAAAGCCACGTTATATTTCTAAGAAAGATCGAGCTAGCTCAGAATGAAACAACTCAGCGCGCAACAACTACGTTGGTTACTTGTTGTTAGCTCAATCTTATTGCTAATAGGCTTTGTCGCCCCCATGTTAACGATAAGTAAGTTTATTGTTGTAAAACATTCACTTTCAATCTTGGCCGGTGTTTGGCAGTTATTAATAGAAGGACAATTTTTTCTATTTGTTATTATTGCCCTGTTCAGCATTGTGATGCCGATAGCAAAAATCATTTTATTATTTAACCTGCTTCACCCTGCAACACGCCAGCCTAAACGCCGCAAAAAACTGCTACATTTAATGCATGATTATGGCCGCTGGGCTATGTTAGATGTAATGGTGGTGGCCATTTTAATTGTCAGCGTTAAACTAGGTGCGATTGCCAGCATCCAAGTACACTCCGGTTTATATATTTTTGGTGCGGCTGTCTTATTAATCATGTTTATTACCCAGCAAGTGGTCAGTTTAAGCGAAGTAAGCCAAGCCGCTACTTCTTAATGATGAAAAGCTTTATCACCACTACACTATTCTCGATCTTGTTTACTACTGTTTATGCAGAAGAAATAAAACCTTTCACTTCGGATGGCTGCAGTGCCTTCCCTGATGGTACTTTTGAGCAACAGAAACTGTGGTTAGATTGCTGCACTACTCATGATAAAGCCTATTGGCGTGGTGGCACTTATCAGCAACGACTGGATGCTGATTTAGCATTAAGGCAATGTGTTGCTAAAGTCGGTGAACCGCTTATTGCAGAATTAATGTTAGCCGGTGTACGCGTGGGTGGTTCACCCTATTGGCCAACTAAATTCCGCTGGGGGTATGGATGGCCTTATTTTCATGGTTATACTGACGTTCCAACCATAGAGAATGATGACAACTAATTAATTATTCAATAAGTTATCATATAAAACTTGATACGCTTTAGAACTTTTCTCCCAGCTATAATCTTGTTCCATCGCTGTCACCATCACTTTTCGCCAAATTCGTGGGTGTTTAAATAGGCCAATTGCACGGAGCAAGGTTTCTTCTAATTCTTCAGCTGTTGCGGCCTCAAATTTAAAGCCGGTAGAAAAACCATTTTTCAGATTAGCACCCGCGGCATCGACTACACTATCGGCCAATCCACCAGTATTTCTAACAACGGGTAGCGTCCCATAACGTAAGCTATATAGCTGATTTAAACCACATGGTTCAAAGCGTGATGGCATTAAGAACACATCAGAACCGGCTTCTATTTGATGAGATAATTCTTCACTATAACCAATATGTAAACCTACTTTATCAGGATGTTGAGCTCGTAATACACGTAAGTCTTGTTCATACGATGCTTCACCGCTACCTAAACATATCAACTGTATATTCTCACCTGCATCGAGTAATTTTCCTACCGCATCTAAGGTGAGATCTACTCCTTTTTGAGAAACTAAACGGCTAATCGTGCCCATTAATAATACACCTTCTTTTTCTGGCAATGAAAATAACTTTTGTAGTGCTTCTTTATTGGCTGATTTGTGTCGAATTGTTTTTATTGAATAGTTTTTATCGATATATGAATCACGCTCAGGATCCCATTCATCCGTATCAATACCGTTTAGAATACCTGTTAAGCGACCTTGATCGGCGCGATGCGATAATAAACCTTCTAAACCATAACCAAATTCATAAGTACATATTTCATCAGCGTAGGTTGGGCTAACAGTGGTGACATGATCAGCGTAGATCAGCCCGCCTTTCATAAATGACATCAAATCATAAAACTCAACTCCTTCACTATGCCATAGAGAAGGTGGTAAATCTAAAGCTTCAAATACATCTTGAGAATATAAACCTTGGTACGCTAAATTATGAATAGTGAAAACCGTGGCTGGTCGGTCAGACTCATTCGCAATCAATGCCGGTGCAAGACCTGTTTGCCAATCATTGCAATGCAGAATATCTGGTTGCCAATCTAGGCCAGATTGATCCATTGCCACCGCCGCTATAGCACGTGAAAACAGCGTAAATCTAGCCGCGTTATCTTCCCAGTCCCCAGCCTCAGTGGTACCATAAGGGCCTCCTTCACGATCAAAATGCTCGGGAGAGTTTACTAGCCAAATAGGTACTTCTGAATTAGGTAATGTTGACTGTAAAATTTCAATAGGCGCATGAAAACCATCCAACTTTATCGTCGCAACCGTTTCAATTTTGTCTAATGCTTCTAGACATTGGCGGTAGGCAGGCAAAATAATTCGCACATCTTGATCTTGCTGTGCAAGAGCAATAGGTAGACTAGCTGAAACATCTGCTAAACCACCCGTTTTAATTAATGGATGAACTTCACTACTAGCAAACAGAATTTTTCGCACGCCCTACTCCTAAAAATTGGTACAATTACCCAATTATATACGGTAACGAGCAAAATCACAGCTCGCAACGGGAGAAAACATGAAACCTTGTACAATTATCATCTTTGGATCAACAGGCGATCTATCAAAAAAGAAATTATTGCCTGCACTCTACCACTTAAATCTTGAAAATCGCCTAACAGATGAAACTAAAATCATTTGTATGGGCCGCCGAGAAATGACTCAAGATGATTGGAAAACACAAGTAACCGAATATGTATCAGCAAAAGCACGTAATGGCGTTGACACTGATGCTTTAGAGAACTTTTTAGCCAAGATTAATTATTTCAAAAATGATATTAATGACACGGCTTCATTTCAAGAGCTAAAAGATCTATTAAATGATCCTACCAACAGCTTTTCGAATAATATTGTATTTTATCTCTCTATCAGCCCATCCTTATTTGGAGTGGTTGGTGACAACCTTGCCGCTGTTGGCTTAAACAAAGAAGACAAAGGCTGGCGTCATTTAGTTGTAGAAAAACCGTTTGGTTATAACCAGAAGAGTGCTGCTGAATTAGAGCATGTTATTGGGCGTAACTTCACCGAAAAACAAACTTACCGAATCGACCATTATTTAGGTAAAGGTACCGTACAAAATATCCTTGTTTTCCGTTTTGCTAATCTATTATTAGAACCATTATGGAATCGTAATTATATTGACCATGTACAGATAACACATGCGGAACAACAAGGCGTAGGTGGTCGTGCAGGTTATTATGATGATTCAGGTGCAATGCGCGATATGATTCAAAGCCATCTGTTACAAGTAATGACTTTGGTTGCAATGGAGCCACCGGCAGATTTAAATGATGAATCTCTGCGTGATGAAAAGGTAAAAGTACTTAAATCAATTCGCCCTATCACCGAAGAGTTGGTGGATAGCCATGCATTTCGTGGTCAATATGCAGCCGGAACCGTTGCTGGAAAAGCGCAGCAAGGTTATTTGGAAGAAGATGATGCACCAGAAAATAGTGTGACTGAAACGTATGCTGCCATGAAGCTCTATATTGATAACTGGCGCTGGCGTGATGTGCCATTTTACCTGCGTACGGGTAAATGTATGCCAGAATCAAAAGCGATGATTGCTATTCGCTTTAAAAAGCCACCTCAAGAATTATTTAAAGAAACAGATATCGGTAATAGCCATGCAAATTGGGTCACCATGGGATTACAGCCAGATAATACTTTACGTATTGAACTGCAAGCGAAAAAACCTGGTTTGGACATTACTGCCCGTACAGTTGGTTTAGAAACAAATGAAGATGAAGATCCAGCGCATAAACTAGATGCCTATGAAGCCATGATCCTCAATGCTATTTTAGGTGATCGTTCTTTATTCTTGCGTGCGGACGAAGTAGACTTGGCTTGGAAAGCCGTTGATCCCATCATCGAAAAATGGTCAAAAGAACAAGATTTTGTACACAAATATGAAGCAGGTACATGGGGACCAGAAGAAGTCAGCCAAATCTTTGATGATTCATGTCATCAATGGCGAAATAATGTTGATTAGAATTCTATTCTAATAAAAAAGTCGAAAGCCAGATTGAGGGAACTTAATCTGGCTTTTTTGTTTCACACTTACATCATGGCTTCGCCTAATTTAATAATACTTTCAGCAGTAATCTTAGACTTAAATGACGACATCGAACCTGGCAATAATAATACAACGGTTGAGCCCATATTAAACCGACCCATTTCCTGACCTTTTTCTAACGCTATGTTTTCACTATTATAATTCCAGTCTTTTATCTCTTTAGTATAGGGTGGCGTTATTTTCCCTGCCCACACTGTTTCCATGCTTCCAACAAATATTGCACCGACTAGTACCATTACAAACGGTCCCTGAGACGTATCAAACAGCGTTACAACACGTTCATTTCTAGAAAAAAGTCTTGGCACGGCACGTGCTGTACGTGGATTCACTGAAAATAATTTCCCTGGGACATACCGCATCATCTTTAGCTTACCTGTCAGCGGCATATGAATGCGATGATAATCTTTTGGCGAAAGATAAATTGTTGCAAACTGGCCTTGTTCAAATTGGTCTGCTAATTCTTTATTGCCACCCAATAGTTCAAGCACACTATAATCTCGCCCTTTTGCTTGAACAATTCGACCCGATTCAATGGCACCAATTTGACTAATAGCACCATCGACTGGCGACGTCATAATATTGTCACCTTCAGCAATAGGACGAATACCACCACGTAAGGCACGTGTAAAAAAGTTATTAAAACTTGAATAGGTCGATAGATCTGGTTCTGCTGCTTCACTAACATTCACTTTATAGCGAGAGACGATGAAATGAATAAAAAGGTTTTTAAACCAAATGACTTTGCTATTTGCTAATCGGTGCATAGTCACTGACAACAAGTGTTGCGGTATTAAATATTGCGGCAGCGTAGCCAATTTATCTAGCCATGAAACGGCTTTAATTTTGCGGTTATTATTCAATCTATCTGCCCTTTTAGTCAGTTTAATCAAAATTGTCACATTTCTTGCTAGTAATTTAAAGAGTGCCTCACAAGAGAGGTGCCCTTAAGTTTATCGAAAACCATGGAGTATACCAAGCATGCGGCTGACAATAACAAACGTCTTACTATTTGCATTTATTAATCTTAGTATTTTTTCTGTCCCCTCTTGGGCTGGAGATGATGATGAGGAAGTGTCTCCTCAAGCGGTTTATTTTACATTTCCTGAACCTTTTACGATTAATTTTCTTAATCAAAGCAAGAAGAAAGCCCGATATCTTCAAATTAAAGTCAGCTTAATGGCGCACAATCCTGAAATAATCAGTAGCGCAGAGTTAAACCTGCCCATGTTAGAAGATTCACTTCGTACTTTATTTTCATCTCAATCATTTGAAGAAGTAACAACTATTGAAGGAAGAAAAGCGTTACAAAATAATGCTCTCAAGACGATTAATTCTATTTTAAAAGAAGAAACAGGACAAGATAATCTCGATGCTGTTTACTTCACCAGCTTTATTCTTCAATAAAAGGCACGTTAATTGCTAAACCAACAATATAACTAATATTTAGGAACGTTCCGATGGCAGAAAAAATAGACGATATAGACCTAAGTGAAGAAGGCGGCGGTGGAAAATCTAAAAAAATGATTATTATCATTGCTGTTGTTGTTCTTGCCTTAGCGGGAGCGGGTGGCTGGTTTTTCTTAGCGGGCGGTGATGAAGAAACTACTGAAGGTGATACAACTGAAGATGTTGCTCCTGTTAAACAAACTCCTATCTACGCTACTGTTGATAAAGCATTTGTAGTTAACTTTGCCGATCAAAGTCATGGTGAAGTTCGTTATCTGCAAATTAAATTGAAAGTAATGGCTCGTGATCAAGCAGTCATTGACGCATTCACACTAAATACACCTGCCATTCAGCACGAATTACTGATGTTATTTTTTGACCAAAAATATGACGACCTAATTACCGCTGAAGGTAAAAGTGCATTAAAAGAACAATCTCTTTCCACTATTAACAAGGTATTAAAAGCAGAACAAACTGAAGGCGAGCTAGAAGCCGTTTATTTCACCAGTTTGATTATGCAATAATTTTATGGCCGCTCAAGATATTCTTTCACAAGATGAAGTCGATGCTTTATTAACAGGCATGGGCGGAGACACAATTGAAACCGATGCAGAGCCAGAGGATGATGGTAGCGCTCGCGAATTTGACTTTGGTAACGAAGATCGTATTATTCGTGGACGCATGCCAACTCTGGAAATGATTAATGAACGTTTTGGACGTTATCTTCGAATTAGCTTCTTTAATATGCTACGTCGTAGCGCTGAAATTTCAGTTAGTGGCATTCAAATAATGAAGTTCTCTGAATATATTCATACCTTGTTTGTCCCAACCAGTCTAAATATTATTCAATTCCGCCCTCTCAGAGGTTCAGGTTTAATTGTTTTTGAGCCTAAACTCGTTTTCACTATTTTAGATAATTATTTTGGTGGCGAAGGTCGATTCCAAGCACGTATTGAAGGCCGAGAATTTACAGCAACTGAATTACGCGTTATTCATATGGTGCTTGAGTTGTGTTTTAAAGACTTGGTTGAAGCATGGTCTCCTATTTTAGATGTGGAGTTTGAATTTATGAATCATGAAGTCAATCCACAATTTGCCAATATTGTCAGCCCAAGTGAAGTACTTGTCATTTCAACGTTCCATGTTGAGATAGATGGCGGCGGCGGGGATATACATGTCACCTTACCCTATTCGATGATTGAGCCTATTCGTGAAATGCTAGACACTGGATTACAAAGTGATAGTGCTTCTGACGATGGCCGGTGGGGTCGCTCTATGCGAGAAGAGATTCTGGGGGCTGATGTCGAACTGTCTGCAGATCTTACCCAAATTAATACAAATCTACGTGATGTATTGGCATTAAAAGTGGGAGATATTTTACCCATTGAAATGCCGAAAAGTATTACCGCCAAAGTTGAAAAAGTTCCATTTTTTAAAGCTTCATTCGGTGAACACAAAAATAAAACCGCATTAAAGGTTGTCAATATGATTGAGCAACCTAAAGATACCACACCACAATACCAGCTCCAAAAGGGGAAAAACAATGAGTGAAGAAGAAACGTCACAAGATCAAGAAGTGGCTGACGAATGGGCTGCTGCTTTAGAAGAACAAGCCGATGATGAGGGTGCACTTGAAGAAGCAACGCCTGAAGAAGATCCTTGGGCTGCAGCTCTCGAAGAACAAGCCGATTCTGAACAACAGGTCGATGCTGCACCAATAACACAGCTTGATGATGATGCCGCACCACGTGCCCATAAAGATTTAGATTTGGATATGATTTTAAATATCCCTGTCACTATGTCTATGGAAATTGGTCGAACTAAAATAAATATCAATAATTTATTAAAACTAAGTCAAGGTTCAGTTGTTGAGCTTGACCGACTTGCCGGCGAACCGATGGATGTTCTTGTTAATGAAACTCTCATCGCTCATGGTGAAGTTGTCGTTGTTAATGACAAATTTGGTATTCGATTAACCGATGTAATTAGTGCCGAAGAACGCATTAAGAAATTACGCTAATGAAAAAACTTTCCACCCTCTTCTCTTGCTTAGTTTTCTCATGCTATGCCAATATAAGCCTTGCAGCTGAGATCGATAAAACAGACAAATTAAAAACACTTTCAGGTTCGCCATTAAATGGCAGCGCCTTGCTAGAAACATTTGGTGGATTATTGCTTGTCTTAGCTATTATTGCCTTTTTAGCTTGGTTATTACGCCGCACAGGTCAGTTTAATAGTGCCGTCAATGGTGAAATGAAGATTATTGCAGGCTTGTCTTTGGGTTCCCGTGAAAAGGCAATTTTGCTACAGGTTGGCGAGCAACAGATTTTAGTGGGCGTAACTGCTCAGCATGTGCAAACTTTACATGTACTTGAAAATAATATTGAAGCTCAAAATAAAGTAAAAGTAGCAACGTCTGGTTTTGCTGACAAACTACAACAAATGATGAAGCAGCAGCAAGGTGACAAATCATGACTCGCCTAGTGTTTACCCTTCTTCTATTAGCCTTTCCAATTATCTCAAGCGCCGCATCAGGTATTCCTGCGGTAACACTTACCACGGGTGCGGATGGCGAACAGAGTTACACCGTAACACTTCAAATATTGGCATTAATGACCGTATTAACATTGCTACCTGCAGCGTTAATGATGATGACGTCATTTACCCGAATTATTATTGTATTGGCTATTTTACGCCAAGCAATGGGAATTCAATCTACACCTTCAAACCAAGTTCTCATTGGCTTAACACTCTTTTTAACTTTTTTTATAATGCATCCCGTATTTGATAATGCCTATACCAATGGTGTCGAACCTTATATGAATGATGAGATATCAATTACTACCGCGTTTCAAAATGGCGGGTTGCCTTTCAAAGAATTTATGCTGGCACAAACACGTGAAAGTGATATTGAATTATTTGCAGGAATTGGAGGCTATGGACCAATGGAATCATCAGCCGATGTTCCTTTCAGTTTATTGCTACCTTCTTTTGTAACCAGTGAATTGAAAACAGCCTTCCAAATTGGCTTTTTGATCTTTATCCCTTTCCTCATTATTGATTTAGTCGTGGCAAGTGTATTAATGGCAATGGGTATGATGATGTTATCGCCTATGCTGATCTCACTACCTTTTAAGCTAATGTTGTTTGTGCTTATTGATGGCTGGGCCTTGCTGATGGGCACGCTAGCTTCTAGCTTCTACCTCTAGGTTTAATTGTAATGACACCTGAAACAGTCCTCACCATTATGCAGCAAACACTGCAAGTTATTACCATGCTAATAGCCGTAATATTGCTTCCGGCCTTATTTGTCGGTTTATTAGTAAGCATGTTTCAAGCTGCGACATCGATCAACGAACAAACATTAAGCTTTATTCCAAAGCTATTGGTCACTATTTTAGTATTAGTAATGGCCGGACCTTGGATGTTAAGTTTGCTCACAGGCTATGCTACTAGGGTTTTTGAAGATATTCCCTTTTTGATTGGCTGATGATGAAAACGCTAATCAAGTCCACTTACTTTTTGCTTTTATTATGGAACTAAGTACTGCTGAAATAACCGGTTTATTGGGCAGTTATATGTGGCCTTTTATCCGCATTACCGCCCTAGTAATGACAGCACCCATTTTTAGTAGTAACTTTGTTAATGCCCGCAGTAAACTGCTTCTTGCCATTGCAATAAGCATCGTCATTATTCCTGCTATGCCTAATATTAATGTGCCTGCAGTAGAACCATTAAGTGGTGCGGGGCTGCTAATTGTTGCCCATCAAATTCTTATTGGTGCTTGCATGGGCTTTATGTTGCAACTTTTATTTAATGCGTTCACGCTCGCAGGTCAAATTATTGCCATGCAAATGGGTTTAGGTTTTGCATCGATGGTCGATCCTCAAAATGGTGTCACCGTCCCCGTTATCAGTCAATTCTATCTGATATTTGTCACCCTCGTTTTTATTAGCTTGGATGGTCATTTAATTTTAATCCAAGTATTATCCGAGAGTTTTGTCACCCTGCCGGTGTCATCTTCAGGTTTACCCTATTCCAGCTTTAGAGATGTCGTTGCCCAGGCCAGTTGGATGTATGCGGCCGCAGTGCTTGTTGCCTTGCCTGCCATTGGTTCATTGATGATGGTGAACCTTTCATTTGGTATCTTATCGCGTGCGGCACCACAAATCAGCCCCTTTTCTATTGGTTTCCCAATGAGCATCATCTTAGGGTTTGTTATCATTTTTGTCACGCTGCCATCGGCATCGCACCACTTAACTAATCTGGCAGATCAAATGCTTCAAATGATCAGACTATTGGTTCAACCTGGGGGGACAGCTTAATGGCTGAAGAATCAGGTCAAGAAAAAACCGAACAGCCGTCGGCCAAGCGGTTAACCGATGCCCGAGAGAAAGGGCAGGTTCCGCGTTCAAAAGAATTTACAACGGTTATTGTGCTCATTTCCAGCGCGGTAGGTATGCTTTTTTTGGGCGAGCGTATGTTGCGTAGCGTTGCTGAGGTAATGACCACATCATTTAGCGTGACTCGAAAAGAAATATTTGATCCAGCCGCCCTAGCACAGCATTTTTTACATGCTCTCGATATCATTGCGCTTGATCTTGGTTCATTTTTAGCCATTACTGTTTTAGCAGCCTTAATTGCTCCAGCAAGTATTGGTGGTTGGAATTTTTCTACTCAAGCGATGGGCGTTAAGCTAGATAAATTAGATCCTTTGAAAGGTCTAAAGCGTATTCTAGGACCTCAAGGTTTAATAGAGTTAGTGAAAGCATTAGCCAAGTTTTTCCTCGTCGGCACCATTTCTACACTTATCTTGTGGAGCCTACATGACCGATTATTGACACTTGGAATGCAAGAAGTCAATGTTGCGATGGCATCACTAGGTTCTTTAGTACTTTGGGTGTTTCTTGCTATCTCAAGTAGCTTATTACTTATTGCCTTAATTGATGTGCCATTTCAACACTGGAATCATATTCGCCAGTTAAAAATGACCAAGCAAGAACTGAAAGATGAAAGCAAAGAAACAGATGGGAACCCCGAACAAAAAGGTCGTATCCGTCGCATGCAAGTGGAACTCTCACAACAACGTATGATGCAAGATGTACCGCAGGCTGACGTCATTATTACTAACCCAACTCACTATGCTGTTGCATTAAAATATGAACAATCAGGAACGGGGGCTCCCGTTGTTGTTGCCAAAGGTGCAGACCTCATTGCCCAACAAATTCGTATGGTGGGTGATGCCAATGAAGTACCTGTTATTTCAGCCCCGCCACTCACTCGTGCCATTTATTTTAGTACTGAATTGGGTGATGAGATCCCAGCTGGTCTATATATTGCAATAGCTCAAATACTAGCGTTTGTCTTCCAATTACGTCGCCATAATAACCACGGTGGTAATAAGCCACAAATTAATACGGAGGACTTGCCAATACCAGATGAATTAAAACGAGATTAACCCATGGAAAACAATGATATCCTTGCCCGTTTAAAACCGATGTTAACAGGCAATTTAGGCGCACCTTTAATACTCATTGCTTTACTCGCCATGGTGATGATTCCCCTTCCTCCATTCATGTTAGATCTATTATTTAGCTTTAATATTGCACTTTCTCTCATTATTATGCTTGCCAGCATCTATGTTCTTAAACCACTCCATTTTGCTTCATTCCCCAGCATCCTCCTTATCGCTACCTTACTTCGTCTTGCACTTAACGTAGCCTCAACGCGTGTGGTATTACTTGAAGGTCATACTGGCACTGCTGCAGCAGGCAATGTAATCGAAGCCTTTGGTGAATTTGTTATTGGTGGTAATTACACTGTTGGTTTTGTGGTGTTTGCCATTTTAGTCATCATTAACTTTGTTGTGGTCACCAAAGGTGCAACACGTATAGCTGAAGTGAGTGCTCGATTTACCCTAGATTCTATGCCCGGTAAACAAATGGCGATTGATGCTGATCTTAATGCTGGCTTAATTGACCAAGATGAAGCACGTGATCGCCGTGAAGAAATTATGCAAGAATCTGATTTTTACGGTTCAATGGATGGCGCCAGTAAATTTGTTCGTGGTGATGCCATTGCCGGAATATTGATCTTATTCATTAACCTTATTGGTGGCCTTATTATTGGTATTGTTCACCATGATTTAAGCTTCGCTGAAGCTGCACATAATTACACATTACTCACTATTGGTGATGGTTTGGTTGCTCAACTTCCTTCATTATTATTAGCTTCAGCTGCTGGCCTTTTAGTAACGCGCTCAACCAAAGAACAAGATATGGGCGATCAAATCGTTGGCCAATTATTCAAAAATCCAAAAACACTTTACATTACATCTGGCATTATCGGTGGCATGGGATTAATTCCAGGCATGCCTAACGTTCCTTTTCTTTTATTTGGAGCCTTAGGAGCTTATGCATCATGGACAATGATGCAACGTCAAAAAGTTGCCGAAGCAGAAGCAGTGATGCCGACAGCGACAGAAACAGAAGCACCTCAAGAGCAACGTGATCTAAGTTGGGATGACCTTAGCCCTGTTGATCCTATTGGGCTAGAAATTGGTTATCGCCTTATTCCATTAGTGGATAAAAACCAAGGCGGGCAGTTAATGGCTAGAATCAAGGGGATCCGAAAAAAGATTTCACAAGATTTAGGTTTTCTTATTCCACCTGTACATATCCGTGACAATTTAGATTTAGCCCCAACGGCCTATCAGATTACTTTATTTGGCGTGACATTTGGTGAAGCTGAAATTTACCCCGAGCGAATGATGGCCATTAATCCGGGTCAAGTTTTTGGCGAACTAGACGGCATTAAAGGAAACGATCCTGCCTTTGGACTCGATGCTGTTTGGATTGAACCTAATCAAAAAGATCACGCTCAAGCACAGGGCTACACTGTAGTAGATGTTGATACAGTTATCGCCACCCACTTAAGCAAAATATTACAAACGCATTCTCATGATTTATTAGGTCGAGAAGAAGTACAGCAACTGCTTGATAATCTATCTAAGACAGCACCAAAATTAGTTGAGGGTTTAGTACCAGATATTTTACCGCTAGGTAGCATACATAAAGTATTACAAAATTTACTTGAAGAAAATGTGCCTATTCGTGATGTAAGAACCATTACCGAAGCTATCTCGGAACAAGCGACACGAAACCCAGAGCAAGATGCACTTACTGCTGCAACACGCATGGCACTGAGCCATTCTATTATTCAACACATTAACGGTGTAAAACCTGATCTTCCAATCATCACTTTAGATCCAGAGTTGGAACAGATATTGCTTCAAACATTACAAGCTACCGGCGAAGGTAGCGCGAGCTTAGAACCAGGACTGGCTGAAAATATGCACAAGAATTTACAAGATGCGGCACAACGACAAGAAATGACAGGAGAATCATCCATTCTTGTTGTTCAAGCCGGTTTACGAACATGGATTGCACGTTTTATTCGTCATTCCATTCCTTCTCTGAATGTATTGTCATATAACGAAATACCTGATGATAAACAAATTAGAATCGTTGCTAACGTTGGTCGTTAGAACTTGAATACTATTAAGGTCATATTATGAAAATTAAACGTTTCCACGCAGCTGATGTTCGCCAAGCGCTAAAAGAAGTGCGCGATGTTCTCGGTGCAGATGCCGTTATTCTCTCCAATAACCGTGTTGATGGTGGTGTAGAAATTGTTGCCGCGACTGATTACGATGAAAGTAAGTTTAATCGTAATCCTCAAGTCACGCCTGCAGTTCAAGCTGATACGCCACCGGTGGAAATTAACCCGTCACAAAATATAGCGCCTCCGCCAGCACAACCAGCAGAGAATATTTGGTCACAAGAGCCTACCTTAATTCAAATGCGTAAAGAAATGGCTGGGCTAAAGAATATGCTAGAAAATCAGATGTCTGATCTAGCATGGAAAGATATGAAGCATGCTAACCCAATGCAATTACAGTTGTTGCAACGCTGTTTAAAAATGGGGGTTCATGTTGATGTAGCCAAACAAATAACAGCTAATGCCCGTGATACTGATGATTTAGAAACCGCATGGTTACGCTGTCTAGCCGCACTAGCAAGTCAAATTGAAACACAAGATAATGACATTATTAGCACGGGCGGAATTTATGCTCTTGTTGGACCGACAGGAGTGGGTAAGACGACCACTATAGCCAAGATTGCAGCACGTTGTGCACTTAAACATGGCGCTAAGAATGTCGCACTCATCACCACAGATTGCTATCGGATTGGTGGCCAAGAACAATTACGCACTTATGCCAAAATTTTAGGTGTGCCTGTTCGTGTTGCTAAAACACATCAAGAACTTGGTGATGCATTAAATGAATTGCTCGATCGACGATTTATTCTTATCGACACCGCAGGAATGAGCCAACGTGATATGAAAATCACTGAGAAATTCTCGCTATTACAACATCAATCACCTATGATTAGAAATTATTTAACGCTGTCTGCCACTACGCAATCTAGCGTGCTTAATGATATTATTAACTCTTTCTCTCATCTTAATTTAAAAGGGTGTATTTTGACGAAAACAGATGAAACGAATAGCCTAGGCGGTGCAATCTCGGCTTTAGTCCAGCATAACTTGCCGTTAGCCTATATTTGTAATGGTCAACAAGTGCCAGAAGACTTTAGTTTGGCACGCCCTAATTCATTGGTTAAACAAGCCAGTGTACTGATGAATGAAGAACATTTGGATCCACAAACAGTATCTACTTATGGAGGTTTTGCCGCTTATGGCTGATGCACCCGATGATCAGGCTAATGGTCTACGACAAATGACAGCTCAACCAAGACCCGTCAAAGTTATTGCTATCGCAAGCGGTAAAGGTGGCGTAGGTAAAACAAATGTGACTGTTAATATTGGCGTTGCTCTTGCCGCGCAAGGTAAAGAAGTGCTACTGCTAGATGCCGATCTCGGCCTCGCAAATATCGATGTCATGCTAGGTTTACACCCGCAGTACAATCTTCTTCACGTATTAGATGGTAGCAAATCACTCAATGATATTATTGTTGAAGGCCCTTCTGGTTTAAAAATTATTCCTGCCGCATCTGGTATTCAAAAAATGGCCGAGTTAAGCCCCGCAGAACACGCCGGCATGATTCAAGCATTCAGCGATATGGATCAACATATCGATATTTTACTTATTGATAGCGCAGCAGGCATTGCCGACAGTGTCATTAGTTTCACACGCGCAGCGCAAGAAGTCATTATTGTTGTATGCGATGAACCCGCATCTATCACCGATGCCTATGCATTAATCAAACTATTGAGTAAAGAATATGATTTAGAACGTTTTCATATCATTGCAAACATGACGCGAAACGTTCAAGAAGGCCGTGAATTATTTAATAAAATATCATTAGTTTGCGATCGATTTCTTGACGTTAACCTCGATTTTATGGGCATCGTGCCTTTTGATGAGGATTTACGCCGTGCAGTTAAAAAACAACGTGCTGTTGTTGATTTCCTTCCCAGAAGTAAATCAGCCACTGCCTTTACTCACTTAGCTAAAAAAGTTGCCCACTGGCCTGTTCAGAAACAACCTCGTGGTCATATGGAGTTCTTTATAGAACGATTAATACAAGCTAGTTTGGATATCGCATAATGAATGGTTTAGCCATGTATTCTGAAACATCTACCTCACCTCGTTCAATGAATGAAATTGTCGAACAGCACGCCTCTTTGGTAAAACGCATTGCCTATCATTTGATTGCACGCTTGCCACACACAGTTGATGTTGATGACCTAATCCAAACTGGCATGATTGGCTTAATGGATGCAGCACAAAATTATGATGCTAATCAAGGCGCTAGTTTTGAAACCTATGCCGGCATTCGTATTCGTGGTTCAATGCTTGATGAAATTCGTCGTAACGATTGGGCACCTCGTTCAGTTCACCGTAAAGCACGTGAGATTTCTGCTGCAATACAAGCAATCGAACAACAAAAAGGCCGCAATGCAAATGATAAAGAAATTGCAGACGCCTTAGGGTTTAGCATCGAAGAATATTATCAACAATTGCATGAATCTACAGGACATCATGTGTTCAGCCTAGATGAGTTTAACAACGGTGATGAAGTTAATGCTCACCCTATATCGGCGGTGGAATCTGGCCCTGTCGAATCTCTGCAGTCGAGTGATTTTAAAGATGCATTAGCTAATGCAATAAAAACGTTACCTGATCGTGAGCGTTTATTAATGGGGCTATATTATAATGAAGAGCTCAACCTAAAAGAAATTGGTGAAGTATTAGAGGTCAGTGAATCACGTGTTAGCCAAATTCACAGCCAAACAGTTATTCGGCTTCGTTCTAAATTGGGTGATTGGTTTAATTAATTTAAAAATGGAGACATATTTTGGATAAAGATATGAAAATTCTTATTGTTGATGATTTTTCAACAATGCGACGTATTATAAAAAACTTGCTTCGTGACTTGGGCTTTAATAATACAGTGGAAGCCGATGATGGGTTGACGGCTTTGCCTATCTTGCAAGCCGGCGGCATAGACTTTCTTGTCACTGACTGGAATATGCCTGGCATGCAAGGTATTGACCTACTGAAAGCAGTACGTGCTGATGAAAATATGGCCACACTGCCAGTATTAATGGTCACGGCGGAGACAAAACGTGAACAAATTATTGTTGCAGCCCAAGCAGGTGTAAATGGCTATGTAGTCAAACCGTTTACAGCCGCTACTCTAAAGGAAAAAATTGATACCATTTTTGACCGTATCAATTCATAATTTAAGGGATTTCTCATGAACAATAGCAATCAAGTTCAACTTGAGGCTGCTCGTGCCTTAGTAACTGCATTAGAAAATGATAATACACAACAGATTGAAGAGCAACTCCTCACTCTAACGCAATCTCAAGAAAGTGATTTATTCCAAGAAGTGGGCAAACTAACCCGAGAATTGCATGATTCGCTTAATAATTTTGATATTGACTCTCGTTTGGTTGATTTAACTGAAAATGAAATGCCCGATACACGAGAGCGGCTCAACTTTGTTATTAAAACCACTGAAGATGCAGCGCATAAAACATTGGGCTTTATCGATCAGACATTACCTCTCGCTTCTGATTTAAAACAAACCGCCGAGAAAATAGATGAAAGTTGGCATCGTTTTCGCATGAAAGAAATGGACGCAGATGAATTTCGTTCATTAAGCAAAGATATTGAAACTTATCTGCCGAAAGTGAAGCAACATTCTGAACAAATTCACGCTAATTTATCAGAAATGATTTTAGCGCAAGGGTTTCAGGACATAACAGGACAAGTAATCCGCCAGGTTATAGAGCTGGTTGGAGAGGTAGAAACAAACTTAGTTCAGCTCGTCAAAATAGCTGGCAAACATATTGATAATAAAACAAACGATAACAAACAGGTTGACCCGATTAAGGCAGAAGGCCCTCAAATCAATGCGGAAAACAACCCAGATGTTCTCAATAACCAAGATGAGGTCGATGATTTGCTATCAAGTCTAGGCTTCTAGAAGGATAGTAAACAATGGCGTTAGACACTGATGATGAGATTCTACAAGATTTTCTAGTTGAAGCTGATGAGATATTAGAAGGGCTTAATGAGCAGCTGGTTGAGTTAGAATCACAACCTGAAGATAGTGATCTCTTAAATGAAATATTCCGAGGTTTCCATACTATTAAAGGTGGTGCTGGATTTTTAGCATTAGATTCAATGGTTGCCTTATGCCACAAAGGCGAAGATCTATTTAATATACTTCGACAAGGCGATCTAGTTGTCGATGCAGATATGATGGATGTCTTTCTCAAGGTGTTAGATTTCCTTAACGCCATGTTTGAAGAGACAAAATCGGGTAAGTTTCCTAGCCCCGCTGATCCAGAAATTTTGAATCAGCTGCAAAAATATATCGATGGTGATAGCGCCAAGGCTCCTGTGCAAGAAGAACCCAAACCAGAAGTTATTACAAGCTCTGACACGGCTGACAGTGATGATATTACGGATGATGAATTTGAGGCATTATTAGATCAACTTCACGGTGAAGGAACACCGGGTAAAACAGAGCCCACAGCTAAATCTATCGTTGATACTAAGAATGATAGTGACGATATTACAGATGAAGAATTTGAAGCATTATTAGACGAGTTGCAAGGCAAAAATACAAAGACAAACAAAGCCACTCCTCCAGCTGAAAAAACTAAACCTGCGGCTTCTCTTGAGCCAGAAGCAAAAGCACCTGAGCCTAAAAAAGAAACGCCCCCCCCTGCCGCCTCTGCTAAAAAAACAAAATCGGCAAAACCTGCCGCAGCACCTAAGCAAGCGGAAACATCTGTCCGCGTCGATACTAGCCGTTTAGATGAAATTATGAATATGGTCGGTGAGCTTGTGCTAGTGAGAAATCGCATTACAACCCTAGAATCTACAATTGAAGATGAAGAGATGGCAAAAGCAGTGAACAATCTAGCCGTTGTTACTGGTGACTTGCAAGCAGCCGTGATGAAAACACGCATGCAACCCATTAAAAAGGTATTTGGTAAATTTCCTCGTGTTGTGCGTGACTTAGCCAGAAGTTTAAACAAAGAAATCAACCTTGAACTGCGTGGTGAAGACACTGATTTAGATAAAAATTTAGTAGAAGCATTAGCTGATCCACTCGTGCATTTAGTGAGAAATGCTGTTGATCATGGTGTTGAAATGCCAGATATCCGCGAAGCAGCTGGTAAGCCACGTTTAGGCCAAGTCGTCTTAGGCGCGGCTCAAGAAGGCGACCATATTTTATTAACCATTTCTGATGATGGCGCTGGTATGGATGCTGAAATACTTCGTCAAAAAGCAGTTGAAAAAGGCATGATGGATGAAGAATCCGCATCACGACTAACAGATTCTGAAGCTTACGCATTAATCTTTGCTCCCGGTTTCTCGATGAAACAAGAAATTTCAGATATCTCTGGTCGCGGAGTAGGTATGGATGTAGTCAAAACCAGCATTTCAAAGCTCAATGGTGTCATTGATATTGATTCCAATGTTGGAACAGGCACCACCTTAACCATTAAAGTGCCATTAACGCTCGCCATCATGCCCACCCTTATGGTGATATTGGGCGACCAAATATTTGCCTTCCCACTGGTGAGCGTCAATGAAATATTCCACTTAGACACAACAAAAATAAATATTGTTGATGGCCAACAAACCATCATGGTTCGAAATAAAACACTGCCTTTATTCTATTTACGCAAATGGCTGGCAAGTAGTTTTAATGAAACAGAGCAATCCGAGATTGAGCATGTTGTTATTGTCAATGTTGGCACACAAAGAATAGGTTTTGTAGTTGATAAACTTATTGGCCAAGAAGAAGTAGTAATTAAACCATTAGGTGCATTACTTCAAGGAACGAAAGGTTTAGCAGGTGCTACCATAACAGGTGATGGGCGAATTTCTCTTATTGTTGATTTCCCTGAACTTATGAATACTCATGCCAATCGTGGCTATTAATAAAAATACTGTTACTTATCATTTCAACGAATACAAAGTGGAAATATATTAAAAATGGATAGTCTTAGCATTATTGGTCTAATTGTAGGGTTTGGCGCTATCTTTGCTGGTCAGCAATTAGATGGGGGCCATCTTGATACGATCCTTAATGCGGTGGCATTTTTAATAGTGCTAGGAGGAACGCTTGGTGCCGTCATGCTACAAACCCCTTTCAGAACATTTATGCGCGCATTGCAAATGCTAAAATGGGTGTTTATACCGCCAAAACAGCCATTAGAAGCCACCTTAGATAAAATTATCGAGTGGAATCAAATTGCACGTAAAGAAGGTTTATTTAAATTAGAAACCGTCGCTATCCTTGAGGATGATTTGTTCACCCAAAAAGGATTACAACTCATTGCCGATGGTGCTTCTCCCGAAATGATTCGAGAAGTGTTAGAAAACGATCTAGATATTCAAGAATACCGTGATATTCAATCAGCAAAAGTATTTGATGCCATGGGGGGCTATTCTCCTACAATCGGTATTATTGGCGCTGTCTTAGGTTTAATTCATGTTATGGGAAACCTTGCTGACCCTTCGTCACTGGGTGCTGGGATTGCTGTTGCATTTATTGCCACAATTTACGGTGTTGCATTTGCAAACTTACTCTTTCTACCCATAGGTAATAAGTTAAAAGCACTTATCGATAACCGTTCCCACATGCAAACAATGCTTATTGAAGGCTTAATCGGTGTTGCTAATGGCGATAACCCGCGAAATATTGAAACTCGCTTACAAGCATACCTTAACTAATAATTATCGCTATGGCCCGCCGAAGAAAAAAACAGGAAGAGCATATAAATCATGAACGTTGGCTAGTATCTTACGCTGATTTTATTACTTTGCTATTCGCTTTTTTTGTAGTGATGTATTCAATTTCATCTGTAAATACAAGCAAATACCGCGTTTTATCTGACACCTTAGAATCGGTGTTTTCAAGCCCTGGTAGCACTAACCCTATCCAACTTGAAGAGTATGATACAACAGCACCCCCTGAACAGACGCCTATAAATTTAATTGAGTTACCGCACACACCGCCACCCGTTCCAGACAAAACAATTAGAACAATTAATGATTTATCACAACAATTTAATTCTACTTTTGCAGAAAAAATTGAAAGTAAAGACATATCCATTAAACAAGGTAATAATTGGCTGGAATTAGAAATAAAATCCAGTGCTTTATTCTATAGCGGTGAATCGCGTCTTGAAAGAACCGCCATTCCTATTCTTGCCAAGGCGGCTGAAATTCTGAAAACATCCTCCAACCCTGTTCAAGTTGAAGGTTTCACCGATAACCAACCGATAAGTACACCACGTTTTCCTTCAAACTGGGAATTATCCGCTGCCCGTGCAGCTAGTGTTGTTCACCTGTTAAACCGCTATGGCGTATCTCCCACACGTATGTCAGCCATTGGTTATGGAGAATTTAAACCTATTGCAGATAATGCAAGTGATGAAGGACGTCAAAAAAATAGACGTATTGTACTTGTAGTATTAGGCGGTGAAGATAGTAGGCGCTCAATAGATACATTTGTACCGACAACATTATCTCCTATTTCACCTATAGTACCTGCTAGCCCCCAAACCAGATCGGTACAACAACCTACCGCTATAGGCGCTCAATGACCATTTGGGCTGTTGCCAACCAAAAAGGTGGGGTGGGCAAAACGACTACCGTAGTAAGTCTTGCTGGTTTATTGGCACAACAAGGTCAACCTACACTTGTGCTTGATATGGATCCACATGGTTCACTCACCACCTATTTTGGACATGATCCAGATACAATAGAAAATAGTATCTACTCGCTTTTTCAAAAGAGTGATAGCAGCCCCAATGCTGCATTATTTAATTCCTTACAAAAGACCAATATCGATAATCTCTATTTATTACCGGGCTCCACAGCCATGGCGACACTCGATCGCCAACTAGGAACACAAGGTGGTAAAGGCTTAGTTATTAAGTCGAATTTAGCATTATTAGCTGACCGGTTTCCAAATATATTAATTGATTGCCCGCCCATGCTAGGCGTACTTATGATTAACGCACTTGCGGCTTGTGATCAATTGCTCATACCTGTGCAGACTGAGTTTCTAGCTCTAAAAGGCTTGGAACGCATGTTACACACCTTAGAAATGATCAATCATGCTCGCAATCAAGGCTTGCCATATCTGATAGTTCCCACTATGTTTGATCGCCGCACACGCGCATCAACCCAAAGCCTGCGAATGTTGCGTGAAAAATATAATGACGGCGTATGGGATAGTGTTATACCTATTGATACACAGTTTCGTGACGCAAGCAAAGTCGGTATTCCGCTACCATCGATGAATGAAAAATCTCGAGGCTCTCTAGCCTATAAGCAATTACTCCAACACCTAACAGGCCCGCAACAAGATATAGAGAAATTGCCTCGTGTCTTCTAAACCGACCAAATTAGTAGATCAGGATCAAGCGCTTTCTGTTTATTTAAAGGATATGTTGCTTATTCCTTCAGGTACAAACGAGACTTCTGAACCTTCACTCACACTTGAACAAACTATAGAACAAGCCAAGTCAATAACGAACAATAAAGATTGGCACGCCTCAGATTTTCAAGCACTTATGTTCGATGTGCAAGGACTTAAATTAGCCATTCCGCTACACGATCTAAATGGTATTTTAACGTGGCCAGAAAAACCATTACCTAAGATACCTGACAAACCCAACTGGTATCTCGGCTTATATAGCCAAGATCATCAACATACCCAAGTGATTGATACCAGTCATATTGTATTACCCAGTCAATATCAAGACCGTAACAATACATCGCAGTTTATTATTACTATTGATAATGGGAAATGGGGCTTAGCGTGCAATAAAGTCGAAAGTGTTGTTACACTATCACCCGATAAAGTACGTTGGCGGCAACATTCTGGTAAGCGTCCTTGGCTTGCAGGAACAGTATTAGAGAAAATGTGTAGCATTCTGAACATTGCAGAGCTCGTAAAGGAATTTTAAGTCTGGCATGAACGATGCATTCATATGTGTAACAACTGTCTGTATTTTGGCAGAATTTTAAGTAAAAACATCAAGGTTAAAGAATAATGAGCGAACAAGATGATGAAATAGCAGATCCAATTCTTCAATGGGTAACTTATCAACTAGAAGATGAAGTCTATGGCATTAATGTTATGCAAGTACAAGAAGTGCTTCGTATAACAGAAATAGCACCTGTACCTGGCGCTCCAAGTTATGTATTAGGCATTATTAATCTTCGCGGTAGCGTTGTGACAGTCATTGATACACGCAGTCGATTTGGTTTAATGCCAAAAGAAACAGATGACCTTTCTCGCATCATTATTGTGGAAGTAAATGGCAATGTCATTGGCATGTTGGTTGATAGTGTTGCCGAAGTTGTTTATCTACATCAATCTGAAATTGATACTGCTCCAAGTGTGAGCAATGATGACAGCTCTCGCTTTATTCAAGGTGTATGTAGTCGAGAAGATTACTTGCTGATTATTGTTGACGTTGATAAGTTCTTATCCGAAGAAGAAACGGCAGATTTTGCTAGTTTTTAATTAGGCATAGAACAATTATTTATCATGGCAGAGAACATTAACCCTACTCAGCCTGTAGTACCCGCTTTACCGATAAAACCGTCTCACAATAAGCAACAAGACAAAAATAAAAATGAAAGCCCTAAAAAGGATACACATGATGATGATAAGCAAGGCCCAGCAGAGCGTCCCCATCATGGATTATTCGATGAATATGTATGACACTCTCAATTAGGAGTACAATAATATGATTATTACTACAACAATTATTATCGCCGCAGCATTAGCAATTATTACATTAATCGTAGTCACCACTAGCTATCGATTGTTTAAACTAAACCGAATGCAAGCAGAAAAAATTGCCGGTTTGCAAAGCCAATTATCGGTATTATGTGCCGGTGCTGTTGGTACTGATGATCGCATTCATAAATTTGAACAAACACTCTCCACATTGCAAGAACGGCATAATACGCTATCACTTGGCACAACCTCTTCTCCACAGTCATATGAACATGCCATTCGTCTTGCCAGAAAAGGGGTGAGCATTGATCAGTTGATTGATAACTGCAACTTAAGTGATGAAGAAGCCCATTTAATCAGTCGTCTTCATGGTGATAGTGATGAAGATCAGCAAGAGTTGCATTAATCTACATTGATTTATTCAGAGGATCCTTAGGCACTTTGCCAGCAATAAAATAGGTATAAGCAATAATTTCAGCAATCACACGATAAAGTAATGGCGGGATCTCCTCACCCAACTCTAAATCACTTAAAAGCGCAGCTAGCATCACGTCTTCTCGCAACGGCACACCATGTTCTTTTGCAATGCGTATAATTTCTTGTGCAATATCACCTTCACCTGTAGCCGTTACAACAGGCGCATTATCACCATCATATTGTAGTGCGATAGCACGAAGCGGTTCATTCTGAGTCATACTGATATATCCACTTTTGAAACAGGTTCTATTTGATAATGCTTATCTATAACCGTCGCTTCAGCCACATTGCCACAGACACAACTCATCTGGCTTGATGTCACACCTAATTCATTTAACGAAGCAATAAGTGTATCCATATTATCTTCTAGTAACGTTGCACTTTCATTTCGCTCTGCACGAAAAACCACTTTGACATCCTCATCCACCAAGGTCACTGTCGCCTGCACCGGCCCTAAATTTTGCGTATCTAAACGCAGCTGAACATTCCATATTTCATCATCTTGCTTACCTTCTTTTTTATGCTGATCAATCTGCATATGCAGTAAATCCAAATTTTGCTTATCTTTGATAGGTATATCAAATAACCAACTCGCCGCTGCTGTCGTACTAGTGTCTCCCTCTCTCAACATTAGCAATTGGTTTAACTGCAATTTGTTATACACTCCTTCGACTTCTTTAAACATCACCATCAACTCAGCCAAATTAAGTGGCATTTGTCTACCCGCTGTTGCAGCATTCGGCGAGCCTGATTGTGACAGCATCTGTGTTAACAATAATGCTTGCTCCTTATTCAATAAACCGGGGAGCAATGATTGAACAGCCGCAGGCGAGGCAGCAGTCTTCCCTGATAATAAAACATGTAACAACTGCTCAACTGTTTTACCTTGTGAAGCTAAGGCTGATAAAACTTGTGCTGGCAGTTTATTCATTTTCTCACCACTTTCTGAACCACGAACTTGCGACATGACGGTTTCTATTGCCGCTAAAACCTTCACTAAATTTGCCTTAAAATCTTGATTACTAACAGTCGGTTGATTCAGCAATTTGTTTTCAGAAAATGTGCCTGATAGCGACATCGCTTGTTTTAATGAGTTCGACTGCGTCACCGCTGTTTTATCTAGTGAAGATTGAATTAAATTGGTGATTGCTGACTGCATAGAATCGGGAATAATTTTATTTTGCAATGAACTAACTAACCCCGACAAACTCGGGTTAAGCACCTGCTGCCCAAGTAATTGTTGCAATCTACCCGCTATCTGATAATGACCTAACGCGGGTTGTAATCGTATATTTAATGGCTTAACAGACACAATATCCATCATTAATTTATCGCCCAGCTTAAATTGCTTAGAAAGCTGTGAAATATCAATATCAAACTGCTGAACAAATGATTGTGTCGAATTCAATGAATTCTGCACCGCAACTGTCTGAACCAGTACCCGCCCTTGTGCTAATAACTTTAAAATTTCAACAGGTAGCTGCTGACCTACTTGCAAATTTGATATGAGTTTTTGATTGTTTTCTGCTACAACTAACTTTAAAACAGTCTTGCCTGATTGTTCAACCCATTCCAACTGAATTTTCTGGCCAGCTTTCAAATCAACAGGTGTACGCAACTGCAATACTCTATCGTCAACTTTTATTGACACCCTATCCGCCGCAAGTGCAGCCTGCATCACACGTGCTTCAATGCGTTGTCCAATGACTTTTTCAACAAGCATCGTTTTGGGAATATCTCGAACAAATCCAATATGATTTTTGTTTGACTGTGGAATAATCACACTCACGCCTATTTTCAAGTTATACAAAGATAATGCTAGTATATACCCATGGGAAATTCAATATTATGGTATATACGTGAGCATAGCGGCACAGTAACGGGTCCCTTTAGCGTCTCGATAATAAATAATCAATTCTCTCTTCAACGCCTAAAAGCCAACGATGAAGTCAGCACCGACAAAATTAACTGGCGCCCCTTGTCGAGATGGCCTGATCTTCAAAAAATCCATAGTGAAAATGCTGTTAAACAACTGGATGAGCGCAATGGTTTTGATAGGCGGAATAAACAACAAGCTAGTGATAATGCCACTCAAAGAAGTGACAATGAACGTAGAATGCTTGAAAATGATGAAGATATTCAGCGACGCCAACGCCGAACTAAACTTATGCAAAAATTTCGGCAACGTAAACAAACCTTCTTCTGGCCGACATTTACGCTTATATCGCTTAGTCTCTTGGTTCTTTTTATCGGTGTTTTTTATGCAGAATCATTCCCCACATCGCTCTCAAGCTGTGACAAACCTGCCGCCACACATGTCAACTGGGAAAATTGCTTAAAACCAAAGATAAACCTAGAAAATAAAGACCTCAGCAATGCTCAGCTTCGTAATAGCCAGCTATCTGAAAGTAATTTGATGAATACAAAATTAAATGGCGCCAATCTTTCCTATGCTGATTTACATGGCAGCAACCTTAGTTATAGCCAAATACAAAACACCAATATGAAAGGTGCAGATCTAAGCAATGTTGATTTAAGTTATGCCGATTTGAGCAATAGTGATTTATCTTATGCCGATCTTCGCAAAGCGAATTTAGGGGGTAGCAAACTAGATAATGTACGCTTTGATCATGCTATTTGGATTGATGGGCGCATATGCGCACCCCAGTCTATTGGTCAATGTAATGAATATTGATGCCATCAATTACCCCATCGTTGAGACTTTCGTGCCATCGAGTTTATATGAAGGTATGCCTGAAATAACAAATGTTCAATATGATTTATGGTTATTACAAATTACTGCACGATTCCAGAATGTAGATAACCCTGTGTATATTACTTTTGATGGTGTTAGAGGGTTCCGTGTATTGGATGAAGGTGATCTATTAGAATTCTGGAATCCAGAAATAAGAAAGAATGGTTGGCTTTGGCTTGTTAAAAAAGGTGGCTGGTTTGACCTTGAGTCATTTCGAGCTGGCTTTGTATCTGGTATTACAAATAGATATGATGAATACTTAATCCTTGGAGAAAATGAATGCGTGAGTGTAATTACGGATAGACAACCAGTTATTTCAACACCAAATCCCTAACAAATCATTACCTTTATCAGCCTGTAGTTTAATGCAACGTCTGAGGAACAGCTAAAGTAAACGCTGGAATATCAACATCGAAACGTCCACCATCATCATCAATCATGGTGTAATGGCCTTGCATCATACCTACGGGTGTATCTAACATTGCCGCACTGGTATAAGTAAATTCTTGCTCTGGTACTAAATAGGGATGCTGGCCTACCACACCGTCACCTTCTACTTCTTGCTCAGTGCCATTACCACCGGTTATTTTCCAATAACGTGATAATAGTCGTGCGGGGTTGTTGCCTGCATTTTTTATGGTGATGGTGTAAGAAAACACGTAACGTTCGTTTTCGGGTTCAGATTTTGTCGCAAGATAGTTTGTTTTAATATTGATTGCGATTTTATTATTATTTTCTATTGTCATCCATTCATTATACTTGATATTGACGTGCTAATAAGCCCGCACCTAATAAACCGACTTTGGGTTGCAAGATTAATCGAACAGGAATTTTAGGCATAAGCTTAGCCATCTTACCTTTAGCTGTGAAAGCAGGTAAAAAAGGCCCATCAATAAACCGTTGAACATTTTTTGCTGCAATGCCACCCGCAATATATAAACCCGCCATTGGCAATACGGTTAATGCTAAATTGCCTGCTTGTGCGCCGTATATTTTGATAAATAAATCTAAAGCCTGCTCGGCAATGGCATCTTGTTTTTCAAGTGCAAATTGGCTGATAGATGCCGCTGCATCACCGCTAATCATTGCTTGCCGTAATGCAGCATTCTCTTCATGTGATTGGTGAATCAATAAAAACTCATAAATAGTGACTAAACCCACACCGGAAACCATTCGCTCATACGAGATATGACCAAAGCGTTCTAAAACATGTTCTAGTAATGCTATTTGCAAGCTATCGGTAGGCGCAAAATCAGTGTGGCCACCTTCTGTGGCTAATACTCGCCAGCTGTCATTTTCTGGTAGCATTATCGCTTGCCCTAAACCTGTTCCGGCACCGATTACGGCTCTTGGCGCACCTTCAGCAGGCTCACCTTGTTGCAAAGTAATAATTTCATCAGCAGCAAGACAAGAAATACCGTGAGCTACGGCAGCAAAATCATTACATAAATGAACATGTTTAATGGAAAACTGTTCGGCCAATTGATCGGCATTAATTTGCCACGGTAGATTGGTAATGCTGGCATCTCGACCAGAAACCGGCCCCGCAACGGCAAAACAGGCACTGTCAATAAACAGATCCTTAATCTCATCTTCAGCCAAAAATGCAGCCAGCGCCATATCAAAACTGGTGAATTTTTCACTAACCACTTCTTTTTCCATCACGACATTACCCTGCTCCGTCGATATCTGAAATAAGATTTTAGTGCCACCTAAATCGGCAGCTAGATAGTGCTTCATTAGTTTATTGACCAGCCGCCGCTTTATCCATAAACCAGTAATATTCACCTTGTGGTGCTAGGCGTTGCACAGGTAAGCCTTCTACGGCATCGGTGGTGATATCTTTAACAATGGGTGCTTTTGCTTCACCGCCAATAAATACGATCACTTGTTTTGCTATATTTATGACGGTATAGGTCATGGTTACACGCCATGAATCAAATTTTTCCACATATAAACTTGTGGTTAATGTGTCCGTTACATCTAATGCTGGTGTACCAGGAAATAAAGAAGCAATATGGCCATCAGGGCCTAATCCTAATAGCACTAAATCTAAGGGCTCACCTTGTAATACTTCTGCCATTGTTGCGGCATAGCTAGTCGCCACATCAGCGGCATCACCTAACTCTGTCGGCATACGGTGTACGTTTTCTTGTGGAATAGGCAAATGATCTATCATCGCTTCGCGGGCCATTTTAAAATTACTATCATCATGTGTCGGCAATACACAGCGTTCATCGCCAAAAAACAAGTGGACACGTGACCAATCAATTTGCTCTAAATAAGGCGATGAGGCTAATTTTTGATATAAACCTTTAGGCGTAGAACCGCCAGCCAATGCCACATGAAATACGCCACGTTTAGCGATCGCTGATCGAGCAGAAGCGACAAATTGTTCTGTTGCAGCTTCAATTAAACTGGCGCCATCAGTCATGATTTTTTGTTCGGCTTTCATTTCTTTTCCTTAAATATTTGTAATCTACAAAGAAATGATAAAGCCTGATGAGCTAAAAGACCACAACTAATCGGTAATCCCCCCGAAAAATAATTGAAGTCAAAAGTGGAATTTTCTCTTATGCTTAACAGCAGGAGATTATTCATGAAAAAAGCACATTTTAGCGATAGCCAAATATTAGCTATTTTAAAACAAG
>Ga0256840_1000619_pt1 | contig 35726 bp, 32 predicted proteins | sample 355202metaG_FD_185969 | JGI IMG/M metagenome (GOLD analysis project Ga0256840, IMG submission 185969) | Hydrothermal vent microbial communities from Mid Atlantic Ridge, Atlantic Ocean - 355-202 | ecosystem: Environmental > Aquatic > Marine > Hydrothermal vents | place: Atlantic Ocean: Mid...
TAAGTGCAAAGTAGTAGATGGACTCAAAGAGAAAAAACAAACCTTCGGAGCAAATATCCACACACTTTTAAGTGATAGCTTTTTTATGGAAGATGGGTTGATGGGAGAGTTTGCTAAGGGGAAGATAGATAAAGCTATTATACTACTAAACCAAGAGCATCTAAGCGATGAGGAGTTAAAGTATTGTGAGCAGATTATCTCTATTATCGGAGAGCCTATTGTTAAAAATCAATTGCAACGGATGCTAGATAGTAAGAGGCTGAAAAAGATAGATGAGATAGATAAGCTTTATGATGAAATTGAACTCATTAAACATCGAATTGAAATAATGAGAAAAAATCAATGATACAACTCCAACATGAACAGTTAACAAAGTTTGCACAAGAGCATTATGCGGCTTTTAAAGATAAGATAGATATACCTCATAGTGAACTCCAAGAGATACTATTGGCTAAACCTGATAGACTTTTGGATGTAGCAGAAAAATATAAACACTATGACGATAAGTTTGAAAATAAATATAAGAATTTTACAAGTAAAAAAAAAGAGTATGATGCTTATGATTTAGCAGAGAAACTACAAGTAAATGTCTGCCCCTATTGTAATATCAATCCTACCTATACCGTCATAACCCAAAAAGGAAAGAAGCTAACACGTCCAGAGTTTGACCACTTTTATGACAAGGCTACATACCTTGTACTCTCTTTGTCTTTTTATAATCTTATCCCCTCATGTCATACCTGTAATGCTACACTTAAAGGAAGCGAAACGTTTTCAGATGCTACACACCTAAACCCCTATAGTGAAAGCTTTGATAAAGTTGCCAAGTTTCATCTGCATATTAAGGATAGTACCTTTTACCATAAAGTAGAGGGCTTTAAAATAGAGCTAGATACACAAGACAAAAGAGCCAAAAACAATATAAAAAGTTTTGAACTAGAAGAATTGTATAAAAACCACAAAGATATAGTCCTAGACCTCATACAAAAACAAGCCATCTACAATGAAAGCTACATGGATGAACTCCTCACCCAATACGAAGGAACACTCTTTAACAACAGAGAAGACCTGCAACGCCTAGTAAGTGGTGGCTACATAAGCGATGAAGAGATAGGCAAACGCCCACTCTCCAAACTCATCAAAGATATTTCGATAGAATTGGGGTTGGTATGATAAAAGAATCTATGGTATATAGTAGTAAAATAATCGGAAGTGGAGACTTTAGTTCCACACAAGTGAGGCTAAAGCCATCACTTCCAAACAAAGGGGTCGAATTAGACCCCTTAACATACAAAGGAAACACATGAACAACATCATCTTCGGTCCCATACACTCTCGCCGTTTTGGTAAGTCACTAGGCGTTGACCTTAGCCCTGGGCTAAAGCAGTGTAATTTCGACTGCTTGTATTGTGAGCTGGCACCTGCTCCTACTATGGATGCATATGTAGATGTGGTGTCTGTAGAGGAGATAAGTACGGCTATACAAAAGGCACTCAAAGAGAATAAAGATATAGACTTCATTACCCTCACAGCCAATGGTGAGCCTACGCTCTATCCGTATCTAGGAGAACTTATAGATGAGATAAACACTTTTAAAGGGGATACCAAAACCCTCATACTCACCAACGCAGCTAATTTAGATGATGTCAAGATACAAGATGCCTTGTGTAAGCTCGATGAAGTGAAGCTCTCTTTAGACTGTGCGACACAAAAATGTCTGCAAAAGCTAGACCGTTCTCATGGTGGGATAGATGTAGAAAACATCAAAGCAGGGATGTTGGCATTTAAAAGTAAATACAATGGCCCAGTCATCATAGAGATACTCATCGTTAAAACGCTCAATGACAGCAAAGAAGAGATAGGCAAGATAAATGACTTTTTACTCAAGTTAAATCCTACACGTATAGACATAAGCAGCATAGACAGACCACCAGCGTATGCAGTGCAAGCTGTGGGTTATGAAGAACTATTAAACATAAGTCATCTGTTTGACAGTAGCTTGCCAGTCTACATAGCTTCACGTAAAAAAGCAGATATGAAAGCTTCTCGTTATAATGACAAAGAGATACTGGATACTTTAGACAAGCGTCCCTTAACACAAGAAGACATAGAAGCACTTTTTGATAAATACAGTCAAAATAGGGTACAAAACCTACTTAGAAAAGACAAAATAAAGCTTGTTTCCACAAATGGCGTAGAATTTTACAAAAAAGTCTAAAAAACCCTTGACATCAAAGGTCTTTTTGTCTATAATCTCACCCACGAAACAAGCACTCGCTTTTTTCTTAAACGTTCCGGCATAGCTCAGCGGTAGAGTAGATGACTGTTAATCATTTGGTCCGAGGTTCGAATCCTCGTGCCGGAGCCACTTCAACATATTTAAAATAAAAAACAACTCTATTTAGTGTTCCTGCATCTTTGAAACAGAAAAGTAGCTATCAACAATTTTATAAATGAAGAGAATAATGCCAATAGACCCAATAACCACAAGAATCTCACCTAAAGGTGGCATAAAGAAAATTACTTCTCTAACAGGTTTATACTCACCATACTTTTCAAAACCAACCCCAAATCTATCGCTCATTGGGTAGGCATTACCCCCATAAACGAAAATTATCTTACCCAAGTAGGTACCTATGATAATAAAAACTGAGGCAAGTATTTTATAGCTTGAATTTAAAAAGTCTTTATATAAAAGTATAAAAGGTATACCTACAGCCATTCCCAAATATGCATAGAAATAAAGTTTAAAATCACCAAAAAGAATAATTTCTGCCCATTTTTTATCTATAAATAGATAAGAAGTTGCTTCATATGCACCTAAGAGTATAACGGTATAGAGGGCAAATTTTTGTATGAGTGACATCATATCGTGACATTTGTTTCTATCGGTATTTCTGTAAGTAAAATAGGTATAAAGTATCATCACACCAGCAGAAGCTGCAAAGGATGAGACCATAAAATATAGAGTTAAAAAAGGGTAGGTTGTCCACAAATTTCTTGCCTCATTCATGTTAAAAAGTTTTGCCTGAACATAAAATTCAACTATTTCTACCAATAGACTAACTATAAGAATAAAAATCGTTATTTGTTTAGACCATTGTTCTTTATGGCTAAGTGTAAGATATATTTTAAACACAATAAGAGGGATATAAATCATATAAAGAGGTAACATAAGCCACATACCAGAAGTAAATTTAGGAGACAATAACATATGGTGAATATGTAAGATATTTAAATCCATAAGTATTGTAAAGAGTCCTGCGATAATCATGGCAAGCCCTAACGTTAAAAAACCAGCAGAGGCTCTTTTAATACGCTCTTCTCCCAGTAGTTCTGCAACAGCAACAATAAATATAATGCCTGAACCCACATAAATCATATACATATAATTGACAATATAGAGTGACCAGGGTGCTTCACGTTTGACCTCACCTCCTGCACCAAATACGGCTTCTTTCATAGCAGCAATCATTTTTTTGTTTGTAGGGTCAAGTCCTGCATCATGTGCATTAACTGCAGATAAAAAGTAACGCTCTAAAACAACATCAACCATACCCCAAAGTGCAATAGCCAAAAAAAGATAGATAATCCACATACTTTTGCTTAACAATAACTCCTTTAAGGAGACTTTATTTATCTCTACTCCTGCATAGGTTGCCATTGTGCCTCCCTTTTTGCCCTTGCTTTTGCTATGATAGGTTTATAAGTATCCCAAGTATAGATGGTTGTTCCTTCATCTACAGAGTTTGCGGCATAGTTTCTATCATGTTCAGGTAGTAGATAAAAGAGCTTTGGTACAGTCCCCTCATCTTCTTTAAGCACATAAAACTTTCTTTTTTTGAGCATCTGTATGATGTCACTCTCTTCGTCGTCTATGTCTCCAAAGAGTCTTACTTTGGTTGGACAGGTAGCCTGACAAGCTGTAGTCATCTCACCCTCTACGATGCGTGTATCATAACAGAAGTTACACTTGTCTACTGCTACATGGGTGTCATCTACAAAACGTGCATCATAAGGACAGGCCTCCATACACCCTTTACACAAGATACAAGTATCTTTGTTTGTCATGACGATGCCACCTAGTGCAAAGTAGCTAGAACCCGTAGGACAGACATCGACACAGGGTGCGTCTAAACAGTGGTTACACTGAGAAGGGTGTAGGGCTACAAAAGGTTCTCCAAAGATGCTCTTTTCTGATTGACTTACCCAGATGCGTTGTTTGTCTGCTCCTAGTTGTACCCCATTTTCTTCTTTACAGGCAACTTCACATGCCTTGCAGTCTATACAACTTTGATAGTCTAATGTCATCGCAAAATTCATTTAATTACCCAACCTTTTTTATATTGTACGTGAAATGGGAAAAGCCCATCTTCACTATGTTAACGCAAGGTTTTCTTCGGCAGAAAGCCCCCGAGACTGGTCGTGTTAATGTGTCATTTTTCATTTTAACCGACCTTTCTTATTTCTACTAATGTTTCGTGCATGGCAGCAGTGCCAAATACGCTCTCTATGGTGTCTTCTATGATCATGTTATCACTCGCACCATTTCTATACCCAAAGGTAAGCCCTGTAGATTCTTGCCCAAAACCATGGACATAAAAGACTACATCTTTAATGATTTTAATCGTAGGGTAGGCTTTAATATGTATAATTCCCACAGAACTTTTCACCTCTACGATATCTCCATACTTGATACCTTTTTCTTCGGCTTGTTCCTTGTTTATCCAAACATAGTTTTCACGCATGACATCTAAAAGCATGATGTTGTTAGCTGTTGAGTTTTGTGTCTGCTGTGCATGACGTCCTGTGACGAACTTGAATTTACCTTTGGGTGCTTCTGTGTAGAGTTCATCTCTCCACGTCGGCATAGGGTCTACACCATTTTTTTTCATGGTTTTTAAGTAACATTCTACTTTCCCACTAGGTGTTCCTAAGTTCTTTTTCAAAGCAGCCATTGCTTTTTCATCTATACAGGTATCTTGTGCATCAAGTTTTTCTCCTCCAGGAGAGGTGTAGTACTTTTTATCTTCAGGGTAGTACTGAAACTCATTGGCAGAGAGTTGCTTAAAGTACTTGTCCATATGAGGGTAGAAGACACCTTTTTCTTTGAGCGTTTTGTATGCTTCTTCACCATATTCACTTACCACACGTTCTTTATTGATGTGTTCTTGTGTATGTGCAAAAGCTTTGGTGAGGTCAAACCCATTTTCAGTATAGACCTCTTCATAAGAGGCATCTTCTATCTCTTCTTGGACATCTTCATCATGTTTGGCTGTCACTTCAAACAGAGGTTTAGAGATAACAGCACTAAGCCCCTTAAGTATGTCAAAGAGTGCTTTTGTCTCATACATAGGATCGATAACTTTGTTCCTTAGAATAATAGCAGGCTCTATCCCTGCAAAAGATTTGACTGGGTCTTCACGTTCTAAGTAGGTACACTCTGGCAGTATCACGTCAGACATCATCACGGTATCTGAAGGCATGGTATCTATGGTGACTACCAAATCAAGCATTTCAAACATCTTACGTGTTTTTGCCACATTGGGTATGGCTTGCATAGGGTTTTGTTTGTAAGAGAACATGGCACGTAAAGGGTAGGGGGTTCTTTTTTCTATAATGACATTTCTAAATCCTATCCATGTACCATTGGGTCCTACAAAGGTAGCTTCTTTTTTGTCTATACGTGGTTTGATGTTCGCATACAGAGGCACTTCTACATCATGGTCACCCAAAGGAAGTTTTGTGCCAAAGACGATGCCACCTTTCACATCTATACCTCCACCAAGTGCGGTAAATATCGCTTGAGCACGTCTTAGTTGAAAATCTTGCAAGCTCCAAGCAGTACGTCTACCTTGATAGTATATAGCTTGTGGAGCTTGAGCCATAAAGTCCCTAGCTATTTGATAGATGTCATGTGCTTTTATACCTGTGATTTTCTCAGCCCATTCAGGCGTATAGTTGTTAGAGAGTATATGCTCTTTATACTCTTCAAAGTGATCCATGTTTTTAGATACAAACTCTTTGTTGTAGAGTGTCTCTTTTAGAACCACATAGGTTAGAGCCAATACAAAGGCAAGGTCTGTACCTACTTTGATGCCTAACCATTTGTCTGCATGTAGTGCTGTGTTGGTGTAACGTGGGTCAAGGACGATGAGTTTTAATCCACGTCCTCGTGTACGTTTAAACATATCCATCGTGTCAGGAGTGAGTATGGCTTCAGCACGGTTAGCTCCTGCCATAATGACATACTTCGCATTGTCCATATCTGCTTTACCATAGGCACCAAGCGTAAGGGCATAGCCAGCAGTGGTGGTCTTAAGACAGATGGAGGAGTGGTTAACAAAGTTAGCAGAGCCTATCATATCACCCATAAACTGTTTAAAGGTATGCTCTCCCATCCCTTCACCTGCACAATACCCAATGGTAGAACGGTTGTCTTTCTCTTCATCGAGTATCTGCTTCATACCTTTGAAAAGTTTAGTACCATTGAGTATGGCATCATAGGCTTCATCCCATGAGGCACGTTTGAACTCACCTGAGCCTTTTTTACCTGTACGGATGAGAGGGTATTTGAGTCTGTCTGGGTCATAGAGTGCGTGTATACCTGCATCACCTCTTGCACAGAGCATGTTTTTAGACTTAGGGAAAAGAGGGTTAGGATCAAGCTTTTTGACGATGCCATCTTCCACTTTTGCCCATGCAGTACATTTGTTCACACACATTTCACAGACTGTGGCTACTTTTATGTTAGAGTGTGCGGGTTTTTTGGCTTCTGCAAAGAGTGTGCTAGCAGATGCCCCACCCACAACAGATAATGCTACTGAACCCTGTATAAAACGCCTTCTTGATATTTCAATTTTCATATAATGTTATTCCCTTAATATAAATATTAACTATAATTCCTCATTGTAAGGATGAATTACTTAAATAAAATTGAATTATTGATAAATTATAAATATAATTTGATTATAAATAGTATTTAATACATATAATTAAATATTATTTATTAAGGTAGTGATATGCTTAAATACTAGAAGAATGGTACTTGCTAAATAAAATTATTATAATATCAATTAAAAAAGTATAAACTAATAGCAAGTAATCAACTGAATTTATCACAAACTTTAAAAGTGCAAGTAAGTAGTATATTACGAAAGAATATATTAATTATAAATATAACTATATATTATAATAAAAGGTTACAATTTGTTGCATATATTGACAAATTGAATAGATATTCAATAATATTTAAGTTTAATTCTCTTATCATATCCATGAGTATTCACAATGAATTCTAAACACACTAAGGAGAGTAGAATGAGTATAGACAAAGAAGAATCCGTAAAAAAACTCTTTACGGCAGAAAGTGCAGCTGTTGATACTAATAAAGGTGATGACTATTATGATAAGTTATTTTTACAGTGCCAACAACGTATAGAAGACTTAAAAAAATTAACCCCACTAAATAATAGAAGAGACTTTAATTTAAGTATTGAAGATGAAGGTTTAGAAAGACGTGATTTTTTAAAGTGGGCATCTGCTACAACTGCAATGCTGATGCTTCCCGCATCATTTACGCCACTTGTAGCTGAAGCAGCGATACTTATGAATAGAGTACCAGTAATATGGATAGAACTTTCTGATTGTGCAGGGAATACAGAGGCGATATTGCGTTCAGATGGACCAAAAATTGATGAGATTATTTTAGATATTGTTTCTTTAGAGTTTCAACATACTCTTCAAGCCGCCTCAGGACATCAAGCTGAAAAACAGTTAAATGAAGCAGTAGAACACTTTAAGGGGAAGTACTTATTGTTTGTTGAAGGTGCAATACCACTAGGAATGAATGGTGGATATGGAACAATTGGTGCTCATGGTGAGACTTTTCATGATAATTTACTTCGTTTATCTGAGGATGCAGCTGCTGTAGTAGCTGTAGGGTCTTGTGCAACTTTTGGTGGTATACCAGCCGCCGCTCCAAATCCTACAGATTCTGTAGGTGTGATGGATGTGGTTAAAGGTAAGCCACTGATTAACATTCCTGCTTGTCCAGCCAACCCATCTAACATGGTAGGGGTTATCTTACACTATGTACTGACAGGACAAATTCCTGAGCTTGACTCACTTTTACGTCCTAAGTTTGCATTTGGTTACCGTATTCACGATAACTGTGAAAGACGTGGACACTTTGATGCAGGTGAGTATGTAGAAGAGTGGGGTGATGAAGGTGCTAAAAACAACTTCTGTCTCTACAAAGTAGGATGTAAAGGTCCAATGACATTTAATAACTGTTCTATCATTCGTTATAACGAAGGTGTGAACTGGCCTATTGGTGTTGGACGTGGTTGTATTGGGTGTAGTGAACCAGATTTCTGGGACAAATATGCCTATGAAAGACCAATGGCAAATGCCAACATCAAAGCACCAACAGGTGGAGTTGAAAAAACCGTTGATGAGTTTGGATTAGGATTATTAACAGCAGCGGGTATCGGTATCGGTATTCATGCAGTAGCAAGTGTAGTAGCAGGTAAAAGAGCAGAAGGAGGACAGTACTAATGCCAGAATTAAATGAACAAGTAGATGCCAACACAACAGGTGGCGGAGCAGAAACAACAGCAGAAACATCGACATCACATGCACCAGCACATGGTGCAGATGGCAATTTCCACTCAACAGACGCAAATGGAAATAAACATATCATCGTTGACCCAATTACAAGAATTGAAGGTCACCTTAGAATAGAAGCAGTAATAGACAGTAACAATACTATTATAGATGCATGGTCATCTTCTACAATGTTTAGAGGAATTGAGACAATTGTTAAAAACAGAGATCCTAGAGATGTTGGTTTGATGACAATGCGTATTTGTGGTGTGTGTACAGGTACACATTATCAAAGAAGTATAGAAGCGGTTGAAGATGCATTTAATGTGACTATTCCTAAAAATGCACGTATAGTACGTAATCTAATTCAAGGTTCATTGCAAGTACATGATCACTTTGTACACTTCTATCACTTACATGCACTGGATTTTGTAGATATCATCTCTGCAACAAAAGCGGATCCAGAAGCGACTGCAAAAGAAGCCGCTAAATGGGCAAGTGTAGCTGGAACAACACCATACATTGCAGCAGCATCAGACTTTAAAGCAATACAAGACCGTATTATTAAGTTTGCTAAAGAAGGTCGCTTAGGTATCTTTGGAAATGGTTACTGGGGTAATAAAGGGTATAAATTAACACCTGAACAAAACCTCATTGGTGTCGCACACTATCTTAAAGGATTAGACGTTCAAAGACGCATGTCCAAGATGCATGCACTATTTGGTGGAAAGTCTCCACACCCTCAGTCTATCGTAGTTGGTGGGGTAACTTGTGTACAAGACATACAAAATCCTGCACGTATCTCTCTTTTCCAAGAGTTGTTACGGGAAACAAGTGACTTTGTGAAAAGAGCATATCTTCCAGATATTTATATGGCGGGAACAGCGTATGTAGATGAAGCTACAGATGCATCACAATCTTTTCATGGTACAAAGCACAAAGGAACCCTTGGTAAAGGTATAGGTGGTTCTGGTGGTGGACTTTTATCATACTTGTCATATGGTGACTTTAGACTTGATGATACAGGTTTTTATAATGCTGAACTTTTATTACCATCAGGTGTTGTACTTGATGGTGATATCACTAAGGTGCATGAATTTGATGATACTAAAGTATCAGAAGACGTTACTCACTCATGGTTTGAAGGTACAGGTGATCCTGAACATCCTTATGATGGAACAACCATTCCTAAATATACAGGACTAAATAAAAAAGATGATGGGTATGCATATCTGAAAACTGAAGAGAAATATTCATGGATTAAATCACCACTATATGATGGTCGTAAAGTTGAAGTTGGACCTCTTGCTCGTATGGTTATTGGTTATGTAAAAGGCGATGAAAAAATAACGAAATATGTATCTAATTTTCTTAAACGTTCAGGTCTCCCTATTAGTGTACTTTTCTCAACAGTAGGTAGAACTGCTGCTCGTGCGATAGAGACAGAACTAATAGCAGATGAGATGGCAGTTTGGGCAGCAGAATTGGCTGCTAATGCAGCTTCAGGTGATCTTTCTACTTGGACAGAATTTGATTTTGATGAAGTCAGTAAAGACTGTAGAGGTAGGGGAATGGCTGAGGCTCCTAGAGGATCTTTAGGACATTGGATTGTCATAAAAGATGGTTTAGTACAAAACTTCCAAGCTGTTGTACCTTCTACATGGAATGCAGGACCTAGAGGTCCAAATGGTGAGATTGGTGCATATGAAGCATCACTTATTGGTACAAAAGTTGCCAACCCTGAAGAACCATTAGAAATCATCAGAACGGTTCACAGCTTTGACCCTTGTATTGCTTGTGCAGTGCATGTGATGGATACAAATGGTAAGGAGTTAGCTGTCTATAAAGTTGACCCTACTTGTGCATTCTAAGGAGGCTGTGATGGAAAATACAGTTGAATATGATGATAAACTAGGTCACAAAAGAGTAAGAGTAAGACGTATGACATTTTCTATGCGTCTTATTCACTGGGTGAATGTGTTTTCTATGATTGTAGCAGTTGCTACTGGACTTTACATAGGAGCTCCATACTACCAAACGCTTATTGCAGATCCAGCAGTAGATAAATATGTAATGGCTTGGAACAGATGGGGACACTTTATAGTAGCTATTATCTTTGATGTTACTTCTATCTTGGTTGCGTATCTTTTCTTTTTCTCACGTTTTGAGAAACATTATTTGAAGATTATTCCAAATAAGAAAAATATTGTAGAGTTTTTTGAGGTGTTCTTTAACTTAATTACACTTAATAGAAGAAAGAATTTTGACTCATCACATAGTGATAGTTTTAACTCTATTTTCTTTATTATCTTTCACTTGATGTTAGCATGGATGCTATTTACAGGTCTTCAAATGTATGTACAAATATTCCCACATGGGCATAGTAGTATAGGTGAATGGTGGCCAACGATGCTTCATATGGCAACGGATTGGACTATCCCTGTAAGTAACTGGCTTATTGGTTCAACGGCAACAGGTGGAAACCTAATGGACGTACGTATATCTCACCATTACACGATGTGGTATATCATTGCTTGGGTAGTTTTTCATATCTATTACCAAGTATGGAGAACTGTATTTTGGCAAGAAGGTGATGTTGCTATCGTTGTTGGTGGTAGTAAATTTATGAAAGTTGGCGAAGACGGAAACAAAGATGTCGACATAAAAGAGAGATAATCTCTCTTTTATAAGTCAAGGAAAATTATTGAAATACGAAAAAATAGCACTCATCGGCATAGGGAACATTATGTTTCACGATGAGGGGCTAGGTGCTTACCTAGTCAAATACATTGAAGAAAATTACATTATTCCAGAAAACTTAACAGTGGTTGAAGGTGGAACATTAGGCTTTACGCTAATGACTTATTATCAAGAATATGACAAGGTAATTGTTGTAGGGACGGGTTCTGCTGAAGGTGAAGTTGGTACTATATCTTCTGAGAATGCAGAACAGATTATGAGTCACGAAAGTGGTATACGAAAAACAGCTAATGAAGTAGAAATTACAATGATGGTTGAAATTTGCTCCTTTCATGAAGATATGGGAGAAGTACAGCTTATCACTATGGTACCTCAAGATATTATAGATGTAAAAAATGGTATGACAAAAGAAGCTCTTGCTTGCATGCCAAATTTAGTGAATGAAACTTTAAATGAATTATTGAATAGCGGTATAAAACTTCAACGAAAAGAAGCAAAAGAAGTTACTTTTGAAGATATCATAGAAGCTTTTGCTAACCCTCAGATAGAAGATTTTCAATTAAATTAGTATTTTGACAGGATGTATAGGGTAATCTATACATCCTGTTAAATATTGCTTAGTTTACAGCCAGACGTTATAGTTCTGGTTGTGCAGTAAACAATTATAAGGATATAGTATGTATTTTATTTTTGAGATTGAATTCTCATCTGAAAAAAATTATTTGGCTAATCTTATTCGTGCATATGCCAAGCAAGAAGAGATGGAAGTAGATGTTATTCAAAGTCAAGATAAAATTGTTATGATTTTTAAGCATGATGATGAGCAATTAGAAAGTTTTACGCTAGGCTTGGAGTCGATACTTCCAGCTTCTTTGTTTTTAGGAAAAAGTAAACACTATAGTGCTGAAGAAAAACCAGCACTTATGCCTGTAGAAAAAACAAATCTTCCTCTTAATATCGCACCCTGTCCAAGCTGTCAAAAAGAGATGTTTGATGTAAGCTCACGACGTTATTTTTATCCATTTACTTCATGTAATAATTGCGGTTCACAACACCCATTTTTAACTAACTATCCTTATGTACGTGAAAATACTACCATGAAATTTTTAGTACCATGTAAAGCATGTGAAGAAGAGAGAGGTAGCAATGCTTTACGCAAAGATTATCCACTTATTTCGTGTATAGAGTGTGGTATTGGGTTACGTATGTTGGACCGTGAAACAGAGCATATGGCTTTGAATAAAGGCGATTACCGTAAGCTCTTTAAAGCCGCAGCTGGAGCAATATCTACTGGTAAAACAGTCCTTATGAAAACGATGCATGGTTATAGAAAGTTTTTTAATCCAAATAAAGACTTAGAGGCTATTAGTAAAATATCATTTTCTTCGACAACAAAGGAAACATTTCCTGTAAAATCCCCCTATAATTTTAGTAAATCAAGTGAAGAAAATGTTTCACATTCAATATTACTTATGGCGAGTGTTGCTGGATTTAATGAGCATCTAATGATGGTGGAACAAGAGTTTAATGCCTTACTGAGTATAGAACGTCCACTACTTAGAGTTGCAACAAAAAGTGATGCACTAAAAAGAATATATGGTTCTTCAGTACTAGTAAAGTACCCAGATGATGGTATGACAATGCTTTTAGCAGGGGAAGCAGTAAAACATGGATTAGAATATTTTGCATACATAGAGTGTGATAGTAATGAAGAAGCAGACTTTTTTGTGGATTTTGATATGCCTATCAATGTACAAAAAGATATGAAACTTTTTATTAATCAAGATACAAAACTTTTTGTTTCTGGTGAACGTATCCTTTTCCCTACTCTTGTGAAAGGTACTACAAGTAGGGTCACTGTGGCACATGACTTAGCCTGTGTAGAAGTCGACGATAAAAAAATCATTGATTCCCTTGAAGTTTTTGATTCTGTAGATACAGATGAAATTTATGTTCTTGAAAATGAAGAGTTTAAAAGTGGACATTCAAATGAACATCGATTCGAGCAGTATAAAGCTTCTATGATGTCTGTACTCTCAGAGCATCATAAGGTTGGTCAGAAGGCTATTGGTGTACATTTTGATGGGTCTTTGAACTTCTTGTATTATAATGGAAAAAAGGTTATAAATGCTGTACCACCTATACCTTTTGAATCAGATAACCTTTGGGAAAAGATACGCACACTCAGAGAAGGTTCTGATAGACTTGTAGTCAATTATAAAAAAGCCTATCCAGATGTATGGGAACGTCTAGATAACTTAGAAGGGAATATGGATATTTTTGAAGTTACCGCCATCACACTTGGGCTTGAAGATGAGAGTTTTGAAGGTATCTCTTCAGAGGCACTTAGTTTTTTAGGTAAGGGTGGTTTGCAGATAGACACGAGAGTTAAAGACAACCGTTTTGACAATTATGCTTTTTTAACTTCTATCATGTCTTATCAGCTAGGTGATGTAGAAAATAACTTTATGTGTTACAGTATCTATGAATCTTTTGGTGATTATATTGGTGAGATTGTTCCTCAACTATGTGATAAAGTAGGCTCAGACATTGTAGTTCTCACAGGAGAAACATTTGCAAATCAATCTCTCTATGGTAGAATAGAAAGAACATTAGGGCAGAAAAATCCTATCATGAATAAAAACTTTCCAATGGGTAAAGAAAATGCTGTTCATGGAGCACTATATCTCTAAAATATTAAAATAAATTCTTCTATGACCTCTATTTATCAATAAAAATGAATATATATTCATTTTTATTGATGTGAATCAATATATTACTTTTTATAATTAGCTATTCTTGTAAACATAATATTTTACCACAAGTAAAAATATGATTTAAAAGGAATAGATATGAATGTGCATCAAAAAAATACTTCCTATGATACGCTTTATAAAACATTTGAAGAGAGAATTGATCAGTTAAAACGATTGCCAAGATTAAAAGAAGAGAGTTCCATAGAAGCTGTAATTGAAGAAAATGGTTTCTCAAGAAGAGACTTTATGAAGTGGGCAGGTGCAACTACTGCGATGCTTTCACTCCCCGCAAATTTTACGCCTCTCATGGCTGAAGCTGTGAAAGTGGCAGATAGATTACCTATTATATGGTTACATATGGCAGAGTGTACGGGATGTACAGAATCTTTGCTTCGTTCAGCAAATCCTACTATAGATAGCCTAATTTTTAATTATATTTCCTTGGAGTATCAAGAGACCATTATGACAGCCGTAGGATGGCAAGCAGAGCAGAATTTAGAAAATACTATTGAAAAATATAAAGGTAGATATATCTTAATGGTTGAAGGTGGTATACCAAATGGAGATACCGAATACAATCTGACAGTAGGTCCACATGGGAAGTCTGGGAAAAAGATTTCTCAACATGCAGCCAAAGATGCAGCAGCTATTTTCGCTATAGGAACTTGTTCTGCTTTTGGTGGGGTACAAGCAGCAGCACCAAATCCTACCAATGCAGTAGCACTTTCAGAAGTTACCAATAAAACAGTCATTAACGTACCAGGTTGTCCTCCAAGTGAGAAAAATATTGTAGGTACACTAATGCACTATCTACTCTATGGCACATTGCCAGCATTAGATGTGTTTAATAGACCAAAATGGGCTTACAGACTTAGAATCCATGATCTCTGTGAAAGAAGAGGACGTTTTGATGCAGGTGAATTCGTTGAACACTTTGGTGATGAAGGTGCAAAAGACGGATACTGTCTCTATAAAGTAGGATGTAAGGGTCCATACACCTTTAACAACTGTGGGAAACAGAAGTTTAATCAAGGGACTTCATGGCCAATCCAAGCAGGGTTTGGATGTATCGGATGTTCTGAGCCGAATTTTTGGGATACAATGGGTACGGTCAATGAACCTCTAAGAGATAGACTTTACCATACTGTCTTTGGTGGGCTAGGTGCTGATGCAACAGCCGATAGAATAGGTATTGGCTTACTGACTGCCACTGCAGTAGGAATAGCCGCACATGCAGCAATAGCAGCTGTTAAGAATCCAAAAGAGTAAAAAGGTAAAACATGAATGAGAATAATACAACAGTAGAAACGCAGAATGAGGGAGTACGTGTTGACGCTCTACCTTCAGGACCAAAACGTGTGGTGGTTGATCCGATTACAAGAATAGAAGGGCATTTACGAGCAGAGGTGATAGTGGGAGATGATGGTATAGTACAAGATGCTTTTGTATCTTCTACACTCTTTAGAGGATTAGAGATTATTGCAAAAGGAAGAGACCCGAGAAATGTGCCTCTTTTAATGCAAAGAATTTGTGGGGTTTGTACCTATTCACATTACCTTAAAAGTACGATGTCTATGGAAGATGCACTAGGCATCACTATTCCATATAATGCAGCATTGGTACGTTCGTTAATGGATGCAGCACTTTTTATGCATGATCATCCTGTTCATTTTTATCAGCTTCATGGGCTAGATTGGGTAGATATCACTTCCGCACTTAAGGCTGATCCTGCTAAAGCCAGTAAACTAGCGTTTAAATACTCAGATAATCCAGTCTGTACTGGAGAAAATGATTTAATAAAAGTACAAGAGACGGTGAAAAAGTTTGCATCTCATCCACAAGGACTTGGGCCATTTGCCAATGCTTATTGGGGACATACTACCTATAGATTTACACCAGAACAAAACTTAATTGCTCTTTCTCACTACTTGAAAGCACTAGAAATGCAAAGAAAAGTAGCGCAGATGATGGCTATCTTTGGTGGGAAAAATCCTCATCCACAATCTTTGGTTGTAGGTGGGGTTACATGTATTATGGATATGCTTGACCCCGCGAGAATGGCTGAGTTTATGGTGAAATATAAAGATATGAAAGATTTTATCAATAATGCATACTATGCAGATGTTGTGATGGCAGCTGAAATGTACGCAGATGAACCATCAGTCATGCAACCTATTAAAGTGAAAAACTTTATAGCAGGAGATGGACTTCTTGTAGATAGAAATGAATATCTTCTAAGTAAAGGTATGATTTTAGATGGTGATTTGAGTACTGTACATGAGATAGATGAAGATTTAATTACAGAGGAAGCAACACACTCTTGGTATCAAGTAGATAAACCATTACACCCTTATGATGGAGACAGCGAACCAAAACATACTGGCTTTGTTGAAAGTGAGTCTGTTGGACCTGATGGAAGGATGGTACACTCTGCTAATATTGACCCTGAGGGTAAATACTCTTGGATTAAATCTCCAAGATATGATGGGAAACCTGTAGAAGTTGGTCCTCTAGCTTCTATCTTGGTATCGTATGCTAAGGGTAATAAATATGTTGTACCCATCGTAGATGAGTTTTTGAAAAAAACAGGTTTATCTGTATCTGCACTCTATACGGTATTGGGAAGAACTACTGCTAGAATGTTGCAGGCTAAAGTGATTGCTAACCATGGGCTAAAAGCATTTGATAATTTGATAGAAAACCTTAAAGTTGATGAAGAGTCTTGTGCGAAATATACTATAGATAATGATAAAGAATATAAAGGTAGAGGAATAGGAGAAGTACCAAGGGGTATGCTCTCTCACTGGACACGCATTAAAAATGGTGTGGTATCTAACTATCAAGCGACTGTTCCCTCTACATGGAATGCAGGTCCTATAGATGCAAATGGTATTAAAGGACCATATGAAACAAATCTTATAGGATTAAAAATTGCTGACTTGTCACAACCATTGGAAATCATAAGAGTTGTGCACTCATTTGACCCATGTATCGCATGTGCTGTACAAGTAATGGATGTACGTGGTAATAAAATTAGTGAATATAAAGTAGACCCAATCTACGGTGGCGTGTGTAGCGTATAAGGAGCTTAAAATGGCAACAAAACATGAAGAAGAGCATGCCCAACATGGTGAAGTGGTAGAAGTAGTAGAGGTCATGGAGTTTACTCCAGCATATAGATGGCAACATTGGATTAGAGTATTAACTATTGTGGTATTAACTATCACAGGTTTTTATATTGCTTATCCATTCATAGAGCCATCTTCAAATGCTGAACCTACTAACTTTTTGTATGCAATTGTAAGGGCTGTTCATATTGCATTTGGTTTTTTGATGATTGCAGCTGTTCTTTTAAAAACGTATTTGACTATTTTTGGTAAGGCAGATACTTATAAATTGGAACTAGTTTCGATGAAAGACTTAGTAAATCCAAAAATTTGGATTCAGCAATTAGGATATTATACATTTTTGTGTAAACATCCTCATTTGAAAGGGATTTATAATCCATTACAATTCATGGCATACTTAGGAATGTATATACTTTTTTATCTTTTAATTATTACAGGAATTGTATTGCATGTACATGTATATCATGAGGGTTTAGGTGGGATACTTTATGATATAGGAAGATGGTTTGAGGTACTTATGGGTGGATTAGCGAATGTAAGAGAGATACATCATATCTCTATGTGGGCACTTATTATTATTATTGTTGTGCATATATATATGGCTATCTTTAATGCAGTCTTTGGGAAAAATGGTTCTATGGATGCTATTTTCTCTGGAATGAAATGGAATAAAAAACACTAGGTAACATAGTGAAAAGTGTGATAAATCATACTTTTCAACTAACCACATATTACTTAAGAGGGAATTACTCTTTTATAAGCTGTCATATTCTACTCTCCCTTTTATATGAAGCATAGCGATTCCCTCCTAAGTGATATGCAAAATAAGGATAGATTTGAAAATATTAATTATGGGCATAGGTAATGTTTTGTTTGGAGATGAAGGAGTAGGTGCACATATGGCAAACCTTCTTCAAGAGAAATATCGTTTTATCTCTGATAAATATCAAGTAGATGTGGTTGATGGTGGAACACTAGCACAAAGGCTTATTCCCATCATTACCGACGGATATGAGAGAGTTGTGTTGATAGATTGTGTCAATGTAGATGATGCCAATATCGGAGATGTCTATTGTTTTGATTTTGACAAAGTCCCTGACTATATCACTTGGAATGGCTCAGCACATGAAGTTGAAATGTTACAAACACTTCAGATGACAGAACTTATGGGGGACCTACCTCCTGTGAAAATAGTAGGTGTCATTCCTTATGTGATAGGAGAAGACAGTACTTTTTCTATGACAGATGAAGTGGTTAATGCCACGCTTACTATGGAAAAAATAATTATTGATTATATGAAATCCTTTGATATAGAAGTAGAAATGGTAAAAGATATACAAATAAGAGATGTATCTGAAGATACCTATATCAAAGGTTTTGATGCATGTTATTAGAATATAAGCTTGAGTATAGATCCTCTTCTTTAGTCTATGAGAGAATATTTTTACAGGTGCTTAAAAAGCTTGATTTAGAAGGAAAAATCCTAAGAGATAAGTTTCTATTGACACTCTATGTGGAGGCAGATACGCCAGAGCAACTTGAGGCATTTGCTACACTATTTGCTCAATCTTTGCCTCACTCTATCTTTTTATACAGTTCTGATGCGACTATTGTAGAGGCAATGCCAGAAGATGAAATAGTGATAGAGAGTGAAGCAAAACTCCCACTTCCATTTTGCCCTCAGTGTCTAAAAGAGGTGCAAGATAAAGAACATGAAAATTATTATAATATATTTACCCAATGTGAAGCCTGTGGTTATGGTCTTAGCGGAGAGCAAAGAAGTTATAAGCCAGAACTAGAAGAGGCATCTACTGCCATAAAAGAGGGAAAAATAGTCGAGATAAATACTTTTTATGGTAAATATTTTGTAGGTTTACCTAGTAAACTGCCTCATGGTATAGCACCTGATATGCTTCTTTATGACCTTGCAACTGTTGAGCAATATAGCTATGCCGAAAAATATGAGATTACTTCATTGGGAGCTATAGAAAAGCCATTTATAAAACTAAAGAAAAAAATGAAGTTTTTGATGGATTTTGAAAACATTGGAGCAGACTTAATACGTTTTAAATTGCCAGACGACTTTATACTTTATCTGCTTATGGAGGAGCTTCATATTTTAGGCATAGATATGCTATTTATTACAAATGAAATACTCAAGAGTGATGAAAAGTTACTTTTGGTAGAGCCAAAAGAAGCATGGGAGCCTATAGAGATAGTAGTCTCCGAAAATGCTACTGCCATTGTAGCAGGAGATAAAGGCTTACCATCGTTTCCTATCAATGCAAAGGAGGTAAATCCAGTAATAGGGTCATTTTACTCTGTCATCAAAGAGCATCATCTTGAAGATGAGACAGTCGCAGGTATTAATCTAAGTAAAACTTATAAAAATAATATGGTGGCATATGGTAAAAAATTTGGGACATTAGAGTATCTCTCTTTTGAGTTTGAGTTTTTTTCTATAGAAGAGATTTTTGATAAAATTGTTGCTACCAATGAATCAGGAAGCAAAATAGTAGAAAACTATAAAAAGAAGTTTCCAGAACATTGTGAGAAAATTTCTAAAATTTCTTTTGAAAACAAAGAGTTTAACCTGTATAGATTATGGGGCATAGTAGCCATAGTGTTAGATTTTGCACAAACAGATGAGCCACTAGAAGCAGCCAAAATACTTGAAACGTCTGCTATGACATTTTTAGGAGATAAGGGTCCAAGGATAGATTATAAACTTTTAAATAGTGATAGTAAAGTACATTTAGACCCACTCATGACCATTAGAACGGCTATGAGTTTTAAATTGGCTGGCGTAGACCAACTCACACTCTCTTATGGTGTCATAGAGAGCTTCTTGGAGTTTATAGCCAATGAACTTGATGAAATGAAGCAAAGTATGGAGATTTCGGCTGTGGTAGTGACGGGTTCACTCTTAGCCAATAAACATCTTTTTTCTAAAATGAGTAAAGAGATTGCAGTAAATCACAAGATATATTTCAACAACGAATTAAGTGTTGAAGGTGATGGTATGTTTTATGGTGGGGTATCGTTGTTATCTTGAAAAACTAAAAGGATATATGTTTGAAAAAACAAGAAAAATATAATGCTATTTTAAAATCTGCACTTAAACTTTTTTCTAAAAATGGGTTTCATAGCACAACCATCGCCCAAATAGCAAAAAATATTGCTATCAGTGCAGGGAGTATCTACAGTTACTTCCCTTCTAAAAATAATTTAGCTCAAGCAGCTATTACTTTTGTTACAAAAATTTTAGCAAAAGAACTTCGCCGTATTAATAAAAAAGAAGCCAGTTCACAAGAGAAAATTACCTTGTTTGTTCAAAGCTATTTGGATTTTGTAAGTAAACATCCTGAAATGATTGAATATTTTTTTAAGGTTTATTTGACGAATAAAGAAATTTTTTCACAAGAAGATAAAATTGGTTTTGAACTTGCTCAAGATTTTATAGATGAAGTTGAGAAGTTGATAGATGATGGTATAAAAAACGGAGAATTTCGTTCTGGTAATTTTTATATTGCATTTTCTTCAATAGTGGGTAGTCTGGGGGCTATTACTTTTCTTTCAGGAGAGAAAGTATTGGAAGATAATTTAGATATATATACAGATGATTTAGCTAATTCAATATATAGAGCACTTTCTTAGATGTTCCCTTAAGCTCATAGTTAGTAATATAGGGTTTATTTAACTTTATAGGGGTATTCTTGATTAATAGCTATCGTATCTTTATTACAGGTACAGTACAAGGTGTAGGCTTTCGTCCATTCATTTATGCTTTGTCTCAACGTTATCTCGTAACTGGTACGGTAAGTAATAATAGCAAAGGTGTTGAGATAACTCTTAATGCTGACAGTATCACACTCAAACAATTTCTTACAGCCATAGAGTATGAGTACCCACCATTAGCTACTATTAGCACTATTAGTCATGAAGAAATAGCATTTCAACATTTTGATGATTTTAGTATTATAGAGACAGAAGAAGTTGGAGAAGTTAGCGTAAATATACCTCCTGATGTGAGCATCTGTAAGGAGTGTGAGACAGAACTTTTTGACCCTAAAAATCGTCGTTATGGCTACCCGTTCATTACTTGTACGAACTGTGGAGTACGCTATTCTATTATTTATGATTTGCCCTATGACAGAGTACATACCTCTATGAAATTTTTTGAGATGTGTAAGACTTGTGAAAAAGAATATACCAATCCTCTTGATAGACGTTACCATGCACAACCTATAGGATGTCACCAATGCGGTCCAGCATTGGAACTAAAAATGAAAAATGAGAAATTAAAAATTGAACAATGTGATATTGTTGATAGAACAGTAGAGCTTTTAAAAGATGGAAATATTGTCGCAGTTAAGGGTGTGGGGGGCTATCATCTCATGTGTGATGCGACAAATGAAAAAGCAGTTACTAAACTACGTGAACGTAAACATCGACCTACTAAACCTTTTGCAGTGATGGTGAGAGATATAGAGATGGCTAGAGGGTTGGCTGAGATAAATATCTTGGAAGAGCAATTGCTTACTTCCAAAGAACGTCCAATTGTAATTGTCGGGGTAGGGACACCCCGACCTACAGATATCATCAATCCAAATATTTCAAAGATTGGGTTATTCTTACCATACACACCATTACATTTACTAATACTGGATAAACTTAATCGTCCTTTGGTAGCTACGTCTGCAAATGTCACAGACGAACCCATCTGCACAAGCTTAGAAGAGTTAGAAAAATTGCAAGGTGTGTATGACTATGTGCTGGAACATAACAGAGAGATAGTCAATGGGTGTGATGACTCTGTGTTGATGGTAGTTAATGAACAGCAGATTATACTCAGACGTGCTAGAGGGTATGCTCCAGTGAGTGTGAAGTTGCCTTTTGGGCTAAAAGAAAAGAGACTCTCTTTGGGTGCAAATCAAAAAAGTACTATCGCCATAGGTTTTGGAGATGAAGTGATACTCTCTCCTCACATTGGTGACTTACATAGTATTGGTTCTGTAGAATATTATGAAAAAAATATAGAAACTTTAAAACGCATTTATGATTTTGAACCTGAAGTAGTGGTTCATGATATGCATCTACAGTATGAATCTACTAAATATGCAAAGGACAAGTGTATAGGCTTGCCCCTACGAGCTGTCCAGCATCATTATGCCCATATATTGGGTGTGATGGTAGAGAAGCAGATACAAGGTAAAGTTTTTGGTGTTGCCTTTGATGGTACCGGGTATGGAGAAGATGGAAATTTATGGGGTGGTGAGTTTATGGTCTGTGATTATGAGGGCTATGAACGTGTAGCACATATAGACTACTTTAAACTGCTTGGAGGTGCTAAAGCCATTAAAGAGCCAAAACGGGTGGCGTTGAGTTTACTTTTTGACCTTTATGCAGATGAAGCATTGGCTTTATTTAATCCAACTACTCAAGCATTCAGTAAAGCAGAACTTAAAACCCACTACATCATGTGGGAAAAAGGACTCAATGCCCCTCTAAGCTCCTCTATAGGACGGCTTTTTGATGCTGTAGCATCACTGCTTGGCGTGTGTCAAGTGATGAGTTTTGAGGGTGAGAGTGGCATGATGCTTGAAGAGTTGTATGACAGTTCTATAGTAGGGCACTATGTTTTTACTTATGAAGGTGGAGTCATAGATGTGTTACCTGTTGTAAAAGCACTGCTAGATGAAATAGATACAAGTGTTGCAGTCTCTAAGTTTTTTCACACTCTGGTTGAAATGATAGCTATCGTATATGATGGATATAAAGATTTACCGTTAGTTTTAAGTGGGGGCGTCTTTCAAAATAGGGTGCTTTTAGAGCTGGTATTTAAGAGGTTTCCTGAGGCAATAGTACCAAACTTATTTCCGCCAAATGATGGTGGGATTGCATTGGGACAGGTAGCTATAGAACTTAATCCTAAAGAGGTAGAATAACGTATGTATATATTCAAGAAAATTTTTCAAATCACGCTAGTACTTTTGGTTAGTCTAACCTTACATGTTATCCATTGGATTCCATCTTGGTTTGTTGAAAATGTTGTGAATTTTACTATAGTTGGGTTATTTATTATTGCAGGGTATATAGTGTACCTTATTATAAAAAAACTTTACAATGTAGATAAAAATAGAAATATCTATAAGAGTACGGCCTATACACTTTTTCTTTTTGCGTATATATCGATTTTTGCTATCGCTCAGATAGGTATTTCTGTAGGAAAAAGTAAATATATGAAAACATATGAATTTGATAATGAAATTTTTTATACCTATAAAATGGCTCAAGGGGGTACAGAAGTGAGTAAAAAAGACGCATTTCTACCTATACGCTCTTTGCCTTTTGCTTCTTTTCCTTATTTGCTAATAGAACTTCAAAAGAAAGACAAAAAGGTATATGCTGTTGCAGAAGGGATACATAAAGAGATTTATGATTTAAATAAAAATGTAAAATAGTTTTTAGATATAAGCATATATTAGTCTAAAAAATCCAAATCTAACTTTTCTCTTTTAGCATGTGCACCGTCACAGTAGGGCGTACAAGAACTTTTCTTACATAGGCACAAATATGACTCTTCAGTGCGCGTAGCTATGAACTCTTTGGGACTAAAGTTTGTATCTTTATGTGAAGCATCACACAGCACACCATCGGTACTTTGTCCACAGGTACAAAATAGGTAAATTTCACCTTTTTTTAGGTAGGTTCTTACGGGAAATTTCATGCTATCTCCTTTATGTTATTTTGTTAATGCAAAATAGATAACAAAGGCTATAAATACAAGAAATATAATACTAGGTACATACCCTAAATGTTTAAAACTTTCTTGTATGATTTCTTTTTTTTCTTTGAGTTCTTCTTCTGGTGTTTGCTTTTGCATAATCACTTTCTCCATACTTGTACTTTAATATTTTACTATAGTATCTTTCTTCTAAAAGTAAAGTGATTATGTTCCATTTTATATGCTACACTAAAGCCAAAAGTGGTTTTAGTGTAATTCCTCAACCTTATGATCAAGGTCAAAAAATTTATCAGCTGCATAATACATCATTACTGCAAGTCCTAATGCCCCTAGAGATATCATCCATTCTACCAATGTGGGTGTGTACTCTACAAATGGTGTAGTCTGGGCATACTCTTTGATTTTGAGTGGCATCATGTGTGCTAGCTGTGTGTCATGCACAAGGTCATAACGCATCCAAAAGATGCCTACCATACCAGTAATAGACGCATAAACAAGTGTTTTAATGGCTTTTCCTTTGCTATAGATGATGATAGCAAAAGGGATAAGCATACCTAGAAGCACTTCGCCTACAAGGAAATTTGCAGAGCTTAGTGTATGCATGGCAACATCGGCACGTTCTGGCATATTTCCATAAATAGCAGTGAGCATTCTCCAAATTTCAAAGAAGATAAGTACCGCCAAAAGAAGTCCTAAAACTTTTGCTAGTGTGTATAAAAAGGTTTCAACTTCTGGAGGAAACTTCATTTTGTATCTCCATCCATACATTAAAAATAGCAGATATGAACCTGTCACCATCGCAGACAAGATAAAGTAGAGTGGGAAAAATGGTCCATTGGTAAATGGTCGGGCTACCAAAAATCCAAAGACTGCTCCCAAGTTAGAGTGAGCTGCAAGCCCAACAACCAATCCTGCAAGCCCAAAGATGGTTGAGTATTTATGATTATTATTGTTTAGAAAGAAAAACTCTAAAATGATAAAAAAGAGGTACATACCATAAAGCGTTCCCATCCACCAAATGGCAGAAGTAAGTCCAGGGGTGAGTATGTTGTAAATCACCATACGTACAGGATGTCCTATCTCAAAAGCAATGACAGAAAAACCAACTAATATCATGATAATAGCACCGACAATGGCTCGTTTCCCTATAATTTTAAAGGCTTCAATATTAAATACATGTCCTATAGATGACATGATACAAAGCCCTGTACTGGATACGACAAAAAAGACATACATCGCAATAAGTAGTCCCCAAGCATGTTGTCTTGTTACACCATAGGCATGATGTCCTTCTATAAGATAGACGCCAATTCCATAGAACATTGCGGTTACAAGGGCAATGGAGAGTAGAAACATCGCTACATTTGCAGTAGTAAATTCAAAACTGAAAAAAGATTTTAGTGTCTGTTTTTTGTAAGGTAATAGGTTATTTAAATTCATCTTCTCTTCCTTATGTTAGGTAGTATAGTTTTGGTTTGGTACCAAGGTGTGTTTTTAAAGAGTAGTGTTCTCTATCTCTAAGTACTTGTGAAATCTCACTGTTCGGGTCATCTAAATCACCAAAAATACGCACTTTTGTAGGGCAAGTTGCCTGACATGCTGTGGTAGTCTCTCCATTGATGAGCCTTGTATCTGAACAGAAGTTACATTTATCTACGGTCATAGTTCTGTCATCAATGTATCGTGCATCATAAGGACATGCCTGCATACAGTAGGTACACAAAATACACTGCTCAGGGTTTACCCTTACTACCCCATTATCATCATAGTAGGTTGCATTAGTAGGGCAGACTTCTTGACACGGTGCATTGTCACACTGCTGGCATTGGCTAGGCTCATAACTACTAGAACCAATGCTTAGGTCAGGAAAAATACCTTCCATTTCAGGTACACCTACCCAAATACGGTGTTTGTCTGCTCCTATCAGAATTCCATTTTCTTCTTTACAGGCACTTTCACATGCCTTACAGTTGATACAACTTTTGTAATCAAGTGCCATTCCATATCGTGCCATTATACTCTCCTTATATCTACGATGGTTTCATGCATTGCTGCAGAACCAAACGATTTTTCGTAATGATCTTCTATAATCATATTGTCATTTGCCCCCCTGTGGTGTGCAAGAGTAAGTTCACTAGACTCTGCTCCAAATCCGTGTATGAAAAAGACCACATTTGGTCCTATCTTTTCAGTAGGGTATGCTTTTATTTGTATCGCACCTATACTACTTTTTACCTCGACTTTATCACCAAACTTAATACCTCTCTCTTGGGCAACACGCTTATTGAGCCATAAATAATTATCACCCATAAGATCTAGGAGAAGTGCATTGTTTGCTGTACCACTTTGGGTGAATTGTCCATGACGTCCAGTGATAAATCTAAATCGTCCTTGTGGTGTAGGTGTATAGAGTTCATCTCTCCATGTTGGCATGGCATCTACACCTTTTTTCTTTTCTAGGTTATAAAGTGCACAGGCTATCTTGGATGTAGCAGTTCTAAACTCTTTTTTGAGTACACTCATCTCTTTTGTGTCCACACAGGTGTCATGATACGGTTCTACCTCTAAGTCACCTTTTATCACAGAATAACTTTTTTTATGTTCAGGGTAGTATTGATAATTGTTGACAGATTTTTGTTTAAAATATTTATCCATATCAGGATAGAAAATACCCTTTTCTCTTAAAGTTTTCCATGTTTCTTCACCGTAGACTGAAGCTACCATGTGGTGATTGATAGTCTCTTGTGAATGCCTAAATCCATCAGCCAAATCATAGCCCTCTTGTTTGTAGACTGCTTCTTCTCCACCTTCATCTTCTATGAGCTCTTGTAGTTCTTCGTCATATTTCTTTGAGATTTCAAAGAGTGGTTTGGAGAGTTTTTCCCCTAGACCACGCATTATTTCTATGACGGGTTTTGTATCATATTTGGCATCCACTACTTTTTTACGAAGTGCTATAGAAGGTTCTGAGCCACCAAAGGTTTTAACAGGGTCTTCTCTCTCTAAGTAGTGAGATTCAGGAAGCACTACATCTGCCATCATCACTGTATCACTTGGCATGGTGTCTATGACTACTACCAAGTCCATTGTTTCTAACATTTGTCTTGTTTTTGTAGTATTTGGGACTGAAAGCATAGGGTTTTGCTTATAGGCAAAAAATGCACGTACTGGGTAGGGTGCTGTACCATCTATAATCGTATTTCTCCATGCAATCCATGAGCCACTAGTACCTATGACTGCTGCTTTATTTTTCTCTATCCGTCCTTGAGCATTAAAGTAAGTTGGAGAGCTTATCTCATGTTTTCCAAGTGGAAGTTTTTTACCAAAAATAATACCACCTTTTTGGTCTATGCCTCCACCCATCGCAGTAAAGATTGCCTGAGCACGTCTTACTTGAAAGTCTTGGAAACTCCAAGCCGTTCTTCTACCTTGGTAGTAGATAGAACGAGGTGCATGTGCCATAAAATCTCGGGCTACTTCACGTATCTCTTTTGCTTTGATACCTGTGATTTTTTCTGCCCATTCAGGTGTATAACCCTTGTCTAGTATGTGTTTTTTATAGTCTTCAAAATCACTCATATTCTCTTGCGTAAAACGTTTGTTGTAGAGTTCTTCACTGATGGCTACATGAGTCAATGCTAAAACAAAAGCTAAATCTGTCCCTACTTCTATAGGTAACCATTTGTCTGCATGTGAAGCTGTGTTTGTAAAGCGAGGGTCGATTACTACAAGTTTTGCTCCTCTACCTTTGGTACGTTTAAACATGTCCATCGTATCGGGAGTTACTATGGCTTCAGCACGGTTGGCTCCAGCCATAATGACATACTCTGCATTCTCCAAATCAGCTTGTCCATATCCGCCTAGAGTGAGTGAATATCCAGCGATAGTGGTAGTAAGACAAATAGTACTATGATTCACAAAGTTAGATGAACCAATCTTGTCTTTCATAAAAGAGACATAGGTATGTTCTGCCATTCCTTCACCTGCACAAAATCCTATGGTGGAGCGGTTATCTTTCTCTTCATCTAGTATTTTGACCATTTTATCTTTGATATATTCATAGGCTTCATCCCAAGTGACACGTTTGAATTTACCTTCACCTCGTTTTCCTACTCTAATCAGAGGGTACTTTAAACGGTCCGGATCTTCCAGTGCTTGTATACCAGCATTTCCTCTGGCACACAACATATTACGTGACTTAGGGAAAAGAGGGTTTGGATTAAGCTTGGTAATGACTCCATCCTCTACACGGGCAATGGCTGCACATTTGTTGACACACATTTCACACAATGTGGGTACCTCTTCAAGCTTATCGCTCCATTGGGTTTTTCTTAGCCCAAAGGATGCAACTTCATCATGTTTCTTTTTCTCTATAAGTGCAGTCGCTGCACCTGAGACAGCTACTACAGTAAATGCCGCACTACCTTGGAGAAAACGCCGTCTTGATATTTCTGTTTTCATCAATTTTCCTTTCATATAAAATTAATTTATAATAATCATAAGAAAAGTATATTAATTTTATTGCACATAAAAATTGATTTAAATCAAAAAAATGAATATTTATTCACTTTTTTGGAGATTAGAATTAAACCGCCACTCTGCTTCTTTAAGGTAGTAGATAAACTGTTCATCGCTTACCCCTTTGTATTGGCAAATGAAGGTTTCAAAATAGTCCCAAAAAGCTGTAATGGTATTTTGGGCCTTGGAGAGTTTTGCTATTTTGTTAAACTTTAGGTATTTAAGTAAAAGTTTACTTGAGTATATATCTTTACTGTCATAGTGTATGTCTCTTGTGCGGGGCATCATGATACTGTAGACCTTATTATCATAACTCATCGTGAGAAAGTGTTGAAGTCTATGTATATTCTCTTCAACCTTTAAACTTTTAGGTAAGTAAAGGTACTCATCATAACCTGTAACCCTATGAGAGTTGTGTTGATACATCTCATCTGAATACAGGGCTATATTTTTTCTGAACCCTTCATAGTATTTTTGCACCGTGGCAAAGTGCATTTTGGTTTGCCGTGATGCTTCTCTCGCATTTATGCCCGATACAAAGAGTTCGTTGAGTAGTTTCTCTCTTTTGATTTTACGAGGACTAAATTTTCTTTTACATTTCCCACATTTTTGTTGTTTATCTGCTAGAGCATAGGTATATGGGTGTTCACAATAGATACATTTCATAGTACTATTGTACATTATAGTCCTTAAAATAGAGTAGACTTGATATATTTAACCTTTACTTAATAATATATAACTATGATAGTAATAATTTAATTTAAGCAGGAGTTTTAAATGTGTACAGATTGTGGTTGTAGTATAAGAGGTATGGAAGGTGTCGTAGAAGAGTCAGGTAAACATAGTCATGATGGTGGAAAAACCTTTCACACACATGGTGAAGAGGGGCATAGCCACGCACATGACTCTGATGGTTCACATGAGCATCAAAAAGCTCATGAACATCTACACCATAACCCGCAACTAAATGACTCTAAGACTATTTCAGTGATACAAAAGATACTAGATAAAAATGATCAAGAAGCAAACCATAACAGAACACACTTGGAAGAAAAAGGCATCCTAGGCATCAACCTTATGTCAAGCCCAGGCTCTGGTAAAACCACACTGTTGGAGTACCTTGCAGATGTAGCAGACTTCAAATTTGGTGTGGTAGAGGGTGATTTAGAGACAGAGCGTGACGCACAACGTTTAAGAGACAAAGGTATCCCTGCGATGCAGATACAAACAGGAACAGCTTGTCATTTAGATGCGTTCATGGTACATAAGGGTCTTCATGACATGCCACTAGAAGAGATAGATGTCTGTTTTGTAGAAAATGTAGGAAACCTTGTCTGTCCGGCATCATATGATGTGGGTACACACCTAAACATCGTGTTAGTCTCAGTACCAGAAGGTGAAGATAAAATCGCCAAATACCCTGTGATGTTCAGACAAGCAGACTTAGTACTCATCACCAAAACAGATTTGCTTCCACACTTTAAGTATGATGTAGAACGAGAAAAAGCAGATGCAAGACGCATCAAGCCAAATGTAGACATACTTGAAGTCAATGTAAACGATATAGATAGTGTAAAAGCAGTGGCAGACTGGATAGAATTCAAACGTAAAATGAGAGCGTAGGGTGTTGTTGTACCCTTACAACACCAAAACTTGGAAATCCGTCCAAACAAGATGGTGTTGTCATGGGACAACACCCTACAAGTAAAAAGAATTAAGGAAATAGTATGTGTTTATCAATCCCAAGTAAAGTAGTAAAAATTTCAGAAGACAAGACTATGTGTACCGTAGATACCATGGGTGTACAACGTGATGCAAATCTCATGATGATGGGAGATGATGATGTAGCTATAGGCGACTATGTACTTCTTCATATTGGTTTTGTGATGAACAAGATAGATGAGGAAGAAGCGCTGGCTTCTATAGATACCTATAGAGAGATACTTGAACTCATGGATGAAGAGGAACGAAAAAAAGCCATACTCGAAGACGATGAGTGCGAAGCACGGGGTGAGCAGTATACTCAGGAGATTAAAACGAATGGGTGAACTAGAACTTAAAAATCTATATGATGACTTTAGAGATGGTGATACGATTAAAGCCTATGCCAATATCATCGCGGAAGATGCTAAGAAATTAGAAAAACCCATAAATATCATGGAAGTGTGTGGTGGACATACACATACCATTATGAAGTTTGGATTACCACAGCTTTTACCTGATAATGTTAACTTCATACATGGACCAGGTTGTCCTGTGTGTATCATGCCTAAAGAGCGTATAGACCATGCCTATGTTCTAGCTATGCAACCCGATGTAATACTTGTTACACTTGGTGATATGATAAAAGTACCAGGAAGTAACGGTAGCTTGCAAGATGTAAGAGCCAAAGGGGCAGATGTACGTTTTGTCTACTCTCCGATGGAGTGCCTCAAAATTGCAGAAGAGAATGCAGATAAAACAGTGATTTTCTTTGCCATTGGCTTTGAGACAACGACACCAATGACAGCAGTACTTGTAGAGCAGGTCATCAAACAAAAAGTACCCAACATACTCTTTCATATAAACCATGTGACTGTACCAGAAGTCATGGTAGAACTCATAGACAGCCGTGATGTGCATGTAGACAGCTATAACAACCAAATAGATGCATTTTTAGGGCCAAGCCATGTCTCTGTAATCTCTGGTTCTAAAATTTACGACAAATTCCCTAAAGACTACGGTCGCCCTGTGGTAGTCACTGGGTTTGAACCAGTAGATGCCATGCAAGGCATTAGCATGATAGTCAAGCAGTTTGTAGAAAATAGATGTGAGTTAGAGATACAGTACAAACGTGTCGTCAATCATGATGGAAACCTTAAAGCACAAGCACTCATAGAGAAGTACTTTGAAAAGATGAGTCTTTTTAGATGGCGTGGACTTGGTAATGTCCCTGACTCTGGGTTAAAACTACGTGCCGAGTATAGCGAGTATGATGCAGAAGTGAAATACAAAGATGTACTGCCTATAGCCGAGATAGAAGACCACAAGCTTTGTATATGTGGTGATATACTTCGTGGTATGGCGAAACCTCAAGAGTGTACTATCTTTGGGACTGCGTGTAAGCCTACAACACCTATAGGGTCTTGTATGGTGAGTTCTGAAGGGGCTTGTGCTGCGTATTATAAGTATGGGAATTTGATTTAATTTTGTTTGTCAAATTGCCTTGTTATAAAATTGTGGCGTTGTTATTCTCCTTACTTTTCTAGAAAAGTAAGCAAAAGTCGTTGTGGCTCTCGAATCGCTCCGCTTACAAGGGCGTTCGCCACAACAAGGCACACATTCGTGTGATTAATGAAAATGTAGGAATATAAGGGATCTGGTGATTTGTGATTAGTTGCGAATGCAATGAATCATGAATCACCTGACTCCCGACAAAGAACAAAGAATATCTCAACGGGAGAAAACATGACAAAAAACATAACCATAGCCCACGGAAACGGTGGTGAAGAAAACAACGATCTCATCAAGAAAATCTTTTACAAACACTTTAAAAATGACATCTTAGAAAAGAGTGAAGATGCTGCAGTTATAGAAGACGGGAAACTAGCTTTTACCACAGACAGCTTCACCGTAAGTCCCCTGTTTTTCCCTGGTGGAGACATAGGTAAACTGGCAGTATGTGGCACATGCAACGACTTAGCGATGATGGGTGCTAAGCCCAAGTATATGACTTGTTCAGTCATCATAGAAGAGGGTTTTTCTACACGTGAGTTAGAGAAGATAGTTAAGTCCATGAAGACAGAACTAGAGATAAACGGAGCCATCGTAGTAAGTGGTGACACAAAAGTAGTACCTAAAGGTGCTGTAGATCAACTCTTCATCAACACCACAGGCATAGGCACCATAGAATACGGGGGCATTACCGCTTCTGGGCTCAAAGAGGGCATGAGTATCTTAGTAAGTCGTGATGTTGGCTGTCATGGTGCGACTATATTTGCTGCGCGTGAAGGCATAGAACTAGAGTCTGGACTCCAAACAGACTGTGCGTCACTCTACCCGCAAATAAAAGCACTCATGGATGCAGACATCAACATAGTAGCTTTACGTGATGCCACGCGTGGTGGAGTAAGTGCAGTTCTTAATGAATGGGCAAAAACTTCAGAGGTTTGTGTAGAAGTAGAAGAGGAGAAAATCCCTGTGATAGATGAAGTACGAGGCATTTGTGAGATGTTAGGCTTTGAAGCAGTAGATTTGGCAAATGAAGGGACGTTTGTACTTTGTGTAAGCAAAGAGGATGAAGCTAAGGCACTAGAAGTACTACAAAAAACACACAGTACATCAGCCATCATCGCGACGGTGACTGCACAACATGTAGGACGTGTACTACTGAACTCTTCTTGGGGAACGAAGCGATTTTTAGACTTGCCTACGGGTGAGTTGTTGCCTCGGATTTGCTAAATATTTAGGTATATGGTATGATATGTATAAAAATATACATACAAAGGATATGTTATGACTGTACGTAAGAATTTTAACTTCAAAGAAGAGACAGTAAAATACTTGGAAGAAAAAGCAAAAAGAGAAGCGAAGACGCAAACGCAATACATAGAAGAGTTAATAGAAAAAGACCTAAGAGAAGAGAAGAGATCCAAAAGATTAGCCGCTCTTGAAAAACTAAAAAACTCACCTGCTGCAAATATAGGTGATATAGACATACGTGAAATGCGTACAGAGAAAGCTTTGAAACATGCACAATAACATTTATGTAGATACCAATATCGTCATAGATATGTGCGACAACACAAGGGATATGCATGAAAATAGCTTTGCTCACATCACAAAATATATGGAACAAGAAGCGTGTGAACTCTTTATAAACAGTGACACACTTGCAAATGTATTTTACATACTCTCTAACCGTTCAACACTCAACACAAGTGAGGTGTTGGACAAAATGTATTTTGTGAGTGATATATTTACATTGGTTCCTATAGAGTCTGAGGATGTATTGAAGGCACTTGACTTGTGTAGTGATAGTACTAAGCATTATAAAGACTATGAAGACGCTCTGCAATATATATGTGCCAAGAAGATAGACGCAGATTTGATAGTGACGAATGATAAGAAGTTTGTTTCTTTGAATATTGAGATTTGTAGTACGATGAGTTAGCCGAATATGAAACTCCTCCTCCTGGTCACCGCCTTCAACAGCCAAACCCAAGCCGTCTACACTAGACTGCAAGACAAAGGGCATGAGGTAGTAGTATGCTTTGCTATCAGTGAGGCTCAGATGTTGGAGGAGATAGAAACTTATGAGCCAGAGATGATACTTTGTCCTTTTCTAAAAGCCTATTTGCCACCGAGCATCTACGAAAACTACCCCACCTACATCTTTCACCCAGGACCACGAGGAGACAGGGGTCCTCATGCTTTGGAGTATGCTTTGCAGAGCCATACAAAAGAGTGGGGGCTTGTGGTGCTTCGTGCCAACAGTGAGTATGATGGTGGGGACATCTATGCAGAGGTGGGCTTTAAGTTGCGTGATACCTATAAGGCTTCACTCTATAGACAAGAGGTAGTGCAAGCTTCACTGGAGGCTTTGGATACCTTGTTTGAGAATATTAAAAATGATACTTCTGTGCCACAACTTATGAATCCTATACACGAGCAGTTCACGCAAGCCAAAAGAAGTATAGACTGGAGTGTAGATGATACGCAGAGTATTATAGATAAGATACATCTCTCAGATTCTCTACCAGGGATTTTAGATGAGATACTAGGTGTACCTTGTTACTTATATGGTGTACATAGAGAAGAAAAGTTGGGAAGTGATGCTTCAACTTTACCTAAAACAGTACTAGCCAAAAGAGACGGTGCCATTTGTCTAAAAACTCTCGATGGTGCGGTCTGGATAACACATCTTAAAGTTGTAGGTAGTTTTAAACTTCCTGCTACTTATGCACTCAAAGAGAAGCTAAAAGGTGTAAAAGAAGATAGACTACCACTACTTTTTGATAAAAGTTATGCTACATTTTTTGAGACAAGTGTAGAGATGAGAGACAATGTAGCCTACCTCTGTTTCAACTTTCATAACGGTGCGATGAATGCTGAGCAATGTGTACGGCTAAAGTATGCTATAGAGTACCTAAAAACGCAGTGCAAAGTACTCGTACTCATAGGCGGTATGGACTTTTTTTCCAATGGCATACACCTAAACATACTAGAAGACTCTGCCAAACAAGGCGAAGATGGCTGGGCAAACATTAACGCCATGAATGACCTAGTCTCTGCCATACTCTATGCAGATGAAGTAGTCACCATCGCTTCTTTTGGGCGAAATGCAGGAGCAGGTGGGGTCTTTATGGGGCTTGCTTGTGACTATGTGGTGGGTAAAGAGGGGGTGGTACTTAACCCTCACTATAAGACATTAGGGCTTAGTGGGAGTGAGTATCATACCTATACCTTGCCTAAACGTGTAGGTAGAGAGTTGTCAGAAAAACTCTTAAATGATTGTCTTCCACTTAGCGTTGAGAAAGCAAAAAATATCGGTATGATAGATGAAGTGTTTGCCCATAATAACTACTATGAAAAGCTACACACCTTTGCAAAGAGCAAATATGACGATGATTTCATCTGGGATAAGCAAGACTACCTAGAAGTAAATAGAGCCAAAATAGAAGCCCTCAAAGAGAAAGAACTCGCAGTCATGCATCCAGAGTTTTGGAGTGAAGAGAGTAGTTTTCATACACTCAGACGTGAATTTGTCTATAAACTCTGCCCAAGAGAGACACCTGAACGATTAAAATATAACAAAAAAAGGAGAGACCATGCATGAATACAGTGTAGTCCAAGCATTACTAAACCAATGTGAAGAGCACGCCGCCGCAAACAATGCAACAAAAGTCAATAAAGTTATCACTAAAATAGGGGTAATGTCAGGCATAGAAACACAACTACTACAAACTGCCTTTGACACCTTTAAAGAGGGGACTATTTGTGAAAATGCAGAGTTTATACAGAACATACAAAAGCTAAAACTAGAGTGTAAAGAGTGTGCCAATGTGTTTGAAGTGGATGAAGTAAGGTACATTTGCCCTAAGTGCGAAAGTTTAAGAGTCAAAGTACTTGATGGGGAAGATATGTACCTCATGAGCCTAGAGATGGAATAAAGGAAGAAAATGCAAGAATATTGGGAATTATATATGAAAAACTTGGAGGGTAAACCAGCCTCTATACAGTTTAATGCAGGAATCTCTATGGAGATAGAAGATTTAGGGTATACCTATC
>Ga0256840_1000620_pt1 | contig 35692 bp, 51 predicted proteins | sample 355202metaG_FD_185969 | JGI IMG/M metagenome (GOLD analysis project Ga0256840, IMG submission 185969) | Hydrothermal vent microbial communities from Mid Atlantic Ridge, Atlantic Ocean - 355-202 | ecosystem: Environmental > Aquatic > Marine > Hydrothermal vents | place: Atlantic Ocean: Mid...
CACCCTCTATAACAACCTCAGCTATACTCATACTTCTTGCTAACTCATTAAAGTAGCTTATCATAACAACACCATTTAACACGGCAATACCAAGGAGTGCAATAAACCCAACAGAAGCTGGAACTGATAAGTAACTCCCCGTTGCGTACAGTCCAAAAATACCACCCATCATTGCAAGTGGGATAGTGGTAAAAATGATGATGCTTTGAACAACTGACTTAAATGTCATATATAAAATCATAAATATCATCACTAAAGCGATAGGCACAACCATAGAGAGTCTAGCCATAGTAGCCTGTTGATTTTTAAACTCTCCCCCATAAGTAAGGGAGTATCCAGCTGGAAGTTTTATCTCTTTTTGTATATTTTCTTTAAGGTGATCCACAAAAGTTACAAGGTCGATTCCAGATACATTTGTCGAAATAGATATAAATCTTCTCGCTCTCTCGTGTTTAATCTCAACTGGACCACTACTACTTACAATAGTAACAACTTCACTCAAAGAAACTGCCTCACCCATAGCACCAACAAGATAAAGTTCATCAAGATTTTTTTGTATATAATCACCTCGAACTATAATAGAAAACTGTTTCATCCCCTCATAAATAGTACCTGATTCAACCCCACTAACAGCAGCTTGCAAGAGATGGGCAACATCACTCTTATCAAGCCCATAATTTCCAAGCTTTTCATCATTGAAACGCAACTCCTGATAAGCTGCTCCCTCATTTTGACGCATATAAACATCTTGTGAGCCTTGAGTATTTTGGACAATATTTTTTATGTTAATTCCAAGTTCATTTAGTTTTTCTATCTCTTCACCAAAAAGCTTAATAACTACATCCCCTCTTGAGCCCGTTAGCATCTCTGATGTCCGCATCTCGATTGGTTGTGTAAAACTATACTCAATGCCTGAAATAGAATCAAGTGACTTTCTCATCTCATCTTTTAGCCAGTCAGTGTCTTGAACTCTCCACTCCTCTTTTGGCTTGAAGACTAAAAAAGTATCTGTATCGTTGAGTCCCATAGGGTCTAGTCCTATCTCATCAGAACCTGTTCTAGCTATGATAGACTTAATCTCTGGCACATCACTCATAAGCTTTTTTTGCACCTCAGTGTTGAGTGCAATTCCCGCTGGAATGTTAATAGACGGAGGTGCTTCCACACCAATTACAATATTTCCCTCATCCATAGTTGGCATAAAGGTTTTTCCAATATTTCCAAATGCGTAAAATGTTCCCCCTAAGAGAACAAGTAAAAGGGCATAGATGCCAAACTCCGCTTTAAAAGCTTTTTTTAGAAGTGGCTCATACCCTTTAAGGAGCCATTTCATAACAATCGTATCTTCATGACTAGGCTTTCTTATCAAAAATGATGCAATAGTTGGAATAACAAAAAGTGCTAAAAGTATAGAAGCCGCAAGTGTAAATACAATACTAAGTGCAACAGGGGCAAAGAGTTTACCACCTAAACCTTGAAGCATAAGAAGAGGTGTAAATACAATGATGATAATGAAAACACCGGCTATTACAGGAGTACTCACCTCTTTTGCAGCCTCAAAAATTATCTGTACTCGAGTCATATTTTTAGATTTTGGATGGGCAAGTCTGGCTATAATATTTTCAACCATCACCACCCCAGAATCTATTATCATCCCTATGGCTATCGCTATACCACCCAAACTCATAAGGTTTACGCTGATGTTAAAATAGTACATCAAGATAAAGGCACTAAAAATAGCTAATGGCAAGATAAGTGCAACTGTGATAGCTGAAACAAAACTTCCTAAAAACAGAAGTAAAACAATCAAAACAAACACAACTGCTTCAGCGAGTGCTTTTTGTACCATACTTACAGCTTTACCAACTAAGTCACTTCTATCGTAAAATATATTTAGCTCTGTTCCCTCTGGAAATGTTTTTTGAATCTCTGCAAGTTTTTCTTTTACAGCGGATGTTACATTGGATGCATCTGCACCTTTGAGTCCAAGAACTAAACCTTGAACAGCTTCACCTTCACCATCTTTTGTAACATATCCATAACGAGTAAGAGCTGATATACTAACTGAAGCTACATCTCTAAGGCGGATAATTGCACCATTATCTTCCACCTTTACAACAAGATTTTCTATATCAGAACTATCTTTCATCCTACCAGGCATACGGACTAAAAGTGCTTCATCACCTCTTTCTATCCTACCAGCTCCAAAGTTTGCATTGTTTTTATCTATTTTACTTTGCAAATCATCAAGTGTAATTCCGATAGATGCCATCATCGCAAAATCTGGCTTGATTCTAAAAGTTTTAGTCTCTCCACCTAGAGCATTGACATCTGCAACCCCCTCTATGTTTCTAAGAGCTGGTCTTATCACCCAATCAAGAAGTGTTTTTTTCTCCATAAGTGTCATAGAATCAGAATCGATTGTAAACATCAAAATCTCACCAAGTGGAGTTGTAACAGGGGCTATACCCCCGCCTATTGTAGAAGGAAGATCTCCTTTGATGTTATTAAACCTTTGATAGACTCTATCTCTAGCCCAGTAAAGGTCTGTCCCCTCTTCAAAATCTATGGTTATATCTGCAAGAGCATATTTAGTAACGGAGCGAACTATATCTTGATGGGGAATCCCCTGCATCTCAAGTTCTATAGGTATAGTGATTTGTTGCTCCACCTCTTTTGGCGTCATACCAGGTGCTTTTATGATTATCTTTACCTGAGTAGTAGATACATCAGGAAAGGCATCGATGGTAAGTTTTGAGTATGCGACAATCCCACCTGCAATAATTGCGATAGATATAACTATGGCAAAAATTCTTTGTGAGAGTGCAAATCCTATGAGTTTATCAATCATCACTCTGACCTTGAAGAGCTCCTTTGAGTGAAATAACACCTGATATTGCTACCTCATCATTGAGAGTTAAACTATCAGAAACAACATATACATTGTTATTATTTCTTCCAAGAATACTTACTTGTACTAGCTTATAACCATTAGATACTTTTACAAATATAGCATCATTATCATCTACATCAATAATCGCTGAAGATGGGAGTTTATACGCCTCTTTAGACCAATATAACTTAATATTTTTCTTCTCATTAAGCATTATTTTCATAGATTTTTCTGGTAATAGATGTACCGCAACCGTTTGTGTTCTGGCATCTATCTCTGCTGCTATAGACTCAACAGTAACGCTTTCATTCGATATAAAAAGCTTCTGACCTAACTTCAATTTTTTTGCTATTTTTAATGGAAGAGCCACTACTAGATGTGCATGATTATCGTTCAAGATAGTCATCATATGCTCACCTCTTTGAACATACATCTTAGGAAATATGTTTAAATCATTCACAACACCACCAATAGGTGCATATACATTTATCTCAGGAATTGGTTTTTTACTCTCTTTTATACTCTCAACCTGTTCTTTACTTAGTCCCCACTCTTGTAATAGGTGATAATAAAATTTACTCTGAGTCTCAAATTTTGCTAATGTATTTAAAGCTTTAAGGTATTGTTTTTTTGGAACAACTGTCGCTTCATAGAGAGGCTTAAGTCTTGCAACCTCATTAGCATTGTATTCCTCTTCTATAAGAAGATTTATATAAGTCGATTCCAACTCTAGCATCTTTGGACTTTTAATTACTGCGACTAGTCTCCCTTTTTTGATAGGATTATATATCTCAACATTTAGTTTTTGTATTACTCCCTCAACAGAAGCATCTATCCTAAATACATCTTTTGATGGTATATACCCTTTTGCTAAAAAACTTCCCAAATAAACACTATCTGTTTTTTCTGGAGCCTTCGTTTTCACCATATTATTTTGACCTGCTACTACCAAATCATTTGCTAGTAATGGCACGAGAGTAAGCATTGTTGCTATTATTATTTTTTTTATCATTTTGATACCCCTTGTGGATCTATTGCGTAGTTGTACATATATTGTGCAACTGCGTTATGTCTGTCTATTTTTAATTCCAATATTGTTTGAATCATTTGAACTTTTGTCTCTGTTGCCTTTAGCATTGAGATAAGGCTCTCTTCACCAGCACGAAATCGCATATTGCTTTGTTCTATTAGTTTATTTGATGATTCTCTAATGAGCCTGTCGCTCTCTTTTAAATACCTTCTATAAATGTTTAAACGCTTTTGCATAGCCGTACTTTCTTGTACATAGTTGTTTCTAAACATTTCAAGTTCATAGTTTGAAGCATTGAGAGCGTGCATTGCTGAAACTCTTGAAGCCTGAGTTTTTTCACCATATGCCAATGGAATTGATATATTTAACATATATTTGTCTGTGTCTAGTTCATTGGAGTACGAAGCACCTAAATTTATCTTTGGAACTCGTGCACTAGCAATAGCAAGCTCCTCTTTTTTTATCTCTATTTGTTTTTGGAGCATTGGATAGAGTGCTGAATATTCTGGTTTAAATAAATTTTCTATATTGGGTCTTAGCCTTTTACATACAAATTGAGAATCAAAGGGAACTAACTTTTTTATCTCTACTTCATAGTTTTGCGTAGCATTTTCTAGTTTTGAAATTTGAAGGTTCATATTTTCTAATGCTAGATTTGCCATGATCGATTTACTTGCATCAAATTCCCCATATTCAACACCTTTGTCAATATGTTTGCTTATCGTGTCATATACAGATGCCAACTCACCTCTAGCTTGTAAAGCCTCCATAGTGATACAGTAGTTTCCATATAATTGCCACAACTTTGTTTTTAACCTATTTTTCTCTATCTTTTTACTATTTTGTACATATGATTGTCTATTTTTTATCAAAGCATCAACACTAGAACCATTGAGCTTAAAATCTTTACTTAAAGAGATTCCAAACTCTAAGCCAGATTCTACTCCACTATCTCGTCCTTGAGATTGCCCTACATTGGCACCAAGACTCCATCCTTCACTATAAAGCGAGGATTTTGAAGCTTCTAAATTAGAACTCAAAGTTTCACTTTTACTTTTGTAAAAATTACTTTGCGTCACTCTATCGTATAGTGTATCTATATCTTCAGCCATAAGTAATAATGGCGTAAGCATAAGAAAGATATATCTCATATCTTTATCCTTTTTATTAAAATATTTATTTTTTATTTCTCTTAAATGATTAGGTGGTTGGTGGTCGTAGTAAAACTGGGTTAATACAAGATGTAGCAGTTGCTTGTGTATTTAAAATCTGTTTATTAACACTTATCGGTTCAAATATATTTATCTCTACACGAGGAACATCCATAGTCAAATGGATCTGTGCATGAACTTTAGAAGCTGTATCTCCAAGAGTTTTTTCAGATTTTGTATAAGATGATTCATAGTTAGGATTTGCATCAATTACCACATAATCATGCACAATCAAAATTGAAAAGGCAAACAGTAAAACCGATAAAATTTTGTTTTTAAAATTTTTCATATCGTCCGCATTATATTATAAAAAAGACAATTTAAAATAAATATTTTAATCTATAATCTATTTGACTCAAGACTTAAAGATAGATAAATAAAACTAAATTATTTTCTATGATAAAATGTAATAAAATTAAATTTTAATAGCTTTTTTGAAACAAAATAAACTTAAGTTATTTTAAATATACAATACTTTAATTAATCTTTTGGTAATTTTGGCTATAATTCGCTTTATATTTTAGGAGAAGATGCTTTAATGCGAAAGAAAGCTTGTATCATCTCCTATTAACAAAGGATAATGATGCAAGAGAATGCACAAAAAGAAACTCAAAAAGAAGAAGTAACAATCACATTTGATGATTTGAAATTAAAAAGAGAAGTACTCCAAGCGGTTAAATATGCTGGTTTTACCGTTCCAAGTCCTATACAAGCGCAAGCTATCCCTTTTGTACTAGATGGTCGCGACATGGTTGCACAAGCGCATACAGGTACAGGTAAAACTGCTGCTTTTGGTCTTCCAGCTATTAGCAATATGAAACTAAACTCAGGTGTAGAAGTTTTAGTTATCACTCCAACACGAGAACTTGCTACTCAGGTAAGTGATGAACTTTTCAAATATGGTAGAAACTTAGGGGTAAGAACTGTTACTGTATATGGTGGTAGCTCATACAAGCGCCAACTCGACCTCATTGAGAGAGGAGCAAACATTGTTGTTGCAACTCCAGGGCGTCTTTTAGACATCCTTAAAAAGAATATGTTAAACAACTTCGCTCCAAGTATGGTTATTTTAGATGAAGCGGATGAGATGCTTGATATGGGGTTCTTAGATGATATCAATGAGATATTCTCTTACCTTCCAACAAACCGTCAAACACTTTTATTTTCAGCAACTATGCCTCAGCCTATTAAGACTCTAGCAAACAGAATCTTAGAGAACCCAGAGTTTATCTCTATCACAAAGGGTGAGACAACAAACTCTGACATCGAACAACTCTACTATGTAATTGAAGAGTCTGAAAGAGATGATGCAATAATCCGTCTTATGGATGCAGAGGAGACTAAAAAATGTGTTGTATTTTGTAGAACAAAATCTGAAGTAGATAGACTTAGTAATGTTCTCTCAAATGCTGGCTATCTAGCTAATGGGCTTCATGGTGATATGGAGCAACGCCAAAGAGAAACTGTTATCAAAGGATTCAAGCAAAACTCTGTAAAAGTTCTTGTTGCTACAGATGTAGCAGCTCGTGGTATCCATGTAAACAACATAAGTCATGTATTTAACTACCATATCCCTTTTGACCCAGAAAGCTATGTTCACCGCATTGGTAGAACTGGTCGTGCTGGAACAAAGGGCAAAGCGATTACACTTTTAACTCCCTTAGAGTTTAAAGAGCTTCAAAGAATCAAGCAAAAAGTTGGAACTTCAATGAACCATGCTTTTGTTCCAAGCAAAAACGATTTAAGAGAATCAACTGTTGACGCACTTGTTAAAAAAGTTGAAGAGCATAAAATCTATGATGAAGCGCATAGAGTTCTTGATCAACTAAAACAAGATATAGATGAAGAGCAGATTATGTATAAACTTATATCTATGCTACTTGACCAACAAGATATTAAAGGTCCAAATAGCATCGGTATCCCTGCTGATAGACTTGACGCAATCCTTGCTCGTGCCGCTCAACGCGGTGGCGGTAATCGTGGTCGCGGTCGTGGTAGAAGCGGTGGCGGTGGCTACCGTGGCAACAACAATAGAAATCGTTCTGGTGGTTCTCGTGATAGAAACCGTTCTGGTGGTAATCGTTCAGGTGGTGGCTACCGTGGCAACAGAGATTAAATCAAGTTTTTACTTGGTTTAACAAGTCCTGAGCCAAAAATAACACCGACTCAATTTACTTAAAAATCATCCAAAAATACGCTAACATCTATAAAAAACTCTTTTTTCAATAAAAACACCCTAAAAGTATAAAAAAAATAAATATATTGAAATAAGAAACAGTTTTACAAATCTAACTGATATAATTATTATATCAAAGAAATCATTATTCTTGTCAGGCACTTATAATCTACCCTTAAAGCAAATTTAGATATTATAATTAATATTTATAAAGGAAAAATCTTTGACTTTCAATCAAATTAAAATGGCAATCTATGCAATCATATTAACAAACTACTATGGTGTAAAATTAAAACTAGCAAAAAACATTCAAGAAAAAAACAGCTCCGAATTGACTATGCACAAACACTTCTTGGCAAACTCAATATCAATGTAAATATAATCCATAAAGAAAAGCTTCCTCATGATGGAAAATTTTTATTAGCTTCCAATCATAGAAGTGTTATAGACCCTCTTATTGTTGAACTACTCACAAAAGATACCAATCTATTTGGTAACTGGATATCAAAAAAAGAGCTTTACAACTCTCTGTTTTTCGGACTTTTTGTAAGAAATGGTGGTTCAGTTTTACTAGATAGAGATTCCTCTCAAATGGGTGGTTTTTTTTCTGACATCAAAGAGTATGTAAAACAAGGTCAATCCATATACATCTTCCCAGAAGGTACACGAAATAAAAGTAAAAATGAGATTGGTGATTTTAAAGAGGGAGCAAGAATAATCGCCATTAAAAACCGCATAGATATTCTCCCTGTGTTTATCAGGAGCAATGCCAATGAAGCCCTGATGTCTTCACTAAAGAGCGGAAAAAAGCATTTTACAGTTGATATCGAAGTTGGGGATATCATAAGCTACAAAGACAAATCACTCCCATTTGAAGAGGCTTATAAAAAGCAGTTTAAAATAGCTTAATAGCACCACTTATTTAATTATATAGGCGATACTTTTGAGTCCAACATGCCCTTTAAAGCTAGCAATATTAACACTTAACATATGCGTACCCTCTTCACCTTTTGGTACAAAGACCCAGCTAATAGGCACATATCCACTCTCCTCTTCAGAGATAAAATCCAAGTCATCAAAAAATGTAATTTCGTATTTTACTTTTTCCATTCGCAGGGCATCTTTTTCATCCATCACAATTTTAATGCGTACTTTCTCCCATTTTTTAAAGATAGGAACGCCATTTGAATCCTTTTTAGTATTTTTTGAAAGAACACCTCTATGGTTATCGCTTCAGGGGCTACTGTCGTGCCCCACCACCACCGCCACCACTGCTACATCCAGCCGAGAAAAATATACCAATGAGAAAAATGAAAACCACTCCTAATCTAGTAGCAGAGAAACTAAAATATTTAAAACCTTGTTCTTTAGTGATAATTTTCATGATATATCCTTTTGCTCTTAGGTCATATACTACTAGTATACTCCTCATAGAATTAATAAATTATAAATCACAAGCAAATTGCTCACACAACTTTTTAAGATATAAAAAAACTCAGTCTTATACCAGGACTAAGGCAAAATATAGGATAATTAAGTTTATCAGGAGGAGAGGAAGTGAATGTAAAATTTATACAAAATATTGGTGAAAAGACAATTGATACATTTGCTTCATTGTATGAAGGTGTCAAATTTACGCTTATTTGCATAGAACATATGCTTCGACCAAGCAGTTACAATCCAGCAATGAAAATGGTTTTAACAAAGCAAATATATTTTACAGCAGTGAGTATCATCCCAATGTTTGTGATGATTGCTATCGTATTTGGCTCTGTCATCATTGGTTTTGTTATTGCACTCGCTAGTGAATATAACCTCCAAGATAAAATAGGTTCTATTATCATCACCTTTGTTATAAATGAGTTTGCACCTTTTTTTACAGCATTGCTAATCTCCCTTCGTTCAGGTACCGCAGTAAACACCGAAATAGCGGTTATGAAAGTCAATAAAGAGTTAAATACTCTTATTGAGTACAAAATTGATATTATTAACTATCTCTTTTTGCCAAGAATCATAGGGGGAATTATAAGTGTAACAGCACTCTCCATCATCTTTGCTCTCATCATGCTATCTAGTGGCTATCTTTTTACACTCTTTTATATGAATATGGATTTTCATACATATGAACAACTGCTAATCAATGCTATTGAAGTTAGAGATATAGTTATACTTCTTTTAAAAAGTGTAGCTTTTGGATTTGTTATTATGCTTATCCCCATTTATAGTGGACTAAAAACTGCTTCAGCTTATACAGCCATCCCCATCTCTGTTTTAAATGGCATGGTCAAGCTATTTATAGCTATATTTTTTATCGAGGTGTTATCATTACTACTCCAATCACTTTAAAATTATTTCATAAGCGCCAAGATATTGAGGAGTTTTTAACAACTCAAAACAACTACTCTCTCATTAGTATTGATACACCCCTTATATCAAACCTAAATATGGTAGAAAATATCGCTCTCATACAAGAGTTTCATCAACTTCTCTCAATAAACAAAGCAGAACAAATAGCAAGTGAGTATCTCAGTAAAATCGCACTTACTCATATATCTCAAAATAGACTCAACCAATGCTCTTTGCTTGAGATATTTTATATTATGTTTATACGCGCACTTATGACTCAAGAGATGGATGTTATAATATCCTCACCTTTATTGTTGATTGGTGAGTTGCAAAATATGAAAAATGTTATAAACAATCTAATATCTCTCAATGGGAATAAAAATATTTTAATTCTTGATACCAAAACAAATGAAATACACTATGAAGGATGTTCATGCCATATAGTAAAATGAAATTTGCCGTTGGACTTTTTGTCATCACACTGTTTCTTGCAATTGCCAGTTTTTTATACCTAGTGCTTCAAGAAAAAGGAACATTTGATCAAAGATATGATTATCACTTCTCAACATCTAGTGCGAACTCTTTTAGCATAGGGATGCCACTAAAATTTTCAGGCTTTAATGTTGGTGTAATTGACGCCATAGCACTAAGCGATGATGGGTCTGTAAAGATGACCTTTTCTGTCTCAGAGGCAAATAAAAAGTGGATAAGTGAGGATTGCTACCTACTCCTTAAAAAACCACTTATTGGCTCACCCCATATAGAAATTCATGCTACTATTGGAAAAAAACCTCTCCCCCCATCATCAACCTTAGATATAAAGATGAGTGATGACATTAACGATATGATTTCAAAATTAGAACCTGTGGTTGATAATATTATTAAGATTATCAGTAGTGTGCAAAAGATGACATCTGCCATCTCCAAAGAGGATTCAGACCTATTTTCCACTTTAAAAAATTTGAATACATTTAGTGCCAAACTCGCAAATAATGATTCACTCCTAACAAGCATAACAGGAGATGAAGCATCTACAAAAAATATAATCAATTCTTTAAATACAACTACACAAATTATGCAAGAGGTACATCAAATCACTACACAACTCAACACAATAGTTGCAAATATAAATGAAGAGATGCTAAAGCCATCAGCCACACTCATACAAAAACTTAACCTTATCATGGAAGATGTACAACTTAAATTAGAAACCCTTGATGCAACTGTAAAAGCAGTGGGTAGCTATGATGAAGATTTACTTCATTTAAAAGAACAAATATCTGTAGGTTTACAAAAATCTAATCAGATTATGGATAAGGTTGACTCCCTAATGCAAACACAAGAAAATTCAGAGGTGAAGCTTCCATGAAAAACATAATCTTACTAGCTATAGCTATACTTTTATTGAGTGGATGTTCGTTTAAAACTCCCGATAACTCTTGGCAACTTAAAAGTAGTTCCGCTTTTGAATCGTACAAAAAAAATTTCCTTTATGGTTATGATAGATTGGCAAGCAATGATTTACAGAGCGCTGTTGCTCATGCAAAAATGGGTGCAGACTTCACAACACTCGCCCGTGTCTATCTTGGTGCGTGTGCTTTAAATATCTCCGTAGGTATTCAAGATGAATGCAAAAACTACAAAGCTCTCTCTAACTTAGTTGAGGATCAAAAATTAAATGCTTATCATGCTTTTATAACTTCATCTTTAGAGACAAAACAGATACAACATCTACCAGCCATTTATCAAAAATTTGCACTAAGTATTCTAAAATCAGATCAAAAATCTGCAAATGAAGAGCTAATAAAAATGGATACAATAACTTCTCAACTTTTATCTGCTGCAATCATAAAAGAGAAATTATCAAAAACAACTATCCAGAGTATAATTAAAAGTGCCTCTTTTTATGGCTATAAGAGAGCTGTCATCTATTGGCTAAAAATATTAAAAGATAGAACTACGGATACAGATGAAAAAAAGATAATAAATAAAAAACTTTCTGTTTTGGAATCAGTTTGAGTGAAAAAACTTAAAAATTGGGAGACCCAGCTTTAGCTGGGATTTTGTATAATCTCAATGAGTCAGAAAAAGAATATACATGGAGAATCGTAAGAGCAATTATATACCCAAATAGTTACAGAACTGTTAACAGAAATTTATCTATTTTTAGTTACCATACAAATAAGATATAAAATATGAAGGATATTATGCAATGAAAACTTGTAATTCACTTGAAGAGGTTAGACAAGAGGTAGATGCGATTGACGATAAACTAGTAGAACTTATTTCACAAAGAAGCCTTATCATCCGTCAGGCGGCAGCGTTTAAAAATAGCGTTGATGAAGTAAAAGCAGAAGATAGGATTGATTTTATTATGCAACGCGTTCGTCATCGTGCAATTGAGCTTGGTATATCACCCAATATGATTTCAGAGCTTTTTACAATAATGATAGATGAGATGGTCGAGACAGAAATTTCAGAACTTAGAAATAAAGATAAATTTTAAGTTTGTAAATGAATAAATTACTAATCTTACTTGTAACATTTTTAAGTTTACACGCATTTGATGCTTTTATAACTCCTAGTGAGTTAAAAAATTCACTCACAAATGATAATTTAATCATTATGGATGTCGGCTCAAATGCTTTATATAAACAAAGCCATATTCAAAATGCCATCCATGTAGATGTGCTTAACTTCTCCGATTCAGATAAAATTCAAGAGCTCATAAGCAAACTTGGCATAAATTCTAATTCAGATGTTGTTATATACTCTCATAACACAGATAAAGGTGCTTTAAACTCCAGTTACTTGGCCTTAAAGCTTATAATAAATGGATTTGAAAGGGTAAGCATACTAGATGGTGGATACATGGCATGGCTTTTTGAATATGAATTGCTTACCTGCACTCTACCAAACTCTGATCTTGTGGATGGAAACTATACGGTATCATATAATCCAAATATATTTGTTGATGTAGAGTATGTAAAACAAAGTCTGTATAAAAAAACAATTCTTGATTCAAGATCACCAGCGCACTATTTCGGTATTTTACGATCAAAGAACATAGAGCGTATTGGACATATTCAAAGTGCTAGTAGTAGCTATTATAAAAATAATTTTTTAACAGATGGTACGCTAAGACCAAAAGATGAACTCATTAGCATTTATATAGATGGACATGAGATAGCTCCAGATGATGAGGTAATAGTGTATGGCACAGATCTATATGAGGCTTCAATGAACTGGTATATATTATATAAGGTTATGAATATTAAAAAGGCAAAAATTTATGAAGCTTCACTTGCAGAATGGGGGAATAACCCAGAGCTTCCTATGACAAAATTTAAGTGGGAATAGACTTAAACGAGAGAAAGCTTTACCACAAAAGTGGTAAAGCTTTTGTTTCATAATAATAATCAGGGACTATTTGTAACGATATGTTATACGACCCTTATCTAGTGAGTAAGGTGTTAGCTCAAGTTTAACACGATCACCTGGTAATATTTTAATATAGTGCATACGCATCTTCCCTGCGATATGACATAAAATTATATGCCCATTTTCTAATTCAACACGAAATGTTGCATTTGGCAAAGCCTCTATAATCTTGCCATCAACTTCGATAACATCTGATTTAGCCATTTTAATCCTTCTTATTTCTCTTAAGCAAGAGATAAAATTTCAGCTTTACCGTTGATAATTGCAACAGTATGCTCATAGTGTGAACCGCGTAAACCATCGGCACTAACAACATCCCACTTATTCTCTAAGATAACTGATTTAGTATCTTTTTGACATATCATAGGCTCCAAACAAAACACCATTCCATTTTTAATTTTAGGACCAGCTTTTGGATTTTTTCCATCAAGATAGTTAGGTATTTCAGGCTCTTCGTGAGGCTTTTTTCCTATACCATGTCCGCAAAAATTATGCAGTGGAACAAAACCACGAGACTTGATAAACTCTTCCATTAAAGCGGAAAGTTCTTTAAATCTCATCCCAATTTTTATCTCTCCTATAGCATGATAAAGAGTATCTTTTGCACATGCGATAAGATCTTCATCCTCTTTAGTTATCTTGCCTACAGCCATAGTGATAGCTGCATCACCAAAATAACCATCAAGTTCAGTTCCAATATCATACCCAATAATATCACCTTCTTGGAGCTTATAGTCTGTAGGGATACCATGAATAATAACTTGATTGAGAGAGGTGCACACAGCACTAGGAAAGCCATAAAGACCTTTAAAAGAGGGTCGAGCACCTTGAGAGAGAATATATTCCTCTGCCATGGCATCAAGCTCTTTTAAAGAGATTCCAACTCTAGTGTTTGCTCGAAGAAGTTCTAATGCGCCACCAACAATTTTGTTAGCGGCTTTTAATTTTTCTATTTCTATAGGTTTTCTAAGCGCAATGGCCATTTTTATAGACCAACCGCACTTAGTGTTTCATATTTACTCATGTAGAGTTGAGCTTCTATTTTTCTCATAGTATCTAAGGCAACTTGAACAACGATAAGAACCGCTGTACCACCAAAGAAGAATCCAACTCCCATTCCATGAATAATCATAAATGGAAGTGTGGCTACAAGACCAAGATACAGAGCACCAGTAAATGTCAATCTACTTGCAGTTTCATTTAAAAACTCTTGTGTAGCATTACCAGTACGGATACCTGGAATAAATCCACCTTGCTTTTTCAAGTTATCTGAAATATCTTTTGCGCTAAATGTAATACTTGCATAAAAGAATGCGAAGAAAACAACAAACACAAAAGTCAAAAATTGAAAAAAGTAACCATTTGGATTCAATAAGTCAGCAATCGCTTGTATAGTAGGGTTAGTACTACTTGATAAAACTGTCATAGGGAACATTAATATCGCTGAAGCAAAGATAACTGGAATAACACCAGCTAAGTTAACTTTGATAGGGATATAGTTCATCACTCTTTTGTTTTGATTTTGCATCATAACTTTTTTAGCATATGTTATAGGGATACGACGCTCACCAAGTTCAACATAGATAATTATAGCTACAGTAGCTAGTATAAGTGCAAGTATTGCTATTACCGTTAAGAAACTCATCGCACCTGTATTTACCATAGTTATTGTTTGACCAATAGCACTTGGAATTGCTGAAACAATACCAGCGAAAATAATTAACGAGATACCGTTTCCGATACCACTTTGAGTAATTTGCTCACCAATCCACATAAGAAGCATAGTACCAGCCAACATAGATACAGCAGATAAAATTATAAATGTTGTATGATCAGCTAAAATAGCACTATTACCACTAGGTCCTGTTAAACTTTGAAGCCCAACACTTACACCTATTGCTTGGATAAGAGTAATTACAATTGTCGCATAACGGATAATTTGCATATACTTAACCATACCGTCTCTCTCTTTTTTCATTTGACCTAATGGTGCAAATGTAGCAGCTAAAAGCTCCATAATAATTGAGGCAGTGATATAAGGCATAATACCAAGTGAAATAATAGATAGTCTCTCTACAGCGTTCCCACTGAACATATTGAAAAGACCTAATGCATCTGATTGATGTGAATCGAAGAATGAAGCTATAACAGCAGTGTCAACGCCAGGAACTGGCACATATGCCAGTAGGCGGTATAGAAATAAAAACCCGATTGTAATAAGTATCTTATTAACTAGATTTTTATTCACGATTATTTACCTGTTGTAGTAACGTTATCGTCTTTAATTTTTGATGCTAAATCTTTTGCAGAAGCACCAACTAATTTAATTCTAGTAACAGAGTTAGCTATTTTATGAACACCACGGATTGACTCTACAGTGATCTCTTCTAACTCAGCAACAGCTTTGATTTTTCCAACATTGATTACATAAGGTTTAACATTACGAGAATGAAAACCTATTTTAGGCATACGCTTTGCAAGTGGTTGTTGTCCACCCTCAAAGTTTCTTTTTCTTTTGTAACCTGAACGAGATTTTTGACCTTTTTGACCACGAGCAGCAGTCTTACCAGTACCAGAACCTTGTCCACGCCCAACACGCTTACGATTAGCAGTTGACCCTAAAGCAGGTGTTAAATTTTCAATACCCATTATCTACCCTTTAATTCTTGAAAGTGCTTCAATTGTAGCACGCACAAGTGTATTTGGATTATTTGAACCGATTGATTTTGTAAGTATATCTTGAATACCTGCAAGCTCAAGAACAGGTCTCGCTGCTCCACCGGCAATCACACCAGTACCTTCTGATGCTGGCTTTAATAAAACACGGCTAGCATTATATTTATGCTCTATATCGTGTGCAATTGTTGAACCTTTAATCTTAACAGTAGTTAAGTTTTTAAAAGCGTTATCAACTGCTTTACGAATAGCGTCTGGAACCTCTTTAGCTTTACCAACACCATATCCAACAGTACCATTCTTGTTACCAACTACGATAAGTGCAGTGAAACGGAAACGACGCCCACCTTTTACAACTTTTGTTACACGACCAATATTTACAATTGATTCTTCAAATTCATCTCTATTGATTTCCATCTTGGCCCCTAGAACTTAATTTCGTTAGCACGAAGTGCGTCACCAAATGCAGCAATTACGCCGTGGTATTGGTAACCATTACGATCAAATACAATCTCTGTAAGATTTGCTTCTTTTAGTTTAGCAGCAAATGCCTCACCAAGTGCAGCAGCACCTTCTTTGTTTGATTTATGACCAGTTGACTTTGAGTTAAGTGCGCATAATGTTGTTGCAGTAACATCATCTATTGCTTGTACACTTAAATAACGGTTTGAACGAAATACAGAAACACGAGGAAGTGAAGCACATCCAGATATTTTTGCACGAATACGACGCTTACGCTTTAAACGGTTAGCTACTTTAGTTTTTAATACTTTTGCATTCATTTAATTATATCCTCCCTTACTTCTTAGCAGTTTTACCGGCTTTACGCACGATATGCTCTTCCATGTATTTAACACCTTTACCTTTGTATGGCTCTGGTGGACGGAATGATCTAATCTCAGCAGCAACTTGACCAAGCTTTTGCTTGTCGTGGCTTTTAAGAGTGATTACATTCTTTTCTACACTTGCTTCTATAGACTCTGGTAAATCATAATTAATATCATGAGAGTGACCAAGCTGAAGATTAAGAACTTTACCTTTAACAGCAGCTCTATAACCAACACCATTAATCTCTAATTGCTTAGAATAACCAGTAGTTAATCCAACAACGATATTTTGAGCTAATGCTCTATATGTTCCCCAAAATGCTCTATGAGCTTTCTCATCTGATTTTGTAGCAAAAGTTAAAACATTACCTTCAATAGAGAAATCAACATTTCCTTTTGTATCTAAATCAACACTATTTTTGCCTTTAGCAAACGATATAACATTTCCATCAGTGCTTACTTTTATATCAGCACCAAAATCTACTGGTAATTTTCCAATTCTTGACATGCTATCTCCCTACCAAACTGTACACATTACTTCGCCACCAATGCCAAGCTCATAAGCTTTGTCATTAGATAGAACGCCGTGTGATGTACTAACAATAATAGTTCCGTAACCATTTTTGAAACGCTTAATATCTTCTTTACCTTTGTAAACGCGTCTTCCAGGTTTAGAAATTCTTTTCATTTCATTGATTACAGTTTTACCATCTTCACCGTACTTAAGTACAACTTTGATAGTTTTTTTAACGCCATCTTCGATTACATTACAAGATTCAATATAACCTTTTTCAGCTAAGATATTTGCTACAGCTTCAACACTTTTTGAGTGCACTAAAGTTGTAACTGGTAATCTTCTCATACCAGCATTACGAACACGAGTTAACGCATCTGATACTAGATCATTAATTGCCATTCATTTTTCCTTAAATGTGTAGTTCTTCCACTAAGAAGAACTGCTAATAATTAGGAGTTTCAAATTAGTAAATACTAACAAAACGCACTAGTGCGTGAGCCCTCCGCTGAGGAGAACCTAGTGTTAGCGTAGATAGATGGGCTTTTGCTCATCTATCGTGTTATTACCAACTAGACTTTCTAACACCTGGGATTAATCCCTCATTTGCCATTTTTCTAAAACACACACGGCAGATTCCAAAATCACGAAGTACTGAGTGTGGGCGACCACAAATTTGACATCTTGTGTAACCACGCACTTTAAATTTTGGAGTTCTTGCCGCTTTAGCGATCATCGATTTCTTAGCCATTAGTTGCTCCCTTTAGTAAAAGGCATACCCATTTTCTCTAAAAGAGCAAATCCTGCCTTGTCTGAATCAGCAGTTGTCACCATAGTAATATTCATACCATGGATTTGCATGATTGAATCATAAGAAATTTCTGGGAAAATAAGTTGCTCTTGAAGACCAAAGTTATAGTTACCACGGCCATCAAAACCATTTCTAGGAACACCACGGAAATCTTTCACACGAGGAAGTGCTATAGAAACCAAACGATCAAGAAAGTTATACATATTTTCACCACGAAGAGTTACACGAACACCAACTGGCATACCTTCACGAACCTTAAAACCTGCAACAGATTTTTTAGCTATTACTGTACTTGCTTTTTGACCAGCAATTTTCGTAATTGTATCTTCAATGTTTTTAATAAGTTTATTATCTTTCATTGCAAAACCAGCACCAACAGAGATAATAATCTTCTCTACTTTTGGTGTTTGCATAGGGTTTTTTATCCCTAACTCAGCTTGTAATTCAGATGCAAGACCTAAATATTTTTCTTTTAAACGAGCCATTTATTATGCCTCCACTTTTCTAACATTAGAAATATCTATAGGCATCTCTTTATTAATAAAGCCACCTTTAGTGTTATCTTCAGTTGGCTTAACAGCTTTTTTAGCTATTTTACAACCCTCTACAATAACCTTGTTTTTCTTAGGCATTACTGATAAAACAGTAGCCTTAGTTCCACGGTCATCTCCAGCGATAATTTCTACAGTATCGCCTTTTTTGAAATTAAATTTTGCCATTAAACAACCTCCGGCGCAAGAGATACAATTTTCATAAATCCAGCATAACGCACTTCACGACCAACAGGTCCGAAGATACGAGTACCGATAGGCTCTCTCTTGTCATCAAGTATAACAGCTGCATTGTCATCAAAACGGATAAGAGAACCATTTTCACGGTGAATCTCTTTGTGAGTTCTAACAATAACAGCTTTAACAACTTTACCTTTTTTAACTTTAGCAGTAGGCGTAGCTTTTTTTACAGAAGCAACAATAACATCACCAACTGAAGCATAACGACGCTTAGAACCACCAAGTACCTTAATACACATAATCTCTTTTGCACCTGTGTTATCAGCTACAACCAAACGAGTAAAACCTTGGATCATTACTTAGCTCCTGATACTACTGTTTTAAGTCTAAAAGATTTAGTCTTAGAAAGTGGACGACATTCGATTGCAATAATCTCATCACCAACTTTTACCTCATTACGCTCATCATGTACTAAGTACTTTTTGAAACGCTTTACAACTTTATGGTAACGAGGATGCATTACACGACGCTCAACAACGATAGATACCGTTTTCTCGCCTGCAATTGTAACTACTTTACCTTGAATTTCACGCTTATGTGTCATATCCTGGCCCCTAGTTTGCCACTGCAGAAATAGCAGTGTTGATTTTAGCAATATCTTTTTTAGCAACACGAAGTTCGCTTGTATTATTTAATTGCATCATCTTTTGTTTAATTTTCAAAGTAAACAATTCAGTTTTCTTCTCTTTTAGCATAGCTTGAAGCTCTGCTGTATTTTTATCTGCTAAATCAGAATATTTCATTGCTCATCTCCGCAGTGATTATTTTACATTTGAAAGGAAGCTTATGCATAGCAAGAGTTAATGCTTCACGAGCAATATCTTCTGGAACACCAGCCATTTCAAAAATTATACGACCAGGTTTAATGTTCATTACCCACTGATCAACTGCACCCTTACCTTTACCCATACGAGTTTCAAGAGGCTTAGCAGTTAATGGCTTAGCAGGGAATACACGAATCCAAATCTTACCATTACGCTTAATGTGACGCGTTGCTGAAATACGAGCTGATTCAATTTGACGAGAATTGATACGACCAGCTTCAACAGCTTTAAAAGCGATGTCACCAAACGCTAACTTATAACCTGAACGAGCGTAACCACGGTTACGACCTTTCATTACCTTACGATATTTTGTTCTTTTTGGCATCAACATAACTATTCAGCCTTTTCACGTCTTGGAGCACGCTTTGGACGACGCTCTTTTTTCTCTTGCTCAACTTCAACAGGAACCCCTTTAGTAAGAACTTCCCCTTTGAATATCCAGACTTTAACACCGATAATACCGTATGTAGTCTGAGCTTCTGCAAAACCATAATCAATTTTAGCACGTAATGTATGAAGTGGAACACGACCCTCTAAATACCACTCAGTACGAGCCATTTCAGCTCCACCAAGACGACCAGCTACTGCAATTTTGATACCTTTAGCACCAGAACGCTGTGCACCTTGCATAACTTTCTTCATAGCACGGCGGAAAGCAACACGACGCTCTAATTGAGTAGCTACATTTTCAGCAACAAGCTGTGCTGAAGTTTGAGCTTTTTTCTCTTCTTTAATGTTAACAGAAATCTGTTTTCCAATAAGTTTTTGAAGATTAGTTTTTAACTTCTCAATATCCGCACCCTTTTTACCAATAATGATACCAGGACGAGCAGCAACGATTGTTACACGAAGTCTCTTAACTGTTCTTTCTATAATGATGTTAGCAACACCAGCATAGTAAAGCTCTTTTTTCAAAAATGTACGAATCTTGTGATCTTCACCTAAAGCTGCTGGTGCAGTTTTAAAATTAGGGAACCAACGGCTCTCCCAGTTACGGTTGATACCAAGACGTAAACCAATAGGATTAACTTTTTGACCCATATTATTTACCCTCAACTTCTACTAAAATGTGTGCAGTTGGCTTACGGATACCCGATGCCATACCACGTGCTCTTGGACGAAAACGCTTAAGAACTGGACCATTATCAACACGACACGAAGTGATAGTACAATCCTCAGCTTCACTACCACTGTTAGCAACTGCAGATGCAATAACTTTAGCGATAATTTTAGCTGCCTTATTTGGAGTAAATTCTAAAGCTGCTAAAGCTGCTTCAGCATTCATTCCCTGAACCTCTCTTGCGATAAGACGAGATTTAATTGGTGACACACGGATAAACTTTAATAATGCTCTAGCCATGATTACACCTTCTTCTGAACAGAGCCCTTATGGCCCTTGAATGTACGAGTTGGTGCAAATTCACCAAGTTTATAACCAATATGGTTCTCTGTAATATATACAGGAACAAATTGACGTCCGTTATGAACATTTAATGTTAAACCAACCATATCAGGAAGAACCATAGATCTTCTTGACCAAGTCTTAATAGGTTTTTTGTTGCCTTCAGCCTTAGCTGCAACAACTTTTTTCATCAAATGATCATCAATGAATGGACCTTTTTTTACTGAACGAGCCATTATTAACCTACCCTTTTTGCATTTGGTTTACGGCGAGTAATAATTAATTTATCACTAGCTTTCTTACGACGAGTTTTAGCACCCTTCGTTGGTTTACCCCATGGAGTAACTGGATGACGACCTGAGTTCGTTTTACCTTCACCACCACCATGTGGGTGATCAATTGGATTCATTGCTGAACCACGAGTTTGAGGACGAATACCTAAGTGGCGTTGACGACCAGCTTTAGCGATAACAATGTTACCAAACTCTTCATTACCAACTAAACCAACAGTTGCTAAACACTCACCTAATACTAAACGCATTTCAGATGAAGGCATACGAAGTGAAACATACTTGCCATCACGACCCATAATCTGAGCAGATGTTCCAGCAGCACGACACATTTGTCCACCTTTACCAGTTTTAAGCTCAATATTGTGAATCAATGTACCAACAGGTATATTTTTTAACTTCATTGTATTACCAGGTTTAACATCAAGACCAGCTTCTGCTGACATAATAGTTGCACCAACTTCAAGACCTTTAGGCTGAAGAATATATCTCTTCTCACCATCAGCATAGTTGATAAGTGCAATACGACAGTTACGGTACGGATCGTACTCGATAGTTGCCACAGTACCAGGAATATCAAATTTATTTCTTTTGAAATCAATGATACGGTAAAGTTTTTTAGCACCTGCTTGACGGTGACGAGATGTGATACGACCATTAGAGTTACGACCAGCATGTTGTGGAAGCTTTACTAGTAACGAACGAACACTTGCTTTTGCAGTAATGTCAGAACTATCAACATTAGTGTAAAAACGACGAGATGGAGTTATCGGTCTATAAGTTTTAATTGCCATATTAAACCGCCAAACTTTCTATTTGTGCACCCTCAGGTAATTGAACATAAAACTTTTTAAAGTCATTTTGTTTACCTTGTACACCACGGAAACGCTTTGTTTTTCCGCTTTGATTCAATGAGTTAATTCTTGTTGGAATAATTCCAAAATACTCACGAAAAACCTCTTTAAGACCTGTTTTAGTCATACGAGGAGATGTTTGAACTACAATAATTCCATCTTCTTGAAGAGCTAGTGTCTTTTCTGTATATAATATAGATTTAATATCTGTAATATCAGCCATTACTTAGCCTCACTTGTCAACTTTTCAAATACCGCTTTTTCGATCACAATTGAACGATAGTTAGCAGCCAAATAAGCATTTAATTCATTTTCTTCAATTACATAAGTAGATTGAATGTTTTCAAATGCTAAAAATGTTGGCTCATCTAATAAAGACTTAACAAAAAGTGTATCTCTTTGATTTAATGATTTAAACATTGCCGCAGCATCTTTAGTTTTACCAGATGCTATCTCTATGCTATCAACAATAAAAAGAGTACTATTTTGCGCATGTTCATTTAGAGCAAAGTTTAAAGCAAGTTTTTTCTGCTTTTTATTTACTTTTAAATCGTAATTACGATTATTTTTAGAACCAAATGCTTTACCACCACCAACAAATATTGGTGAACGACGAGAACCAGCACGAGCGCGACCGCCCCCTTTTTGAGCCCATGGTTTCTTACCACCACCACGCACTTCACTTCTACCTTTAGTTGTCGCTGTATTTGCACGCTGTGCAGCTTGAGCAGACTTCACATAAAGGTACAGGTTATGAGGGTTGATTCCAGAAAAACTCTCTGGTAATGCTAACTCAGAAGCTTTTTCCATGTTTTCATTTAGAATAATTGCACCCATTATTTAGCTACCTTTACACGACCTAATGCACCGTTAGCTCCAGAAACTGAACCAGATACCGCAATGATCTTATTTTCAGCATCGTAAGAAACGATCTCATTTTTTACACTATTTTGTGTGTTTCCGTAATGTCCTGGCATTTTCTTACCTTTCATTACACGACCTGGCCACTCTGCATTACCGATTGAACCTGTTCTACGACCAAATCTATGACCGTGAGATGCAGGACCACCACCGAAATTCCAACGCTTCATTGCACCAGCAAAACCGCGACCTTTAGTGTTGAAAGTAGATTTTAAAACTTTAGCTTCTGCTAAAGGTGCTAAATCTAAATCACCAGCTTCAGTGTTTGCTACTTCTAAAGTAACAAAACGGTTAAACTCAGATGAAAGGCTATATTTCTTTTGCTGACCTTCAATTGACTTATTCATTTTTTTACCGCTATTGTAAGCTACAATTGCAGTGCCTTCATTTACTTCACATACTTTTTGGTCTAATACTCTTAAAAGAGTAACAGGCTTACTAGGAACTGTGATAGTACGGCTCATACCGATTTTTTCAACAATATATTCCACGACCTACTCCTACTTATCCATAGAGCGAACTTCAACATCCACTTCCGGTGCAAGATCAAGCTTCATTAGAGAATCAACAGTTTCAGGCGTAGCAGAAACAATATCTATAACTCTAGCGTGCATACGGATCTCAAACTGCTCACGAGCTTTTTTGTTAACGTGAACTGATTTCAATACTGTGTATTTACGAATCTTTGTTGGTAAAGGGATTGGACCACGAATTACGGCACCTGTACGCTTTACAGCCTCAACGATTGATGCTACTGATCTATCTAATACACGATGATCGTAAGCTTTCAATTTTAAACGAATTTTTTCCATGTTTTTCCTTCTAAAGAACTCGTTAGGTCTTGCCTAACTATATTAAGGGAGCGGAATTGTACCCAAATAAACTCTTATATTCAAGGTTTTAGGGGGTAAAAAGTAAAAAAGCTTTAAATTTATTTCCTTTTAATAAGGAAATGATAAAATACGACATACCAATAAAAGATAATTTATGGAAATATTACTTGAAGAATTTTATAAAACAGATTTACAAATACTAAAATTTCACGATAGAAAACTCTTTCTTGGTGATGCAAGTTACCAAATAAACGGCATAACGCAAAGTGGAAAAACAAAATTAGTAAAAAATTATCTTTTAGGGCTCAAAAAAAGCACTTATCTCTATATAGACTGTTTGGATGTTAGAATAGATGTTGCTGATCTCAACAAACATCTCCAATTATTTTGTAAAGAGAATAAAATAGATGTTCTTGTTTTGGATAATTATTTTCCTGAGATCACCTTTGTAAATGTATCACAACTCATTATCACTTCCCAAATCCACTACGATATAGATGTATTAACTACCTTAGAACTCTATCCACTTGATTATGAGGAGTTTTTGGCTTATGAGCATAAGTACGACTCAAGTGCGCTCAACCACTTTTTTCAACTTGGTGGTCTGCCCTCTATGCATAAGGTGAATAGTGATGAGAGAAATATCTACCTCCAAAAAACTCTCAAATATACTTTAGAAGAGATGGAGTTTGAGATCATTTGCTTTTGTGCAAAAATGATGTCCCAAAAGCTTTCTGCTTACTCCATTTATGAGCGTCTCAAAAGCACTAGAAAAGTAAGTAAAGATAAACTCTATAAATCATATGAAAGTTTATGCAAAAAAAAATATATACATCTACTAGAGAAAATCGACCACCCTAAAGCAACTAAAAAAATCTACCTTTGCGATATATCTTTCAAATCTGCGCTCACAATTGAGAAACATTTTGGAAGACTTTTTGAAAATATGATATATTTAGAACTTTTAAAATCAAATGTTGTGTGCTTTTATGGTGATGGGATAGATTTTTACATCCCAAATAATGATGAGATTATACTTGGGATGCCCTTTACGGACGAAAGAACTCTCTTTAAAAAGATAGAATCTATAGAAGCATTTATCTTTAGTTATAGCATACAAAAAGTTACAGCTATCACAATGAACCGTGAGGGAAGTGTCAGTCACCCCTTCTCAAAAGTGGAGATGATTCCCTTTGATATTTGGGCAATAGGAGATTAAATGTTATGTGGCATAGATGAAGCGGGGCGTGGACCGATTGCAGGTGATTTGGTTATGGCTGGGTGTATTTTAAATACTCATATAGATGGTTTGGATGATTCAAAAAAGCTTACTGAGAAAAAAAGAGAGACTCTTTATAAGTTAATTGTTAAAAATTCAGATTTTTATGTGGTGAAATTTTCTCCTAAAAATATTGATGAAAATGGAATCTCAAACTGCTTAAAAAGAGGACTTATAGAGATTATGCAAAACTTACAGTGTGAAGAGTATCTTTTTGATGGTAACTCTAACTTTGGAGTGCAAAATCTTCCAACCATGATAAAAGCAGATGGGAAAATCGCAGAAGTCTCAGCAGCTTCCATCATAGCAAAAGTAACGCATGACAGAGATATTTTAAAAGAGGCAAAAAAGTATCCAGAGTATCAATTTGAAAAGCACAAAGGATATGGAACCGCCCTACATATCGAGATGATTAAAAAATATGGGTATTGTGAGATTCATAGGAGAAGTTATAAACTAAAGGCTTTAGAGGCAACTTTATTTTAATCTGCTAAATAATCTTCTACAATCTTTTTATGATCAAACACTAATTTATTTAGAGGAATTTCATCAAGTTTATAAACTTTAGCCTCTTTTGCATCATCAGCACCTATAGGGGTGCCAGTTGCTTTACATATATAAACAACAGAAGCGGTATGAAACCTTTTATCACGAGATGGGTCTGAATAAACTCCAAGAAGAGCTTTGATTGCAACATCAAGTGAAATCTCCTCTTTCATCTCTCGTACTACTGCATTCTCAACGCTCTCACCAACATCCACAAATCCACCAGGAAGAGCTAAACCTAATGGCTCATTTTTTCTCTGAATAAGGACTATCCCCTGAAAGTTTTCTACCTCATCGTATATCTCTACGATTCCATCAGCTGTTAGGTATGGGGTTTTTGGAGTGAATGGCATAATTTTAGTTTCCTAAAACAGTAGTGATAGAGTAACGCATATCTTCATCAAGATTTTCCATCCCTGTTAACATCCAGCGTAGGTATCCAGCATCCTCGCGGGCAACCTCTTCTAAAGTTTTGCCCTTGTATTTTCCAAATCTAAAACTCTTCACCATTATGGGTGTGTTTGTTAAGTCAACCATCTTTTCAACTGGGTTTTCATTTGGGAACTCTGCTTGGATGGCTTCTCTTAATTTGGAAAGAAATAGTTTTAAAACTAAAACATCCCCTATGGCATCGTGTGCTTTTACTACTATACCAAGAGCATCTGCTTCTTTTTGCTCATCTTTATAAAGACCCATCTTATAGCGAAAGTACTGAAGCCTATGTGCATCCTCATCTGGCAAGATATGCTTTGCAACTCTAAGGGTATCTATCACTTTCATCTGCGTGTTAAAACCCTCTTTTTCTAGCATCCCCAAATCAAAGGGTGCATTATGGATTATCATATAATTATCAGCTGTATTTAACTCCAATAGTCTTTTATACGCACGAGTTTCTTGACAAGTTGGTTTACCCTTTATCATCTCCTCGGTGATTCCATGAACCTCCATAGCTCCAAACTTTATAGGGATATCTGAACTACAAAAATCGTTATGCACCTCTATCTCTTTTGCACCTAAAACCATATACCCTAACTGTATCACTCTATCTTCTTCTGCCACACCTGTTGTTTCTGTATCTAATATAATGTATTTTTTTACCAAAATTTTCCCTTCGTTATTTCATAACAATATTGTACGAAAAAGTATATAAATATATGCTACAATCCACTATATTTATCTAAGGATTTTATCTTGATTAGCTCCGCATTTGTTTATTTCTTTCTTTTAGCAACTATTGCCACCTCATTTAATTTTATCGAGAAAAATACCAATCTAAAATTTTTCAACTATGTTCCCGCAGTTGTCATCATCTATGCCTTTAGTATGCTTTTAGCGGGGCTGGGTGTGTTTGAGCGAAACGAAGAGATACTCAAAATCTATAGCAACACAAAAACAAACTTACTCCCTGCCATGCTTTTTCTAATGCTTTTACAAATTGATTTTAGGCACTTTGTAAAACTTGGTCGTTCCCTTCTTATCTCTTATGTTTTAGCAGTTTTAAGCATAGCGTTTGGCTTTGTGGTGGTCGCTCTCATCTTTAGTTTTGATACAAAGAGCGCTTCTGCCTTTGGTGCTTTAGCTGGAAGCTGGATGGGTGGTACTGCAAATATGGTCGCTGTTGGTTCGGCTCTTGATGTGCCAGATGAGGCTTTTGGGTATGCACTTATAGTTGATAGCGTTAACTATACATTTTGGGTGATGCTGATGCTCTTTATAGTCCCCTTTGCTAAAGTGTTCAACAAGTTCACTGCCTCAAATGATGTTGTAGCGAGTTTGCATGAGATTGGGTGTGCTTGTAATTTGGGAGCTAAAAAGTACTGGCTTTTAATTATCATTGCACTTGTAGCATCCACAGTAGCTCAAGTTTTAGCAACACAGTTTATGATAATCAACACAACCACGACTGTCATTATCTTAGCAACTCTCTTTGGTGTTATAGGATCTTTTACAAAACTCAGAGAACTTAACGGTACAAGTGAAGTCGCGACAACTATGCTTTACATTATCGTAGCACTTATTGGCTCGCAAGCTATATTTGAAAATTTTAGTGGAGTTGGTGTGTATGTATTTGCCGGTTTTGTGATTTTACTTATTCATGCTCTTATCATGGTTATCGGTGCAAAGATATTTAAACTTGACCTTTTTAGCATTGCAGTTGCAAGTCTCTCAAATATAGGGGGCGTTGCATCCGCACCAATCCTCGCAGCAGCGTATAATAAATCACTTGTAAGTGTTGGTGTTTTGATGGCAATTATGGGTTACCTCATAGGAACATTTGGTGGTTTAGCCGTTGGAACACTGCTCCAAAGTTTAGCAAAATGAGGATAAAACACATAGAGTGTGAAGTTATAAACATCCCCCTAAAAACTCCTTTTATAACAGCTCTGAGACGAGTTGAGAGTGTTGCATTTGTACGAGTAATTATAAGAAGTGATGATTGGTCTTTTGGAATAGGTGAAGCTCCTGCCACTCAAGCGATTACGGGTGAAGATATTCCTATAATTTTAAACTCCATTGAGAGTGTAAAAGATATGTTTCTCGGATCTACTCCAAAAGAGGCTGTGAAACTTCTCCATACTGGATGTCGCATGGGCTCAAGTGCAAAAGCGGCTCTTGATATGGCATTTGTAACACTTATGGCAAAAGCTGAAGATAAAGAGTTGCATGAGTTCTTAGGCACTGCATCTCCACAAACTCTATATACAGATATAACAATAAGCTTAAAAGAGTCGCTTGTTATGTTTGAAGATGCAAAAAAAGCAATAGAAAATGGTCTGCATATTTTAAAAGTAAAACTAGGAAAAGATATAAACCATGCTATAGAGGTTATACAAAACATAGGGAGTAAACTTCCACAAGCAAAAATCATAGTAGATGCAAATCAAGCGTGGAGTCTTGAAGATTCACTTATCTTTATAGATGGTATAAAAAATGTAAAAATAGAACTTATTGAGCAACCAGTCATTGCAAGTGATTTAGACTCTCTCAAAACTATAACAGACTACTCAAGCATCCCCATTCTTGCAGATGAAGCTGTTTTTACTCTTACAGATGTTAAAAAAGTTATAGAGAGTAAAAGTGCCGACATGATAAACATTAAACTTATGAAATGTGGCGGAATCACAAAAGCGGTAGAGATTTTAGAGTATTGCAGAGAAAACAATGTAAAATGTATGCTAGGCTCAATGTTAGAGGGTCCCTACTCCATAAACGCAGCCCTTCACCTAGCACTTGCCTACACAGATGTTATAAAGTATATAGATTTGGATAGTCCTTTACTTTATAAAGAGCCCTCTGACGAATTGGATTTTGAGTTTGATGGGTGTGCGGTACAATTAATTATCTAAATTTTACTCTAAAAACTGAAAAAACAGCTCTAAAATGTCTAACATCCAAAAAACAATACTTTTATCATAAAAAATGCTTGCTAAACATCAAAAGGACATTTATATCTCTAAAAAGAGCTCTTCTTTGCAAATTACTGATATAATTATTCTATCAGTTAAAGAGTTCTTAAATCCCAACACCCTTAGCAAAATTCATAGTAACGCAATGGAGTGAGCCGTGTTGACGAATCAAAACTGAACAATCTACTCCAATAACATCTCTATCTTTAAATGTTTGAGCAAAAATTTCTAAAGCAATTGCATCCTCTTTAATATTATATGTTGGAACTAAAACAGCATTATTGAGAAAAAGAAAATTTGCATAAGTTGCGGGCAATCTTTCACCTTTATAGTAGATAGCTTCTGTCATTGGGAGGGGAATGAGTTTAAAGTTATGGATATTTGCAAACTCTTGCAACTCCACCTCCATCAATTGTAACTCTTTAAAATGTTCATCCAATGTATCTTTACATTGTATATACATAATTGTATCTTCATTGATAAATCTAGCGAGAGTGTCTATGTGTGAATCTGTGTCATCACCACTTAAATATCCATGGTTGAGATAGAGAATTTGTGTCGCACCGAGAAATTTATTTAATTTTTGTGTTATCTCTATAGCGTTTAAATTTTTATTTCTATTTTTGTTGAGCATGCACTCAGATGTTGTTAAAATAGTTCCACATCCATTAGTCTCAATTCCGCCACCCTCTAAGACAAAATCTACACTCTCTAATTTCGATGCATAGCATTGAGAGATACTTTTACTCATATTATTATCTTTAGTGGCTTCAAATTTTTCCCCCCACCCCGTGAAAGTAAAATCTAAAAGTTTGATTTTTTCATTCTCTTGCACACACAAAGCAGAACAATCTCTTGCCCATGTATCATCGCTCTCATACTCTACAAAGTATAGATTTTCGTTTGATTCAAAAAACCCTTTTACCTTTGAAGCGTCATAACAAACAAGCAAACATTTCTGATACTGAATAATTATTTTTATGATATTTACAAATGTATCTTGAGCCTCATCGAGATACTCAACCCAATCACTATGTGGATGTGGAAATATGATTTGTGTAAAACTTTGCTCCTCAAATTCTGCAATAAATCTTCTCATCTGCTATAATTCCTTTATGGCTTACATAACTCTAAATAAAAATAATTTTTTTAACAATCTTGACATTATCGCAAAGCAAACCAAAACAAAAGATAAAATTGCCTTAGTTTTAAAAGACAATGCATATGGTCATGGACTCAAAGAGATGGCAACTCTAGCGAGTGAATACGGCATACAAAAAGCAGTAGTAAGAACAGATGCAGAAGCTAAAAGTATTGAAAAGTTTTTTGAGTACATCTTAGTTTTATGTGACATTCCCACAAATAACTGCACTAAGCTTAGATACACCATAAATGATTTAGCAACAATACACTTATTTCCAAAAGGCACCTTGGTGGAGCTAAAAGTAGATAGCGGAATGCATAGAAACGGCATTGCTATGAGTGAGCTTAAAAGTGCCTTTTGTAAAATAAAAGAAAATGAACTTATTTTAGAAGCTGTTTTCACTCATCATAGAAGTGCGGATGAGCTTAGTTCTGAGTGGTTTTGGCAAAAAAACACCTTCAAAAAAATAAAAAAAGAGTCCATTGCACTAGCAAAAGAGTTTGGATTTGGTGCACTTAGGTTTCACTCCTCTAACTCCGCAGCACTCTTTAGACACACATCGTTTGATGAAGATATGGCAAGAGTGGGAATTGCTGCTTATGGATGTATGCAGTTCCCAAATGCTTTAAAAATTGAAGGCTTACAACCTATTCTCTCACTCTATGCAAATAAAATATCTTCAAGAGAACTCCACAAAGGTGAGTGTATCGGTTATGGTGGCACTTATGAGGCAAAGCAAAATTGTATTGTGAGTAACTATAATTTTGGGTATGCTGATGGTTTTTTAAGAAACTTATCAAATAGATACACAACACCTAAAGGGGTAGAATTAGTCGGGCGAATCTCTATGGACAACAGCTCCTTTTTAAGTGATGATGAAGAGATTTTAGTTTTTAATGATGCGAGAGAGATTGCTACATCCGCTGATACTATAAGCTATGAGATACTAACATCCCTTAAATCTTACATAAAAAGAGATATAATTTAGGCTCTAAAAACTTGTATGTAAATCTTTAAGAGCTCTATAGTGCTTATCAATATCCTTCAAGTTTACATCATATATTGCCATAGTGTAGCAACACAGATGAAAACTATTTTGCTAAAATCTTTTTTAAATCTTTCTCTATCACACCGCTATCTACTGCACCTAGATAAAATTTATTATTAGGGTTTCCATTATATATATCGGTGATTTTTTGATATTTTCCATCTTTTAACATAACCTTAAAAGGTATCTGCATCGCTGTATCATACGCTATATCTTTTAAAACAGTATCGATTATAATCTTGTTGTGTTTTGAGTTAGTTATAAAATAATACGCCCCATATGTAAATCGAAACTTATCATCCACATATGTATCAGGGACATCCTCAAATGTATTTAACGCAATGATTATAAAATCTTCCGAGTATTTCACTTGCAAGTCAGTTAGATGTGGTGCTTCTTTTTGACACGGTGGACAATATGTAGCATACATATCAAACATCACCACCTTATCTTCATGCCCCTCTACAACAAAACCACCATCCACTCTTTTGAGTGTATATTTTGCGCCACTACTAATATCTTCTATAGTATAAGAGGATTGCTCTTGGGTGGTATGCTCTTTAGTTGCTGCGGTATCTTCTTCAGGTTCATTACTGCATCCACTCAAAATCAAAAAACTCAGTGCTATAATGAATGTATAAAAAAACTTCATTTTTTTTCCTTATAATTCAGAATTTATAAGCTCTAAAAGCTGTTTATGCCCAAATTGTTGTAGCATCTTGCCATTTACAAAATACTGAGGTGTTTTTTTCACTCCCAATGTTTTGGCATCAGCTAATTCTTGTTTGATGAGTTTGTCCAATTCAGGATTGTTAAAATCATCTTTGAGTTGCTGTATATTTAAACCAATACTAGACATAATTTTCCATACAACTTGTATATTTGGCGAGTGGTGACTTGCCCACTGACTTTGATACTGAAATAATGCTTCAAGAGCTTGTATATATTTGCCCTGTTTTTTCGTTGCTTCTAAAAGCTTCACAACATAATCAGAATCGGGATGGAATGGAGCATATCTTATAACATGTCTTATCTCTCCATCATGTTTTTTTAGCAAATCTTTGATGATTGGGTAAAAAGCTCTACAAGTTTCACAAGCTGGATCTAAAAACTCAACTATAGTCACTTTCGCATCATTTTCCCCTATAACAGTCGAGTACTCTCTGATGAACACCTCTTCATGTTTTTTAGCTATCTGCTCTACCTCTTTTGACTTACTTGTGTTATACCCCATAGTTGCGACCACGAACAATAGCACTAATGATACTACTGAAAAGAGAACGATTTTTTGTTTACTCATCTGTTTTTCCTTTAAAAAATAATAATAACAAAGCTAAAATAACTGAAAATGCAATAAATGAAAGCATTGGGATTGTTAAAAAGCCAAAAATGTCTATGTATTTAGTTGAGCAGGGTATCCCCTGAGCACATGGAGTCATCTCTTCTGAGATGATTCCAAACTGCAAAAGGTTATGATACAGTGCTACCAACCATCCTAAAACTACAAAAGGGATTGAATACTTAAAAACACTCCTCTCAAGTGGAAATAGTCCAACTAGAAAAATAACAACCAATGGGTACATTAAAATTCTTTGATACCAACAAAAAGTACACGGTGGGTACTCCATAACTTCACTTAAAAACAAACTTCCAAGCATTGCTATAAGTGCTACTAACCAAGCAAAAAAGATTATATTCCACTCTTTTGCTGATGATTTATCGGCATCCTTCATATATATTTTCTCCTACCATATTAAACGCTTACATTATCTTTGTCATTAATTAATAGATGGTAATAATATTCTTTATTGCGTTATATTTATCTATTTTTATAGGGGGTGTTACTTTTTGAGATAAGTTTAGAGATGCTCTGTATGCTTTTATGAATTGATTTTTATGATTGCGTTAGAATAAATAACTCCATCTACACCCAAAACAGCCAACTCTTCTATCTCGCTGTCCTCTTCTATGCTAACTAAAATTTTTGCATCAAATAGATAATTGTTTGCAATATTTTGAGCAGTTTTCGACAACTCTTTATCTACTATAATGTATGATGCCCCAAGAGAAGAAGCATAGACAATTTCAGTGATAGTATTAACATGCAGTGCCAATGGTATCTGATTTTTTACAACATGGTTTATTATATCCATAATATCTTCACTAAAAGGCAAAAACAGAGTTGATGATGGTGGCGTATTTTCAATCGCTTCTATATTAGGTATATGGTATAAGCTTTCACTTGCTATAAATCTATGCCCTAAAATAATCATTACAATCCCTTTACACACTCTTGAGAACAATAGTACTTGCCCTCACTAAGGAATGATTCACTCACTTCACAGTATGTACCACAACTTGAGCACTCGACCATATCACTTGCCTCAAGCTTAGTGTTACTTGAGGAGTTCTTAAGAGGTTTTTTCTTAATAAAGAAAAAATAAACAAATGCGATAACGCCAACAACAAGCAAGTACTTTAACATTATAGATCTCCTAAAAGTAGATAGTGTCTATTTTTTTTTTGAATAATTTTATGCGGCATTTTTTCTCCAATATCATTCGCTGCATCCACCTCATCATAAACTTTTTCACCCTTATAAAAAAGAAGTTTTGAGTTTTCATCACGAAAATTTTTACTGAGTTGTAAAAGCATTTTTGTGTCTGTTACAGCTCTTGAAGTTACAAGTTCAAAGACCTCTGGAGGCATCTCTTGGACTCTTTTTTTCACAACCTTTACATTGTCAAGACCTAAGTCAGCCTTTATATACTGTAAAAAACTTGCTCTTTTTACAAGGGGCTCAGCTAATGTTACTTGTGTATCTGGAAGTGCCATAGCTAAAATCATCCCAGGGAAACCAGCACCAGTCCCAATATCTAATAGGTTTTTAGTTTTTGGCAAGAAGCTAACAGGGAAAACAGCATCATAGATAAAGGCATCTATAGTATCACTATCTTTAGCCCCTGTAAGATTATGAATCTTATTCCATTTAAAAAGATGTTCTTTATATTTTTGAGTATTTTTTAAAAAATTGTCTGGTAATCGTATATTGTCTTGCATGAGGGTCATTTTCAAATCCACTAAAATATCCTTTTGTAAAAAGATATTCTATCTAAATTTGCTGTTTATGACATCATTCTTTTCATAGCTTTAAAAAATAGCTTGAAAAGACCTCTATTTCCAACTAAATCATCTATAAAATCATCATAAGTGATGTTTGATTCTTCTAAAAAATCTCGAAGATATTTTTCACTAGCTTCCATGCCACCACTTGCCTCAACTTTTAAAAGCTCTGCATATATTGGAATCATTGTCTCTATAGCATCTCTAGGAGCTGCTTTTCTAAAAGCGGTATGAGCAACTATCTCGTTTGTGATAGGATCAATTTTTGGTTCAAATTCAGTAACAACCCAATAGTATCTTCCATCTTTAGCCAAATTTTTAACAACAGCCATAATGTTTTTGCCCTTGTTAATTCTATCCCACATCATCTTAAAAACGATTTTTGGCATATCTGGATGTCGAACAATACTATGAGGCTTCCCTAAAAGTTCTGCCTCGCTATAGCCAGAAATTTCCATGAAATAGTCATTAGCATAAAGGATGATACCTTTGGCATCTGTCTTTGAAACTATATATCTTTTATTGCTTAGTGGGATCTCATAATCTATAGGTTTTGGATGATTCATTCTCTTTCCTTTAAAAATATTACCTAATTATATACTTATTAATTAAACTTATGGAATAATATTACAAAAATAATTTAAAGTACATAAAATGAACAAAATACAAACCCTAAATTCTATAATCGCTGTAATTAAACATCACGAAGATCAGATGCAAAAGCTTAAAGATTTAGTAGATGGCAAAAGCGTTGAAAAAGTTTTATCAATTTCCAAAACTCAATGTGAGTTCGGAAAATGGCTTTATTCCAATGACAATAGTATCCAAAATATCATTGGCTTTCAATTTTATGAGAAGATTGATAAGCTTTATACCGAGTGGCACGAGCAGTACTACAAAATATATAAAGTTTTTTATAATGAAAAAAAAGGTTTTATATCAAAAATGTTTACTTCTACCTCTCAAGAAATGAAACTAGATAAGGCAAAGCTTTACTACTCTGAACTTAAAGTAACTAGTAGTGATCTTTTAAGGATATTAGCTTCATCCCAAAGAAGAATCTCTGCTATGAATGAGTCTAAATTTAGCTAGGTTTGAAGTAGATTTTCTACATCAACCAGCATTTTTTTTGCTTCTCTATTATAAAAATAATACTTAAAATGATTACAGCAAATGTCCCATTTTCTCTTTTTTTATATTTAAATATGATTTATTATACTCATTTGATTCCATAACAATTGGGATTCTCTCAACGATCTCTATATCATTAATAGCATTCACCTTATCTGGATTGTTTGTTAAAAG
>Ga0256840_1000621_pt1 | contig 35634 bp, 26 predicted proteins | sample 355202metaG_FD_185969 | JGI IMG/M metagenome (GOLD analysis project Ga0256840, IMG submission 185969) | Hydrothermal vent microbial communities from Mid Atlantic Ridge, Atlantic Ocean - 355-202 | ecosystem: Environmental > Aquatic > Marine > Hydrothermal vents | place: Atlantic Ocean: Mid...
GGTGAATTTGTTTAGTGTCTTTTAAAATAGCTTCTACCATAATAGCAGTTGATTTCGCAGGAGCATAATAAGCAGATCCAGTTTTCAAATGTCCTACTATCTCAGCTCCACCATGACGTGTTCTATGCACAACTTCTTCTATCTCAGCATCAGTTAAAACATCAAAAAGAGGTACACCCGCTACCGTTGAGTAGCGAGGAAGAGGTACCATATCATCACCATGTCCTCCCATCACAGAGGCGCGAATTTGACCCCCGCCATAACCGAGTTTTTCTTGGATAAATGAAGCCATCCTTGAACTATCAAGAATTCCAGCCATACCAATAACACGACTTCTATCGAAACCAGATTCTTTAAGTGCAACATAGGTCATTGCATCCAAGGGATTTGAAACCATAATAATTACAGCGTTAGGAGAATACTTTGCAATACCTTCAATCACTTCTTTTGTAATATTTGCATTTATCATAAGTAAATCATCACGACTCATGCCAGGAAGTCTTGGACTACCAGCCGTTACAACAACAACGTGACAATCCGTAAGTTCACTCATATCTTCAGCAACTTTTACTACAGTATGGCTTCTAACGGCAGATGCAGCTTGAGACATATCTAATGCTTTACCGCGTGCAACATCTATTTTGTTGTCACGAAGAATTATTTCGTGACAAGATCCAAGCATTGCAAGTGAATATGCTACAGTGGCGCCAACATTCCCTGCTCCAACTATACCGACTCTCTTCCCTCTTTCTCTATGCATATAAACTCCCTATATATTTATTTTTACTGACTATTTTGTCTCTGAATAAAACTATTAATTAGTTTCATAGTAAAAACAAAATAACTAAAGAGAAAATCTCTTTAGTTACTAAACGCTATATAGCGTCGATAATAGCATTCAACGTAGCTGATGGACGCATTGCTGCAGTCGCTTTAGCAATATCTGGCTTAAAATAACCGCCAATATCTTTTGGACTACCCTCAGAAGCTAAGAGTTCTGCGATGATAGTGTCTTCTTTTTCAGTTAACTCTTTTGCAACAGGAGCAAACTTAGCAGCTAATTCAGCGTTATCACCTTCAGCTAATGCTTTAGCCCAGTATTGAGCCACAAAAAAGTGAGAAGCTTTGTTGTCAGGTTCACCACATTTACGAGATGGCTCTTTTGAGTTATCAAGATAAGCATCGTTAGCAATATCAAGACCAGCAGTTAGTGCCGCGAGTTTAACATCTGAGTGTTTGTTTCCTAAAAAACGAAGTGATTCAGCAAGAGCTAGAATTTCACCAAGTGAGTCCCAACGAAGGTGACCCTCTTTTAAGAATTGATCAACATGCTTAGGAGCAGAACCACCAGCGCCTGTTTCATAAAGACCACCACCAGCTAACAACGGAACGATAGAAAGCATTTTTGCAGATGTCCCAAGCTCTAAGATTGGGTACATATCTGTTAAGTGATCACGAAGAACATTTCCAGTTACAGCGATAGTGTTTTCACCTGCACGCACACGAGCATTTGTGAAGCGTGTTGCATCTGTTACATTCATGATTTGAATATCTAAACCATCAGTATTTAAATCTTTCAAGTAAGTATTTACTTTTTTAATCATTTCTGCATCATGAGCTCTGTTTTCATCTAACCAGAAGATAACTGGCACTTTTTCAATTTGACCACGCTCAACTGCTAAGCGAACCCAGTCTTTAATAGGAATATCTTTTGCACGAGACATTCTCCAGATATCACCTTTTTCACAATCAAATGACATCAACTCTGTACCATCTTCAGCAGTCACAGTCACTTTCCCAGCTTCTGAGAGTTCAAAAGTTGTAGGGTGAGAACCATACTCTTCTGCTTTTTGTGCCATAAGACCAACATTAGCCATTGAACCCATCGTTGTTACATCATATTGACCATTTTTAACACAATCAGCTACCATCTCAGCATGAAACATTGCATAAGTACTATCAGGAATAACAGCAACACACTCTACTGCATCACCGTTTCTATTCCACTGCTTACCACCTTCGCGAACAACAACAGGCATAGAAGCATCAATAATAACATCATTTGAAGCATTGAAGTTAGTTGTGCCTTTATCAGAATCAACCATAGCAATTTCTGGATTATCAGACTCCACAACTGCTTGGAATGCTGCTTTAATCTCAGCCTCTTTTGCATGACCAGAGATTTTAAGCTCTAAGTCACTCATGCCTTGGTTGGGATTAACTTGCAACTCTGCAAACACATCTGCATATTTGTCAAATACTTCTTGAAAAAAGACTGTAAAAGCATGACCAAACATAATAGGATCAGAAATCTTCATCATTGTTGCCTTGAGGTGAATAGACCATAAAACACCATTTTTCTTAGCATCTTCTATAGTTTTAGCTATAAATGTCTTAAGCTTAGCAACTGACATATATGTACCATCAAGAACTTCTTTATCCATCGCATCTATAGTTGCTAATTCTGAACCATTTAGTGCTATTGTTACTCTTTGAGCCTTTGTCATAGTGACAGATTGTTCATTACTATAAAAATCTCCATCACCTTCCATATGCGCTACATATGACTTAGGGTTTTGAGGAAAAGCACGAAGTTTATGCGGATTGTTTTGAGCAAACTTTTTTACTGCTTTAGCAGCACGTCTATCAGAGTTACCTTCCCGAAGCACGGGATTAACTGCAGAACCTAGACATGTGTTGTATTTAGTACGAATTGCTTCTTCGTCAGCATTTGCTGGATTTTCAGGAAAATCAGGAATATCGTAACCTTGCCCTTGAAGCTCAGCAATACATTCTTTTAGTTGACCAATAGATGCAGATATATTTGGGAGCTTGATAATATTTCCATCTTCTTGCAGAACAACCTCTCCTAGCTTAGATAATTCATCTTCGGCTAAACCCATAGCAGCTAAAACTCTACCTGATAGTGAAATATCACTAGTTACTACTTCAACGCCTGCTGCTTGAGTAAACGCGTTTACGATTGGTAAAAGCGAGTAAGTCGCTAGGGCTGGTGCTTCGTCAATAACTGACCAAATAATTTTTGACATTTTTTGTCCTTGCTTAAATTTAATATAAGCAAATAGTAACACTTTAATCTGTTACTAAAACAAACACTCCGTTAAACATATGGGAATTTAATCAAGTTGTTTCATTTTGTAGCATGCTTTATGTTGCGTAAATGGGTAGAATAGTTACATGCAAAATCATGCTTACCATTCTTAGACTTCATAAAATAGAGATACTTTGTTTTGGCTGGGAAAACGGCAGCGCGTATCGCTTCAAAGCTTACATTACAGACTGGAATGCTTGGAACCCCCCTGTGTTTGTATGTATTGTAGATGCTTTTATCTTTTCTAATACGACTTGAGGTAACCTTAATATGAGAATATTTTCCATAGTTCAGTGTACCATCCATCTGAAGTCTCATTCCCTTTTTTATTCTATTGTATATAACTGAACTAACAAGTGGCATCTCTTTATTATTTGCTGATTCCTTTTGTATTACAGAAGCAAGTGCTACAAAATGAAACCATTTCTTTTCATTATAAGAACCAAATAACTTGTTTGAAAAATCTTTCATTTGCAAATGTGACTTATCCAACAAAATCTTTATTAATGTTTTTTCTGTGATACCTAAAGGCACTCTATATGTATTGGGAACTAAAGCCCCCTCTGCTATAGGAGCATATTTATCATAAAAATACTGTAATTTTATTCTGCTTAATTTTAAACCAATCGAAAGTTCATTCAAAAAAATGTATGTAGTTTCTCCAGGAATAAGTATTACATCCTGAAGAGCTGCTTTTGCATGAGCTAATCTATATAAGAAATCCGCCCTTAAGAGCTTATTTGAACCTATTTTTATCCAGCCACTCTGGGGTGACCCAAGGAATCTCAATATAAGTGAATCTAATTTCGAAAGATTATAACCCTTGTTTGATAAATGTGATATAATTTTATTAATAGGCCCACTTGGAATATAAATAACTTTTTGGGATATAATTGGCTGATTTAGGTAAAAAATGAATGATAAACTTATTATTAATAGTATCTCAAAGATATACTTTGCAATAGTAAGTTTTTTTATTTTCATTTTTTTGGCACTTTCTGTAACATATTTAATTTTAAGTAATGGAGTATATCTAAAAGAACTCTCTTTTCCTTCTTTACATATAAATAAGCTCTATATAAAATGGGATAAAAAGCTCAATATATCTATAAACGATATGACCATCATGGCAAACAAAAATTCATTACCAATGGATTTTAAACCAAAAGATATAAGAAAACACTTAAAGAACTTTGGACTCCTTGCTTCTTTCATTCAAAGTATAGTCATTGAAAAAATAAATTATAGAGATATATATGCAACTGTTCGATATGTGGACACGCAAGGTGGCTATATACGAGCATCTTCAAAAAGCTTCAATATAGACACTATAATTCATAGAACTAAAAAACATATTAATTTTGAAATAATCAACTTAACTGATACCATCAAACAAATATCTATTCATGGAAATATTGTATTAGATTTAACAAATAGAGAACTTTTACTTAGACTCAACACAGCTATTGCAAAAGAGATTAATCTTAATATTTTCACCTTCATCAATGCTTCATTGCTTCAATATGCAATCACATCAAATAAAGACATTACTAACTATAGTCATCTCATCAATATATTGAACATTCATCCAAAACTTAAGTATTGGGTATATGAAGCTATAAAAATGGATAAAGCAGTTCTAAAAAAAGCATATGGTTTTATAGATTTCTTAAAACCTGATGAAGCTTTTAATAACTTATACATATCTGCTGATATAGCGAAACTAGAGTACTCTTATCACAAAAAATTAGATTCAATTCACACCCAAAGCACAAACTTAGAATTTAAACAAGGCACATTAAACATAAGACCAAAAAATCACACTACATATGATTTTCATTTAGATAAAAGTTGGCTCAATATTAACTTCAATACAAAAGAGCCTCAACTTTCCTTGCACTTATTATTTAATGGTTTTGTAGATAAGAACTTATTGCACATTCTTAATACTTTTGGCATCAAGCTACCATTTAAACAAAACTCTGGCACTCTTGCCACAGACTTAACTCTCAAGATTAACCTTCTTAATCTTAATGTCGATGCTCAAGGTGACTTCTTTACAAATAAAGCTAATTTTACCTACTTAGGTTTAAATTTAAATATCTTTAATACGCATATAACACTAGACAATTACAAGGTTACCATTGATAAAATGTTTGCAAAATATAAAAAAAACATATCAGCAAATGTCACAGCCAACCTTGACACAAAGAATAATGAAGGTATAATTAGTTTCGATGTAGACAAAGCTAACTTTAATGAGAATATGCTTTGGCTAGATACTGATAAACAACTTCATATAGATTATAAAATATCTTCTACAGGAGATATTATAAAGGTATCGGAATCTCAATGGAATCTCTTTAAAGAAGAGAAGATTACCGTTGAGTCGATTGATATTCCCTTCAACTACGAAAACCTCTTTGCGACTATACCAACAACTCAAATAAAAATAGGTAATGCTGCTACTATTTATGCATCTGGAAGCACTTCCTTTAAAACATTTAGCACAAATCTTGAGCTTGATGTTACCAAATTTAAATATGGAATAATAGAACTTGCTCAGTCAAACCTCCTGCTTGATGTTTCTTTTGTTGATTCTAAATTTATGGTAAGTGCTAATGAAAATGTTAGGTTTATACTTTCTAATCAAGATTGTTCTATTTTAAATCCTAAAATTTCGCTACATCAAAATAAAATCATTACAAAAAGCTCTGAGTTTGTAATCGAAAATTTATTAGAAGCAAAAGTGGCTCTAGCCTACGCACTAGATAATTCCAATGGTTTTTTAAATATTGAAAAAATGAACTTTAAAAATGATATGCTTGGGAGTATATTTAAAAACACTGATTTTATTGGTTTTAAACTCAAAAAAGAAAATAATAAATTTACAGCTTTTTGTCCAGATATGAGCGTACTCATTGCACTCTCACAAAATAAATGGAATGTTGCATTTAAATCATTGGCTCAACTTCATAAACATTCTAAACTACTCCAAAAATACAATTTAAACAATGGAAAAGTAACTATATTTAAAAGTGAAGACGAAAAAGATATAAAATTTCATGCAGATATTAATCATCAAAAAAAATTTATTAACATCAACAACAAACTCATCTCTCACTATAAAATAGATGGATACATTAACTCCAACACAGGTGACATCAATCTAAATATTAACGATAAGATACACACAACTTGGGGAAAACAAATATCTATCACAGGCCAAGATATTGGTATTAACTTAGGAAGTATTATTGATTATTTAGCTAGTATAAAAGATGACCAAAAAGATTCTAAATCTAAAAATATAAATTTAGAGTTATTGAACTCATTTGTATATTTCAGCAAAGACCGGAGAGCTATTGCCGATAAAATAAATTTACAATACTACGACAACATTGCAACAGCACAACTGATTCATCAAGGAGCTACGGCAGGATTTAAACTTCAAGATAATAATTTTTTTCTTTATGGTGAGGATTTTAACGATATATTTATGGACAATCTCTTTGCACTTTCAAGATTTAAAGGGGGTAGTTTTGATTTCTCCATAAAGGGCTCTTTAGAGGAATACGTGGGTATACTATATGTTAAAGACACTACTGTTATAGAATACAAGCTTTTAAACAACATTTTAGCATTTATAAACACTATACCATCACTTGTTACATTTTCACTACCTGGATACAATAAAAATGGATTAAGTATACAAAATTCTTATATAAACTTTTCGTTTGCTAACGATCAATACACTTTAAAAGATATTAGCTTAGAATCAAAAGAGATGGATATTTATGGTAATGGAAAAGCAAGCTATAAAGAAAACACAATTGATTTAAATCTTAATTTAAAAACAGACTTAGCAAGTGCAATATCTAAGATACCCGTAGTAGGCTATATAATTTTTAATGAAGATTCCATCTCTACTTCGTTAAAAGTTTCTGGAAAACTAAGTGATCCAGAGGTTGAAACAATGCTAGCAAAAGACATTATTATAGCGCCACTAAACATCATAAAGAGAACCTTGCTTTTTCCTTTTAAACTATTTGAATAAAATAATATTTACTCATTTCTCAAAACTGTTAGTATATCAACTTCACTAGCTTTTTTGGCTGGATAATATGAAGAAACAATCACAATAACAAAAGCACCAACTACAATTAAGAAAAAATCTTTGACATTTAGATCAAGAGGTAAAGTGGTTGTAGGATAAACATCTTTTGGTAAGGAAATGATATCAAATGAGCTCAAAACCCATAAACCACTCATTCCAAAGACAATTCCAGATAAAATTCCACCAACTCCTATAACAACACCTAGATACAAAAATACTTTTTTAATCTCTCTTTTTGTTGTTCCTAGTGATAACAAAAGAGCAATTTCACTTCTTCTATTCATTACTGTCATAAGCAACGAAGAGATTATATTTATAGATGCTATTAAGATGATAAGCATAAGGACGATAAATAAAGATGCTTTTTCTAACTCTAAGGCTGCAAAAAAATTCAAATTATCTTGCCACCACCCTTTAATAGATACATTAACTGGTAATTTTTCCTTAAGTCTTAGTATATCTACATGTGGATTATCCGAGTATATGTGTATCCCATCATATTGATTAGATGGGATACGCATCATTTTTTGCATTGACTCCAGTGTTGTATAACTATATGCTTTATCGTACGCGGTTAAGCCTGAATCAAAGACACCCTTGACAGTAAAACGCTTTATTCTTGGTGTTACAGAAAGTCCGCCAGGTTCTACATTTGTAAAGATATACATCACTTTGTCATCAACAAACACATTAAACTCATCTTTTAAAGATTTACCAATAAGTATATCAAATTTACCAAGTTTCGATTTTTCAATTGCTTGATGCAAAACACTATTAACTTTTGCTTCATCTTTCATGTTAACACCAAAAATATAACCACCCTCTAGTTTATTTCCACTTCTTGCCATAACTGCTGATTGAACATATGGACTAAAGCGCATTGAAGGAAAATTTAATTCTAAATCTAAAAGAAGACTTTCATCGACTGCTCCATAGAATCTAGGAATTACTGTTAGTGGGTAATTCATAACGGTTAATTTTTTTCTAAATTCACCATCGAAACCATTCATAAGGGCCATAGCAATCAAAAGAACCATCACTCCGAGGGATATCCCTAAAAAGGCTAAAAGTGCTGAAAGAAAGATAAAAGGCTGATCTTTATCAAAACGCAAAAACCTTCTTACGAGATAGGGAACTAATGCTTTATTCAAGATGTAAATGCACCGTTTCCAGCAAACACCCCTTTCTTGGGACCACTTTTACCACAACATTGTTTATATTTTTTTCCACTTCCACACGGGCATGGACCATTTTTAGATGGCTTAGAAGGAGAGTTGGTTTTATCGCTACTCAGCTTCATTGCTTCAGCATCAACTCTTCTTTGGAGTTCAAGTTGCTGTGCCATTCTTTGAGCTTCTTCATCAGGTGCTTCCATTTTAAATTGAATAATTTGAAGTGTTTTAATGGTATTAAATTTAATATCACTTATTAGCTCAGTAAAGAGATTAAAGCTTTCTTTTTTGTACTCAACCAAAGGATCTTTTTGATTATATGCACGCAAACGAATTCCTGTTTTCATATTATCCATCGCATAAAGATGCTCTCGCCAAGCTGAATCTAACTCTTTAAGATAAAGTTCACGTGCTACTTCACTTTGAATATTTTCATCGAGAACAGCCATTTTTTTGTCATAAGAATCTTTCACAAGTTTATTTATATTTTCAAATAATACTTCATATTCTAAAGATATTAATACTTCTGGATCAATTTCTAAATTCATATCTTCTTTTAGGTGTTTAACTATAGCTTCTAAATTAAAATCTTCTTTTGCACCACCATCATAAATACCATTTTCTTGCAATAAATGTAAAAGATACTCTTCTCTGATTTCATCTATTTTAGCAAAAATATCATATTCAACATCTAAAAGTTGGTTTCTAAATTTATATACTATTTTTCTTTGTTCATTAGCTACATCATCATACTCAACAATCTGTTTTCTACCTTCATAGTGCATATTTTCAACTTTTTTCTGAGCTTTTTCTACCGCACGTGTTACCATTTTTGATTCTATATATTCACCATCTTCTACACCAAGTCTTTCCATGATAGACTTAATCTTATCACTTCCAAATATACGAAGTAGATTATCTTCTAATGAAAGATAAAACTGAGTAGAACCAGCATCACCTTGACGACCCGAACGTCCGCGAAGTTGATTATCTATTCGTCTATTTTCATGTCTTTCTGTTCCAACTATATAAAGACCTCCAAGATTCCTAACTTCATCATTCACTTTAATATCAACACCACGCCCTGCCATGTTAGTAGCTATAGTAACAGCACCTCTAGCACCAGCATTCTTAATAATTTCACCCTCTTGCTCATGATTTTTAGCATTTAAAACTGTATGCGCAATTTTTTCTTTTTTTAAAACATCGTGTAAAACTTCAGATTTTTCAATAGATGCTGTACCGATAAGAACAGGTTGACCAGTTTTAGAAAGTTCTTTTATCGTTGCTACAACTGCCTCAAATTTTTCTGTTTCTGTTTTATAAATAAGATCATTTAAATCTTTTCTAGTTATTGGAATATTTGTAGGGATAGATATTACATCCAATGCATAAATTTGAGCAAACTCTGTAGCTTCAGTTTCAGCTGTTCCTGTCATACCAGCCAGCTTATCATACATTCTAAAGTAATTTTGAAATGTTATATCGGCTAATGTTTGTGTTTCTTCTTTTATTTCTACTTTTTCTTTTGCCTCAAGGGCCTGATGAAGACCTTCACTAAATCTACGTCCTTCACTTAGGCGACCCGTAAATTCATCAACAATAACAACTTCCCCATCATTAACTACATAGTCTACATCTTTCTCAAAAAGATAATTGGCTTTTAATGCTTGATCCAGTGCATGAGGAAGTGAAGCGTTCTCTGCACTATAAAGATTTTCAACTTTAAATAGTTCTTCTGCTTTTGTAATCCCCTCCTCTGTAATCAGTATAACTTTATCTTTTTCATCTACAGTAAAATGCTTATCTTTTAGTAGTTTTTTTGCAATAGTATTTGCATCTGAATAATCTTGCATCGTTTTATTTGTAGGACCAGATATAATAAGTGGTGTTCTTGCTTCATCTATTAAAATTGAATCTACTTCATCAACAATTACAAAATTATGACCACGTTGAACCATTTGATCTTTTGAATAAGACATATTATCTCTCAGGTAGTCAAAGCCAAATTCATTATTGGTTCCATATGTAATATCTGCTGCATAAGCTTTTGCTTTAACACTAGCATCATGCATATCATCTAAAATTATTCCAACACTAAAGCCTAAAAATTCGTATAAAGGAGCCATTTCAGAACCATCGCGTTTGGCCAAATAATCATTTACTGTAACTAAATGGACCCCTTTTGAATTCATAGCGTTTAATACAATTGCAAGCGTTGCCACTAAAGTTTTACCCTCACCTGTTTTCATCTCAGCTATACGACCTTCATGCAAAGCCATACCACCTACAAGCTGGACATCAAAATGCCTCATTCCTAGCGTTCTAATACTTGCTTCACGTGTAATAGCAAACGATTCTTCTAGTACTTCATCAAGAGTATTTTCACCATCCAAAACACTGTCTCTTAGTGCTGTGAATTTATCTTTAAGTTCTGTATCACTTAACTTTTTACAGTCAGCCTCTAGTGCATTAATATTATTAACTCTTTTAATATATTTTTTTAATTCACGATCATTTGATGTTCCAAATATCTTACCCATTAATGCTTGTAGCATTCTCAACCTTATAGTAGCTACTATATAGTAAATTATATAGTGCCTAGAAATTGCACTAATTTTATCATAGTATATATAATAAAAAGCATAAAGAACTTTTATATTAACAATGAATGCGATATAATTTTTTTATAAATACTTAAATATAGAGATAATAAATGAAAAAAATCACCCTTATTCTACTACTAAACTTATCAGTTTATGCCTCAATAAACACGATAACTTCTTTTGATGCTGATTTCATTCAAAAGATTACAGATGATAAAAATAAAATCTTATTGTATAAAGGGCACATAGTAGCTTCTAAGCCACAAAATGCTTTTTGGAAATACTCTTTCCCAATTCAAAAAGATGTATATATCACTCGATTTGAAGTTACTATAGTTGAACCAGAAATTGAACAAGTCATTATTCGAAAAATAAGTAATGATTTTGATTTCTTCAAAATGATTAAAAATGCTAGAAAAATTAAAAAAAATATCTATCAAGCAAATTATAAAGATACAATCTTCACAATTTCGACAAAAAATTCATATATTGACTCCATCTCTTATTTAGACAATTTTGAAAATATTGTAAAGATTGTTTTTTCTAATCAAAGACAGAATATAAAGATAGATAAAGAAGTTTATAAAGCTAAGTTTCCTCTAGATTATGATGTTATAAGAGATTAAAAGAGCAAAAGCTCTTTTAATTATTTAATCATTGCAGTAAGTTCATCTTGAGTGATTTTATTAAAATTGAGATATTTATAAATTTCATCAGTCATTTCTGGTTTGATTTTATTTTCAACTATTTTTAAATACTCATCAGCAGTTGGTAGAGCGCCTTTTAGAGCTACTACAGCCGAAAGCTCAGCACTTCCAAGGTAAACTTGAGAACCTTTTCCTAGTCTATTATCAAAGTTTCTAGTTGATGTTGAGAAAACCCAAGCATTTTGAGCAACTGATGCTTGATTACCCATGCATAAAGAACAACCAGGAATCTCCGTACGAGCTCCAGCCATACCAAATATAGAATAATAACCCTCTTCTTGGAGAGTTTTTTCATCCATTTTTGTTGGTGGACATATCCAGAGTTTATTTGCAACGGGGCCCTCACCTTTTAAAATTTCGCCAGCTGCACGGAAAAGTCCTATATTTGTCATACATGAACCAACAAACACTTCATCAATCTCAGTACGCATACCAGATTCATGAATTTCAGTTAGTGTTTTAACATCATCTGGATCGTTAGGACAAGCCAAGATAGGCTCTTTAATTTGATCCATGTCTATCTCTATAATTGCTGCATACTCAGCGTCTTTATCTGCTTCCATCAGTTCAGGATCAGCAATCCATGCTTTCATTTTATCGGCACGTCTTTGTAATGTAGCTGCATCTTCATATCCTTGCGCTATAAGCTCTTCAATAAGAACGATATTAGAGTTTAAGTATTCGATAATAGGCTCTTTATTGAGCTTCACAGTACAAGCCGCAGCTGAGCGTTCTGCTGATGCATCACTCAACTCAAATGCTTGCTCACACTTAAGATTTTCTAGACCTTCTATCTCAAGAACCCTACCACCGAAGATATTTTTCTTACCAGCTTTTTCAACTGTAAGCAAACCATCTTTAATAGCTTGATGAGGAATGGCATTTACCATGTCGCGAAGAGTAATACCTGGTTGCATACTACCTTTAAATCTTACAAGTACAGACTCTGGCATAGTAAGTGGCATCATACCCGTTACACCAGCAAACGCAACAAGTCCTGAACCAGCAGGAAAGGAGATACCAATTGGAAAACGAGTATGACTATCTGCACCAGTCCCTACAGTATCAGGAAGGCAAAGTCTATTTAACCATGAGTGAATTACACCATCACCTGGGCGAAGAATAAAACCTTTTCTTGAAGTCCAAAATTCTGGAAGAGTATGCTGTAGTTTAATATCTGCAGGTTTAGGATAAGCGGCTGTATGACAAAATGATTGCATAGTCATATCAGCACCAAAGTTAAGTGCAGCTAATTCTTTTACTTCATCTCTTGTCATTGGTCCTGTTGTGTCTTGAGAACCAACAGTGGTTGCAATAGGCTCACAGTATACACCTGGCTTAACGCCATCGATACCACAAGCTTTACCAACCATTTTTTGAGCTAAAGTGTAACCTTTTCCATTATCAGCAGGTTGCGATGGAGTCATAAAAATATTACCAGCATCCATACCTAAAGCTTCTCTAGCTTTTGCAGTTAATCCCTTACCAATAATAAGTGGGATACGTCCCCCTGCTCTCATCTCATCAGGAAGTGTATTTGGTGAAATTTCATATGTAGAAACTACTTTGCCGTTTTTCTCAATAGTCCCGTCAAAAGGTTTCACAGTAATAACATCACCAGTATTCAACTCTTTAGTAGGAGCTTGAATTGGAATACATCCTGAATCTTCTGCAGTATTAAAGAAAATCGGAGCAATAATATCACCAATTACGATACCACCAGTTCTCTTATTCGGAATACCTGGAATATCTTTACCCATATGCCATTGAACAGAATTAATTCCTGATTTTCTTGAGCTTCCAGTACCAACAACATCACCAACATAAGCAAGAGGATAACCTTTTGCTTTAAGCTCCTTCATTGTATCAAGCGGATTATCCATTCTGTTTATTAAAAACGAATTAGCATGAACTGGGATATCTGCACGAGTAAATGCTTCTGATGCAGGAGATAAATCATCAGTATTAGTTTCACCTGGAATCTTGTATACCGTAACTGTGATTTCTTTATCCATTTCTGGTTTATTTGTAAACCACTCACCATTTGCCCAAGATTCTATTATCTCTTTAGCTTTAGTATTTCCAGCATCCATTAGTGCTTTTACATCATTAAATGAATCATATACTAAGATAGTATTTTTTAGTTGCTCTGCAGCAGCATCAGCAATAGCACCATCAATCTTCAGCGCTTCTACTAATGGAGTAACATTAAAACCACCAAGCATAAGACCTAGTATTTCACATGCTTTAACTGCATCTATAGCATCGCAGCTAACTTTTCCTTGAACTACATCGTTTAAAAATGCAGCTTTTACATATGCAGCGTCATCAACACCAGCTGGAATTTTATTTATAAATATATCCATCGCATAATCTTGTTGTGAAATTGGAGATACTTTCAATATTTCTACAAGTTCTGCTGTTTGTTCAGCAGTAAGTGCTAGTGGTGGTACACCAAGAGTTGCTCTTTCTTCTGTGTGTGCTTTATAGTCATCTAAGAATGCCATTGATCTTCCTATGTTTTAAATTTAAGAGATTATATCTAAATAAAAAATACAGAATAAAAATATGTTACAAATATAAACACTAAAAAAAGCTAATTTTTACAATATGAGTAAAAAAGAAACACCTAAAGAGATCTAGATAAGACCTCTGCATCTATTAGGTCTTTTTGATTTCCTCTATAGTTGTTTTTAAGCCACAGGAGGTAAGAATCATCGAGGTCTGAAAAGCCCATTCCCTTATATTGTCCAAAACTAATTCTTGGAACTGCTTTTACATATGTTATGTTTTCTTGACATTTGCATCTAATACCAAGCAATTTAACGAGCTTTTCAAATTCATAAAACTCTATATTTTTTTGAATTTCAAAGCTATAACTAGAAAAATCAAAAACACCATTTCTTTGACTTACGAATAATTCCAACTCTTTAATTTGTGCAACATCTAGTTTTTCCAGATTAAGGATATCTACTTTAAAGGCTTTTATTTGTTTTGTAAAAACAAGTCTTGCTTCAATACTCAAATAATCTCTCTTACACCCTTGGCATTTGCAGATGAGAGGATGCCTTCTCTCTCTAGTTGCTCTATTATTCTAGCTGAACGGTTATATCCAATTTGAAGTTTTCTTTGTAAATAGGAGATAGATGTTTTTCTATCACTAATAATGACATTTTTAGCATCTTCATAAAGTTCATCAAGTTCCTCAAAAGAATCTCTAGAACCTAATGTATTTTCAATGCTATCTTCAATTAAAAAACTTTTATCATAATTGGCTTCTCTTTGAGATTTAATAAAATTAACTATTTTCTCTATCTCTTCTTCTGTACTCCACGGAGCATGCAGCCTAACAAGTCCAGTGGCACCAGGGGGAGTAAAAAGCATATCTCCTCGTCCAAGTAAAGACTCTGCACCCATTTGATCAAGTATGATTTTAGAATCAACTTTTTGCCCTACTCTATAAGAGATTCGAGATGGTAAGTTAGCTTTTATAAGTCCAGTAACTACATCTACCGAAGGTCTTTGAGTCGCTACGATAAGATGTATACCTGAGGCTCTAGCCATTTGTGCTAATCTACCAATGGAGTGCTCAACCTCTTTTCCACTTGTCATCATTAAATCAGCCAACTCATCTATTATTACAACTATATATGGAAAATGTTCGCCACCAATTTTTTTTACTTTTTCATTATAGTTTTCTATATTCTTAGTTCTAGTTTCAGCCATCATTTCATAACGGCGTTCCATCTCTGTAACCATATTATTAAGCGCAACTATCGCTTGCTTTGGTTTCGTAATCACAGGGGTTAAAAGATGAGGAATATCATTATAAATAGAAAATTCTAACATTTTTGGATCTATCATCAAGAGTCGTAATTGGTCAGGCGAGTTTTTGTAAAGCAATGAAAGTATCATCGCATTGATTCCAACACTTTTACCACTTCCTGTTGTCCCCGCAATAAGTAAATGTGGTAATTTTTTTAAATCAGTTATAAAAGGCTTCCCGACAATATCCTTTCCTAGTGCAATGGTTAAAGGAGATACTGAATCTTTAAAAAGTTTATCATCCAATAAATCACGTATATATATAGTATCAAATGATTCATTTGGTATTTCTATTCCTACGACATCTTTCCCAGGAATTGGCGCTTGAATACGAATAGTTTCAGCAGAAAGAGCCATCGCCAAGTCATCTTGTAAATTAAGTATTTTACTCACCTTTACATTCGCTGCAGGTTTAAATTCAAATGTAGAAACAACAGGACCAGCATATGTACGAACCACATCTCCCTCTATTTTAAAGTGTGCTAATTTTTCTATAAGATATTGAATTTTCTCATCAAGCTCACTCTCATCAATATTTTTCGTTTTCTTTGTATTTTTTTGTAAAAACTCTATTTTAGGAAGTGTAAAATTTTTTGGTTTTTCTGTCTTTCCTGTTTCTATAGTTGCTAAAAGCTTTGCGTTTTCTTCTAGTTCTTCTACAACAACAGAATTTTTTTCTTCTTTGATTTTTGAAACTATTTTCAATATATTATTTGGTTTTTCTATTTTTTTATCTAGAGAAATATCATCTTCTACATCATCTATTCTTCTTAAGTACGCTGGCTTATCTATTTCTAGTTCGAATTCTTCTTTATTTTCTTCTTCAAATACCTCTATTGGTGTTTTAGGAGACATTGGTTTTCTTTTGAAAAACATAGTTTGTAAAATTAAAAAAAGTTCAGCTATATTTTTATCTAAAATAATTATAATTGAAACAAGTGTTATAATGAGCCAGAAAACCCAAAGTCCAAATACTCCGATATAGGGCTGAAGATAATCTGCAAAATCTGATGCAAAACTACCTCTAAAGGTATTATCCACAAGCATAGATTGAAGAAGAAGTAAAGAAAAGAAAAAGAGCATAGAAGATATCACTACGCCATACTTCTCCATATCAAAGTTTGTTTTTTTATAAAATTTATACAAAGGATGCATTAATACAAAAAGGTATACATAAGATAAGTAGCCAAAAAGTTGTTGATTATAGATGGCAAACTTAGTTCCATAACTTCCCATAAGTGCGATATCACCAAAAATAGTAGCAAATCCAAGATAAACAAGTACCCCAAATATTAGTATAGAGAGAGCTTCTTTCAAACTATATGTTCCTTTAATAATATCAAATAATTAAAGGAATTATAGCTTATTATAAATAATTTACTAGACTTAATTTTGATACCTTTCCAACTGTTGAAAGCATTGATTCATAATTAATAGTTAATTGACTTAAATTTAAAGATGCTTCCGCTAAATCAGTATCGATAACACTAGAGCGAAGTGTCATAGTCCCTATTTCTAAGATTGATGTTCTCTCTATTGATGATGTAAGGGATGTTGATTGAGCTCCAGATTGAGCATGTGCACGAAGGACATGATCACTTAAATCATCCATCATAGCTATGGCATTTTCTATCCCTATATTTCTCATATTGACACTTGTGGAGTCTGGATACAAGGTGTAATTTTCAACAGAAGTTATCATTTGATCGATTACATCAAAAAAATCCGTTTTTGGATCTCTAACAGTTATCCCATTATTTACGTTAAAGGTTATTCCCGATGCAGGCTGAGAGAAATCACCACTATTTGTGTCATAAAGAGAAAATTTTGCTGGTGTATTTGAATTTTGCTTATCTTGAAATTGAATTTTACCATCATGACTCAAATTTACTTCACCTGCAGCATTAGCTGCTAAGATAGCAGCATCATAATCAGTATCAGCTCCAGGCACAGCAGCAGGATAATTACTCGTTATTGCCATATTCATAACATCCATAATATGTTGGTACTTTATTTCATCCCCATCTATTACAGTTCTTGGATTGTCCATATTGTAAATATTATATGTATTACCAGTATTATTATCAGTAAACGTAGAACCACCAGCAGCAAAGTTTATATCTACATCTAGTGGTGTACCAGTAGATGTTAAACCCTCAAGTTTAAAAGCTGTACCATTCATAGCTGTACTGGAAACATCGACTAACAATGTAGAATTTGTTGCAAACTTATTTCTATCTTCAACAGCTATCATCTCTGTAATACCAACTATTCTTGATCGTTTAATGATCTGAGATACATTTGAAGAGACTAGGGATCCCTCTGATGTAAATTCTGTTCTATCATACTGGAGTCCATCAATATTAACAACACCTGAACTAAGTGAAGAATCTAAATTTGACACAACAAACTCTTTCACATGTAAATTAGGATTACCAGCAACAGAAGTAGCTGTAGCAATCTTTGAAAAATCTTTTTCACCAACATCTAAGTTGTCAATCTGTCCAAGCGTAGCACCATATAAAGGATCATTAATATTAGCATCATCCCTACCACCATTGTCTGTTTGATCAAAATCAACAGCTCCAACCATATTAAACTCTATCCTACTAGAACCTTTTATCTTGTCTTGAATAACAAACTCCCCATAATCATTCAAGCTAACATCAACTGTATTTGTTCCATATGCTTTTTCAATCTCATCGAGTAAAGCGGTGATGGGCTGATCATCACTCATTACTATTTGTTGATTAAAAGATGTTCCGTCACTTTTTGTACCGCGAACATAAAAATTATGTTGTAGCAAACCTGCTGTTGATGGACCAGTATCACCCATAAGCTGACGAATAGTGCTATTTTCAGTAAGAATACCTACTTCACCCTCTTCAGAACCAACTGGATAATCATAAACTAAATTGTTATTTACAACATTGGAGGTGACTCGTCTACGCACAAGGTCTTTCTCACCTAAGAATAATTCATCACCTGTTATATTATACTGTTGAACTGTTTTTGCGCCTGTAAAAGAATTTAATGCTACATTATTTCCATTATAAGTTCCATCAGGTGAAATAGGTTTTATATCTGTCGCTGAACCAGAAAAAAGATATTGACCATTTATTGATGAATTCGCAAGGTTATAAAAATGTTGTTCAACTGTTCTGAGTTCAGCAGCTATAGCATCAAGGGATAAATCACTATTTGACGCATTGGCAGCTTTTACTAAAAGAACTCGCATCCTATTCATAGTTGAATCAAACTCATTTAGAATAACATCTGTTTGATTTGAAAGTTTATATCCATTCTCTGTACTTTTTTTAACCTGTCCTAAACCCACAAGTTCATTATCTAATCTCATGGTTTCTGAAAAAGCAACAACATCGTCTTTAGCGTATTGTATTTGAAGTCCAGATGCTATTTGTTTATTTACGTCAAAAAGTTGTGACTGAACACTATCGTTTCTATTTGAATATAAGTTATTATAATACATACTTGATGTAACACGCATAACACACCTCCATCTGTTCTTTTAGTCTATTTTATTATTAGTAAATAGCAATTATAGTTCCACAATCAGTAATCTGTTATTTTCTTTTAAGTAAGTATGCACTATCATTTCATCGTTAAGCCAGAGTGGTGGAACGGTATACACGGCGGATTCAAAATCCGCTGCCTTCGGGCTTAGGGGTTCAAATCCCCTCTCTGGTACCATATTATATATATTAAGTATACAAATACTTATGAAGTGATGAGCAATGTTGTTTAAAATATTATTATTTCTACTAACAATTTCTCCATTATTTTCGCAAATTGTCCTCTCAGAAATATATGAAATAAATTCATCAAAAATTTATCTTAATGATATTATTTCCAATAGCTCTATAGAAAAATTACTCTACACCATTGACCCTAACAAGCATTCCAAAAGAGTTAAAAGTGCTGATCTAAAAAAAATCTTGCAGGAACTTGGATTTAAACATATTAGTAGCTCTTCTCGTTATATAAAATTTCAGATTAAAAGTCCCATAGATACAAGAGTTATTAAAACTTTTTTAAAGCAACACTATCTGTCTAAGTATAAAACACTATCCATACAAAACATTCATGTTTACACGCATAGCTTCATTAAAAAATTACCAAAAAATTATAAAATTGAGATTAGAAGAAAAAGCCATCTATCACATATTGGAATGATTGACATTAAAGATGAACATAATAAAAAATTATTTTTTAACTATACTATACAAGCAAGTGTAAAAGTACTCCAAACAACAAAAAAGATAAAGCGTAACGAGAAACTATCCTTTATCAATACACGATACAAAACAATTACATTTGATAAATTTAGAGCTATTCCCATCATGGTTCTAATAAACAACACTTTGCAAGCAAAACATCAAATAAAAAACTTTAAGACTATTACTGTTAATGATGTGGAAACTCTTGATTTTGTCCATAAAAACTCTCAGGTAAGCGTTAGCTTAAATAATAATGGCATATATATCACTTTCACTGCAAAAGCATTGCAAAATGGAAAACTAGGCGATATAATTACAATTCAAAAACAAGACCTAACAAGACTTAAGGCCAAAGTAGTTGGAAAAAAGAAGGTAGAACTTAGATGAATAATCGCAAAATAATTATAGCTGTCAGTGGAGCTAGTGGTGTTAACTTAGGACTAAAGGCTTTAAAACTATTACCAAGCGATATAGATAAACACTTCATCAACACTCAACACTCTCAAATAGTTTTAGACAAAGAGATGAAATCAACCTTCCATAATAACGATGACATATCTGCGAGTATAGCTTCAGGTTCATTTGGAAGTGATGCTATGCTCATTGCACCATGCAGTATGAATACATTAGCAAAAATAGCTTGTGGCATTTCTGATAACCTGATTACAAGATGTGCAAGTGTTATGATAAAGGAACAAAAAAAACTTATTTTAGCTCCAAGAGAGATGCCGTTTTCTGCTATAGCGCTAGAAAACATGCAACGCCTTGCTACATTAGGAGTCATTATAGCTCCGCCTGTTATGGCTTACTATTCAGAACAACAAACTCTTGAGGAAATGGAAGACTTTATCATAGGTAAATGGTTTGATTTACTTGGGATAGAAAATAATTTATATAAAAGATGGGAATAAACTTTGAAAAAAATTGCACTTTATCCAGGAACATTTGACCCTATAACTAATGGTCATTATGACATTATTAAAAGAGCTTTAAATCTTTTTGATGAAGTGATAGTAGCCGTTGCTGTGTCACATGACAAAAAACCTATGTTTACTCTTAATGAAAGAATTCAAATGAGTCAAGAGGCTGTAAAAAATCTGCCTAATGTACAAGTAGTAGGCTTCGATAACCTGACTGTAGAATTAGCAAAAGAACATAACGCAACTGTCCTCATTAGAGGTCTTAGAGCTGTAAGTGACTTTGAGTATGAACTACAAATTGGTTATCTTAACAACTCTTTAGACGATTCTATTGAAACTGTTTATTTAATGCCAACACTTCAAAATGCATTTATTAGCTCTTCTATTGTAAGGGGTCTTCTTAAATTTAATGCCAAAACAGAACATCTATTACCAAAAGAAGTTCAGGAAATAATAGGAAGTATGGATTCATGTACATTGCAATAGAAGGTATAGATACAGCAGGTAAAAGCACACAAATAGCACTATTAGCAGAAAAATTTCCTCAAGCTATCATTACAAAAGAACCAGGAGCGACAGAGATAGGGGAGAAGATAAGAGATTTAGTTTTAAGTGGTAAAACTAAAAGTAAAAAAGCAGAATTTCTTCTTTTTTTAGCAGATAGAGCTGAACATGTTCATGAGGTTATAGAACCCAACCTAAAAAAGATGATTATCTCCGACAGAAGTGCTGTTAGTGGGGTAGCCTATGCTTTAAACCAAGGTAATATTAACAAAAAAGACCTTGTATCTCTCAATCATTTTGCAACCTCTTCTATAATGCCAAAGAAAGTATTTTTACTTAAGCTAACAAAAAAGGAACTCAGATATAGACTATCTCAAAAAGAATTAGACGGGATAGAACTTCGTGGCAGTGAATACCTTTTAGCTATTCAAGATGCAATGATAGAATCATGTAAATTATTGGATATTGAACTTATTGAGATAGATGCTACTGATTCCATACAAGAAATATCAAATAAAATCACAGAACAACTCTTAATATAAAGTAAAAAATGTTATCCTTACATATATAATTTTCGAGGAAACTAAATGATAAAATCTTTAAGAGGTATGAATGATATTTTGAGTGATGATTATGAAAGGTTTACATACTTTATCCAAACTGCTTCAAATGTTGCAACAAGGTATGGTTTCCATTTCATACAAACTCCTCTTTTAGAAGAAACTGCCCTTTTTAAAAGAAGTGTTGGTGATTCTAGTGATATAGTCTCCAAAGAGATGTACCAATTTACCGATAAAGGTGAAAATGATGTGTGTCTTCGTCCAGAAGGAACAGCGGGTGTTGTTCGTGCTTTTATACAAAAAAAGCTAGATAAAGCAGGTGGAATACATAGATTTTTTTATCACGGAGCAATGTTTCGTTATGAAAGACCACAAAAGGGTCGTTTAAGACAATTTCATCAGTTTGGAGTTGAAAGTTTTGGGGTTGAAAGTGTCTATGAAGATGCTTCCATGATTATGATGGTTCATGATATTCTTGTTGCCTGTGGTATTGGCTACAAGCTTCAGCTCAACTCTTTAGGTTGTAAAACATGTATGCCTCCGTACAGACAGGAACTCATTCATTTTGTAAAAAATTTAGGAGATAAAGTCTGCAAGGACTGTCTTCGTAGATTGGAAACTAACCCTATTCGTGTGCTTGACTGTAAGAATACAACTTGTCAACAATTTTATACGAATGCACCAAAATTAATTAATAACTTATGCGATGACTGTGAGGATGATTTTGCAAAGCTAAAATCTATCCTTGAAGATAACAATATCGAGTATGAAATAGATACAAATCTAGTACGGGGACTTGACTACTACTCCAAAACTGCTTTTGAGTTTATAAGTGATAAAATTGGCAGCCAAAGTGCTATTGCTGGTGGTGGAAGATATGACAAGTTGGTAGAATTTTTAGATGGAAAAGCAACACCTGCTGTTGGTTTTGCAATGGGGATAGAAAGACTATTAGAACTCATTAAAATGCCTCATAATACGCACAATGGTTACTATATAGGAGCGATGGATGAAGAAGCGATTCCTTTAGTAGTTAAACTTTCTCAAGGAAAGCGTAAAACTAAAAAGGTTACTATAGATTATAAGGCAAGAAACCTTCAAAAGCATCTCAAAGCTGCGGATAAAGTTAATGCAAGATTTTGTGTAGTTATAGGTTCGAATGAATTAAAAAATTCCACACTCTGGATTAAAGATTTAAAAAATAAAACAGAAGACACTATTAAAGTTAAGGATTTCTAGATGGAAGCAATACACTTTTTTTGGGCTATATTTGTAGATTTTATAGAATTCTTTATTTTAGCAGGATTAGTTGCCATAGCAATACTTTTTATATATGACAAGTACGTGCAACGTCGTCATGCACTTTTGATAAACTATCCAGTTATAGGAAGGTTTCGTTATCTATTTGAGGCTCTTCGAGAACCACTGCGTCAGTACTTTGCAGAAGAAACATTTTACGAATCAAAAGATAAGGTTGACTGGGTTTATACAGCAGCAAAAGACAAGCCTAACTATCAATCCTTCTCAGTCGCCCAGCCTTTTAGTGGCTCAAGATTCATCATTAAACACGCTTCAAATGTTTTAAATGAAGATGAAGTAGATGAAGATACTCGAGTCATCTTTGGTGAGGACAGAGAGATTCCCTTTATAGCTAAGACTCCTATAATTCGCTCTGCAATGAGTGATGGAGCTCTTTCTCCTGAAGCTGTTCGTGCATTTTCTATAGCTGGAGCACAGTCTGGGCTTACTATCAATACAGGAGAGGGTTCTCTTACTTCAAATCACCTTTTTACTCATAAACCTGACTTAAATAATTGCGATTATCTAGAGATAATTCAGAGTACACCTTTAGCAGAATTTGCTTTTATGATAGGTGATTTTATATTTAATAGAGCTCGAGCATTGAACTGGTACAGAAGCATCTTGCTAGGCTCAAACAAAACGAAAAATACGTTTATTTATGATACAGCTTCACACGTATTATTTCGTATTAACTGGAAAGCACCACTTGAAGCATTCCCAAAAGATGTTCCCAGTGATATTCCAAATACTATTTTTCAAATGAGTTCTGGACTATATGGTGTTCGAGATGAAAACGGAACATTTGATGAAGTGAGATATCAAAAAGTAATGAAATTTTGTCGCATGACAGAGATTAAAATAGCGCAAGGGGCAAAACAAACTGGGGGTAAGCTTGCAGGGGCAAAAGTCAGTGCTGATATCGCATATTATCGTGGAGTAGAAGAAGGGAAGGATATCTTTTCACCAAATCGCTTTCCATTTGCTGACTCTACAACTCACTTACTAGACTTTGTTGAAAGACTACAAAATTTATCTAAAAAACCTGTTGGCTATAAAATAGTAGTGTCTGATTCAAAGTCTGTTGAAGATATGGTAAGAGAAATTGCTGCACGTCATGTTTCAAAACGTAATATACCAGACTTTATATCTATAGATAGTGGTGAAGGAGGAAGTGCAACTGCTCCATTAGAACTAATGGAGTCAGTGGGTTTAACTACAAAAAATGCACTTTATGTTGTAGACACACTCCTAAGAAAGTACAACATAAGAGATAAGGTGAAACTTATTGCAAGTGGGAAGGTATTAACCCCTGATGATGTTATAACTACAATGTGTATGGGTGCAGATGCTGTAGGAATCGCTCGTGGATTTATGATGAGTGGTGGTTGTATTCGTTCACGTATGTGCTCTGGGTTTGGCTCTCATGTTTGTCCAGTAGGAATGGCTACTCAAGATGCTAAAAAAAGAGCATCCTACCTTGTCGTTAAAGAAGGTAAAGAGATAGGAAATTATCATAAAAATCTCATTAAAAGTATGAAAGTTGTGATGGCGGTTATGGGCATAAAAAGTATTTCGCAACTTAATAAATCTCAGTTAACCTTTAAAAATCAAAATGGCGAAATATACTTCGATATAGATAAACATTTTCATCATAAACTGCACGTATAGGTTAATATGGATAGTTTTGGTTTAGATATTTGGTCTGATAATAACTTTCACATAACAGGGAATCTTTTAAGTGTAAATTATAAAAGTACTCCTTCTTTATTGAACATTGTCAACAAGATTCGTTCTAATGGGACAAAGGGACCTATGCTTTTAAGGTTTCCACACCTCATTAAAAAACAAATACAGAACCTGTACTTAAATTTTGACAAAGCAATTCAAGAAAATAACTACAAAGGCTCTTTCAATGCTGTCTTTCCTTTAAAAGTAAATCAATATCCTCAAGTTGTAAAAGCAATTATAGAACAAGGGGGAAATCACAATTACGGTTTAGAAGCTGGAAGCAAGGCTGAACTTGTATTAGCTATGAGCCAAACAGACTCTAAAATGCCTATAACTGTCAACGGGTTCAAAGATAAAGAGATGATAATGCTAGGTTTTATTGCAGCACAAAGTGGCCATTGCATCACATTAACCATTGAAGGATTAAATGAATTAAACACAATTCTAGAGGTTATTAAAGAAACAAGCTTAAGTGTACCAAACATTGGCATCCGAGTAAGGCTACATAGTGCAGGTAGCGGCTCCTGGTCTAAAAGCGCTGGAATGGATGCAAAATTTGGCTTAACATCTACGGAAATAATAGAAGCAATTAAACTACTAAAAAATAACGATGCTATAAAATATTTCACTATGATTCATTTTCATATTGGATCACAAATGACAGATATAGCACCCCTAAAAAAAGCCCTTCGAGAAGCTGGAAATATCTATGCTGAACTAAAAAATATGGGCGCTGATAATTTACAAAGTATCAACATTGGGGGTGGGCTTGCAGTTGAGTACAGTCAATCAAGTGCTACCAAAACACACAATTACTCAGTAGAAGAATTTGCAAGTAGTGTTGTTTTTTTACTTGGCGAAATAATGAATGTAAAGTGTGTGCAACATCCAGATATTTTTACTGAGTCTGGAAGGTATATTGTTGCTTCACACGCTGTTTTAATCACCCCTGTACTTGAACTATTCTCTCAAGACTATCAAGAAAAACTTCTTAAATTAAAAAATATTAATCCACCTTTAATAGAAGAATTAATAGACTTAAACAAGCTATTAACCTCTAAAAATGCGATAGAGTACATGCATGATGCCTTAGACCATATAGAGTCACTCTTGACTCTATTTGATTTAGGGTATATTGATTTACAAGACAGATCTAATGCTGAAATACTTGTGCATAACATAGTTAAAAAAGCAATATTACTCTCAGAACTCCATACTGTGACTGAATTACAAGAGCTTCAATCAAGAATACAAGAGCGATATCTTATTAACGCTTCTATCTTTCAAAGTCTTCCTGATTTTTGGGGAATCAATCAACATTTTCCTATCGTGCCATTAAGTAATTTAGACAAAATTCCTTCGAGAGCATCATCATTATGGGATATAACTTGCGACAGTGATGGAGAGATTGGGTTTGATGCTAAAAATCCACTTTTCCTACATGATGTTGATTTAAAAAATGAAGAGTACTTCTTAGGTTTTTTTAATGTAGGTGCTTATCAGGAAACATTAGGAATGAATCACAATCTATTTACACACCCAAATGAATATACAATTAATATTGATGAAAATTCTTATCAAATTAAGAACTCCATAGAATCAAAGTCTTTGTTAAATATCTTAAATTCTATAGGATATGATGAAGTATTGATTAATAATAAACTTAAAAAGAAACTAAGTACAAGTAATTTTATCACAAAAAAAGAAAAAAATGATACACTTGCAAAACTTGAAATATTTTTAAAACAAAATGGTTATCTACGAACAACAAATTAAGGCTTATATGTGACTTTATATTCTCAAATCAAAGAAGACTTTTCAAATGCTTACAGAAATGATCCAGCGCTACACTCTGTTGTAGATTTTTTATTTAACTACCGTGGTGTTTGGGCAATTGTTTGGTACAGACTCTCTCATGCTCTCTATTTACGGGGATATAAAAGATTTTCAAGAATTTTATCTGGCTTTTCTCAATGGTTAACAAGCATAGAAATTCATCCAGCAGCTTGCATAGGAAGACGTGTTTTTATAGATCATGGAATGGGTGTTGTCATTGGAGAAACTACAGTAATCGAAGAAGATGTTCTTATTTATCAAGGAGTAACACTAGGCGGGGTATCTCTTATTAATGGAAAACGCCATCCTACTATCAAAAAAAATGCAGTTATTGGAGCTGGTGCCAAAGTGCTTGGAAACATAACTATTGGAGAGTTTGCCAAAATAGGAGCTAATTCCGTAGTTGTTAAAGAAGTTCCAGACAATGCTACTGCTATTGGTATCCCTGCTCATGTTATAGAAAAGGGGCGTTGTAAAGATCCTTTTATGCATAATATGCTGCCAGATATCAATAAAGAGATGTTTGAATACCTACTGAAAAGGGTAGCTGTTTTAGAACATGTATTACGTGAAGATAATAAAGAAGTACTAGAACAAGACCTCGAACTAGAGCATATTTATGAAACTTTTATTAAAGCAATGAAAAATTAACATAAAAATGAGTCTTTTTTAGTATAATTCTATTTATAATAAATATTACAAGGGTGACATATGTTAACAAATCGTATCAATACACTATCTGAATCTATTACTATTGCAATTACGACACTAGCAGGAGAGTTAAAAGCTCAAGGTAAAGATATCCTAAGCTTCTCCGCAGGAGAACCTGATTTTGATACACCACAAGTTATTAAAGATGCTGCAATTGCTGCGATAAATGACGGCTTCACAAAATACACTGCTGTTGATGGTATTGCTGAACTAAAAGATGCTATTGCTAATAAACTCCAAAGAGATAATAAGCTTACATATGCACCAAATCAAATCATAGTTAACAATGGAGCAAAGCACTCTCTCTTTAACCTTTTTTCTGCACTTATAGATACGGGAGATGAAGTTATTATCCCTGCTCCATACTGGGTTACATATCCAGAACTTGTAAAATATTGCGGTGGAAAAGTTGTAGAGATACAAACACACGATACAAGTGGATTTAAAATCACGCCGCAACAACTAAAGAATGCTATAACACCAAAAACAAAAATGTTAGTAATAACAACACCTTCTAATCCAACTGGTTCTATTTATTCAAAAGAGGAACTAATAGCTTTAGGAAAAGTTTTAGAGGGTACAAAAGTAACTGTAGCAAGCGATGAGATGTATGAAAAACTCATCTACGATGGTACATTTACTTCTTGTGCATCAATATCAAAAGATATGTATGAAAGAACTGTAACAATAAATGGTTTAAGTAAATCAGTAGCAATGACAGGTTGGAGATTTGGCTATATGGCGGCTCATGACACTAATCTCATCAAGGCGACAAAAAAACTTCAAAGTCAATCTACATCTAATATCAATTCTATCACACAAAAAGCAGCTATCGTTGGTCTAAATGGTAAAGCTGATGCTGAAATAGAGATGATGAGAAAAGAGTTTCTTCTACGTCGTAATGAAGCAGTAAAACTTTTTAATAATGTAGAAAGACTTAGTGTGCTAAAACCTGATGGTGCATTTTATTTATTTGTAAATATTTCTCAAGTTACTAATGACTCTTTAAGTTTTGCAAAAAATCTACTTGATAAGCAGCTAGTAGCTGTTGTTCCTGGAGTGGGATTTGGTAGTGAGGGTTACTTTAGATTTAGTTTTGCGACAGATATAGAGTCTATCCGTATTGGAATTAAAAGGATAGAAAAGTTTGTAAAAGAGAATTATTGATTCTCTTTTACAAATAACAATTATTTTAAAAGTCTCGCAATTTTAATTTGAAGCTTCAACCATAACTTATGATCCATCAAAGGAAAGCCTGCAAAAGTTTTTCCACTTTCTGTAATATTTTTTGTTATCCCACTTCTTGCTGCAAATGTTGAAAATGGAGCAATCTCTAGATGTCCAGCGAAGGCAGATTGACCACCGACTACAACATTTCTACCAAGTTTAGTTGACCCCGCACTTCCTGATTGCGCTACAAAAACTGAATATTCACCAATCTCGCAATTATGTCCAATTTGAACAAGATTATCTATGCGGACACCTTTTTTAATCCTTGTGGAGCCAAATACAGCTCTATCTACGCAGGTATTACTACCAATTTCTACATCATCTTCTATAACGACGTTTCCATTTTGATAAATTTTCTTATGTTCACCTTGTGGATTTGTAGCAAAACCAAAACCATCTGCACCTATAGTTGTATTAGCATGAATAATACAATCACTACCTATCTTGCAATCACGGTACACAATAACACTAGGATAGATAATAGTGTTGTCACCAACAACAGCATTTGTACCTATATATGAATGAGCAAGGATAGTACAATTTTTTCCTATTATAGCACCATTTGCTAATTCTGCTTTAGGAGACACTATACTTCCATTTCCCACTTTAGCCTCAGGTAGAGAATCATCTTCAATGTTAGGTGCAAAATATTTTGAAAGCTTTGCCATCTCCCAATAAGGTGCATCTACAACCAAAGCTACACAATTTTCTGGAACATATTCTTTTGTTTTAGCATCAACAATAACTGCGGCAGCCTGAGTGTTTTGTATATCTTTTACATATTTTGAATTTGAAACAAAAGATAGCTCTGAACTACAAGCATCTTGTAGAGTATTCATGCCTGTAATCTCAACATTTTCAGCGTTAAAATTAGCATTTATAATGCTTGCTATTTCTTGTAAATTCATATCTATCTCTCCAGTGCTACAGCACCACTTCTTACAATCTCTTTTGGACTATATCTTTTTATTATTTTTAGAAAGTTTTCAATTCTTTTTGGTTCATCTGCAACCATAACTATGATAACATTTTCTCCAACATTAACTATTTTTCCATTATAAGCAGCACAAAGAGTGCTAATGTCTGCAATATTTTCAGAGGCTGGAAATTTCACCATAGCCATCTCTTTTTCAACTAAATCTTCATGCTCATAGACACGAAGAACGGGGATAAGTTTATGGAGTTGCTTAGTTATCTGCTCTATAACGCGTACGCTCCCAGAGGTAACTATAGTTAACCTTGAGTATTTTGACTCAGGAATAGGGGCAACAGTTAAAGAAGTAATATTATACCCACGACCAGAAAATAAATCTGTGATACGAGAAAGCACACTCGCTTCATTAACAACGATAACTGAAACTACTCTTCTTTCATTGTTGTCACTCATTACTTATCTCCTTTTTTTTCTAATAACATCATATTAAATAAACTTCCACCAGCTGGCACCATTGGCATAACATTTTCCATTCTGTGAACTATCACTTCTATAAATGCAACAACATCTTTTTTTACGGCATCTTTAAGAGCAGCATCAAACTCTTCTTTTGTATTAACTCTATACCCTATTCCCCCAAAAGCTTCTGCAAGCTTTACAAAGTCAGGCTGAACAGAAAGATCTGTTTCAGAGTGACGTTTATCATAAAACAAAGTTTGCCATTGACGGACCATACCTAGAAAATTATTATTTAATATAATATTAATTACTGGTAGCTTTTTTTCAACTGCTGTCATCAATTCTTGACAGTTCATCAGTATTGAACCATCGCCTGTAAAGTTAATGCTTGTTTTTTCAGGAGAAGCAGCTTTAACACCCATAGCAGCTGGAAATCCATAACCCATAGTGCCAAGACCACCTGAAGACATAAATTGACGAGGCCTAGTAAATGGATAGAACTGTCCTGTCCACATCTGGTGTTGTCCAACATCTGTGGAGATATTAGCATCATCACCTAAAAGTTTCCCAACACGCTCAACTACCCACTGCGGCTTAATACGCTCACTATCTTCATGATAAGTTAACGGATGTAAGTTTGCAAAATTAACAACTGTTTCTCTCCAACTTTTATAATTTTCAGGTTTCACCTGCCCAGTAAGCTCCAGCATTTCATTTACAACATTTTTAACATCACCAACTATTGGATACGTTGCATTCACAAGCTTAGATATAGATGCAGGGTCAATATCAACGTGAATTACACCTGCATTTTTAGCAAATTCGGAAAGTTTTCCAGTTACGCGATCATCAAACCTCACACCAAGTCCAATAACTAAATCTGTCTCACTCATAGCCATATTTGATGCATAAGAACCATGCATTCCAAGCATTCCTATTAGTAATTCATCATCGTAGGAAAGAACCCCACGAGCCATAAATGTTTCTACTGCTGGAATACCTGTACGTCTTACTAAGTCTCTGACTTCATAAGCAGCATTTGCATTAATGATACCACCACCAAGATAAAAAAGTGGACGTTTAGCTTTTGATATAGCTTCCATAGCTTTCTTAATCTGACGAGGGTTTCCTTTTACATGAGGCTTATATGTTTCTAGTTCTAACTCTACAGAATAATCAAATTCAGCAATTTCAGCAGTTACATCTTTTGGAATATCCACATGAACTGGACCAGGACGACCAGTAGAGGCTATATGAAAAGCTTCTTTTAAGACTCTTGGTAAATCTGCAGCATTTGTAACTAAATAGTTATGCTTAGTACATGAACGGCTAATACCAACGGCATCAATCTCTTGAAATGCATCTGTACCTATAAGACTCATCGGAACTTGCCCAGAGATAACAACTAGGGGAATAGAATCCATATAAGCATCAGCCAAACCAGTTACTGCGTTTGTAAACCCTGGGCCTGACGTAATCATAGCTACGCCAACCTTACCGCTAGCTCTTGAGTAACCTTCAGCAGCATGGATTGCAGCTTGTTCGTGACGAGTTAAAATATGTTTAAAGTCTTTTTGTTTATAAATTTCGTCATAGACATTCATGATAGCTCCACCTGGGTAGCCAAACACTGTGTCTACACCTTCAAGGGTTAAAGCTTCTATAACCATTTGTGCGCCATTAATTTGCATGAAAAGTCTCCTATTTAAATTTTTTGGAGATTATACTTAAATATTGTTTTATTTGAGGTTAATATACAGGATAATTAAAAAGTTAATCTTACTCTAAGATATTGAGAACACGCATAGATACACGCCACATCTTTCTTGAACCTTTTCGTAAAGCATCCAAATTCATCTTTGACTTACCATATTTTTTTTCATATATTTCAAAAGTTGAAGAGATGTGATCATCCAAGCCAAAATTTAGGATATAGCTTTTAATACCTTTTTCTATCTTCATTTTATCTCTATTTTGCTTTATTGCATTTTCTATTTGAGTTATATATGCCCATGTATAAATAGTAGTTAATGACATGTTTTTTGAACTTATATTTTTATAATCACGCATAACACCATCAATACCAATAATATTTCCTTGAGCAGCATATACTTCAGCTATTTCTAAATCTCTATTCCAAGCATCAAGTAGTTTTTTTCCACTTGGAGTCTCTTCTAAAGCCATAGATTTAGAGAGTAAATTATAGGCTGTACCCAAATCATCTTCTTCTACAGCCTTATGGAATTTACCCTGACTTTCGATATCTCTAATCATCTTTTTTGCAATGATTTCATAGTCTGGAAAATCTATGAGTATTCGTAAAGATTTTATTGATTCATGAAGGTCTTTGCTGTCAATGGATTTGCTAATATTTATATATAAGGCATCTCCGTACATAAGTAGTTTATTATACTCTGGAAACTCTCTTAAAAATGGGTTTACTTTTATCAACTCAAAAGCTACTTTAAACTCTTTTTTTGTAATCGCATCTTTAAACCTAGTAAATACATTTGTTTTTGAAAGCATCTCTTGGATATTAATTGTTTTTTCACTTACTCCTCGGTATTGATATAGCAGTTTATATACTTTGTCCTTACCTGAAGGTTCCAAGGCTAAGACCTGTGCTTGAGAAAATAACTTTTTCCACCTTTCTTCTAGTGCTAAGTATATTTTTGATTTTTTATAAGACTGATGCTTATTGGCTATTGAATAAGCAAGTGCTATATTTCCATTTTTTATCATTAAAACAAATTTGTCAAACTCTTCATACTCTTGCAACATTTTTTTCATTATTGTTTTTTTAGAAGGTGTTTGATGGAATATATTTAATGCCTCCTTAGCTTTATCTCTTTGCGCATTTTGAAGTAATTCAGCTGCTTTTGATAAAGTTTTTTCCCAAATTGCATTAAATACCATATAGGGTTTTGTAAATCTTAAGAGTGGATTTTCCTCTGCGAATTTTTCAATAGCATCGTATTCTTCATTATCTATAAGTTCTTGCAAATGTTCTTCACCATCAAAAACACTTTGCAACAACAGCTCCCCATCTTCACTCCCAACAATTAGTTGCTTGAGAGAAGCATCAAAATCCAAAGTTGTTATGGATGCACTTAACTTCATATAAGTTCTCGCTATTTGTTTGAAATTCTCCACTTCATAGACAATGATAAAACCCAAATCAGTACCTAGATATAAAAACTTATCACAAGAGCTTACTTGAGTAATATCATCATGTATACCACTTAACCTTATGAGTACTTTTTTACTTACTATGTCCCATATAATAGCTCCACTATTTCTATCAACACTAAAGAGGGTATGATCATTAATAAAATGGACTTTCATCACTGGAGCTGTGTGTGCTATTAATTTTGCGATTGGAGCCATCATCGCATAATTAAAGATATGTATAGTTTTGTCATAGGAAGCTGTTGCAACGTTTTGTTTATTTGGAGAAAAAGTTATATCATTGATTGCATCTATATGTCCAGGTAAAGTAAAAGATAATTTTTTACTTTTTATATCAACAACAAATGTTTTTCCATTTTCCCCACATGAAAAAAAGTACTTGCCCTTAGGATCTATTGCTACACAAGATACCCCTCCACTACTTCTATCAACTTTAGATATAATTTTTTTTGTATGTGCGTTGTAAAGCACTGAGTATTTAGTATCACTACTAATTACAGCAAAAAAATCACCATTATCGCTAAAAGACACAACCTGGTTTTTATACCACTTTTGCTCAATCCCTAACTTGAAACCATTTAACACTTTGAGTGAACTTTTGTCTAAATACCTTACTGTTGTGTAAGAATCTACAATAACTAATGTAGAGTTATCAAGACATTTTGTATAAATGATAGAGTCATTAAATATTTTACTTTTTACCATATGAAATCAGTCTCTTAGGTATCCCTTTTGTTCAAGAGCACTTTTTATCTCTTGTTGGTGAGCATCACCTTTAGTTTCCATATGAACCGTAACATTAGCATCACCATAATCCAATGATATTGATGTTCTATCGTATGCAATATGAACTATATTAGCATTTAACTCTTCTAGTATTTCTGTAAAATGCTTTAATGACCCAGGCTTGTCTACTAAAGTTACTGTTAATTTCATTTTTCTACCAGACTTTAAAAGACCTTTTTCAATAATAACATTAAGCAATGTAACATCAACATTTCCTCCACTCAAAACAATACCAACTTTTTTATTCTTTAAAAACTCGAGCTTATTATATAAAACTGCAGCTACACCAACAGCGCCAGCCCCCTCAACTACTAACTTTTGCTTTTCAAGTAAAAATAAAATCGCACTAGCGATCTCCTCATCATCAACACTAATAAATTTATCTACAGATTTTTTCAAAATATCTAATGTTATCTTAGAAGTATCTCGAACCGCTATACCATCAGCAATAGTTCTCACACTTGGAGAATCAACAGCATAACCAAGTTCAAAAGAGTTTTTAAGCGCTGGTGCACCTGTAGCGCTCACCCCTACAACTTGAATTTTTGGATTTATCTGTTTTATTGCCGAAGCCATTCCAGCTATTAGTCCCCCTCCTCCAACAGGTACAACAACAGCATCTAAGTCGTCACAATCTTCTAGCATCTCAAGAGCAACAGTAGCTTGACCACACATTACATCTTCATCTTCAAAAGGATGAATAAAAGTAAGAGAATGTTTCTTCGAATAATCAAGCGCATAAGAATACGCTTCATCATAATTAGTACCATAAAGGATAACTTGTGCACCATAATGCTTTACACCATCTACTTTAGTTAGAGGGGTTGATTCAGGCATAACAATTACAGCTTTTATATCAAATTCTAAAGCACTCAGTGCTACACCCTGAGCATGATTACCAGCACTTGCAGCAACAACTCCACAGACTCTTTGGGCATCACTGAGTGTCGCTATTTTATTGTAGGCACCTCTGATTTTAAATGCACCTGTTACTTGTAAGTTTTCTTTTTTTAAATATAATTTTATTTGACTTAATTTACTAAGATGTGGAGCATAAGAGAAAGGTGTTTTACTTACGATTTTACTAAGTCTCTTCTTGGCTTGTTTTATTTTTTCTAAGGACAGCACTATATATACCTATCTATTTTCAAGCTCTATTTTAGGACAATGGTTCTGAACAACCTTCATCCCGGCATCTCTGGCTTTCTCTGCCGCTTCGTTGTTCACAAGTTCTAATTGGCCCCAAAAGACCTTAACATCACCTCTTTTGATGCAAGCATCTGCTATAGCACCAAAAACCTTTGGTTTTCTAAAAATATCAACCATATCTATCTCAAATGGAATTTCTTCTAAACTTCTGTAAACTTTTTCACCTAGTATAGTTTCTTCTTTAGGATAAACAGGAACTATTTTATATCCTCTTTCTTGCATAAACTTAGCTACTCTATGACTAGTTTTTGTTTCATCCGGAGACAATCCCACAATAGCAATTACATGGACACTGTCTAATATTTCTAATATTTCTTTATTGTTTGAATTAACAGTTGGAAATTCACACTCCATTTTCACACCTTTTCATATTTTTTCAAATCGTATCAAATCGCCTAAATTTCCCTATTTTAGGTGCTTTTGAGGCTTTTCTATGTTATCATACTTTTTCAAATCTAGTCCCATTTATTCATTTCTGTGGGACTCTCG